>Ga0255053_10001091_pt1 | contig 14939 bp, 14 predicted proteins | sample JV7_2_22_MG_FD_188635 | JGI IMG/M metagenome (GOLD analysis project Ga0255053, IMG submission 188635) | Seawater microbial communities from Jervis Inlet, British Columbia, Canada - JV7_2_22 | ecosystem: Environmental > Aquatic > Marine > Inlet | place: Canada: British Columbia | collected...
ATCGCCCTGCCCTCCTCGAAGAAAGCACTGGGGAGTGATGCGGGCCTTGTTATGGGCGAGATAGCGGGCAGGTTCGGGCCCCTTGCCAACTGGTGCATTCTAATGCTCATTGTCACTGGTGTTGGACTGACCGCTCTGAGCAGCCACTATAAGAGTGCAATATATCCAGACAACAGCTGGACACTTGTACTCATGATAAAATTGGCTCTTGTGGCTGTCATGGTCGCCATCCACTTTTACAGGGGACTTGTCCTGAGCCGGATGATCATACGAACAGAGGATGACACAAGAAAGTCAGTCCTGCAGAAACTGTCCCTTGATCTGGTAAAAGTTAACCTCGCGCTGGGATCGGTTATTCTCCTGCTAAGTGGCGCCTTGTCGTATATGAGGGGGTATTGAAATTCGGGGTCCAACGTCCAAGGTCCAAAATCCAACGTGTTTATCAAAAAAAGTGCTCTGACCCCAGCGCACTTCGGGTGAGTGCTAAGTCGAAGTTTTACGTGGGACTTGGGTCCTGGGTCTTTGGACGCGGTCGTCGATATCGTTTATCCTACGTATTTCCTAATACTTTCCTGATCTTTGATATGAGTTCTTCTGGTCTGTAGGGTTTCTGGATAAAATCAGCAAGACCTTGACCAGTGAAGCTACTTATCGCATCTTCTTCTGTATAACCTGATGAAAGGATCACCTTAACATCAGCCCAATGCTGCTTGAGATGTCGGAAGGTCTCTATACCTCCCATACCCGGCATGCTTAGGTCCAGAAGGACCAGAGATATTTCGTCAGCCCTCCCCTTGAAAAGCTCCAGTGCTTCCTCTCCATCCCTGGCAAGTAGAACTTCAAAACCGAACTCATCCAGGATAGAAGCAGCAATATCTCTAACACCCTCTTCATCGTCTACAACCAGTATGGTTCCTTCACCTCTATAATCACCAAGGGCCAACCTCTCCTCAACTATCTCCTCAGCAGTTTTTTCGCTGGCGGGGAAGAGTAACTTGAACGTTGTGCCACGGCCAGGCTCCGAAATTACCTTAATGGCTCCTTTATGTCCCTGAACGATCCCGATGACAGCTGATAATCCCAGACCACGACCTCCCTCTTTGGTACTGAAGAAAGGATCAAAGATACGTTCTATGGTCTTATCATCCATCCCACTGCCGGTGTCAGAGACTTCAAGGTAGACATATTTACCTTCGGACAGTTCATCTCCAAACTGAAATTCAGAAAGACAGGCCTTATCGCATACTTCAACCCCGGTACTTACAATTACATCACCGCTCTTGCCACCTAAAGAATCTGAAGCGTTAGTTAACAGGTTCATCAGGATCTGGTGGAGCTGGGATGGGTCAGCCTCAATAACCGGAAGGTCTTTATCCAGATCATATTTTAAAACAACATTCTTACCTGTAGTAACCTGGAGTAGATGGCTCATTTCCTTTAAAACAGTGGTCAGGTTGATGACATTTACAACAAACTTACCTTTACCAGAATACGCAAGCATCTGATTGGTCAGGTCTGCAGCACGCTCAGCGGCGGTTTCTATCCGATCGATGTGTATATAGCTCGGCGCTTCAGGGGACATTTTCATTCTCGCCATGCCAACATTACCCATAATACCCATGAGAAGGTTGTTAAAATCATGAGCTATGCCGCCAGCAAGGACACCCAGACTCTCCAACTTCTGGGAATGCTGAAGCTGCTTTTCGAGGTTCCGTCGCACCTTTTCTGCATGCAGCGACTTTGTTCTTTCTATAACAAGACGGTTTAAAGTTCTGTTTAAAACAAATAGAAGGATGATAACGAAGAAGGACAGCCCCAAAGCCCAATAGATCCATTTGGGCATTGATCGAATAGGGGTTTCAAGTTTAAATGCAGAGTTAAATAACTGATAAAATATCGATTGTTTATCTGATTTTAATATTTTGAGGTGTTTATCTATGGCCACAATAAGGTCGGCATTTTTTCCTTTTGGCATCGCATAACGGATTTCTATCGGGTTAAAAATAATTTGTGTTTTTTCAAGATTAAACTGTTTTGCACTTCTTAGCCCGAATAGCCTGTGAGTGATCACAGCGTCAACACTCTTGTCGCTGGCAAGCTTAAACCCCTCAGCGGGGTTGTTTATTTCAATTTTCTCAAATACAAGGCCAAAAGAATCAGTCAGTTCTTCAAAGGCCGTCACATGGATGGATTTTCCCAACACCGCCACCCGTTTACCATTAATATCGATAATGTTTACGATACCACTACCAGGCCAAGTATATACTGCGCCCCAGTTGGTTAATAAGGATTCTTGGGTATAGTCATATATCAACGCCCTTTTCTCAGAGTATGCGATGTAGACCTGAACATCGATTTCGCCATTATCAAGCCTCTTGAGACACTCCTTCAAGGTTCCAAATACATATTCAATATTCCAGCCTTCTTTTGCTGCAATGAACTCCAGAACCTCAACCGAAAATCCACGGAACTTTCCATTTGCATCCCGAAAAGCGATGGGAGGGTTCTCAGCGACGCCGACCTTGACAGGGCGTGTGTCTGTAAGACCGGAAGAGGTGGGAAAAAGGATAAAAAGGATACAGACGCAAATAAAGACGCGAATTATTCGGCTGAGCATATCTACCCCCATTCGATACGCGCACAAAGCCGGGCTATCCACAAACAGCCCGATTGGTAGGATACATGGCATATATTAAGTAATCAATCTATTACTTCATAAATATTGGGAAGTGGGGCCCAGTCATTTGGTTGCCCAAAGTGTCAACCCCTGATTTTACTGGAGCCGGGAATCGGACTTGAACCGCCGACCTACTGATTACGAATGTAAGACTTATTGTTGATTGTAGGTCCAAAAACATCAAGATGGTCACGATTTGGTCACAAATGAAAAAAAGGGGTTACGATGAATCTCGTAACCCCTTGATTTTGCTGGTGCCGAGGGACGGAATTGAACCGCCGACACGAGGATTTTCAGTCCGTTTTGATCTGGTGATGGCCACCACCTTTTCGTATCGTCTGCCATCTATCTTACTTTAGGATGTCTGAGTCTGACCAGTCCCTAGTAAAAGGTCCACCTTGAATGTTGGTAAATTACAGCTTTGGACTTGCCTCTATTTGAGGCCTCACGATATGAGAAAGATGCTTAAAAACACCTTGAGCAATAGAAATAGGATAGAAAAACGCAACAAGGGATTACGCCAAAATGACGTAACCCCTTGATTTTATTGGTGAGCCGCCACCCGTTCGGCGCGCTAAGACAAAATAGCCCATAGAACCGCTTGCTCAGGGTCTGCGGTCACTACGGACACAAACAAAAATGCCTCCCAATTGGGAGGCATTTTGTTTGTGTGGTGAGCCGCCAGGGAATCGAACCCCGAACCTACGGATTAAGAGTCCGTTGCTCTGCCAGTTGAGCTAGCGGCCCGCTGGTTTTGTATTTCCTAGTCAAGGTGGCAAATCCAGGTTGATTTATTATTAAGCAAAGCCGTTGTTTTTCTACGCACTACGCACTTCGACTTCGCACTGCACTACTGGAGCGCCCGGCCCTTCGGCTAATGAGTAACGCTCAGGGCAGGCAGGATGACTCTGTGGTCCAAAACTTGGAGCGCCCGGCAGGATTTGAACCTGCGACCTGCGGCTTCGAAGGCCGACGCTCTATCCAGCTGAGCTACGGGCGCGGAAAAACATTCAAAAACAAACGGGCCGTCTTAAGGCCCGGAAATATTCTGGGGTGAACGGAGGGACTTGAACCCTCAGCCTCTGGAGCCACAGTCCAGCGCTCTAACCAGTTGAGCTACGCCCACCACAACAAATCCGGGGCTCTATTTATTCCCCGGCGTCCAAAGAGGGTGATTATCTATCACTTTAGGTTTCTACTGTCAAATATTAAGCCCGGTTCCAACTTCCAAGCTCCAAGTTCCATGTAACGGCACTTGATAATTTACTTAACCTGGAACATGGAACATGGAACGTGGAACTCGATAAACGGCCTCGAAGTAGCTTAATGCCGTTTATCAATTACTACAACCTGCACTTCCGTCAGCAGGTCATCCTCGGCGAACTGGGTAGGATTTGTCAGGTAGACCTCTCTGCACGGCCCGACTGTCCCGTAGCCGCTCTCCTCTATCCAGGACAGGAGCTTCCCGTAGGTCTCGCCTATCTTGCTGTGTGGCCCCTCATGGCGGGCAGCAGCCACCGTCAACGTGTCAAACCCCTTTATTTTCACTTCCTTGTCGCCGGTCACCCCTGAATCAACCTCCAGGGGAATGCACACCTCAAAGACGTTATTCTCCCCGGGTTTCCTGTCGGCCGCAGAGGGAAACACAGCCATCGGATACGTTGCGACCCTGCCCCTGTGAATCAGGACCCATTTAAAGAGATCCACAAGGACCTTGCCGATGTCCTCATAGGGCCCGGTGTATTCAACCGCCGCCGCCGTAAGGGACGGCACTTCCTTTACCTGTACTTCAAACTCTTCTTGCTCAGTTTCAGCCATGGGTTTCTCCAGCCGGCCGTCTTACGGCCGGCGTTCAACGTTCAATGTTTAACGTTCAACGTTATAATTAAATCCAAGGTCCAAGATCAACTAAGCCTCTGGCGTGGCAGGCGTGACTCGCAATGACTCCAGGCGAAGGCTGGACACCCTACTGCCTCTTGCCTTCTGCTTCCTGCCCTGAATACAAACCCAGTTGACTCCCCCCTCACCTCGGTCCTCTCCCGCCAGGGGAGAGGAGGTACTAAAACTCAACCAAACTCATACCACTGTTTGATGATCTGTTCTACAGTCTTTTCCTTCACCTTGAGCATTTCATTCTTGCCGGCGCAATGTATCTGACCGGCCCCTGCACCCGGATGACCGTCGCCGATGTTCAACTCACGCATGATCTCGCCTATGTCCTTGGAATGCTCCCTGGCGTTCATCAGGAACGACAGCGACATGGAAAAAGAAAGGTTAGTGGTCTTCTGGCCCCTTGAAAAGAGGTTCTGAACGAGGAGGACGGCAAGGGCGTCAGGATAGAGTATGAAAGCAGTATTCCTTATGATCCCCGGCTTCCTGTTGTGTGCTGTAAGATCAACTATGATCACCTCTTTGTCGCTATCGTCCGGATGAAAACTGGAGCCATTCTCAACCAGAGACAGACTGCGGCTCTCCAGACCCTGGTATTTGTCCACAAATGATTTTACTGTCTCATCCGAAAGAGCCTCATCCATCGACCCGTCGCGAAGAAGCAGAACCATGTGCTTCAGGTATTTTCTGGACGCGGCCGCGTTACCAAAGGCGGCAAAGAGCGAATCGGCAAGGAGTCTTTCCGGTAAGGGTTCACGCCACTCCTCCATGGTCTTGTAATCGAAGGAATCCACCCTGTCCGTACCCGCAACTGTTTCAGCCATGAAGTGGGGAAATTCATGTACACCAGAAAAATGATCGAAAATAACCCGTGAACACGACGGAGCCAGGTCGAACCGGCCGGGGATGGAGTCGATCTCAATGCCCCGGAGCCTGATGTCCTCCAAATTGCCAGCGTGGTGATCGAACCACATACCGAACCGCACGGGACAGGGCAGGTCGCACACGACGTCACCTTCAGTTGTCTCTGTCTCTCTTCTCTGTATAGATACCGGACCGGTAAAAAAGAAGGAGCCGATTCCTGTTACTGAGGACACAAGGGCCGCGCTGACAACCCCGTCCAGGTCGTCGTGGGTTACAATTCTTGAGAGGGCTTTAGTATCGTTTGTCACTTTCAACTATTTCTTCTTGCCCTTTGTCTGGAAGTGGATGGCATACTCGTAACCATCCAGCAGAGCCTGGAAAGAGGCGTAGTTGATGTTGTCCGAAGAGGATGAGACGCTCCACACCCTCTCACCGTCGGAAAAGACAATAGATACTTCGACAGAGGCGGAGGTTCCTGTTGTACCCTGGATCACTTTGGCACCGTAGTCCATGAGTTTAACGGTTTTAAGCTTCGGGAAGAGACGCCCAAGTGATTTTTTCAGCACATTTGCAAGGGCATCCACTGGACCCACACCCACGTCAGCTTCGTGCATCTCCTGCCCGCCAGCGATAAGCATGACGGTTGCTTCAGGCCGCTCTCCGTCATCTATGAGCCTGTATCCCCCTACCACTTCGAAAGGAGCCTGATAATCTTTCAGCGCTCGCACGAGGTTAAGTTCCTTCGAGGCATCAACAACTTCAAGGTTTTTCATGGTTTGTCCCCTCTGCTTCCTGGAAGTAACTCCTTCAGTAAAGAGTATCATACCTTCTCAACCTCTTGTTTTTCAAGAAGCTGGTGGGAGGTAAGCAGGGAGGAGGAAGAAGGGAGGAGGGTTTTGGTGCGATCAACACTTAGTGGCCAATAACCAACCCAAACTCGAACGGTGATAAGATTGCTTCGTTGCTCCGCAGTCAGCCACGCACCTCGCAATGACTATATAGTTCCCCCTCCCCTTAAGTTCCCCTCCCGCCAGGGGAGGGGATTAAACCTCGACACCTCGATACATCGATATCTATAAACTCCCGCACCCCGATACGTGTATCCCCTCTTTCCTTTTCCCTTCTTCCTGATTAAAGCGCATTAATTGACCCGCTTTATGGCAAATGAACGGTACAGAAAGAAAAAGTGGCGGCATACAGTGTATACCGCCACTTAAAGGTACTCGAATGCGCTTGAATCAACTACATAACAAACACTTGCATAGCGTTGACGGGACAGACCTTGACGCATGTACCGCAGGCAACGCAAAGATCCAGGTCCAGGGGGATTTCGAAGTCCGGAGGGGGACCAACGGAGAGGGCTCCTGACGGACATGTCGCTGTACAGGTACCGCAGTGCATGCAGCTCTCCTCATCTCTCAGGACTTTATCCGGGACTTCTTCAACCACCACATTGGCCGTCTTCAGAAACTCCAGACCCTTTTCGAACTCATCCTCCGGCCCCTCAAGCCTCATAATGGCATAGGCCTCCTGCCTGGGGAGGACCTTTGCCTCAAGAATATTGAATACAAGGTCGGCAGACTTGGAGAGCCCGTGTATAACCGGCTTGTTCCAGGTTTTCTTTGAAAACCTCAATATCAATGTCTTTTCCATTTCCAGCCTCCTGTTTAAAACTTATTACGGTCCAAGATCCAAAGTCCAAAATCCCTGATCACCAGGGACAAGGGACTCATTTAACTATCAATACTCGTCAACTCAATTTCACCCGCTGCACCGATGGCGCTGCCGATGACAACTACAGCTCCGCTGATGCCATCTATCGCGAGGAACTTGTCCAGGGATGGCTCTATGTCATCACTGGTTTTCACGATGTTACCCAGCGCGGTTGCGGCGGCATCTGCAAGAGCGCCTGACGGGGAGGTTATGATGGCCGCATCCGCATTGCCGAAGCTCAGCGATGGGCCCACAGTTCCCGAGGACGTGCACACTGCAATTCCGCCAACCGGATCCACCTGAATCCCGACACAGCCGCTGAGGGGCGATGAGCCCGCCCAGATACCCACCGTTCGGATACCGTCTCCAATGAGGTAAAGGTCGCCGCCGTTTTCTACGATGACCGTGTTTGAATGCCTGGCGAGATCTTTGGCTACCGCTTCAGCAACGACCCCCGCAACAGCTGCCATGGGACCCGTGTCCGCCTTGATGCCGGCTTCCAGCATACTGAGCACGACGCCATCAGCATCGACGCCCGCCTCCAGCGGTTCAAGAGATGTCCCGAATTCTGGATGTCTTGCTATGTAACTTTCCAGGATCCCCCGGTGCCGTTTCACCGATTCATAGGTTTCGGCCACCAGGTCCCTATCCGCCGCGATCCAAAGATCGGTCTGCTGTACGACAACCCGGAAGGAGGTCAGCCCCTCTGGAGGGGTGACCTCGTTCCGGTAGATCCTTTCCTGAAAACCGGTTCCGATCACTTTGAACCCGGCAGTTTGATTTGAGGTTCACCGAGAGTAAAGCCTTCATCGGTGATCCAGTGTTTTAGTTCCTCTGCGATCTCACGGGCAACAGAGTAGCTTGATAACGGAAATGATGGTACATCCTTCCCGTTAAACTTGAAGCTTCCGCTTCTTAGCTGCTCGTAGTTGACCTCTCCGAGGACCTTGCCGGTACCCTGAGGGTAATCCACAGCATAGTCAACGATCTTGGTATAAATGTCGCGATCGCGGATAGCGGTGTAACGAGCCATCTCCTCGTCGAGGATCGGAATGGGGATACCCATACCAACGAACAAACTGAGACCGTATCCGAGCATGCTGGCGCCCCGCAGATATTTTTTCTGCATCTGCTTCAAGTCACCAATCACGGCGATGGTACCGGCCGGAGCTCTTGTAACATCATTGTCACCCCGCTCCGCTGCAGGATTGTGCTGTGTTCCATGCCACATGACTGCTCCCAGGCCGCCGCCAAGGAAGATCTTCGTCCCCACCCCGATAGTTCGATAGTAGGGATCGTTTAGAAGAGGCGACAACTGACCGGCGCTGCAATAGTTGCCATTGCCGGTGTCGGGCTTTAGAACTCCCAGATAGGTGTAGATCGTCTTGTCACCGGTATTTACAGCGCAGTTGTAATTCTGGTAACAGTTCCTTGGATTTAGCAGTACGGCGTAGGGGATATCGTCCAACGTTACATCTTTCTCAAAATTGGTAGATGGATAGCAGTCCGTACCGTAGCCCTCGGCCCTGAGGTTGACAGCCTCACCTGAAACGAGATCTTCAATAACGTGGCCGCCACCGTAGGGGAACTCTCCTGGATGCACCTTGTTTAACGGATCATCCTTGCTGGGCTCCGTAGCTCCAATGTAGATATCAACGGCAGCGTAACCGGCGTATGCGGGAACATCGTTGAGCCATACCTGTGCCGCCTTGATCTTCGGAGTGGAGTGGCCAAAATTAAACATGGCGCCCGAGGAGCACATCATCCCGAAGGTCCCTGTTGTAACCACGTCCACCTCCTGGGCGGCCGTTTTTGTGCCCTTCTCATCAACGATATCGGACATCTCTTCGGCGGTGACAACCACCGCCTTACCAGTCCTTATCTTCTCGTTGATTTCCTCGAAGCTTTTTCTTACCTCGGCCATTTTTCTTCTCCCTTGCTGGGGTTAATAAAAAGCCCCCTCCGAAAACCAGGAGGGGGCAGTAACGGTACCCGTCTCCTTATCTTCCAAGATTTTCTTGCGGGAATTAGCACCGGACGTCACGCATTCTGTGTGACCGGTTGCTGTGGCATCAAAGGGCCCGTCCCTCCGCCACTCTCGATAAGGAACTTTGGATTATACATACCCAAGGCATCAAGTCAAGTTTTTTATAGGGTATATTCCCCGTCTTTTAGTGAACAACCTTGGGGCAATTTGACATGGAATAACTACAGTTAATGCTTAATAATATTTTCGAGATCTTCTATAAATCAGTTGGTGGTCAATATATGTATTAATGGGTTCCGGCAAAAGCCCCTTCGCCTTCGCAACTCCCTTTTATCAACCCATGACCCGGACCCCAGGATCCCGAGTTACAGTGATTCACCCTCCCCTAATTTCTCCCGGCCGGCTTTCGGCTGGAGTTTCTAGTTTCTAGTAAACAATTAACCATCAAGTAGTGCCCCCTCCCCTTAAGTTCCCCTCCCGCCAGGGGAGGGGAGTAAGCGCCGACACTCCGGCACACCGTTACCCCGATACGTATCATGCGCTCCCGCGCAGCCGAGTAATTGCACCCAAAAACCCTGTTTTTTAGAGTTCATATACCGACATCCACCAACTAATTTGGATTTGAATATAGTTTTTTGCACTTCAAAACTCTCACAAGCTGATCTAAGATAGTATAGGCAGATCAGAATATATTAAAGAGAACTTTGCGGAGAGAGAAATGACCGATAGAAATGAACTACCAATAGCACGCTGCCCGGAAAATGAGGTGGAGGCCTGGGAATTCCCCTTCTTCATAAAGAAGGGTGTGGGTATGGAACCGGACTTCCTCCTCCTGGAGATCCACCTCTACCACATGACTTCAGAGGAAAAGGCCGTGATGGGCGAGCTTGTTGAAGTTAAATCCGCAGAACAGTTGGAAGAACTGGGATATACTGTAGACGACAAAGGCATATTCGTGATCGGCGAGGAGAATGTGCTCTGGATGTCAGATCCGGAAAACTAAAAGGAGAGACCATGTTCTCAGCAAACAGGATCAAGGAGCACTACCAGTTGACAAAGGAGGATGAACTGCTCCTGAAGGGCCTTCAACCGTTAATGAAACAGCACAGGGACGCGTTTTCAGACGATTTTTATGAGTACGTCATGGCCAACGAGGAGACTGCCGACTTCTTCCAGGACGAGGAAAGGTACAAACGGCACAAGATGGCCATCGCCGGATGGTTTATGAGACTGTTTGCAGGGCCATACGATGAAACCTACTTTCGATACCTGAGGCACGTGAGCAAAATCCATGTCAAAATCAACCTGGACGGCCATTACGTAAACTCCGCCATGGCGCGGGTAAGGCGGTTCATTACAGAAATTATTCAATCGCATGTACCGGAGGAGGAGAGGGAGCAAGTCACTATCGCCGCGGGAAAACTCCTTGACATGAACCTCGACTGCCTGACGAGTTCCTACCGCCAGGCGGAGCTTCAGAAATATTTTCTGTCCTACCGGGTCGAGAGTACGCTGATCAATTTGATGGAGCGATTTACTCACGGGCTTAACCTCATACTGGCAATTGCCCTGGCGGCTGTTTCGATCGCAGTTGTAGGTCTTTTCGTACACGATTTTATCGGGTTATTCAAAAATCCAAACATAGAAAGCAGCGTTGTGGCCTCCCTCGGTTCACTGCTCATCATATGGATGATGATCGAGCTTCTAGGAACCGAGATCGACCATCTCAAGGGAAAAAAGATCCCTATCAAGATCTTCATTGGTGTCGTCATCGTGGCTTTCATCAGAAAGGTCCTTGTTGGGACTCTTGAGCATGGAGGCAACATCATGCAGTACGCGAGTGTTGTTATTACCCTGCTTGTACTCGGAATCCTCTACTGGTTGATCACAAAAGCGGACAGTGGATGAACCATAAGGCAGCCCTGACAGACATAACCGGCGTCATCCTCGTTGGGGGTAAGGGCAGGCGGATGGGCCGGGACAAAGTCCTCATGCCTGTAAACGGTAAACCGATCATCGAAAGAATATTTCGAAAGATCGCTCCCCTCTTTGCTGAAACTCTAGTTGTGGGACACCACCGTCCCGAGTTCGATGAGCTAAAAATACAATCCCACCCCGATATCATCCCTGACTGCGGTGTCCTTGGGGGGATTTACACCGGTCTTGCCCTGGCACAGACTCCTTTTATCTTTGCCATAGCCTCAGACATGCCCTTTCTTGATACCGCTCTGGTTAGATCCATTGCCGGGGTGCGTCATGGAGCAGAAGCAGTCATACCCAAAGGATCGAGGGGCTATGAACCTCTCTTTGCCATATACTCCATCTCCTGCCTGAACCAGATCCGCGAAAACCTTGAAAGAGGTTCCCTTAAGGTACTTGAGGCCCTGGAGGGGATGAACATATTAAATCCCAAGATCCCTCCGGTCCCGGAAGGCGCACCGGATCCCCTGTCCAACCTTAACACCCCCCAGGATCTCAGCCTCCTGGAGGAGTGATATGGTAGTGGAAAAACTTATTCCCTACTAATCTACGTGTATATATGGCGACACTTTCTTGACTTTTAGTATATTTCTGGTAGACAATATCTATATGCGTTTGTTTAAAAAATTCAAGGAGTCTGAATAGCAAGGAGACAAGTTATGAAAAAGATCTACAACAGTATTGATGAGCTTATTGGAAACACACCCCTCCTCAGGATCAACGGCCCAAGCGATAAAACGGGCACAGAGATCCTGGCCAAACTGGAGTTTTTCAACCCCTACTCGAATGTCAAAGACAGGATAGGCCTTTCCATGATAGACGCCGCGGAAAAGGATGGCCTCCTGAATTCTGAAACAGTAATGGTGGAGCCTACATCCGGCAATACCGGTATAGCCTTGGCCTTTGTAGCAGCGAGCCGCGGATACCGCCTGATCCTCACCATGCCGGACACCATGAGCGTCGAGCGAAGGACCCTTCTTGCGGCATTGGGTGCCGAACTTGTACTTACACCCGGCTCCGATGGCATGAAGGGGGCTATTGCAAAAGCCACCGAAATGGTAGAAGAAAACGATAACGCCTTCATGCCCCAGCAGTTCGAGAACCCCGCCAATCCCGAGATCCACCGCACCACTACAGCCGTCGAGATCTGGAACGACACCGATGGTGAGGTGGATATAGTTGTGGGCGGTGTCGGAACAGGGGGCACCCTAACTGGCGTAGGAGAGGTAATCAAAGAGAAAAAACCCGAATTCAAGATTGTCGCCGTCGAACCCGAGGACAGTGCTGTTCTTTCCGGCAAGCCCCCCGGACCGCACAAGATCCAGGGTATTGGTGCCGGTTTTATCCCCGCAGTTCTGAACATGGATGTTGTGGACGAGATCATCACCGTCTCCAATGATGACGCCTTCAATACATCCAGGAACCTTGCCAAGGATGAAGGTGTGCTGGTGGGAATCTCCGCGGGAGCAGCTCTTTACGCTGCGGTTACCGTTGCCGGGAGGGCCGAGAACAGGGGCAAGACGATAGTCGTCATTCTCCCGGATTCGGGTGAGCGTTACCTTTCCACAGAACTCTTCCAATAAATTTCTTCGGGCATGTTCCCAAAGAAGTTCATCCTCTTAGATTAAAGATACGATAGGTGTAAACATGGACATGAATGAAAAAAACAGAGGGTTCATATGGGCAGTCCTCGCCCTTCTGGTTTTTGCAGTTTCATCCTGCAGCAAACCATCTGAAGAAACCTCCAGCCGAAAGTCAAAGCCTTTCAGGCTGAGCATAGAGGACAGGAAACTGGTCAGGGAGAAAACCGCAAGGATCACCGAGCCGGTTACGATCAATTTCTATACCGGAAAGCCTGGCGAGAAAAATGCCGCTGAAACAAACGCGCTTCTGGACCTGATGAGCACCATGACGTCCAAGATAAAGGTAAATGAGCTGGGATTTTCCGATCCTAGTATCCAGTTTAAGCTGGAAACCGATCACGGGCCCGTCATGGTCCTCGAAGGCAACTCTCCTATCGGAATCTCATACTACGGCTATCCTGAGGAAATGGAGCTGGAGCCTTTCCTGGACAGCATCCTTATCGCAACGGGGCAGATGGAGCCCCTTGCTGATTCGACCGTGTCCTATTTAATGAGCCTGGATTCCGACGTCATGATCCGGGTCTTCGCCACCCCGTTATGACCGTACTGTCCCGAGTCGGTCCGGCTCGCATACCGCTTCGCCGCAACAAGCAACCGCGTTTCAGCACAGGCCATCAACACATTTGATTTTCCCGAGAAGGGAAGGGAGTTTGAAGTCGTAGTGGTTCCCAAAACATGGGTCAACGACAAGATCTACTTCGATGGTCTCCCCCTCGCCGCAGAGAAATACCTCCTGAAAGCCGTCCGGCAGGCGTTGGATCCGGAGATACCTAAAGGGAAGGTGAGGTCTGAGTGATACATGAATCGGGGAATCGGAGAGCTGGAGAAACGGTGAAAATATCTTCTTTTTAATATGCTCACTGGTGCGCCGTTTCACCCCTTCGCCGGTTCGGCTACTTGGACTATGGTAGCGGGAATACTAAAGAGACTACGGCCCCTTAATAATTCTTTCGATTTCTACATCAGCGGGACGCGCCCCCCATCCCATTATCACTTCCCGAGCCAGAATATTACCCCGTTGAGCGCAAACTTCCAGGGGTTTACATTCCCTCATGGCAGACAGAAATCCCGCGGCGAAGGCATCTCCGCCTCCTGTCCTGTCTACAGGCTCGATCTCGGGGGACGGAAAACGTTTTGTTCTGAAGCCTTCCACAGCTATGCAGCCACCTTCTGGAAGCGTGACGACCGCTACCTGCATGTCCAGCGCAAGAAGCCCTTCGTCGGTATCCTGCAGGCCGGTGATGGCTTTTAGCTCATCCAGGTTGAGGACAACCCCGGTCACATCACCCAGCAGTTCACCGGGATCTGTATTGCCGGGATTAAGAAAAACAGGTATGCCCAGTTTCTCAGCATGCTCGGTATACTCTTTTGCAAGGTTCACATTCCCGCCTGATAGATAAACCATACTGCAGCCGGAAAGAAGCTCAGGACGGAATACTCCATGGGAATTGGCTCCAGGACTCCTAACCATCCTCTTTTCCCTGCCTGTTGCAAATATTGCTGCGATCCCGGTGGACGAATCGGAAATTTCTATACCAGTCACGTTCACACCGGCTTCAGTGAGGGCAATAATATGTTCCCTGCCTGGAAGATCGTCTCCCACTGCTCCCGCCATAGCCACATCACACCCGAGGCGGGCCAGCCAGTAAGCGGTATTTGCCGCCGAGCCTCCGAAGCCGAAGATGGCGTCCTCACAGGTCATCTTCTCATGGGGATCCGGCAGACGTTGTGTGGGGAAGACTATATCGAAGTTTATGTTGCCGATGCAGAGAATCATATGATCCAGTTTCAGGTTTCAGGTTTCAAGTTTCAAGTGAATAAGAAAATACTATATAGTGCCCCCTCCCCTTACATTCCCCTCCCGCCAGGGGAGGGGATTAAACCCCGACAAACAGTTACTCCGCGGCCCTCTGCGGTCCGCCCGAATGGGCGGCCTGCGGCCCCCTGCGTTACAGGCTCTTATCTCTTTTGATAAACCCCAAAGCCTCCTCTGTGCTCTCTGTGAACTCTGTGGTGAAAAAAGAAATTATCTTGTTACTACAAACGAATTATCCCAGCCGTCATTTATGAGCTTAAGGAGAAAGTTCTCGGCCTGTTCCTCAATTTTGAAACGCCCGACGCGGACCCTGTAAAAAACCATGTCACCCCGGTCGTAAAGAGCTATATGGGCCGCACCGTATCTATC
>Ga0255053_10001106_pt1 | contig 14850 bp, 12 predicted proteins | sample JV7_2_22_MG_FD_188635 | JGI IMG/M metagenome (GOLD analysis project Ga0255053, IMG submission 188635) | Seawater microbial communities from Jervis Inlet, British Columbia, Canada - JV7_2_22 | ecosystem: Environmental > Aquatic > Marine > Inlet | place: Canada: British Columbia | collected...
AATCCGGAATAACCTGACTTTCGATCAGGTACGGATTCTGCAACTTGGTGATACCGTTCACGGAATATTGGGATGGAACCTGATCTCCTGCGCATTCCTTGGAGTTCGCAGGTGAACCTGGGCCACGCCGGGGTTGGGAACGAAGAGGGAATCGTGGATTAACTTAGGAGAAAAACGATGAAAGCACGTAAGATCCTGGCCGCGCTCGGAGCGGCTCTAATGATGATTGGCGTCAGTGCGCCTGCCTCGGCATTTGATTGCGGGACGGATCCTGACACTGACCCATACAACAAAGACGTCATTGCAGCGGGCTTGAAAGCACTTGCCGAAGCCCTGCGTTGCGACGGAGATTATTCGAGTGTCGCCAATCCTGGTGCGTGGCCCAACGCGACCCCGATCTGGGAACGCCGCCGCGAGCCGAGTTGCGACGTTCACTCGAATCTGGCGAGGAAACTTTACGAGAAACGCGAGTTCAAAAATGGCAGCAAGCCGCCCAAGAATCCGAATAACGGCGTGGCCGGTGCCTCGTGGGACGTCATGTTTGAGAAATACGAGGGTGCCTTGTCGAAACTGGACTCCTTCCTCAACGATGCGGGCAAAGCCCGGCTGAGCAGCAAGTTCCCGGGCGGCTACGACAATGCCGCGATCGCCAGATACTCGTTTACCTCGGAAGTTGAGGAAGCCAGGATTTGTGTAAACCAGTTCGTACTCTAAGCAAACCACGATTCCCTGGTACCGGGCCGCAAGGCCCGGTGCGGGTTGGCTCCGATTTCACCTCAACCAACAGGGCATTTACGTATAGACGAGTGAGCACAATCTACCGTTGAATCAGGTTGCGTGCAGATAACGCGATTCGACTTGACTGGTTCCAGACACGTGCACTCGGAGAAAAAACACATTGCCCGCGAGCGGTTGACCATGGCAAAGATGGTCGGCATCTATTGCGCCGCTCACCACGACAGTTCCGGAAATGTCCTGTGCACCTCGTGTCAGGAGTTTCTGGACTATGCTGATGTGCGGCTGGACAAATGTCCGTACGGCGACGACAAACCGACCTGCTCCAACTGCCCCGTGCACTGCTACAAGCCGGCGCAGCGAGAGCAGGCCAAAGAGATCATGCGATTCGCCGGCCCGCGGATGCTGTTGCGCCATCCGCTGCTCGCCATTGCCCACAAAATTGACGGATTTCGAAAGGTCAGGCATCCCGTTGAGCTGACTCGGGAAGAAAGAAAGCGGTCGAGAGAGGGGTGATGGGTGGAATGGATCGCGGCCATCCATGGCCGCCACCCTGCGGGCGCCTGCGGCGTCCAAAATCGCTCCCGGCGATTTTGTGAACCACCTTCGGCGCTTCGTTCCCCCTTATGACCAAACAAAAAAGGGCCCCGATGGGGCCCTTCTTTTATTTGGTGGTGATGGGTACTATCGAATGACTTTCATAACTGGTTGATCTTCACGCAGTTTATCGTTGGCCGAGAATCGAGTGGCCCCATCGGTTGCCCCCACGTTTTTGTGGCCCGAAATTCCACTGGTTCGGTTCCGAAACCAACCACCGATAACTCGTTTTTACTCTAGAAACCCAGACAACAAATGGTCGGCTTTTCCGAACTTCCTCGCTGAGTTTGCGCGTATTCTAACGAACTTCCTTGGCTATTATTGGATAGAAAAATGTCAACAAGAAGGGTATGGCGATTGCCCGACGTTCTGGAACAAACCGGCCTGTCTCGCTCCACCATCTACGAGATGATCGGCAGGGGCGAGTTTCCTCGTCAGTTTAGTCTGGGGCCTCGGGCAGTAGGCTGGTCATCCGAAGATGTGTCGGCGTGGGTTAATTCGAAGATGGGCGAATCGAGCGTTAACAATTAATCTTCCAAAAAATGCCTTCAATGCCCGGAAATTGAGTTCCTTCGCAACGTGCCGGGCACGCGGCGATCAAGACCACCAGGTTCGTAGGCCGCTGCCTCAATAAATCAGTGGTCGAGGCGCAACCTATTGCGGGCGAATTACAATAAGACGAATGATTGCGGGCAAAAATAGTCATTTGCCATACACAGCTAAATCATCAGAAAAACTCGTATTGTTTCTCCATAAAAATCGGATTTTCCTGTGTAAAACCTTGCACTACAGTCCACCTAGTCGGCGCCTGGACGTTGGCAGCCGCACACTCTTATCCAATCGCGACTTCTGCCAAGCTCGAACGATAACTACTCTCCCCTATCGGAATCGTTGCGCGGCAGAAGTCGCAAAGGACATGTTGCCAACGATTGGATTATCGGGCAGCAAGGTGCGTAGTCGGCGAAGAGACTGTTCATTGGCACAAAGGAAGAGCGTGATACCTAAGTCAAGACTCCGAGACATCCCTTCACCGGCGCACAATAAATCGCCGCAAGCACCTTCTCGAGTGGGGCTTGTGATACTCGCACTTGTGAACCTGTTCATCTTTGCTGGATTCATTCATAGCATCGCCAGGGGGCTGGGCATCTGAGCGGCAGCATTGTGTTCCGTATGCCCCCTTGGTGTCCGAAATCTCGTGGCATCTGGGTTCAGCCTACCCGCGGCTATTGATCAGCAAGCAGCAATGTACGAGCTGTCTCTACTACCGTGGTCACGACAGGGTGCAGAATTCTGCGCTCGGCCGATATGGCGTAAAACCGCTCTTTTACCTCGTCGACCCGGCCGATCGCAGTCACCTTGTACTGCTGCTCTACCTCTGCTTTGATCGCCGCGGGCGCGACAAAGATGCCTTCGCCCTTTCGCCCAAAGGCCTTCATCAGAGCGCTGTCATCGAACTCGGCGATCATTCGTGGACGGATGCGATGCTTGTCCAGCCATAGGTCGATGCCGGATCGCAGCTGGTTATCACTGCTGGGCAATAGTATCGGTGCGCCGTCCAGGCAATGGGGAAATGCACCTTTCAAGCTTCTCTTGATTTTCTCGGCGGCAAAAAAGCTGACTGCGCACTCACCGAGTTTGTGACTGGAACCACGCATGCTGACAGTAGTGGGAATTGGGCGGTCTGCAAGCAGCAAGTCCAGGCGGTGTACAGCCAGTTCCGCCAACAGCGAGTCCAAACTCGCCTCACGGCAGATCATTCGTACCGGCTCATCCATGTGCAACGCGGGTATCAAGAAACGGTGCGCGATGGACTTCGGCATGACATCAACAACCCCAACCCTGAACACGTGTGGGCGTCCGCTGGGCAGCTGATGGACCGCATCTTCCAACTCGCCGCCGAGCGAGAAGATCTCATCGGCATAACTTAGAACCAGCCGACCGACCTCAGTGAGTTCCAGGTTGCGTCCGACTCGCGCGAACAGGTCCGCCCCGAGATAGTCCTCCAACACACCCAACTGCCCGCTGATGGTTTGCGGCGTTACGTGCAGCCGTTCACTGGCACGGGCGATGCCACCCTCCCGGGCCACCGCGCAAAAGTAGTGCAAATGTTTGTAGTTAATCATTGGCTTACGATTACTTCGTAATTTTCGATGAATATGCTCACTATAATCGACTTTTCTTGTCAATTGAACCTGCCTAGCATATCAATGTAAGTGTCAAAACAGGTGACCGCGGAGGACCTCATGCAGATCGTTATCCACGCACTCGACTTTGGTTTGACCGATGCCTTACGCCGCCACGCCGACCGGCGACTGCGTTCTGTGCTGACGTGTTATGACGAAAACATACAGCGGGTGGTGATGCGGCTATCCGGCTACAGTGGTGCACGCGGTGGCGTGGACAAATGCTGTCATGTGCAGGTGCTGCTGGCCGGCCTGCCGGATGTGGTGGTTGAAGATGTCGAAGCCGATCTTTATGTCGCGATCAGCCGCGCCGTCCATCGCGCCGGACGCACTATTAGGCGCCGGCTGGTGCGACGACGCGACAAGGCTCGTATGTCCGGTCAACCCGGCAAGGTATCGGTTGCCGAAAGATCCGCAACCACTTGAACAAACTGATTTATGGCGATAGCGGGGTAATCCGAGTTTTCGTACCATTTTCTTTGACAAGCACATGGTGATACGCCGTTGCCGCGCGCGGGCCTTCTATCAGCGTGAGGCCCAGCAGTGAAAAGATTTTGCAACATTTTGCTAATTGCCGATGAAGGCACGGATTATTCAGCTGCACTGAAAGGTGCGGTCACACTGGCGACGAACAACCAGGCGCGTCTGACGATATGCGCCCTCGTAGATGCGGTTCCCGGCGACATGCAGATGGCCGTCACCGCCGTCACACCGGCGGAATTGCAGAGCATCGCCGTATCCGAGAATCGTGACTGGCTTGACGAGCTTGTTAAATCAGTCGCGGCGGACGGAGTTCCCCTCGAGGCGAAGGTGCTTATTGGAAAACCCTTTATCGAGATTATCCGGCAAGTATTGGAAAACAATCACGATCTGATCATCAAATGCGCGGAAGATACCGGGGACCTGAGGGGCATGCTCTTCGGCAGTACAGACATGCACCTTATGCGCAAGTGTCCGTGCCCAGTGTGGATCATCAAACCGATGGAACACCACAAATATCGTCGCATACTTGCGGCCGTCGATCAGGATTCAGAGGAGCCGGTCACAGATGTGCTCAACCGCCAAATATTGGAGATGTCCACTTCATTGGCACTAGCGGAATTCAGTGAAGCGCACATCGTGCACGCGTGGGATGTAGTCGGCGAGGACATTTTCAGGTCAGTACGCTCGGGACTTTCGGACGCCGAAGTGGACGCGATGGTGGAAGAGGAAGCCAGCGTGCGAAGACGCTGGCTGGAGGTCCTCGTGAAGACCTACGGTAGCCAGGCCGACACGAACGCCATTGACATTCTTGAAACTCAACTTCATGTGATCAAAGGGCACGCCAAGTATGTTGTGCCGGCGATCGCGCACGAACTGGCGGTTGACCTCGTCGTCATGGGGACCGTCGCACGCACTGGGATCGCCGGTTTTTTCATGGGCAACACTGCCGAGAGCATTCTCGCGCAACTCGACTGCTCCGTCTTAACAATCAAGCCCCCAGGGTTCATTAGTCCAATCACATTGGAGGCATAACGGATAGCTAAAATATCTAAGGGCACAACCTTCGAGAATGACATTTTCTGACCCTTTCTCTGAAATAGCCGCCGTACTGGCAGTTGCGGCCGCGATCGGTGCGCTCGCGTTCTGGCTGCGCCAACCCCTAATCATCGCATTCATTTTCGTCGGTATCTTGCTTGGTCCTGCGGGATTGGACTGGGTACATGCCCTTGATCAAGTAGACCTCTTTGCGAAGCTCGGGATTGGGCTTCTGTTGTTCGTGGTCGGTCTGAAGCTCGATCTTCACCTGATTCGCTCAGTGGGCCGGGTAGCCATGGTGGCCGGCTTGGGCCAGATGACTTTAACAGCGATAGTTGGTTACGCCGTTACGCTCGCCCTCGGAATGACACCGATGACTGCCTTTTACGTGGCGGCGGCCCTGACATTCTCCAGCACCGTCATCATTGTCAAATTGCTTTCGGACAAGAGAGAGATCGACGCACTACATGGACGCATTGCGCTCGGTATCCTGATTATGCAGGACATTGTGGTCGTGATATTGATGATCGGATTGACCGCCTATGGCGGGGAGACGCAAGAGTCCCACCTGGGTAAACAAGCGATGGAAGTTATTGGCAAGGGCGTCGGCTTCTTAGCACTTATAGCGATAGCTACCCGCTATCTACTCCCGTCATTATTGCACTCGCTAGCGCGCTGGCCTGAACTGTTGACCCTTTTTGCGGTCGCCTGGGCAATCGGATTGGCATCACTCGGAACCGAACTGGGATTTAGCAAGGAGGTGGGTGCCTTCGTTGCCGGCGTTGCGCTCGCAGCGACACCGTATAAAGCGATACTTGCAGCTCGCCTGGTGAGTCTGCGTGATTTTTTGCTCTTGTTCTTTTTCATAGATCTGGGTGTACAGATCGATATGGGACACTTTGGGGCGGCGCTGGGACCAGCGATCCTGCTATCAGTGATCGTGTTGGTGGGAAAGCCGATCATGGTTATGGCGCTCGTAGGCAGTATGCGCTACGACAAACACACCGCAGTAACGGTGGGTCTTACTATGGGGCAGATCAGCGAGTTTTCCTTAATCCTCGCAGCCTTAGGCCTTGGTCTGGGCCATATCGACAAACCGACCATGGGACTAATCACGTTGATTGGTTTGATTACCTTTGGGCTGTCGACGTACATGATCCTCTATAGCCATTGGTTTTATCGGTGGCTTGCCCCAGCGCTCAGAATTTTAAAACTTGGAATACCTTTCGCCGATGAACGTCAAAGTGATACCGCAAAGGCAAGTCCGTCTCCGTTCGATACCATTGTGTTTGGATTAGGTCGGTACGGCAGAAATCTCGCGCAAGAACTGCAGCGATATGGACAGTCGGTGCTTTGCGTGGATTTTGACCCCGAACGAGTAAGGTTTTGGCGCCGCAGAGGACTAGAGGCCATCTACGGTGACCTGGAAGACACGGAGCTTTTTCATGACTTGCCGCTCGCTGATGCACAGTGGGTCGTGAGCACGATACCGGGGCGGGATAAGTGTCTAGTGCTGCTTCATGCGTTGGAGCACAACAGATTTGCCGGCCGCACAGCGCTCACCGCCGACACAATGCAACATCGCGAGTTTCTGCTGGCCGCTGGCGCTGATGTTGTGCTGCTGCCGTTTCGTGACGCAGCGACAGAAGCCGCCAGTATGTTGGCGTCACGCAATCAATCACGTCCGGCGCGAGCGCCCACCACTGATGAAGCGCATGGCATTGAAACGAAACAAGACAATGGCCGGGAATGATCCAGCACCACTGACGCAATCCGAGAAACGAGCCTCTGTCGGCGAGGGGCCGCAACTCACCGATGACCGCCCATGGCATGCTCAGCCAATACAGGACGTCGCCATCCGGCTTGGTGTTGATTGCCGACAGGGGTTGACCATTGCCGAGGCGCTTGCGCGTCTAGAACGAGACGGCGCTAATCGTCTTATACCAAAACCAAGGCGGCCCATCTGGCAAGTCTTCGTTGACCAATTCAAGAATCTCTTGATCGTCATATTGCTCGGTGCTGTGGCTTTGGCGTGGGCGATTGGGGATCTGATCGATGCGTTCGTTATCCTGGGGGTCGTTATATTCAACGCCCTGCTCGGGTTCCGCCAGGAGTACTGCGCCGAGCAAGCGGTTGCCGCCCTGAAGCGCATGCTGGCAGAGCATGCGACTGTGCGTCGCGACGGGGTCACTGTTGAAGTCTCTCGTTTTGACTTGGTACAGGGCGATGTGGTGTTGCTGGATGCGGGCACCAAAGTACCTGCCGACGGGCGAATCGTTGTCGCCCAAGGACTCGAGATTGACGAATCCACGCTGACGGGCGAATCGGTTCCTGCGGTCAAGACCACTAAAGTACTTGACGATGTAACTACGCCGTTGGCCGAGCGGGCCAACATGGCGTACATGAATTCGATCGTCACTCGCGGAAGAGCGGAACTGTTGGTGACGGCAACGGGTATGGCAACCGAGATGGGCCGTTTGGCAACGATGCTCAGTGAGGATGTTGAGCCACTCACACCGCTACAGATCCAGCTCGATTCGCTCGGCAAACGACTCGCAGTCATTGCGGGTGTTGTCGTGCTGGCCATATTGGCGGCCGGCCTATGGCGCGGCGAACCCTGGGTCCAAATCGTTCTCACTTCAATCGCGTTGGCCGTTGCGGCCATTCCAGAAGGTCTGCCGGCGGTGGTTACAGTCACACTCGCCGTTGGCATGCATCGTATGGCGCGACGTGGCGCTTTTCTGAAACGGCTCGCCGCCGCCGAAACACTGGGTTGCGCAACGGTCATCTGTGCGGACAAGACCGGCACCCTCACGATGAATCAGATGACAGCGCGCGCGTTGTTTTTTCACGGGCTTAGATTCAAGGTCGGAGGCATGGGCTACGGAACAGCGGGAACCATTGAGGCCGAAGACGGCGCCTGCCCAAGTCCTGAGCTGCGAGAACTCATGTTGCCGTTTGGCCTTTGTAACGACGCCGAACTGTGCAACGGCTCCGTCATTGGTGATCCGACCGAAGGCGCACTTCTGGTGTTAGCCGCAAAATCCGGCCTCTCAATGGAACAAGAGCGGGCCCATCTACCGCGAATCGCTGAAGTTCCCTTCGACTCTCAACACAAGTTCATGGCGACCTTTCACCATGACGGTTCGCATGTAAGCGTCTTTGTTAAAGGCGCGCTCGAAGTCTTGCTCGATCGCTGTAACACACTCCTCACGGCTCAAGGTTCGTCACCGCTGTTGAAAGACGAGCGCGGCGAGCTGCTTAACCAGAACGAGCTTATGGCCCGTGAAGGTCTGCGGGTGTTAGCCGTCGCATCCGCGACGTTACGCACCGACGCAATCGATCCGGCGGGCGACTTACTTGAGTGCATCCAGGATCTGACGCTTGTCGGCCTCGTTGGTCTCTCGGATCCACCACGTGCTGAGACGCGCGAAGCGATTGCCCTCTGCCATAAAGCCGGGATACAGGTGAAGATGATCACGGGAGACCACAAAACCACCGCCAGTGCCATCGCTGAGGCCCTCGGCATCTCGGGCAGTGCTATCACCGGTACCGAGATCGATGCCATGAGCGACGAGGCGCTTTCGGAGGAGGTCGAATCAATTGGAGTGTTCGCCCGCGTGGCGCCAGAACACAAGGTGCGACTGGTAGACGCCTTGCAGCGGTGCGGCCACGTGGTCGCTATGACTGGTGACGGTGTGAACGACGCGCCTGCAGTGAAACACGCACACATGGGCATCGCGATGGGAGTCACCGGAACCGATGTCACCAAAGAAGCAGCTGACATGGTGTTGACGGACGACAACTTCGCCACCATCGTTCGCGCCGTGCGCGAAGGACGCACAATATATGACAACATTGGTAAGTTTGTGCGCTTTCAGTTGTCGACCAACATCGGCGCGCTGCTGACAGTCGGCATTGCACCAGCATTGGGAATGCCCCTGCCATTTACAGCAATCCAGATCCTGTGGGTGAACATCATAATGGATGGCCCGCCGGCCATAGCGCTCGGAGTTGACCCGACTCGACCTGGAATCATGAACAGACCGCCGCGCGGGCTCAGAGAACGGCTATTGGATGGCCGACTGTTAATTCGACTGGCCGGTTTCGGCACCATCATGGCGCTCGGTACTCTGGGGGTTCTGTATTTCGCATTGGGGACAAACGAGACAACTCATGCGACCACATTGGCGTTCACGACATTTGTGCTTTTCCAGGTATTTAACGTTTTCAATGCCCGCTCAGGGTCGGCCTCTGTCTTCACGGCCTACTCATTTACCAACCGAAATTTGTGGTTCGCGCTGGTCGGTGTCCTCAGCCTGCAGTTCGCCGCCGTCCATTGGCCACCGGCACAAGCCGTGTTTTCAACCACGGCGCTATCTGTTGGCGATTGGTTGCTAGCTGCTTCGGTCGCGGCGAGCATTCTGTTGATTGAGGAAGGCCGCAAACTGGTTTTTGCGACCCTGGTCCGGCGGCGCGGGCTAGCAACGCCGAGTCAATGACATGCCGATGCAAATTGTTCCGGATGCACATAGAGTCGCTGCTCTACGATACTTAGATTCAGTGATTTGTTTTGGAGGAGATCATGCAGGTTTTCATTGCCGCGGTATCCGTCGCGCTCATCGTGTCGTTTCTGTGTTCGATATTTGAGTCAGTTCTGCTATCCATCAATCACGCACAGGTCGAGTCGCTTGCTCAACAGGGCCAACGTTCCGGGCGGCTTCTGAAGGAGTTCAAGCGCCGGATCGACATGCCAATCGCCGCGATTCTCATCACTAACACTATCGCACATACGATTGGCACCGCGGTAGCAGGTGCCACCTATGAGGATGCTTTCAGCTCAGAAACGCTGTGGATTTTCACGATCGTATTCACGACAGCCATCCTGCTTTTCACAGAAATCATTCCGAAAACGCTCGGAGTCACGCATGCGGTGAGATTGGCCAGGCCGGTCGCCTATGGCATTCACGCACTTGCCATCGCTTTACGCCCGCTTGTTCTCTTGAGCGGGGGCATCTCCCGATCGCTCCGGGGTGGGAAGAATGTGCCCGTGACCTCCGTTGAAGAGATTCGGCTGTTGGCCGCGCTTGGACGTACCGAGGGAGTGGTCGGCGCGCAGACCGCGGGGATCATTGCCGGGGCATCAGCCCTGCGCAGGCTGAGTGCGTCGGACGTAATGCTGCCCCGGAAACAGGTCGTCTATCTGTCGGCCACCAGCAGCCGGCAACAGGTGTTGAACACACTGAAACATTCTCCGTACAGCCGTTTTCCATTTTCAACGACAGATCAGCTTGATCAGGTTTCCGGCGTCGTGATGGCGAAGGAATTACTCTTCCAGTTGCAGGAAAACTCCGATGAGACGATTGACTGGTCATGCCTGGTCCATGAGCCGATCGTCGTGCCGGAAACGGCAACCCTCGATTCGCTACTGCGGACTTTCAAGGAGGCCCGACGGCATTTGGCAATCGTCATCGACGAATACGGAGATGTTCAGGGTATTGTCACGCTCGAAGACGTGCTCGAGGAAATCGTTGGTGACATCGTCGATGAAAGTGATCGGCCGATAGAGGACCTGTGGTCTCAGGACGACGGTTCATTGCATGCGCTGGGGACGATAGAGCTTCGCAAGCTATGCCGGCAACTTGAAATCAAGCTACCGCCTGATACAGAAGTCAGCACGCTCGGCGGTCTGGTCATGGAATTGTTCGGACGGATTCCGGTAAAAGGGGACACGGTGGAATGGAATGACTGCCGGTTGGAGGTGCTTTCGGCAAGCCGATGGAGCGCAGAGCTGATCTCAATAAAGAAAATGATCTGACCGTCCGAGCGAACGCCAGTCTTAAATCCCGAAGAGACAATTTTCGATTTTATGGCGGCCAGCGGCAATGATGCCGGAATATTGCCGGAATCAGTCCTGACCCGTTATGACTTGTAAGGCACTTACGTCCGCGGGCGTCTCCAGTATGCCTATCAATAACAACCACTTACAAACGCCCTAATGCCTTCGGGAGGCAGGGGCCGGAAGTTCGAATCTTCTCACCCCGACCAATACTTTCAACTAGTTACAGTGAACTGCCCGACATCAATGCCCCTCCAGCTCGCCTCGTAAGTCCACAGTAAGTCCAAAAAATCAGTCAATACGGCCCTCTCCCGACGATTCTGCCTAGATTTCAGCGTTCCGCGAGAATGCGCAAGAATCTGACCTGTACTTGGCCAGCCAACTACGCAATAAGCACGCAACGACTCACCGGATCATCCGCCACTCGTTCCTAAACGATCTATATAGTTGCTAGGCATTCTTTCACAGGTAGCCCGCGCTTCTGCCCCGCAAAAATCCGCCGCACTTTTGTAACTGCATATTTTCGACTGATCAGCTGCTGTCTTGATAGGACAGTGACTTGACGAATTGCTCATAGGGGGCAGCTCCCTCACGGCGGTATCGGGCTTCGAATCCTCGAGTCGTTGGACATTGCCCCGACCTCGTCACTCACGTCGTTCGACACCCTAAGCCGAAATCTTGCAGCTCCTGCTTAGATTACTCAAAAACCCTATTGCAGTTAGCGACTTGAACTTGCTCGATCCGACCACAATTCTCGGAGATCATATTTTTCATTTGGCTGGGACTTCGAAATACATGATTAGCAAAATAAAAGAATGGATACGCAAATCACGCTCTGTCCCACTGTACATCGGCGGTATGTGTCCCGCTGACCCACAGTTCGCCGATTCGGGGACTACGGTTGCTCTCAGTGATCCTAAAACCAAAGAAATGCTTGAACTTGGCCGCAGCGACGAAAATGGCGAATTCTACGGTCGGATTCCACGCCGCTACATAGGCAAGAAACTTTTCTTTCCGGCGCGTCACGCTGGCTTCTTATACGACCACGAGTATCAGATGATTGTTCAGCCATGGGGGCTGTTTAATGCTATCAAAATGACACCGGACAGGAACTACAACGGGCGCAAGAAATCTCCCAAGGATGACGAATTTGCAGAGCGTGCGACGCAGGAATACTTGAAAGCCGATGCCAAAGCACAATATTTGGCGCGCAATCAGATTAATAGAACAAACTGGTTTTGGATGGCCAGCGGTCTCGGTCTTATCTCTGCACTTGTAGCGTCTGGGCTTAATCCCTGGGCTAGTTTCGCCCTGCCAGTAGCAGTCATCGGTTTGCGAGCATATCTTACGAAGCGTGCAATCGGTCTATCAGAAGATCCTATACATTAGAACGATCCGCTCAGAGGAAATTACGAATGCCATGGACAGATGACCTCGACGAAGGAACGCCTGTATATGAAATCGCCGCTTCCGAACAGCAACATGTAAGGGTGGTTGCCGGGCCGGGAACTGGAAAATCTTTCGCCATGAAAAGAAGGGTTGGTCGACTGCTAGAAAATGGGATCAATCCTAGTAGCATTCTGCCCGTCACATTTACCAGAATTGCGGCGGAAGACCTTCACCGCGAACTCGTTGGTATGGCGGTCCCAGATTGCGAAGACCTCGTCGGTACAACCCTCCACAGTCTCGCCATGAAAACGTTGATGCGCCATCACGTGCTAACGACAACAGGTCGCACGCCGCGACCTCTGAATGATTTTGAGGTTAAGGCTCTCGAGGCAGACTTGGCCCGAATGCACGGCGGTTTGAGAGAAGTCCGCAAAAAGATCAAAGCATTCGAAGCCGCCTGGGCTAGGCTCCAGCGAGATGATCCAGGATATGTACAGACGGAGGATGATGCTGCGTTCGAACGCGATTTGCTCGCATGGCTCCGATTTCATCGGGCAATGCTAATAGGGGAGGTAATTCCCCAACTTCACTCCTACCTGATTGGAAATCCAGCCGCTGATGAACGGAGAGAATATTCGCATATTCTCGTCGATGAATATCAAGACCTGAACAGGGCGGAACAAAGCGTAATTGATCTACTCGCAGATAACGCCGAGGTCTGTATCGTCGGAGATGATGACCAATCGATATACAGCTTCAAACACGCGCATCCAGAAGGAATTAGGGAGTGGATTGAGGACAAGGATGAGGCTAGTGACTACAACCTTGATGAGTGTAGAAGATGTCCGACAACGGTCGTGGAAATGGCAAACGCACTCATTTCCAACAACGTCAACCGTCCGGTCCCCCGGGAATTGATTCCGATGGTGGAGAACGGCGAAGGTGATGTGAGAATCATCCAATACGTGACGCTTGACAGAGAGGTCGCGGGCGTCATCGAAATTATTGCCGACCTCATACAACAGGGTGTCCAACCCGGTGATATCTTGGTTTTGGCGCAACGGGGCGTAATTGGTACGCCCATTTACGAAGGACTTGTCGAGCGAGGAGTTCCAGTTCGCTCATACTACGCGCAGGCAGAGCTTGACTCAGAAGATGCGCAACGTCGATTCGCTCTCCTGAAGCTTTTCGTGAACAGACAAGACCGCGTTGCCCTACGGTGGCTGTTGGGTTTAGGTAGTGCAAGCTGGCTCAGCGGAAACTTCCGCCACCTTCGAGCTTATTGCGAAAACAATGGCGCTGGCCCTTGGGACGTACTCGAACAACTGGAGACTAGAAACATACGTATTCCCTATACTAGCCACCTACAAGCTCGATTTACTCGTATTAAAGACGAACTGCAAGCGCTCGACGATTCATGTGAGCCCAACGATTTCCGACCCGTCATTGACGCATTGTTTCCAGACGGTGATGCATCGGTTCGCGATATCCGTTCGCTCGCATTAGAAACTATCGAAGAAGTGGGAAGCGAAGATCGCGTGTTGTTTCTACAGGACCTGACTGCGGCGATTGCAAAACCCGACGTTCCGACAGAGATATCGGATGTAAGAATAATGAGCCTTCATAAGAGCAAAGGGTTAAGCGCGCCCGTAACAATAATCGCGGGGTGCATTGAAGGACTGCTTCCAAAACAACCAAGTGACAATCTTCCGCAGGCCATTCAAGACGCACAACTTGAAGAACAACGTCGTCTTTTTTACGTAGGTATATCAAGGGTTAAATCAGCGCCAGCTGATGAGAAACCTGGGACACTAATCCTAACCTACTCGCAGAAAATGCCGCTCGCCACTGCCAAAGGCGCAGGCATTGATCCGGCTCAAGTCAATTATGGTATTGCCCAATTGCTAGCGAGTCGTTTCATACGGGAAATGGGACACACAGCGCCGGATCCAGAGGCTGGTTGATTTCGATACTCCAGGCCCGACGAGCTAAAGCATTTCTCATAGCCGAACTTCTAGCGTCGTTACATCGTCAAACGACAATCCGGCAACGTAGTTTCGCATTCCATCCACCATTGCTCCCGCATGGGGCCATCCAGTTGACGCCAAGCTATTGATTTGCAGATCGAAGCCACTGTCTGAGTACGGCAGTGCTTGGTTGTCCCTCCTGAGTGATCAATATGCTTATTCTTGTTGCCTTTTTTCAATGAATCGAGCTAGCGTGAAACCATGTTCAGGTGGCTCTAAATAACTCTCGGAACACTTCGATCGAGCGCACGTAGCCGTCATGAGTTGACGATTGAAAATCTGGCGCTGCGCCACCAGTAGGCAACGCTTCAGGTGTTCTGTGGATTGAGTACCAAGCCCGGCAGCGAATGGCTTGTCGATGTCGGTCTGCGAACCGCCTCTACAATCTGTGTCGCCGTTTGCATCGCGCAAGCCAGTCTGTCACGCACCGCAACGCCGCCGCAGTAATTGGCCGTAATATGCAGGCCAGGTAGTGTTGCTAGCAATTGTTGCAGTTGCTGCGTGCGGCTGCAGTAATCTCCATGGTATAGCGGCAAGGCGCGGCTATGGCGGTCGACGTGGA
>Ga0255053_10001107_pt1 | contig 14841 bp, 12 predicted proteins | sample JV7_2_22_MG_FD_188635 | JGI IMG/M metagenome (GOLD analysis project Ga0255053, IMG submission 188635) | Seawater microbial communities from Jervis Inlet, British Columbia, Canada - JV7_2_22 | ecosystem: Environmental > Aquatic > Marine > Inlet | place: Canada: British Columbia | collected...
CGATGGGTCACGAGATGGATTACGCGGACGTCGGAGAGATCACGGACGAGCTGGCGCGGGTGTCGCCCCTCCACGAGGGTTTAACGCACGAGAGCCTGGACGGGCGCGGATGGCTCGTCCATCGAACCGGTCAACCCCGCCATACGGAGCTTCCCGCCGCTCCGGTCATACGGGCGGAACGAAGGATGGACGGCAACGGCATCTATCTGGGGATCGACAGGATGCTCTTCCACTCGGGGACGACCTCCAGACACGCGGCGGCACTGCCGCAGATCTGCCCTCAGGCGACCGCGAAGCTGGGCTCCGGCCTCGCTTCCGAGCTCATGATCGAGGAGGGAGACCGGGTTCGACTGTCGACCTCGCACGGGAGCATCAAGGTACCCGTCGAGATCGATCCGTCGATCCGTGATCACAGGGTTCTGCTGAGCAACCACTTCGAGGGCAAGGGAGTTCTGGGTCTTCTCGACTACACCCTGGACCCGGTTACCAGGGCGCCGGGGCTCGAGGCGTGCGAGGTGTCTATTGAAAAGGAGGAGGTAGCCGAGGAATGAATCTGGTCGAGACCGGAACCGTCGTGGGGATCATCGTGGCGATCATCAGCCTGACCATGCTCCACGTTGCCTATGCAGTGTACTTCGAACGCAAAGTTGTGGCGCACATGCAGGGGAGGCTCGGTCCTATGAGGGTCGGACCGCACGGGCTCCTGCAGCCGATCGCCGACGGCATCAAGCTTTTCTTCAAGGAGGACTTGATACCTTCGACGGCTGACAAATCGATCTTCCTCATCGCACCGGTCATCAGCGCCTTTGCCGCTCTCGCCTCGCTTGCCGTGGTGCCGTTCACCGACAGCTTCGCGATTGCCCACATCAACATCGGCCTGCTGTACATCCTGGCCTTGTCCTCGCTCGGCGCGTACGGTGTCATCCTCGGCGGCTGGTCGTCCAAATCCAAGTACTCGTTTCTCGGTTCCCTGAGGTCGGCTGCCCAGGTGATCAGCTACGAAATCGCGATGGGCCTCAGCCTCATCGGAGTGATCCTGCTCTCCGGCAGCACCGATCTGGCCACGATCGTTCGTGCCCAGTCGGACTACCCGTTCATCGTGCCGCAGTTCCTCGGGTTCTTCGTGTTCCTGATGGCCGCGATCGCCGAGACCAACCGGCTGCCATTCGATCTCCCCGAGGCCGAGACCGAGCTCGTGGCAGGGTATTTCACCGAGTACACCGGGATGCGGTTCTCGCTCTTCTTCGTCGGCGAGTACGCCGGCATGTTCGTCATGTCGGCGCTGGCAACGGTTTGTTTCCTGGGAGGGTGGCACGGGCCGGATTTCTGGATCTTCGCGAAGGTTCCTCCCGTGGTCTGGTTCATGCTCAAGGTGTACGGATTGATCTTTTTCTACTTCTGGATCCGGGCCACCCTGCCCCGCTACAGGTATGACCAGTTGATGGGTTTGGGTTGGAAGTTGTTTATTCCGTTGGCGCTGTTCAACGTTGCGGTGACCGGGCTGCTGAGGGTGCTGTGACTCAAGCTGATCCTGGAATCGACGGATCTGAACGGCGCGGTGAACCGACCCGGTTCGCCAAGCTCCTGAAGATGGTGTCGTTCGGAGAGATTCTCCGCGGCCTGTCGCTGACCATGAAGCACCTCTTCACGCCATCGGTGACCCGACAATACCCGTCTGAGGAAAGGGAGCCCTTCCCAGGCTCGCGCGGGCTGCACGCGCTGGTCCGAGACAGCGAGACCGGCGAAGAAGTGTGTGTCGGTTGCTGTCTCTGCGCCGCCATGTGCCCGTCGGAGTGCATCCACATCTACACCAGCGACGGCGACAATCACGAAAAGGTCCTGGATCGGTATGAGATCGACACCCTGAGGTGCGTGTACTGTAGTTTCTGCGTGGAAGCGTGCCCGTACGGCGCGGTGGTTATGAGCGAGCATTTCGCGTACTCCGGATACACCAGGGAAGAGTTTCTGTACACAAAAGAAAGGCTGCTCGACAACTGGGACCGGCACTTTGGCGAGAAAAAGGGTCAACGGTATCTCGACCGTTTTTGGAGGCCGCGTAGGGGAGATTTCAGCGCCGCGCGGCCAGCGAAGAAACCCGACCGGGGGAATGAATGACTCTGCTGCAGGGATTCTTCGTCTACCTGGCCATGATGGTTCTCGGTGGCTCGATCCAGGTGGTCACGCGACGGAACCCGGTCCACAGCGTTCTGTGGATGCTCCTGGTATTCGTGCATATCGCGGTCCTTTTCGTGTTCTTGAACGCGGAATTCCTGGCGGCGATGCAGATAATTATCTACGCCGGAGCAGTGTTGGTGCTGTTTCTTTTCGTCCTGATGCTGCTCGATCTGAGAGCCCCCGATCTGGAAAAGAAACTTCAGAAACAGTGGCCGTTGGGGGTCATCCTCGCCACCTCCTTCCTGGTGCTGTTCGGAATCATCTTGAGCGGGACGCGAACCAAGGTGGATCCCGGTATGTACACGGTGGAGTTCATCCAAAACGAGGGAAACGTATCTGCCGTCGGCAAGATGTTGTTCTCCGAGTTCATCCTGCCGTTCGAAATCGCCTCCCTTATCCTCCTGGTCGCCATCCTCGGCGCGGTCGTGCTGGCGATCAAGAAGGTGAGGTGAACACCGTGTTTTCCTCATTTCACTCGGTGTCGTTTGACTCGGAGTATTCCCCAGAATATATTCGGGCCCAGGAATCACAGCTCTTTGAAGCAGCAGCTTCAGGGGGAGACGGAGCAATGCCGCGAGCCATCAGCAGGCAGCGGCAAGCTTCGTCGTGGACGCACGCAAGGAGGTGAGTCGATGAAATGCCGCCAGTGTCACCACGTGTTCGCGGTCATGGGGGACGGGCTCAACTCACAGGTTGATACCGTCGAGTTGCTCGAGAGCACGGCCAAGTCCTTGGTGGAACAGTTCGACCTCAAGGCCTGTCACTTCCGGTTGCTCAGCCGCAACCAGAAGATTCTCGAGCACGTGGCTTCACATGGACTGAGCGATCAATTCCTCTCCAAGGGACCCGTCGACGCGGAGCGCAGCGTTGCCGAAGCCCTCAAGGGCAAGATCGTCTGGGTGAAAGACTGCACCGCTGATCCGAGGATCCAGTACCCGGAAGAGTTTACCAAGGAGGGCATCGCCTCGGTGCTGACCGTCCCGCTGACCACTCGTGGTCAAGTGATCGGCGTCATGCGCCTCGCCACCGCAAAGCCGCGCGAGTTCAGCGATGAGGAGCTCGATTTCTTCAGAACGGCCGCGTTGTTCTGTACCAGCGCCATCATCCACTCCCTTTTTCACGAGATCCTGGAGAAGGTCAACGACGCCATCAGCGGGTCGCTCGATCTCGACTCGGTCCTCAATGCCATTGTTGAGGCCGTCACAGACAAGCTGAGGGCAAGAGGGTGTTCTATTCGCCTGCTCGATGCCGAGGGGAAGCACCTGGAGATGCGTTCGTCCCGCGGCCTGAGTCGAGAATACATAGAAACCGCATCCTCACATCCCGGTCAAGGTGTCGCGGACGCCTTGAAGGGACAATGTATTTCCGTCTTCGACGCATGGAGCGATCCCCGCATCCGACATCACGACAAGATGAAGCACGAAAAGATCTCGTCGATCCTCTTCGTGCCTGTTATGTGCCGGGAAACACCGCTCGGAGTGCTTTCCCTTTACACTCACCGCCCGTATGAGTTTTCCGACGACGAGATCCAGATGATGAAGGCGATCGGCGGTCAGTGTGCGATGGCAATTCGCAACGCGCAGATGTACGCCGCCCTCAAGAGCCGGTACGACACGGTGACAGACGACTTCCAGCAGTGGTTCGAGCACTACTGCGTATACCCGTCGACGGAAACCGGCGGTCCGCCTCCATCGACGAACGATTTGTGATCCCGGGAACGGTGCCGCTCAACCCGCGATTAGCCCGCATATCTCACCGGGTTTCGTCGCGAGGCCGGCGAGGCGCCGTGCCCAGTGGGGTTTTCGACCCAGAGGCCCGGCCGGGGCCCCCAGTGCCGTCCGCCGATGGGGTTCGCGAGCCGAGGTCAAGGCGCGAGGAGGAAGTCGATGCCCGAGCATCTTCGACGACGAGCAACGAAGAGATCGGCCGCGACCCCCATCGGCCCGAAGGGTTGCGGCGGCATGGTCCCGTCTTCGTCGTTGCCGCTCCTCGGAGATGGAGAACATCGCCGTCGTCCCGGCGCCTAGAATCCGGGACCATGGCGCTCGCAACGGACAACGCTGGGGACCCCGGCCGGACCTCGCAGGGCGCGGAGCGCGTACTTGCGGTACGTCGAGCACCCCGAGGCGAGAAAACACCGCTGGGTGCGATGCATCGCCGGTCGCAGCACGAAGCTGGTGAGATATGCGGGTTAGATTCCGTCTGATTCGTAGTTCGAGTTCTCGGTGATGATAGAAAGCTCGAACCCCTGCCACTGGCTGGTGGTAATCGATCGCAGACTGTGGTTCGGGCCGTACTCGATCGATCCGAAGGTCACGTCGAGCGCTACCGGCGAGCCATCGATCGCGGTCTTGATCGTGGCTGAGATCGCCTTATGCGTCGTTTTGTTCAGGATGATCTCGACCGAGTCGCCCGAGGTCACGACATCCCGGGACAGAAGGAGGAGGGTCCCGTCGTCACCCTTCAGGACTTTGGACGTCGCCACGGCCTTCTCGGCAAAGAGCGGGTTCAGGTAGCCGTCGAGCTGGTTCTTGACCTCGGTCACGAACTCTCTCGCCGCCTCCAGCTCTTTCTTCGAAAGCTTCTTGCCATCAGGACGGCGGACCTTGTCCTTGGCCACCTCGCTGTTGATCTGCATCTTTTCGACCATGCCACCCATGACGTAGCGCACCGTGTAGGTGTCGGACCGGCGCAGCTCACCGTTGACGAGAAAGGTCATCTTCGTTTCCCAGGAGTACCGCCGCAGCTCCTCCTGGTTCTGGCGCATTTCTTTTGCCATCTTCCGGAGGTCTAACTCCTGGGCCTGGGCAGCTGTTGCCGCCACCACTGCCATCGCCGCAATCGCTACCAGGCATTTCACTCGATTCATGTGCTTCCTCCAGCGAACGTCAGGAGAAGGTACCACTTCCAGGACAGATTTCGAATTTCGAATTTCGGAATTGCCACCCACGCCGTGTCGCCGGCCTCGAACCTCGCCACGACAGCCCGGCATCGGGATATGGAGCGCCGGAGGCGCGAAAGATACATAGCCTGGGGCGTGAGCCCCAGGTACCTGGCCTCCCGCAACAAAACGAGCCCCAGAGGGGCGACAGACATCATGGCTGCTGTATTTCCATCTGTCGCCCCTCCGGGGCTTACAATCTTTGGATGGCTCTGGACCCTGGGGCTCACGCCCCAGGCTAGTCATATGCCGCCGCTCCGCGGCTCCGCGTTTCAGGCTACGCCGTGCCGAGCCACGGCTCAGACCCATCTTCTTCAGTAATTCAGCCGGTTTCCACGCTGCACGTGGAAACCGGCTGAATTGCAAATGGTGCCGGAGGTGGGAGTCGAACCCACACACCCTTGCGGGCGGAGGATTTTGAGTCCTCTGCGTCTGCCATTCCGCCACTCCGGCGCGAGGGTATTCTGTAGCCGTTGGTAGCCGCTGGTCAAGTCCTGAGTTTTTCGGCTGTCTCCTCGATGCATGCAAGGGCCGCCTGATCCACTGGCGGGAACGGGAAATCCTCGAGGTGGTTGGTGGGCAGAAGGTGGATATGAACATGTTCCACCTCGTAACCGAGGACGACAATCACGACCCGTGCGCATCCGGTGCGCTCCTGGATGTGCCGAGCTACGGTCTGCGCCGCCGACCACAGAGAGATATAGGGGTCCTCGTCCATCGCAAAGACCTCGAACCACGGTTTTTTCGGAATCACCAGGGTGTGGCCCTCGATGCGGGGGTTGATGTCGAGGAAGGCCAGGTGGTCGTCGTCCTCCCAGATCTTGTGGCACGGGATCTCACCGGCAACGATGAGCTCGAAAATCGATGGCATATTCACCTCCCGGTTGGCCGATGATACGGCAGCCTGCGGTGTTTCCGGTACCTCCCCCGCCAATATTCCCTTGTTTTCTGCGAACAGGTTGACCTCGGCTGGAATCAGGAATATATTACTAAAGAGCGATAGGACTATTTGGGGAGGTACCGTGATCGCGTCAGACGAACTGCTGAACCGGATCGCCGAGGTCCTCAAGGCGATGGCCGACCCGACCCGCCTGAAGATCCTGCACAGTCTCCACAGCGGAGAGCGGTGCGTCTCCGACATCCTGGCGGTCGTCGGAGGCAGTCAGGCCAACGTTTCCAAGCACCTGTCGGTGCTGAAACGCGCCGGCCTCGTCGATTGTCGCCGGGCGGGGCTCAACGTCTTCTACCGAATCATCGACGAGGGAGTCTTCACAATCTGCCGCAACGTCTGCGACTCGCTCGAGCTGCGGGTCGATCACGAGCGCCAGACCATCCTCCAGGGCAAAATGGAGATCGCGGACGTCGAGGCCGGCAACAAAATCAAGGCCTGAGTCGGCACCGCCGAGGGATCGAGCAATGCCCATCTACGAGTATCGATGCAGGGAATGCGGGAACAACTTCTCGCGCCTGCAAAAGATCGGCGCCGGCAGCGACGGGGTGAAGTGTCCGAAGTGCGAGGGTGAAAGCGTCGAACGCCTGCTGTCGAGCTTCGCCAGTACCTCGTCGTCTCCGGATGTCGCCTGCCCATCAGCCTCGACCTGCTCGAGCGGCTTTTCCTGAGCCAACTGAGCGCCGCGCGCCCGGCGGGCGCGCTCAAACCAAATTCTCAGTTCTCGAGGCGCTACCGCGAGAGGATGCCAGGCACGCCACATTGACGATGAGGACATCGACAATGTGGGAGCCAGGCACCTCCGGTGAACGCCCGTTTCTCAGAGCGCTTCCCGAGAGGCTACTCGCGGCCTTGCGGCCGCGGTGAAGCACCGTCGCCAACGCGTGGCTCATGGCCTCCCCCTTCGGATGAGGCCTGAGCTCACTCCGCTGCCGCCGGCGGTTTGAGGACAACATCATGTCGGGATGCCAGGCACCTCCGCCCCACGCGGACCGTTTCCCGAGGCGTTTCCGAAAATCCGAAATTCCTAATTCCTCATTCCTAATTCCTAATTCCTAATTCAGAATCCGCCTCTGTACTTTTCGTTTACATGCGCTCATGGGGCGGTTATAGTCGTGCGCAGACATCTATCTTCTGGGGTCGCGCCGCGATTCTCCAGGTCGAGGAAAGCGGCCGGGGCCACCTGGACTCGAAAGGAGTGAACAATGCGGGCGTCCAAACTCATGTTTTCCATCCTGGTTCTGACAATTATGGTCTCGGGCAGCATCCAGGCCCAAGACGACCCGGTGACGACCACCCGCGATGCCCAGGGGATCTGGTTTATCGAGGGCGGTTCGCTCTACGACGTCTTCGAGGCCCAGGGCTACGCGGTGGCGACGGACCGGATGTGGGAGATGGATCTGTTTCGCCGCCAGGGCCGTGGGACGCTGTCTGCGCTCCTCGGGCCCAGCCAGATCGAGAACGATATCCTGCTCCGCACGATCGGCTATTCCGATGAGGAGCTGACCCAGGCGTTCGAAAACCTCTCCGCCGACGCCAAGACTGCCGTTCAGGCCTACGTCGACGGCGTCAACCGGCGGATCGGCGAGTTCTATGCGGGCGACTGGCTGCAGATGCCTTACGAATACTGGATACTCTGCATTCAGTCCGTGTTGTTGGGAGGTCCCGGCACTCCGGTGTTGCCGGCCCCGTGGACCGTCAACGACGTGGTTGCGTGGGGGGCGGCCTTCCAGCGGGACTTTGATGGAGAGGCGCAGAGCAGCGCTCAGCTCGACAACGCCATCCTGGCGCCAACGCTCGGCGCCGTCTACGGCGCCGAGGGCCTCGCCATGTTCGGCGATCTGCGCTGGATCAACGATCCTTCTGCGCAGACCATGATCCCGGCTCCGGCCACGAAGAAGTCCGTTGCCAAGCCGCAGATACCCACTATCGATGTCGACGCCTACCCCGATTTGCGGGAGGCCGCGGCGAATATCCGTTCGCGATTTGACACGTTTAACCGTCAGATGGAGGAGCTCGGCGCCCGAGTCAAGTTGGGCAGCTACGCCTGGGCCGTGTCGGGTGACAAGACAGCGTCCGGCAATCCCATCGTCTACTCGGGCCCGCAGATGGGTTTCATGGTCCCGTCCATCATCTCTGAGGGATCGATCCGCGGCGGCGGGCTCGAGGTCTCCGGCATGCACCTACCCGGGGTCCCTGGTATCGCCATAGGCCGCACCCCGCACCACGCCTGGTCAGCCCAAACCGGTCACGCCCACACCCTTGACTACTTCCTCGAGGCGCCGCAGAGCGTCAGCCTGCACCGCATCGAGATCATCGAGGTCTTCGGCGGCGAGGACGTGATTCTGCCGGTGTATCGCAGCCCTCACGGCCCGATCGTCGAACCGGTTCCCTACTTCCCGGACAGCCCGCCGGAGCCGCCCAATCCTATCGTCTCCTGGGCCTACGCCAACTGGGGCCACGAGTTCGACGGTGTGGAAGCATTGCTCGATCTCGCTCGCGCCGAGAGCATCGCGGAGTTCGACGTCGGCGTCGAGAAGATCGGGGTCAGCATGCATTTCACCTACGCCGACCGCGATGGCAACATCGCCTACTGGATGGCGGGTTGGGATCCGATTCGTGCGCCCGGATACAACCCGCTGTTTCCGTCCATCGGAGACGGCACCACCGAGTGGACCGGCGAGCGCCGGCCTCGGGTCCACGACTCGAACCCGGCCCAAGGCTATTACGGCGGCTGGAACAACAAGGCCTCGATCGACTACAACAACGCCACCAACAACTACGGCTATTACCTCGGACCTGCCCATCGCGCACACGTGATCGACGAGTATTTGTCGGCCCACGACAACCTGACGTTTGAAGAGGTGCGCGACCTGGCCCTCAACATCGCAACTACCGACTCGTTCATGGCCGGAAGCGGCGGTGGCAACCCCTGGTCCTTTGTCGCCGACGCCTTCACGGCGGCGGTAGCGGCCAATCCGACAGAAGACCGGGACGCGGCCATCGCCATGCTCGACGCGTGGGACGGCCACTTCGTGGCCGGCGGTCCCGCCGAGTGGCGCTTCGGCGCCTTCCGCGCCGACGCCTGGGTCCTCGAGGAAGCCTGGATCGCTGAGGTCATGAGGCTGGTCTTCGAGGACGAGTTCATGATGGCGGGCTTCGACTACAGCGAGCAGCCGAGGAACATCAACTTCAACGTACTGCTGCGCGCCCTGGCCGGCCAGACCTTCTACAACTGGTTCCAGGACAAGTCGGGCTCGGGCAAGCCCGCCACCGCCGAGGGCATCATCGTGGCCGCGCTCGACAGCGTGATCGCAAGCATGGGGCTGGGTCCCTACAACGCCCCGCGGGGGGAAATTCCCTATGTCCACCCGGTCATCGGCCAGATCTGGCAGACGCCGTACTCGAGCCGCTCCACCTACGCCCACTGCGTCGAGTATGACATGAATGGACCCGTTCGCATCGAGAGCATGTTCCCGCTCGGTGAGTCGGGAGCAATGTATTACAACGGAACGACTTCGCCGTCCTTCGATCCCAACTTCTTCTCGATGGTGCCGGCATTCGATCCGTTCATGCCGAGGCCGTTCCCGCTGTTCGACTGAACCGCGGATTCATCTCTCAACCACGCCCCGCTCATCCGAGCGGGGCTTTTTTTTCCGTTTCCGCACGCGCTTCCCGTGAGGATGCCAGGCACGCCGCCATGACGTCGAGGACAACGTCATGCCGGGATGCCAGGCACCTCCGCCGCACATTCTCCTACCCGCCCAATCGCGACGACGGCAGCCCTCTGTAGGGGCGGCATACATGCCGCCCTTCATCGACAGCCGTTGTCGTCTCCACACGGGCGGGATATATCCCGCCCCTACACCACCGACAATCGGACGCGTTATCCTTCCCCGGTGACGAAACTACGAACGTTGAGCAGCGGTTTCGACTGGCGGGCGGCGAAGATCGACTGGCCGGTGACGACCGATGTCGGCCCCGGTCTCGCCGGGGTGGTCGCCGCCGAGACCCGGGTCATGTGGCTCGACCCGTCGAGCGGCCAGCTCGCCTACCGCGGGGTGCCGGTCGACTCTCTCGCCAACCGGGCCGACTTCGAGGAGGTCGCTCACCTCCTCATCGCCGGCAAGGGTCCCGGTGGCGACTCCCAGGGTCTTGCCAGCTTCCGCCGCCAGGTCCGTTCGAGCAGGGGCCTGCCGCCCGACGTTGTCGAGCTGATCCGCGCCCTCGACCCGGACACCCACCCAACACGGATGCTGCGGGCCGGGGTGTCGGCCGTCGGCTGTCACGAGCTGACGGTGGATGACGATCTGTCGGGCGATCGCCAGTGGCGCGAGCTGCGGGTGGTCGGGCAGACGGCGGCGCTGGTGAGCGCGATCTGCCGTCACCGCGCCGGTCGTGAACCGCGTGATCCGGAGCCGGGCTGTAGCCTCGCCGAGGGGGTTCTGGCTTCGCTCAACGACCGTCCGCCAACGGCTGACGAGGTGCGGGCACTCGACCTCCTGTGGGTGCTGTACGCGGCCCACGGTCTCGACCCGCCGACCTTTACCTCGATGATCGTCGCCTCGTGCCTCGCCGATCCCTACTACAACATCGTCGCCGGCCTCTCCGCGCTACGCGGACCGAAGACCGGCGGTGCCGCCGAGACCGTCCTCGACCAGCTGCTGCCGCTCCGGGACCCGATGGAGGCTGAGGCCTGGGTGGCGCAGACTCTCGCTGACGGCGGCGTCATCGCCGGTTTCGGTCACCACGCCTACCGCATGCCCGACCCGCGGGTGGTGGTGCTGCGCAAGGAGGTGGCGTCGATGGCCCGCACCCACGGCCGTCCCGAGCTCTTCGAGGTCGCCCGTACGGTCGAGGTCGCGGCCACCGGAGCACTCGCGCCGCGCGGGATCTACATCAACGTCAATTTCTACGGCGCCCTGCTCTTCCACCTGCTCGGCGCCGACCCGCCGCTGGTGCCGTGTCTGGTCGCCGTTGGCCGCATGGCCGGCAGCGCGGCGCTGGTGCGCGAGGCGCTCGACGGGATCCGGCTCTACCGCCCGCTCAGCCGCTATGTTGGTCCGGCCGAACGGCGACTCTCAGGCGAGGGTACGTCGTGATCGGCTCGAGCCAGATCCTCGCGGAGCAGAGCTATGGGCGGGGGCTCGAGGGCCTGGTGGCCGGAGACACCGCGATCAGCGAAATCGATGGCATCGCGGGGCGGCTGCTCTACCGCGGCTATCCCATCGAGGACCTGGTTGGTCGGGTTAGCTTCGAAGAGGTGTCTTACCTGGTCCTCTTCGGTGAAATGCCGGACGCGAATCAGCTCGAGGACTGGTCCGCCGAGCTGCTGCGGTGGCGGCATCCCCCTCGGACCGCGCTCGACGCCCTGCAGAGGGTTCCTGAAAACGCCCACCCCCTGGCCCAGTTCCGGACCATGATGACGGTCGCCGCCTGCCTCATCCCGGAACCCGAGAACACCGAACTCGACGCCCAGTGGCGGCGTCCGGCCAGGATTCTGAGCTGGACTGCCGCGCTGGCGGCTTGCGCTATCCGCCACCTGGAGGGAGCGGAGCCCTTGCCGCCGCGCGATGACCTCGGCTATGCCGCCAACTTCCTCTACCAGGCAACCGGACGGACACCGTCGGCGGATGAGGCAGCGGCCTTCGAGGCGAGCCTGGTGGTGCAGGCTGAGCACGGCCTGCACGCCGCCGCCTTTGCCGCGCTGGTGGTGATCTCGACCGACGCCGATCTCGGGTCAGCGGTTTTGGCGGGGATGGGCGCCCTGTCGGGCGCCCGGCACGGCGGCGCCAACCAGCTCGCTTTCGAGATGCTGGAACAGCTCGACGGACCGGATGAGGCTCGCGCCTGGGCCCGCGACGCTCTTGCCCGCGGCCATCGCTTCCCGGGCTTCGGTCATCGGGTCTACAAGTGTCCGGACCCCAGGGTGCGGGCCCTCGAACCATACGCCGCAGCACTCCTGGAGGTGAATGGGAACAAGCGACTCTGGCGCACCTACCTGGCCCTGCGTGAGGAGATCGAGGGCACGCTCGGGGCAAAGGGCATCTTCGCCAACGTCGATAGCATCACCGGCCTCATCTACCACCCGATCGGTCTGCCGGTGAGCGCCTTCCCCATCCCCTTCTGTCTCGCAATCCAGACCGGTTGGATGGCGCACTGCCTCGAATACCTGCCGGACGGCAAGGTCATCGCACCGGGATCGGTTTACATCGATTCTGAATCTCGGGCCTAGATGCTCGATACTCGATACTCGATACTCGATGCTGGATGCTCGATCCGCTCGCCCTCTCTCGCTTCGGGTATGCGCTTCCGACTTCGAGGTGGCACGAATGTCAACACGCTTCCCGAGAGGCTACTCGCGGCCTGCGGCCGCGGTGAAGCACCGTCGCCAGCGAACGGCCGATGGCAGGCGATCCCCTGCCTCGGCCGCTGATCGCTGCCGCCGGCGGTTTGCCAGGCACGCCACATTGACGATGAGGACATCGACAATGTGGGAGCCAGGCACCTCCGCCGCACATGGTGTCGAGGCTGGGTGGAAAATCCGAAATCCGAAATGACATGATGACGGGCTCGTCATACGAGCCCAGTCGGAATGTCATCCTGAGCGAAGCACGCCGCAGGCGTGCGAAGTCGAAGGATCTGTGGGCGGCATTCCGAATTCCGAATTCCGAATTCCGAATTCCCAATTCTCGTCAGAGTTCTTGTTTTTTGAACATCTCGCCAAGCTTGAGGAGGAGCTTCCCGACCTCGGATTCCCTGACGAATGACTTGATCTCATCCTGGGCGATGCCTTCGAGGTTCTTGGCGCACACTTCTTCGGCAATCGAGTAGAACTGCTCGACCGGAGAGATCGCGAGTGTCGTCTGTTTGATGTCGTACCAGCCGCTCGACTTGAGCGTCTGCCACACGGGAAACTCCCCGTCGAAATCTCCCTTGAGCACGTGCTCGGCCACCGACATGATCTCGCGGTGGAGAACGCGGAGCACTTCGTCGTCGTCCTCGCTCGCCATTGCCCGCTCCACCTCGAGCGCCAACTCACCAGAATCTCCAGCCTCCGGAGGCGCCTCGATGACGTCGGAGTCCACCACCGCGGTCCCAAAGGCGTCCGACGGCTCATCGGTTATCACATCCTCCGCCCCAAGCTCCTCCGCCTCGGTGACCTGAGTACCGAAGTCTCCTGACTCGGCACTCTCTTCGTCCTCAGCGACGGCCGGCACCGGCTCAGGTTCATCTTCCGGTTCCGGCTTCTTCTTGGGTTTGGCGAGGGATTGGCGAAAATCCTGGTGATACTGGAGCAAGTCGTCCAGGTCTTCCTCGCTCAACGGTACCGCAGCGTCGAGCTTGAGGCGAAGCGTCTCGATCTGTCGAAACCGTTCGACGATCGTCGCGCCCTTGGGTGCAATCCTCTCCAGGAGGTGGGCGAGTTCCTCGTTGTACTCGATGATCTCGGCGAGGTCGTCGAGCGAGGCAAAGCTGATGAGCTCCTGGTACTCACGATCGAATCGATCGATCGCAACCTCGTTTTCCTTGCGCGCTACAAGGCGCTCGTAGACACCCGGCGGACAGCCATCGAGATACCAGGTCTTGCCGGCCGCCTTCTCGAGACCGCGGTGCAAAATCTTACGCACCGTGACCAGTATTTCGGCCATGATCTCGTAAGCTTCGACATTTGAATCTCCGACATGATCCGACATCGTGAAGGAAGATTGTACCGCGTTTTGAAATGACGACGGGCTGGCCCAGGCAGCCCAATCGGAATTTCATCCTGAGCGAGGGCGCAATGCGACCGAGTCGAAGGACCTCGCGCTTTGGCAGCTATTCCTCTCGGTACCACTCGGCATCGATGACACCGGGATCACTGACCTCGGTTCTGCTCGTCAGACGGGCAGTGATGGTTCTTCGCACGACCGCTCGCCCCTGCGGCACCAGGAGCAGGAAGCCGAGTGCATCTGTGATCAATCCGGGCGTCAACAGCACTGCACCGGCGATGAGGATCAAGAGGCCGTCGATCAAAGCGTCCGCCGGCAACCGCCCCTCGTTCACATCTTCAGTGAGCCGGCGCAGAACGCCCAGACCCTGCCAGCGAGCGAGCCAGGCCCCGAGGACGCCGGTGCAGATGACGATGAGAACGGTCGCACCGATCCCGATCACCGTGCCCAGCTTGACCAGCAGAAAGAGCTCGACCAACGGGACCACGGTGAATAGCAGGAGGAGGCGGAGGAACATCGGGGCAGTGTACTCGAGTCAGCAAATCAGACAACGCTGGATGCTCGATACTCGATGCTCGATACTCGATGCTCGATTCTCGATGCTGGATGCTGGATGTTCAGCGGAGGTGCCTGGCATCCTCTCGCGGTAGCGCCTCCCCGGAGCACGGGCACGGGAAGAGGCTAGCCGTCGTTGTCAGGGGCCTCACGATTACGGGTCAATGGAATCCGGATCGGGACCGCGAACTTGAGCGCGATCTGAGCGACGATTATCCAGTGGTTGCGTTCGGAGCGGGCGGCGCCGAGCTCGAATGCGAGGGCTCCAAAACTGATACCGCTCTCCGCGCCGAAGGAGAGGCCGTGATGGACGCCGTGATCCTCGTCGTCCCAGCGCCGGTAGCGCAGGAACTTGCCGTGAAAGCCGATCTGCTTCGTGGCCACTGGTATGGGATGCACCCCTCCCCACCCGACCGTGATGATGCTTGCGTCCGCCTTTGGGCCCCACTCCACGCCGTAACCGGCATATATCGAGAAATGCTTGCCGTCGGTGAATGAAAGGTAGGCGT
>Ga0255053_10001111_pt1 | contig 14828 bp, 15 predicted proteins | sample JV7_2_22_MG_FD_188635 | JGI IMG/M metagenome (GOLD analysis project Ga0255053, IMG submission 188635) | Seawater microbial communities from Jervis Inlet, British Columbia, Canada - JV7_2_22 | ecosystem: Environmental > Aquatic > Marine > Inlet | place: Canada: British Columbia | collected...
GACCCAGGGAGGCGGTGCAGACAAATATATCCGAACGCTTCCGGTATATGCCTACATGCGGACCTTTATGTATTATCAAGCAGGACTGGGTTCGGCGCTTGCCGTGATCATGTTTATCATTCTTATTGTTGCGACAACGATTTATTTCAAAATGTTCAGAAGGGAAGAAGAGATTTGACTCCCAAGAACAATTTTTTTTCGTTTCGGGGGCAATTTATATATTGGTGTGCCGCCATTCTTGTGGTTTCAACGGCCTTCCCTTTTTTCTGGATGGTCTCCACCTCGTTTAAACCCCTGCAGGAAATATTTGTTTTTCCACCAACTTTTTTGCCTGATGAGTTTACACTGGCAAACTTCGAGCGACTATTTGAACAAACGCGATTTTTAACGTATTTCCGAAATAGTGTGTTTGTTTCATTGACAACGGTAGTTTTGACGATAACGATAGGCAGCGCCGGCGCCTATAGCCTGACCCGCTTTAAATTTTACGGACGTGAAAAAATTGCCGGCCTGATTCTCTTTACTTACATGTTTGCTCCTATAATGATTATAATTCCTTTTTATGTATTGATTAAAAAAATCGGGCTCGCAAACACGCATATCGCTCTGATTATGGCATATACCGCATTCTGCCTGCCTTTCAGCTTATGGCTTCTTAGGGCGTTTTTTCAAAGTATACCCCTGGCGCTTGAAATGGCTGCATTGATTGATGGGGCTTCCCGCTTGCAGGCGGTTATCTACGTAGTCCTGCCGCTGGCGCTGCCGGGGATTATCGCCACCAGCATTTTCACATTTATTCTGGCGTGGAATGATTATATTTTTGTGAGGATATTGATCACTTCAGATGAACTCAAAACCCTTTCCGTCGGTATCTCTGATCTTTACAATGCCACCGTGCTCGACTGGGGAATGATTATGGCCGGAAGCATGCTGATTACGGTTCCGGTCCTAATTTTTTTCGTATTCATCCAGCGGTACTTGATCGCCGGCTGGGGAGCCGGTGCAATGAAAGGGTAAGAACCTTAAAAATAAGGTAACGCGACATCTGAATTTAATCCAAGGCCTAAAGAAGACACGGGATCGATGCATTATTAATCCCGTTATCGGGGAGGTGATGTGATGAGACTTAAGGATAAAACAGCGCTGATTACCGGGGGCGCCAGGGGCATCGGGGCGGCAACGGCGTTATTGCTTGCAAATGAAGGCGCCAGAGTCGGGATTATCGACTTGCAGAAGGAAGGCTTAAAGCGGATATCCGAGAAAGCACGGTCGGAAGGGTTTGAAATTGAGCCATTTGTAGGCGATATAACAAAAAAGGAAGCGGTCGAGCAGGCTGTAAATCTGTTTGCTCAGAAATGCGGACGATTGGATATTCTTATAAATAACGCCGGCGTTGTCATTCCCAGACCGTTTTTTGAAAAAACGGTTGAAGATTGGGAAAAGACACTATCGGTGAATCTGATCGGGATGTTCCTCTGTTGCCAGGCGGCGGCAAAATATATGCTGGAGCAAAAATCCGGTAAAATAGTCAATATTTCATCGATCCGCGGTATTGATCACTGTGGACGCGAAGGCGTGATGGATTACAGTGCTTCAAAGACAGCCGTTATCGGGTTAACCAAGACCATGGCCAAAGAGCTGGCCCCTTACATCAATGTCAATACGGTTGCCCCGGGGCATACGAAGACTGAAATGACTGCGCCACTGCCTGATGAGGTCAAACAAAACATGATTGAGGGTTCGTATCTCAAACGCATGGCGGAGCCGGAGGACATTGCCAAGGCGATACTTTTTATGGCGTCTGAAGATGCCGATTTCATTACCGGCCAGGTCCTTCTCGTTGACGGGGGGTTTAGTCTCAAGCGAACCTAATTACTCAGTATCAGAACCACTTGAATTCTATCTGTCTGATCCCGATTAAGGAGGGAAGAAGTTGGCGAAAGTCGTGCTGGAGAATGTATGCAAAAATTTTGGAAAGGTAGAAGCAGTATCCTGCTTTTACCTCGATATTGAAGATCGGGAATTTTGCATTTTGCTGGGTCCCAGCGGATGCGGCAAATCCACCACATTGCATATGATTGCCGGCCTGGAGAGGATGAATGAAGGAAATATTTATATCGGAGACAAATGTGTCAATGAGATGGCTCCTCGGGATCGTGACATTGCTATGGTTTTTCAGGATTATGCTTTGTATCCACATATGACGGTTCGCCAAAACATGGCCTTTGGTCTCAAACTTCGAAAATTTCCCAAATCCGAAATTGCCACGCGTGTACAGGAAGCGGCCGGGATTCTGGGGATGAGGGATTTATTAGACCGTAAACCAAGACAATTATCCGGAGGGCAACGACAACGAGTAGCATTGGGAAGGGCGATTGTCAGAAAACCCGCAGTTTTTCTTTTTGACGAACCGTTAAGTAATCTGGATGCGAAACTCAGAGCTCAGATGCGAACCGAGATCTTAAAACTCCATGATAAACTCAAGACAACCATGATTTATGTGACCCATGACCAGGTTGAAGCTATGACCATGGGAACGAAAATTGTTGTCATGAAAGATGGTGAAATGCTGCAGGTAGGCCCCCCCCTTGAAATTTACAACTATCCCGTAAATAAGTTCGTGGCGGGATTTATCGGCAGCCCGGCGATGAATTTTATCAATGTGAGCCTTGCTGAAAAGGAATCTATTTTATTCGCAATTGCAGATAGTATTGAGCTTCCGATTCCTCCCGAGAAAAAAGGTTATCTTCAACATCTCGTCAACAGCAAAGTCATTCTGGGCATCCGCCCCGAACACCTTGAGGAGAAATCGTTTGCCGACAAGTCTGCATATAAAGAGTGCTTTTCAGCAACCGTAGATGTCATAGAAACGTTAGGAGCAGAGGTTCAACTAAATGTGACCGCTGGCGGCCACTCCTTGGTTGCCCGGGTGGATGCACGCACGCAGGCAATACGGCATGAAGATGTCGAGCTGGCTATCAATATGGATAAAATTCATTTCTTTGAGAAAGATCCACCCAACATGCGTATCGCGAGCGAGAAGCACTGAAGTTTACGCACCTTATTTGTCGATCATCAACGACGTGCCAATTTTATCTGCACAGAAACAGTTAATTTGAAAGGAGATGCACCATGGAACTTCAAGGTAAAGAGGTCGCCATTCTGGTGGAGGACATGTATAACGAGTTTGAATTTTGGTATCCCTATTACCGCTTGAAAGAAGCCGGCGCCCACGTTGTGGTGGTCGGCACTGGAAAAGTTGGAGGCTACCATTCCAAAGCCGGGCTTCCGGCTCAGGAAAATATCAGCGCTGCCAAGGCGACCGCAGCCGATTTTGATGGTGTGGTCATCCCGGGCGGATTTGCACCTGACCTCATGCGCCGTTCCGAAGCCATGGTCAATTTTGTGAAGGATCTCAATGGCCAAGGTAAGGTGGTGGCCGCCATTTGCCATGCCGGCTGGATGGTTGCTTCAGCGGAAATTGTCAACGGCCGGAAATTAACATCATTTTTCTCTATTAAAGATGATTTGATTCACGCCGGGGCCAGCTGGGTGGACGAGGAGGTCGTCGTTGACGGCAACCTGATCACCAGCCGCATGCCGGATGATCTGCCGGTTTTTATGAAAGCTGTTATTTCTGCTTTAAAGGGTTGACGAAAATATTCGTTATTTTGACCCCAGGAAAAATCACTTTTTCAAGGAGATAGTAATGGGGAAAAAGTTTAAAGTCCTGTTGTATGAATCCATGCATCAAGAGGGCACCGCGCTTTTGGAAGAAAAATGTGACGTCATATACGCCAGGTCTTACGATGAAAAGGATCTAATCGATCAGGTTGCGGATGTAAATGCCGTTATCATTAGGGCCAACGGGGCTGTCTCGGGAAAATTGATCGAAGCAGCTCCAAAATTAAAGGTCATCGGGAGACACGGTGTGGGACTCGATGCCATCGATCTGGCAGCAGCCAAAAAAAAAGGGGTCCAGGTTGTTTATACACCCCAAGCCAACAAAGAAAGTGTGGCGGAACATTTCGTCGCCCTGGCGCTCATGTTGGCAAAGAAAATAAGACTTGCAGACATCGCCCTCCGGGATTGCAACTGGCAAACACGCTATGAACTCATCGGCACCGAACTCAGAGGAAAAACATTAGGCGTGTTGGGGTTTGGTCGCATCGGCCAGCAGACCGCCCGGATATGTCATTTCGGCTTTGGGATGCCGATTGTGTATTATGACCCTTTTGGATTTCCCGAAGTTGAAAAAGAGCTTGATGCCATGCGGACCGATGAAAAAACGCTCTTTAAAACGTCGGATTTTATCTCTATCAATATGCCCCTGCTGCCGGAGACAAAGCATTTCGTTAACGCGGATTTGCTGAAATTGATGAAACAAACAGCTTTTTTAATTAATATGGCAAGAGGTCCCATATGGAACGAAGTGGATGTCGTAAAGGCTTTACAGGAGAACCGAATTGCCGGGGCCGGTTCTGATGTTTATGAGATTGAGCCGATCACAGCTGACAATCCGCTCCTGAAACTAGACAACTTTGTTGGAACACCCCATATGTCAGCCCACACCGAAGAAGCGATGATCCGCATGAGTATGGTTGCCAGTGATGTGTTGGCCGTTCTTGAGGGGAAAGATCCGGAGTATCCGGTTTTATAGGAATTTCGAAATCAGCTTGGAATCGAAATGCTTTTAGGCAGAAAAGATGTTCAGATTGCGTATTAAGGGGATCATATGTCAAAAGTGACCATATTTTCGCAAGCATGCAAAGGCGTTGATGACTGTGGCATCTGTGCCTATGTCTGCCCAGAGCAGTTATTCGAAGCCTGCAGGGAAATGAATGAATCAGGGTATTATCCACCTGAAATTAAGGACCCGGACAAATGCACCGGTTGTTTGAACTGTATGATCTGTTGTCCGGATTATGCGATTGTTGTCGAAAAAGATGAAAATAGACCAGTGGATAAGCAAGGTGCCCATGATGCAGCAAAATAATAATAGAATACGAACAGGAACCCACTTTGAAATGGGGAACTGGGCCTGCACCGAAGGCGCAATTGCCGCAGGATGTAATTTTGTTGCCGGTTATCCTATCACGCCGGCCAGTGAAATTGCTAACCTGCTGGCAGCCCGGTTACCGAAAGTCGATGGCACGTTTTTACAGACCGAAGATGAGATCAGCGCGATCTGCTCTGCCATCGGCGCTTCATGGGCCGGTTGTAAAGCAATGACCGTTACCTCAGGGCCAGGTATCAGCCTGATGCAGGAAAACATCGGATTTGCGGTTGCCACGGAAACGCCTCTTGTCATCGTTGATGTTCAGCGTTTCGGTCCGTCCACCGGTGTCCCATCGGTGGGGCTTGCCGGCGATATCGTCCAGGTCGCACGAGGATCTCATGGAGATTACCAGATTATTGCTCTCTGCCCTGAGAGTCCTCAGGAAATGTTCGACCTGATGATACGGGCCTTTAATCTGGCTGAAAAATATCGCGTCCCGGTTTTTCTTATGGCGGATGGTTTTATGGGCCATATGCGGGAGCAGATCGTGATTCCCAAAAAAGATCAAATTAAATTAAAATATCGCAAAATTGCCGAACCCGCTAAAACGGTTCTTGAACGCCAGGATTTTCTAGATGTCGATGTAGCTCCCATGCCGGTATTCGGCCGTAGACTTAAAGCCCACGTTACCAGTTCCTGTCATGACGAACACGGCATGCGGAATCTGACCGACCCGGAGGTTATGCATCGCTATGCCATGCATCCGATTGAAAAGATACTCAGTCATCGCGACGATATCGTTCAGGTTCAGGATGATTGTGAAGATAAAACGATTGCTTTGGTAAGTTGCGGCACAGTTTCTCGATCTGCCGGGGCAGCGGCAAAAATGGCGCAAAGGGAGGGATTAAATGTGGGAACACTGCGTCTTTTGACCTGCTGGCCGTTTCCGGATAAGGAAATCCGCGCCGTCGCTGAAAGGGTGAACCACATGTTGGTGTTGGAGAACAACACCGGCCAACTGTATCCGTACATCAAAGCTGAGGCTGCCCATGCCTGCCGGGTTTCATTTTTGGGACCGCAGACCTTGGGTCAGATCCATGATCCTCGATACATCCTCGGTCGCATTAAGGAGATAATTCAATGACTGCTACAGCCCATCCGCTAAGACAAAAATACACTCGCAGTCATATTAAGCGCACCACCACCTGCCCTGGCTGTGGAATTGGTACGGTTTCTCAGGCGATCCTACGGGCCATTGACGAGCTGCAATTGGATATCGACGATTTTATCTTCGTCTCCGGCATTGGGTGTTCCGCCTGGATTCCCAGCCCTTTTTACAACGCAGACACGCTTCACACGACCCATGGGAGACCGGTTGCTTTTGCAACCGGAGTGAAATTGGGACTGCCGGATAAACATGTGATGGTTGTCAGCGGTGACGGCGATTTAACAGCCATCGGAGGCAACCACCTGATTCACGCTGCTCGCCGAAATATCAACTTAACCGTTGTACTGGTAAACAATGGTATATACGGAATGACCGGAGGACAAACGGCTCCCACAACTCCCCGGGGCATCAAAACCGTTACCAGCCCCTATGGCGCCATGGAACACGATTTCGACATCTCCCCAATGATCGTTGCTGCCGGTGCTTCATATGTTGCCCGCTGGACGACCAACCACCCCCGCCAGATGACACGGTCCATTAAAAAAGGAATTCAGAAAAAGGGATTTGCTCTGCTTGAAGCCGTTAGCCAATGCCCGGTACAGTACGGCCGGGCAAGCAAACTGGGAGGTGCGGTTGATATGTTAAAGCATTACAAGGAAAACAGCATCCGGATCAACAAGGCTCGAGAAATGGATGAGGCGGAGCTTCAAGGCAAGATCATTGTCGGCGAATTCATCGATCGGGAAAAAGCCGAACTGAGTGAACAATGGGTTCAACTGCGTTGTGAGATGATGGAGGACAGATAATGGCACAAACCGATCTGACAATCGCCGGCGTAGGCGGTCAGGGTTCGATTTTGGCCGGTGTTATTCTTGGCTCAGCTGCGGTCACCTTTGACCATAAATATGCAACCCAGACACAGGCATATTCATCGGAACTGAGAGGAGGATTTGCTGCAGCCTGGGTGATTATATCCGATACACCAATCGAGTTTCCACGTGTTGTTCACCCCGATGTTATGGTGGCCCAGGCTCAGGACTCAATCGATCGTTTTGGAAATGTATTGAAACCCGAAGCGATTCTCATAATTGACGGCGACATGGTAAACTCAACTCCGCCAGGGGTTAAACAATGCTATAAGATTCAGGCCACGACCATTGCTCGAAATGAGTTTAAGTTGGCTCTGGTAGCCAATATGATCATGTTAGGCGCCCTGTGTAGCGTTACGCAAGTCGTCAACCGAACCGCCCTGGAGAAGGCGATTGTCAAGGCAGTACCCAAGGGCAAAGACCAAATCAATCTGGAAGCATTTAATAAGGGGTTTGAACAGGTAAAACCCCTTTAATCCAAAGCAGGTAAAAAGTTTAAAAAAATGGGTATCAAAACAAAAGAAGAATATATTGAATCTTTAAGGCAGATGAATCCGACCGCCTATATGTTCGGGGAGCGCATAATCGATATTCTAGACAATCCCCGGTTAAGGGCGGGAATTGAAGCCACTGCCGCAACTTATGAATTGGCCCAGATGGCCGAGTACAAAGACCTTTTAGTGGCTCACAGTCCTTTGATCGACGAGCCGGTCAACCGATTTACCCTACCCCCGGGTTCAATTGAAGACCTGGTAGCGAGGGTTAAAATAAATCGCGCCCTCGGAAATTGGGTCGGAACCTGCCATCAAAGGTGTACCGGACTGGACTGCCTGTCGGCACTTTCCATCGTCACCTACGACATCGACCAGAAGCACGGTACCGATTACTTTAATCATTTTACAAAATTTCTAAAACACGTGCAGAAGAACGACCTTACCTGCAATGCCGGTGTAACGGATGTCAAAGGTGATCGTTCCTTGGGTCCCCATGAGCAGGCAGACAAGGACATGTATCTTCATGTGGTTGAACGGAAAGATGACGGAATTATTGTTCGGGGCGCCAAAGCTCACCAGACCGGATCCCTTTCCTCACATGAGATCATTGTTCTGCCGACCCGGGCTCTAAAAAAGGGAGATGAAGAATATGCCGTCGCATTCGCCATCCCGAATGATACGCCGGGATTGATTCATGTGGTGGGTCGATCGAGTCTTGACAACAGGGAATTGGACGGCTGTGACATTGGGAATCTGCGATACTCCAAATACTGCCCAACCGTGATATTTGACGACGTATTCGTTCCATGGGAAAGGGTTTTTCTTTGCGGTGAGGTGAAATTTGCCGCTGACATGGTTGTCAAATTTTCTTCCTATCACCGGCAGAGCCACGGTGGGTGCAAATCCGGCAAAATCGATTGCATGATCGGTGCTGCGCTAACCATGATGGACTACAGTGGAACCAGTAAAGCCAGTCACCTAAAGCAAAAAATAATCGACATGGTGCACCGTGCGGAAACGCTTTACGGATGCAGCCTGGCCGCCTCTTATGAAGGGGGGGAACAACCGTCAGGGACCTACTTTATTGACACCGTTTTGGCAAATGCCTCAAAAATTCATGAAGGCAAAGAGATGGCCGAATCGATACGCTTGATGGTGGATGTTTGCGGAGGGTATGTGACTGATCTTCCGTCGGACAAAGATCTTGAAAATAGCGAAGTCGGACACCTGATTAAAAAATATATGAAAGGAAAAAGTCAGGTTCCAGTTGAAAACCGTATCAAAATGTTCCGTTTAGTTGAAAAAATGGCCATGGAAAGCGCTGATACGATTTCCGATATTCACGGTGGCGGCTCACCCGAGGCACATCGGGTAACCATTTTAAGAGAAACAGACCTGGATGCTAAAAAGAAAGCAGCCAAGCGGCTGGCTGGGATCAAAGAGGAGTAAGCATTATTATGCTGCGTATTGTTTGCAATTGGCTATGAAAGCGATAACCGGCTGGCTGAAGCAATTAGTCCAAAACAGTCTGTTACTGTTATCGGAGATGCACTAAAGCCACGCAGTATTTATGAAGCGATGAGAGAGGGCTTTGAGGCGAGTCTCGACCTGGAAATGCAAATGGATGGAACCGGACCAGAATGAGAACATAATCAAATAGAATCGGCCATGAGATTTACTGATCAAAATGGTGGTGACAGCTCGTTGGAAAGTTTGAAAATTCTTTTACCCGGTGTTCCGGTTCGTAGCAATAGAGGGTGGATGGGGTACTGCTGCCTGTTCAGTTCGAACAGTTGAAAATTGATGAGTGAAGGCTCTCATCCTTGAGGTTATCATAAAAGATTTGAAAGAAGATTTTCAAAATTTAATTGACCGGCTGGAGAATATGATCCTAACCGGTGTATTTAAACCACGTGAACGTCTAGTTGAACTCCACCTTTCTGAAAAACTCGGCGTGAGCCGGTTCTGGATCCGAGACGCGTTCAAAATCCTGGAAACCAAGGGATTGATAAAGATCATTCCTTACAAGGGCGCGGTGGTCTGTGATCTGTATGAGCAGGAGATCGAGGAAATCTTTGAAGTTCGCGTAGAGTTGGATGCACTTGCCACCCGCAAGGCGGCGCGCCATATCAAAAAGTCGGATATCAATTTCCTCAAGCGCATGGCTGATCAGTTTGAAAAAAGTGTGCAACGGGAAGATTTTGGTGAGATGATCTCGGTCAACGAGAATTTTCACAATTACATATACGATCTGTCAAAAAATCGGACGCTCATTCAAATGATCAATCAACTCAAGGCCCGGGGTCATATTCTGCGGTATCATGCCTGGTCTTCTCCGGAGATCCTCCAGCGCATTCAAAAGGAACACAAAGTGTTTATCAAGGCCTTTAAAGAAAAGGACATCGAACTGCTGGATGACCTCGCCCGGCGGCACATCAGCTACTCCAAAAATTCCTATCTGGTGCAGCTGCGAGCAAAACAAGCCAACTTCTTAAATACCGATGGAATGTAGCTGAAGGTCAATAATCCTGTTTCCAATATCAATGAGGAAAAAATGCCCTTACCACAATTTTACTGCGTCCAACAAAACTTTAAAAGGGAAGCAGTTGAGGACATCGCCGGTAATGTTAGACAACAATTTTTGCAATTCGACTTTGAAAACAAGATTCAGAAAGGACAAAGCGTCGCAATAGCGGTTGGCTCACGGGGGATCAGTCACCTCTATTCTTTGGTTACGGCTGTAATAGGTGTGCTCAAATCTCTTAAACTTGAACCTTTCATTGTACCCGCCATGGGGTCCCATGGAAACGCTACCGCTGATGGGCAAGTTCAAGTCCTAAAAAAGATGAAAATTGCAGAAGAATCAATGGGGGTGTCGATCATTTCTGATATGGCCGTGGTTTCATTGGGCCGGTTGGATGTGGGTGCCGAAATTTTTTTCTCAAAGGACGCAATTGAAGCAGACCACGTGGTGCCAATCAACCGGGTAAAACCACATACGGCATTTAGGGGGGAAGTCGAATCCGGACTGTGCAAAATGCTAGCAGTCGGGTTGGGAAAGCAAAAAGGTGCTTCCACACTTCACAAATACGGACTGAGCCAAGTCCTGATTCCATCGGCTTTACGAATTTTGGAGAAAGTATCTGTTCTTTTTGGTGTCGCTGTGGTTGAAAACCCTTTTGATCAAATCCATACCATCCAACTGGTCCGGCCCGAATCCTTTATTGATGTGGATCGTCAACTTCTTAAACTGGCTTGGGAGATGTTTCCAAAGATTCCTCTGGAGGATCTTGACATCCTCATCGTGGATGAGATGGGGAAAAATATCAGCGGTGCTGGGATGGATCCCAACGTTGTCGGTTTATGGCGGCGTGAAGGGGGAAAAAGAAATCCGGATTACAGAATTATTTTAGTCCTCGATTTGACGGATGAGTCTCACGGCAATGCTGTCGGTATCGGTTTGGCAGATTTGACCACCCAACATGTAATGAAAAAAATTGATATGGAAACGACTCACATGAATGCCCTTACATCCGGTGTTTTGAGAAGTGTATGTTTACCGATTCCACTGAAAAACGATAGGATTGCCTTGGAAACAGCGCTTAATCTGCTGCCAAATCCTAGCCAAGTAAAAATGGCTCGCATCACGAATACCCTAAAAGTTCAAAAGTTCTGGGTAACGGATAACTGTTTATCTCAACTCAACAGTAGGGAAGGCGTTATTTTAGATGATAAACCGGTTGAAATTGAATTTGATAATTCCGGAAGAATCAAACCGATATAGCATCCATATCTTTATTCACGCAGGAGAAGGGAGAAAAGATCTTTTTGAATGTACGGCATTATGATAAGAATTCCCTTTTCGAGATCGAAGTAAGGGAAAATTTAAGGTTGTGTACTATAAGCGGTTGGATCCCAATATGTAGCGGGGATGGATAAAAAGAATAGAGACTATGATAGATTTTTAAGTTTTAGGAAAGTTCCTCATGGGCTATTAAACCCAAAAACTCACCTGAATAGGGAAGGGCTTCCCATGGAACCTAAAATAAAGAGAAATGAAATTAATTCCAAAGGAAAATCGTTAACATCGGTATTGGTGTTCATAAACACCTTCTACATAGGGGTGTTTTGGGCGAGCACTTCTTGCCCAAGTGTGCACTTGGAGAAATCAAAAAAGAAAGCAGTTTACAACAATGGTTTTTCAGCTATAAAAAATAAATTTAATACTATATATTGTGGTTGATCTTTCATGTCAATAGTTTGGATTAACAGGGGCAAACATTTCATCTGGCCCAAACGGTAGGCTAACACCCGCTGCTATTGTTCCAATTATCGAATCAGGAATTCAAAGATTTGATAAGCCTAACGACCTTACGATCGATGCATCTAAAGTAAATCCAAAGCCTCGAAAGCCTACAAGAAAAAAATAGGGCAATTTTCTCTCTAAACAGCCAATCATTTACCTGGCATCCGCCGAGCTTTTTTTTCCCCGTGTGATCAAATTTTGATATTCAATTTCTGGAAAAATGAAAATTTTATCCCGTTTTTTTACCGTTTTGGTTTAATTAATGATAAAACGTGTTTACAGCTGATCGTTCTATATGCTTGAAATTATAAAGTAAGTGGGTATCAATAAAGCCCAGGAAATCGAAAAGAATGAAACTCTAAAACGTTTTGCCGATCCCGAAGCCAAAATGGAACCTTGGAGCGGCACGGTACTCGGGTGGCCAAAGTTTGATTTCGATTTCTTCCACAATGGGATATATATAATCAAAGTCCCCGATTTTTCGATTCTCTTTGCCGCTTATTTTTCCGACAACCGTCAGCAGGGTATCTTTTTTGTAGATCGTAGGGTCCAAAAATTGATTGGACCTCACCAGATATCGTCCCTCGGACTTCTCCCCATCAACCGGCCGATCCTGTTGAGAAAGGCTCAATTCCAAAACCGTTATTTCGGATGAATCTGACGTGGCAAGGGTTTTAAGGATTTTACCGCCGAGTAAAACCGTCTCCCCCGTGTATTTGTCGGGATCCGCTTGGAGGATTTTAAAAGAATCGGAAAAGGTCACCTGCGAGCGTGTCTGTTTAGAAATTCCGCTCGCACAACCTAGCACGAAAAAAACAACAAAGACGACTTTCAACTGGACGGCTGTTTTCACGGCTCCCTCCCCTACCCTTACTTGTCGGATTGTTTCTAACAACTCGTTTTAAACCCGTTTTGAGTGATAGTTTGCCACTATACAAATTTAGGAAAATTTGGCACGCATGGTCACCAGTAATACGGATGTCGGTGGTAATAGGGATGCCGATAATAATGGTACGGATAAAAAGGATCGTAATAGTAAGGCCAGTATCGATTGTTGTCGTAAACCGTCCAAAGATATATTTCACGACTTTGAATGGTGATATAGGTGTAAGTACCCTGATCAACCGGCTCCGACGTCAAGCCGACAATTATCCCTGCAACGGTAATTTTACGATCTTTGCTGTAGATTTCGGGATCAAGAAATCCTTTGTGGGTAACCATGAATCTCCCCTTCGAGTCATCTTTGGAGCCGGGTTCGTCTCTGAATTGAAGCGGTGACTGCAAGACAATTATCATCGTTTTGTCCGAAAGATTCCGAATTTCAAGGATATAACCGCCCAGAATTACAGTATTACCCTTATATTTGACCGGTTCTTTTAACAGTATTTCAAACGGCAAAGAAACCGACCTTTCCTTTCGCGTCTGCTTGGAGATAACCGAACAGGATAAGGTCAGCAGCGTTGCAAACAAAACCAAACATGTATTCCAATAGATCCTCATTGCAAAAATCCTTTTAACAATGATGACAGTCTCGCAAAAGGCGAAATTAGACGGCAAAGTAAAAAGCTTCAAATTCAAGGCGCGCAAATCCTGAGGAATGAGGCGTACTTACAGTACGCTGTAATGACGAAGGATGCAGCGCAACACAGAAGTTGGACTTTTTACGAAGCCGTCAATGATGATATCACGGTTCTGATGTTCAAAGGCCGAGGATATTGTCCCGATAAGACAGCTTTAAATTCCACCGGGCATGGCAGATCAGAGGCGACCCATAAACTCTTTCACCTGATACTCCCACTCCCTGCCTTCAGTCTCGACAACCTGGTGCTTATCCTCTTCGATAAGGTTGACAGACACGTACCCACCTGAACCTTCAAACAAAATACAGCATGGATTTCGCTTTTTTTCAGATAAGCCGATACCTGTTCCAAAATAATTCGATGCCCGTTTTATAATTTCAGCCGGTACCAGCTTGGTTTTTTTTGACATTCGTATCATCTCACGTTCCTTTGTTCCAACCGGACCACCCTTAATCCGTATATTTATGAGGTTTAAAAAATATCCATTTCTTCGGTTAAAATAATACCGCGCCCGGCATGGGTCAATACCGCACAAAGAGGTGTGCTTACAAAGCCATCATCCGTGAGAGCGGAAGAACAACACCAAGCTTTTTACCAGCTCGGACATAAAACCATAATCCAGCTTTTCCATGGTATCCGATCTCAAATGATAGTTGGGATTGCGGTAAAAGGCCGTATCCGTGACCATGACGGCCGAATATCCCCTATCCCAAAACGGTGCATGGTCGCTGAGCCTCACCGAAGGCAAAATATATCCACCCAAGGGAACGGTTTGTTTAATCACCGGTAATTTCTGGTTCTGCTTGAAAGCCTCAAACAGCGAACGCATAAAGGGTCTGGAATTGAAATTCCCCACAATACCGATAAAGTTACCTTCCTTGGGATATCCGAAAAACATCAAAGGAAAAGGATAACGCTGGCAACCCGGTTCATGACATGTATATCCCACCATTTCCAGGCAAATCATACCGTCTATTTGTTCTTTTGTTTGCCAGGCCTTTAAAGCATAAACCCTGCTTCCCATGTGTCGCGTGCCGTAAACCGGCGGCTCCTCAAGGGCAAAGGAAACAAATCTCACTGCCAAATCCAATTGTTCATACCCTTCTATCGCCTTTAACTGACGGGCGGTCTCAAGCTGAACGGCAATGGCACTGGCATTATCGTCAGCGCCGACTGTACCGGCTACCGAGTCATAATGAGCGCCCAGAATGAATCGCTTTCCGGGATTGTCACTAAAAGAAATCTCGGCTACAACATTGGCCACCGTTAAATTATGAAATTGATAGGGTTCACGATGGACCCGCAGACCGATCTTTTGATAAAACGCCTCGATGTATTCAGCGGTCCGTTTTAGGTTTTTTGGCACATGGACACTACGATCGCCGATGGTTACCGTGAGCTCTCTGAGATGT
>Ga0255053_10001116_pt1 | contig 14817 bp, 11 predicted proteins | sample JV7_2_22_MG_FD_188635 | JGI IMG/M metagenome (GOLD analysis project Ga0255053, IMG submission 188635) | Seawater microbial communities from Jervis Inlet, British Columbia, Canada - JV7_2_22 | ecosystem: Environmental > Aquatic > Marine > Inlet | place: Canada: British Columbia | collected...
TGATGTGTTCACGCGATGGCGTCTTCTTCGGTGGTGATTCTGCATTCGGGCCCAAGAACATTATCTGGGCTGTGGCCCACGGGCACGAGGCAGCGATATCCATACATAAGTATTGTCAAGGCGATGACCTCAGCGAACGTATGCCCCCAGGCGTCAACCTGGTTTCGCAGAAGATGGGCATGCACGAATGGAGTTATTCAAATGACTATGACCCGTCCGCACGAGGGCTGATGCCGCATGTCGAACTCAAGGAGCGATTCAAGAAACTCGACATCGAGGTTGAGCTCGGGTTCACCGTGGAGCAGACCATTCAGGAAGTGGAGCGCTGCCTGAACTGCGATATCCAGACTGTTTTCGCTGCCAAGCTGTGCATCGAGTGCGACGCCTGCATCGATATATGTCCGGTCAATTGCCTGACCATCGCCCAAAACGGCGATGAATCCGAACTGCGTGGCCGCTTGTCGGCGCCTGCAACCAACCCGGATCAGGCGCTGTATGTATCGGAGGAGCTGCCACAAACGTCGAGGGTCATGGTTAAGGATGAAGATATTTGCGTGCATTGCGGCTTGTGTGCCGAGCGCTGCCCGACTGGCGCCTGGGACATGCAGAGATCGCAGGTTTTGATCCCATACGTCGCGGACGAAGCATCCGGCGACCAACTGGGCGGCGCCGAAACGACGGCGGCCTGACAGGAACAACACGTGGCAGCAATCAACGACGTAGTCATCAAGATAGGCACGGTCAATGGCACCGGGTCAGCAAGTGCCAATGGCCTGTTGCGCAAGGCCATCTTTCGCATGGGCATACCTGTCGTCGGCAAGAACTATTTTCCATCCAACATTCAGGGGTTGCCGACCTGGTATGAGATTCGTGTTACCAGGGACGGTTACCAGGCGCGGTCGGACCGCGTTGACATCATGGTTGCGATGAATGCGCAAACCTACGCGAAGGATATGACAGACGTCACACCAGGCGGTTGGCTGGTCTACGATTCGACCTGGCCGCGCAACCAACTGCTCGACCGGGAGGATATTATCGTAGTCGGTATTCCGTTCTCGAGAATGTGCAATGAGCACTTCGACGGTGTGCGCACGCGTATCCTGATGAAAAACATCGCCTACGTCGGCGCGATCGCCGCATTGCTGGACATCGATCTCGAAGTCATCAAGGAACTGCTCGAAGAGACCTTCGCAGCCAAGCAACACATGATCGCCTCGAACATGGACGCGATACACCTCGGTTACGATTTTGCGATCGAAAACGTCGCCTGCCCATTGCCGCCCAAGGTCGAGAGAATGGACGCAACTAGCGATCAGGTCGTAATCGACGGTAACACCGCATCCGCACTTGGCTGTGTATATGCTGGCGCGACCGTTGGAGCCTGGTATCCGATTACACCGTCGACGTCGCTGATGGACGGTTTTCGATCGTTCTGCGCGCAATACCGAATTGACCCGGAAAGTGGCAAACGGACCTACGCAATCATCCAGGCCGAAGATGAACTCTCAGCGATCGGCATGGTGCTTGGCGCAAGCTGGATGGGTGCGCGAGCGTTTACACCGACGAGTGGTCCCGGTATTTCGCTGATGAGTGAGTTCATCGGCTATGCATACTACGCAGAGATTCCGGCCGTCATTTTCAACGTGCAGCGCACGGGACCGTCGACAGGCATGCCCACGAGGACTCAGCAGTCCGACATCCTGTGCTGCGCCTACGCATCGCACGGTGATACCAAGCATATCCTGCTGTTCCCGTCGGACCCGTATGAGTGTTTCACCATGTCCGTTCAGGCCTTCGACCTCGCGGAGCGACTACAGACGCCCGTCATGGTGTTGTCGGACCTCGATATAGGCATGAACGACTGGATGGTGCCGGAGTTCGAATGGGACGAGGATTACGTTCATGACCGCGGCAAGGTGTTGTCCGCAGACGATCTTGAGGAAATGGAGGCGTTCTATCGTTACCTGGACGTCGACGGTGATGGTATTCCCTACCGAACGTTGCCGGGCACGCATCCGAAAGGCTCCTACTTTACGCGTGGGTCCGGTCATACCGCGCTCGGAGCCTACACCGAGAACGCCGCGGACTACCAGGAAGTCGTCGATCGCCTTCTTGATAAGTGGGAAACGGCGCGCACGCATGTTCCGGAGCCCGACATTGCCTATTCGACGTTCAACAAGTCCGCGATCCTCACGGTCGGTAGTGGCAACGGGGCGTGCAAGGAAGCATTAGATCGCCTCGGCAAACAAAACGTCGGTTTGAACTATTGTTGTGTCAAGGCATTCCCGTTCGGCGAGTCGGTCAAAGACTTTATCGAAAAGCACGAAGTCATTTACGTGGTGGAACAGAATCGTGATGCTCAGCTGCGCACGTTACTGATACTCGACTGCGATGCTGCGCCGGACAAGATTGTGTCTCTCTTGCATTACAACGGCATTCCACTCAATGCCGGATTCGTCGTACAAAAAGTCCTCGAAGAGATATCCAAAGGACGCGCCGCATGACCTACATTAAAAAACCCGGGATCGTCCACCCGAGCTTGCCGAAGAACAAGCTCGGACTGACGTCACGTGACTACGAAGGTGCGGTATCGACGCTTTGCGCCGGTTGTGGCCACGATTCGGTGACTGCCGCGATCGTACAGGCTGTTTTCGAGCTCGACATCGAGCCGCATATGCTTGCCAAGATGAGTGGCATTGGTTGTTCTTCGAAGACGCCGGCCTATTTTGTGCAGCAGTCACACGGCTTCAACTCCGTACATGGACGCATGCCCTCGGTTACCACAGGGGCTAATGCGGCCAACCGGAACCTGAAATACATCGGCGTGTCAGGCGACGGCGATTCGCTGTCGATTGGCGCTGGCCAGTTTGTGCACGCGATAAGGCGCAACATAAATATGTGCTACATCCTGGAGAACAACGGCGTCTACGGACTCACCAAGGGGCAGTTCTCGGCGTCGGCAGATATCGGTAGCAAGCCCAAGAAAGGGCTCCCGAATCAGCAGGAGCCCATCGATCCGGTCAGCACGGCGCTGAGCCTGGGCGCGACGTATATTGCGCGCAGCTTTTCCGGTGACAAAGCACAGTTGGTGCCCCTGATCAAAGGAGCACTGGTGCATGATGGCTTTTCGCTGGTCGACATCATCAGTCCCTGTGTCACATTTAATGATCATGATGGCTCAACCAAGAGCTATGCACACACGAGGCAGAAGGACCACCATGTCGTCGACATCGATTACATCGCGCCGGCCGGGGAGATAACGACGGCCTACGACGAGGGCTCGGCGATGCCTGTAGAGCTGCACGATGGCAGCAAAATCATGTTGCACAAGGTGGACAGCACATACGATCCCACGAGTCGTGCGATTGCGTTCAAATATCTGCGAGACCGTTTCAACGCGGGCGAGATCACGACGGGTTTGTTGTACCTGAATGACTCGCGCAAGGAAATGCACGACCTGATGGGCAATATTGATATGCCTCTTGCCGATTTGCCGATGCAATCCCTGCGGCCTGCAAAGGGCGAACTCGAGAAAATTCTCAAGCGCTACCGGTGACTGCAACGACCTCGTGAGCGAACTGCCCCGATCATCGACCCGGTATGGGCCTCCAACGGACCGCGTATACATAACTAACTGATAATTCACAGAAAAAAAGTTTTCAATTACCTGCATCCAAAGGCCGTCCCAGAGTCATCTAAACGGTGAATAAGGCACATTCGTCTACAATAGGTTAGGAGGTTGGAAATGCAAATTAACGAATTCTGGATTCCCGTGGTCATGTTCGTCGGCCTGTCGGTTGTTCTGTCACTGTGGGTCTGGTTTCGCTACCGCGCGAAGCAGGACTCGCAGATGACGATCAGGACGGCTATCGAAAAAGGCCAGGAGTTATCGCCAGAAATGATCGAGAACCTGGCCAACCCACGCGTATCACCGCAACGTGACTTGCGCCGCGGGGTCATCGGAGTGTTGATCGCCATTTCCATTGCCCTGTTCGGAGTAATTCTGGGCGAAGAAGACGCGGTCAGGCCCTTGCTCGGCATTGCAGTATTCCCGTTGTTGATCGGTGTGGCATTCTTGTTGATGCATCGCTACGGTCGCTCCGACTGACAAATTTCGAATACGCGGGGAGGAAATATTAACGACCAGGTACTCGTCGCTCGCGTGGTGGCCAGCCAGGATTCGGGCGCTTTCGGCGAACTGATCCGGCGCCACCAGTCACAGGTGCGGAACTTTCTCCGTAAGCTGACGCGCGACGAGACGCTGGCCGACGACCTCGCTCAGGACTGTTTCCTGCACGCATGGGACAAGATTCACAGCTACTCGGGAAGCGGTACATTTATTGGCTGGGTATTGAAGATTGCTTATACGACATTTTTGCAGTCGAAACGGAAATCGAAGCGTTACCACGAGATCCTCGACCAGGTCGGTCACGAGAAAGTACGGGAGTCGACAAGCCAGCAAGTTGCCCCGGAAGACATTCTGGACCTGGAAAAATTGCTGGCAATATTGAATGAACAGGAGCGGGTAATTATGATCTTCTCGTACGCGTGCGGTCTTTCGCACCGGGAAATCTCCGATGCGACGGAGTTACCCGCGGGTACGGTGAAGTCGATTATTTACCGCGCCAAGGAAAAGATCAGGACGCAGTTTGAAATCGAAAGTTATCAACATGGCTGACAAGACATCGGACGCACAGGACAGGATGCTGGAATCGGTATTTCACTCCGCACCGATTCCGGATGACGGCTTTAGCGACAGGATCGTGTTCAGGATTCGCCGCCGCATCTGGGTCGATCGGCTTGCATTGCCTGTGGCGGCGCTCATCGGCGCGGCGTTTGCTCTAAAGCCTGCGACGCAGCTCGTCGTTGCGTTGTTGCCGTTACTGAATGTTATGCCCGCCGACCTGGTCGATGCGCCAATGCAGTTCCTGCCGCAGCTGCAGACGATCGGGCTGGGCGGCATGATATTTGCCGCGGCCATCGCGCTTTACAAGGTAATCGAGGAAACCTAGAGCTTCTCCCCGGGTATCCGGAAGGCGTAGCCACGTCGTTGTCACGTGGTGCGGGCTCGGCTACAGTCGGGCCATGACTCTTCGCGATCAAGTCGAGAAACTGCTGCCAAACTGGGAACGCTGGTATCCCAGCCTGTTCGATGCAGCCAGCGATCTCGGGCTTATCAAGGCACGAGTCTGCGACCCCGGTTCATTGCTGCTGACTCGCCGCCATCAGAAAATCCGTCAACGCGCCGCAGACGCACATCGCGAGAAATGGGGCGGCAAACCCGACGAATAACAGAGTTTCTACAGATGGCATTTGATCTCGAGGCAGTTCGCGCGCAATTTCCCGCGCTTGCGGAAACCGATGCAGGGATTCCTCGCGTGTATTTCGACAATCCGGCGGGCACGCAGGTGCCACGGAGCGTTGTCGACAGGATGTCCAACTGCATGTTGGCCGCAAATGCCAATCTCGGCGGCCACTTCAAGACATCGCAGCTTGCCGGTGACATCGTCGACGATGCGCAAGCCGCGATGGCCGATTTCCTGAACGCACCTTCGCCCGATGAAATCGTATTTGGCCAGAATATGACGTCATTGACGTTTCACGTTTCACGATCACTCGGCCGGCATTTTAAAGCCGGTGATGAAATTGTGTTATCGCGTATGGATCACGACGCCAACGTCGAGCCGTGGGTGTTGCTGGCACGCGATCATGACCTGACCGTTCGCTGGCTGCCGTTCGACACGGAATCGTTCGAATTTGATCTGTCAAAGCTGGACGACGTTCTCAATGACAAAACCCGGCTGGTTTGTGTCGGAGGCGCCAGTAATTTCACAGGTACGATAAACGATGTTCGGAGTATTTGCCGTAAAGCCCGCGATGCCGGAGCATGGTCATTCATCGACGCGGTACAAAGTGCGCCACACGTGGTAACCGATGTGCAGGCAATCGATTGCGATTTTCTCGTTTGCTCGGCGTACAAGTTTTTCGGCCCGCACCAGGGGATACTGTGGGGCCGACGCGAAGTGCTCGAGGCGCTCGAGCCTTACAAGGTTCGACCCGCACCTGCCACGATACCGTGGAGCTTTGCGCCCGGGACGGCATCTCACGAAGGCATGGCCGGGACCGCGGCGGCCGTCGACTACTTCGCCTGGATCGGCGAGTCGGTGAGCGGTGGTTCCGGTGATCGGAAGTCGAAGTTGCGTGCAGCGATGGAATCCATTTTCGACATCGAACAAAGCTTGTCGCAACAGCTGACAAGTGGCCTGCAAGCCTTGCCCGGAGTAACGGTGCAGGGCATCACGGCACACGGCAGGATGACATGGCGGGTGCCCACCGTTTCCTTCACGCACACCGCGAAGGCTCCCGCCGAAATTGCGAAAGAGTTGGCGGAGCGAAATATCTTCGTTTGGAGCGGCCACAACTACGCGGTCGAGGCTGCCGAGTCGCTGGGTATTCTGGACTCGGGCGGCGCCGTGCGTGTCGGGCCAGTGCATTACAACAGCCCCGCGGAAATAGACATGTTGCTGGATGTGCTGGCGACCATCCTGGGCTAGTTCATCGTCTATACTCAGGATCATCGTCTGTGCCATCAGGCGGGACGACAAGATCACAGGGGAATAATAATGAGAAAAATTCTGGCCGCAATCGCGGCATTTTCGTTGGCGTTAGTATCCGGGTCTGGTGTTGCGCTTGCAGACAGCCATGAACAGGAACAGCAAGGGGAGTCCAGGCGTTGGGTTCCAGTCGAGACCTGGACCTGCAACTACCTGGATGGCAAGGGCGCCGCTGATCTGGATGCAGTTGTCGCTACGTGGAATGCATGGATGGATGAAAACGACCAGCATGACTATTTCGCGATGACGCTCACGCCGCACTATTTCGGCGAAGACACTTTTGATATTGGCTGGTTGGGATCATGGGTCGACGCAGAGGCAATGGGTCGGGGTACCGATCTCTGGATGGGCGAGGGCGGTGAAGTTAATGCGGAGTTCCTCGAGATCCTGGACTGCGTTTCTCACAGCAATTTCGCGACAACCGAGCTGAAGTCGCCTGGCGACGGGCCGACGCCCGATAACGTCGTTCTGACCTTTTCAGATTGCACGGTATCCGAAGATCCGGAAGCCTGGGACACGCTATTCACCAAAATGGACGCCTGGGCGGCGTACCTGGGTGAGAACGGCTACCATCAGGGCAACTGGATGTTGTTCCCGGTTTACGGTGGCGGCGGTGCCGAGTTCGATTTCAAGTTAGTCGAAGGATTCGACAATCACACGCAGCTCGGGCAGGACTACCAGCGCTTCATCGAACGTACCGACTGGGAGAAACAGGGCGAGCTGCTTGGCGGACTCATGGACTGCGACGATTCACGCGTCTACGACGCCAGGGTCATACGCCGGCCTGCTGAAGACTAGCGCACAATCCAGATGGTAACCCGGTAAACGGACGCAAGAACCCACGCACCCCAACAAGAAAGGCCGCCCATTGGGCGGCCTTTCGTGAGTGCAGTATCGAAAAAATCAGGGTCAGAGGATTTTGGAAGGTTGCTCCATAATCCGAATAAGACTCAATGGTTTCCTCGATAACCTTGCAATCTCACTAGACATGGATCACCTCCTTCATGTTGTTTGCCCACCGCGAGTATCTCTCGGTTCGCGGGAAATTCCAAGAAAAAAGTGCCTAAAAACAATCATATAAAAGTGACACTTAATGAGTTATCCTGATGAGCTCCCCAGCACGAAAGCCGGCCCGGTCACGGCCGCCGAACGGCTGGTTTGCCTCGACGCACTGCGGGGTGTCGCCGTCCTCGGCATCCTCGTCATGAACATCTACGCGTTCGCCATGCCAATGGCGGCCTATAGCAATCCCCTGATGATGGGCGGAATCGAGCCGGTTAATATCGGTACCTGGTTCTTCACGCATCTGTTCTTCGATCAGAAGTTCATGAGTATTTTCTCGATGCTGTTCGGCGCCGGTCTGATCATGATGATGGATCGCGCCACGGCGAGAGGCGTGGTGTTCGGTCGAATCTATTTCCGACGCACATTGTGGTTACTGGTGCTGGGAGTGCTGCACGGCTACTTCATCTGGTTCGGTGACATCCTGTTCCACTACGCGTTGATGGGCATGCTCGTCTATCTGTTTCGCAATAAGTGCCCGAAGGTCCTGATCACCATCGCCTGTTGCATATTGCCGGTGGCATTGCTCATCAATTTTGCGAGTTCCTTTTATGTGGAGGAGCTACAGACAACGGTGATCGAACTGGAGCAGTTGCAGTTGGAAGGAGAAACGCTCGACGAGGAACAACAAGAGAAGCTCGAAGAGTGGCTGGAGTTGCGACCTTTTTTCGCGCCTACTGACGAGGAGCTCAGCGATGAGGTCAAGGCTCACAAGGGAAATTACCTGGACGTGCTGGCGCATCGGGCGCCTTTTGTCGTTTTCATGCAGATCAACCTGACGTTGATCCTCGTCATATGGCGCGTCGGGGGTCTGATGCTCATCGGCATGGCGCTGATGAAACTTGGTGTCCTCTCGGGTGAGCGGAGCTCGGACTTTTACAGGAAGATGGCCTTGTGGGGTTACGGGGCTGGTTTGCCTCTGACGATCTACAGCGCATTTATCCTGAATGCACACGACTTCGATCCGCTCTACGTTGCCCGTGTCGGCGGCATACCGAACTACATCGGCAGTGTTCTTGTCGCGCTCGGTCACGTTGCAGCGGTAATACTGATCGTCAGGTCGGGAGCGCTCAAAGGACTGTTCGATCGCTTCGCTGCTGTTGGCCGGATGGCGTTATCGAACTATCTGACGCAATCGATCGTGATGACGACGGTTTTCTACGGCTACGGGCTGGGGCTATATGCTGACATCCCACGATTCTGGCAACAGGGGTTCGTGGTCGCGCTGGTCGGTGTTCAGCTGCTCGTAAGTCCTTGGTGGTTAAACCGTTTTCGCTTCGGACCCGCCGAGTGGCTGTGGCGATCGCTGACCTACGGGCAAGGGCAGCCGATGCGCCAATAGATGTGTATACTTTGGCCCTTGCCTGCCTTGCGGCAACCCCGTTCAAATAATTAAGTCGAATAAACAAGAAACCCCGAGAGAGGACGTAATGGCACTCGCAGATCTCAAGAACGTACTGAATATCTTCGGCGGCTCCGATATTGGCGAAGACAAGCAGAACGAGCTGTTCAAGGAAATACTCCTGATGACCCTGGCCAGGGCGGCTGACGCCGACATAAATATCCAGTCGGTCGAAGTGGAGAAAATTCAGGAGATCATCAAGGAGCATACCGGAGAGGATGTCAGTGCGGCGGATGTACGCGTTGCAGCACGGGCGGAATTGTATGCGGAGGCCGGACTGCGCAAGTACCTGGCGAAGGTGCAAAGCAAGATGAAACCCGAACACCGCGCCGAGACCATTCAGGCGCTTGGTGACATTTTCCGCAGCGACCAGGTTGTAAGCCCGCTGGAAATTGACTTTTTCAACAGGGTCGCCGATTCGCTCGGCGTGACGCCAGCACAGATCGCGGGTCTCGTGGTCGGCGACGTCGCGACAGACGACGGTTAGTAACCAGCAACGATTCTAGAAGCGCGTCTCAGGGATATTATTGAGACCGCTTCCAGTTTTCTCCTGAACAACCGAAGCGCCGCGCAAGCACGGCGCTGCCGTTTGCCGTTATCGCGCGCAGATAGCGTATGGATCCTGCCGCACCGACTTCGCGATACACGACGAACAATCCCGAGCCGATAATGACCAGCGCACCTGCGACGACCCAGCGGTCCGGCACCTCGTCCCAGATCAGGTAACCAGCGATCGATCCACTGACCAGTGCATCGTGAGTTTCCTGAACCTTGAATGAACGAGACAACGATTTTTGACGCTCGAGCTGAACATATTCTCGTGCGTTGGCGGCAATGCATACCGGTTCAGCTTCGATTCATCACCAGGGGACTTAAATGTAAGCGTGAAGCATTGAAACCGAGGACAGACGGATGAAAATTGCCAAGCTGAACATGAAACCGGTCATGGCGCTGCTCGTTGGGGCTAGTCTGATGATCGCCATTTCTGCGACTTCTTCAGCGGCCACTGCGGCCGACGAAGACGACAACCGCGTTACGCTGTCGCGACATTTTCAGGGTGACGGACGCGACAACGCTGTCGCAATCAAGGAAACGCGTGACGAGTACGGCAAGCTGGCGCTCACAGGCACACGCGCCGGCAAAACCAGATCGAGCGTGCAATCCAAGACCTCGTCCGAACAACCCGCGATGTCGCCAAACGCGGACTTCTGGTTTTATCTTGCCGACGTCGAGTTGTACGCTGACGATGATCGGGACGGATACTACTCTGGCATCGATCTGCTATTCGACGTCGATACGTACCATACTTTCGCGGATATTTATGCGGTGGCTTACCTGAGTTACGAGGGCGGGCCGTGGGAAGAGTATGCGGTCACCGAGGATTTCACGATTTTCGGTTCATCGGGCACCGATGACTACGTCATCGTCACCGACCTGGTATCGGGGTATCCGACGGGAGATTACGATGTGTTGATCGAAATCTTCGACGCAGACAGTAACGAATTTCTTGCCTTCTTCGGTCCGGAGGATAGCTCCGAACTGGCATTCCTGCCGCTGGAGGACATCAATCGCGACGCCCCTGCAGGTGGCACCCGGGTTACGGTCAACAGTGGTGGTGGCGGGTCGTTCGACCTGATGCTGCTGGTCTTTCTGGGATTGATTACCGTCGTTACACGGCGCCGGATCATCAACCGCTAGCCGTGTTGTGGCTCGGGACGTTTTCGACGCCCCGAGCCGCACGCATAACCTTCCGGCCCCACGCGGCGAGATTGTCGAAGTAGATATACAAGGCGGGAACGACAAGCAGGGATACAAGGGTCGAGAATGCGAGCCCACCGATGATGGCCCTGGCCATCGGGTAGTAAGGCGGGCCATCGCCACCAACCTGTGTCGTACCGAGCGCCAGCGGAGCCAACCCTACGATTGTCGTCGCCACGGTCATCAGAATGGGTCGCAAGCGATCACGTCCCGCCTCAACGATGGACTCATTGCGCGGCATACCTTGCATGCGCAGATTGTTGACATGATCGACGAGAACGATGCCGTTGTTCACGACGACACCGATGAGAATCATGATGCCGATCATGGCCATAAACGAGAACGTCGTGCCGGTCGCGGCAAAGAACAAAAATACGCCGAAAATCGAAAACACGATCGAGCCGAGAATAATCGAGAACGGTAACACCATCGATTCAAACAGCGCGGCCATGACCAGGAAAATGCATGCGATGCCGAGCAGAATGTTCGTCATCATCATCGCCTGTGTTTCATCCTGGCGTTCGAAACCACGCCCTTCTTTCCAGCTATAGCCAGGCGGCAGTTCGATCTGCTCCATCAGACTGTTGACGCTCGGCCGTATGTCCTCGGCGCTGACGTCTTCCTCGAGGTTGCCGGAGAGAATCACAGCCGTCTGTCGATCGGTGCGGCGAATCGTCGCTGGCGCACGACCAACGTGCAGCGACGCGATGCTTCCCAGGTTTATGCGCCGTCCGTCGGGCGTGAACAGCGGCAGACCGGCAAGCTGCTCGATACTCTGTTTGTCGTTCTCGCGGAACGCCAGGCGTACTTCGACCTCGCCCGTTTCGCTACGGAACTCACGCAGGTTCTCGCCGCGCATCGCGATGCCGATATTCTGCGCGATGCTCGACGCCGTCAGTCCGACCGCGGCCGCACGGTCGCGGTCGATATGGATACGCACTTCGTTCTCACCCGTCTCGGAATCAGATCGCACGTCTTTGAGACCGTCGATCGACGTTAATGCTCTTGCGACGTCACGCCCGAGTTCGGTCAGGACCTCAGTGGAATCTCCAGACAGCTGTACCGTGAATCCTTCGCCACCACCCTGTTGATCGAATTGGAAGCTGGGCTTGCCGATGGCGATCGTCGGCATGTCCGCCTCGATGCGCTCGATGATTTCCTTCGTCGATAGCGTCGCGTCATCCTCTTCGGTCAGCAAGAGCGTCGACTCCGCGCGGCCCTGGTCATAGTAACTGTAGACCGAGCGGATGTTGAATTCCTCCTGATGAGAAAACAGGTATTCCTCGACCCTGTCGACTGTTGCCTCAACGCGCTCGAGTGAGTGCTGTCCCTCGACGTGATAGGGCATAAACAGTCGCCGCCCGACGTCCTGCGGGAACATGTCGAATTTTACGAGTTCGAGCATCATCGGCAGTATGCCGATAACACAGGTCAGGACAATGCCGAGCCCTGTCCACCACGGATGGCGAATGATCCACCGCAGGCTGCCCGTATAACGTCGTGTCAGCCTGGGAATCAGCGCCCCCTCTTTCGGTTTGGATGGCAGTGAGATGCGTGCTGCCAGCATGGGCACGAGCGTTTGCGCGATCAGCAGCGATGCGAGCAATGCGACGATGATGGTGATGGCCACATGAGTGAGAAACACCATAATGTCGTTCTTCGTGCCGACGATCATGGGTGCGAATACGATGATCGTTGTCGCCGTGCCGGCAATAACGGCGATACCGACTTCTTGCACGCCTTTCAGCGTTGCATTGAAGGGTCTGGCCTTGTCGAGTTCGCGTTGTCGAAAAATGCTCTCCGTGACCACTACCGCGTTGTCGACGAGCATGCCGATTGCGAGCATCAAACCCATCATCGACAGGATATTCAGCGACAGGCCGGCGAAGTACAGGGCGCCCAGGGTAATCAACAGTGAAAAAGGTATTGAGGCAATAACGATCAGCGTTGTCGATACCTGGCGCAGGAACAGGTAGAGAACGATGACGGCCAGCAGGCCTCCCAGCAAGCCGGCGTTTAGCAGGTCACTGAGTGATTTGCGGACGCTGTCGCCCGCGTTATCGAGCGGGAAGATATTGATGCCGGCCATTTGTGGCAGCTTGCCGACTTCCTCGACTTCGGCGATGACCCGGTCCGTGACGTCGACGAGATTGGCACCCGTGGACTTGTTGACCGCCAGGCCAATCGCGTAGTTGCGATCGAGGTGGCGGCCGTAGTTGCGGTCCGGAGTACGCAGTTCCACCTCCGCGATGTCGCCCAGGCGCAAACCGTCTGCTGAAATGACGAGGTCGCGAATTTCCTCGACCGAGCGAAATTCGCCTCGTGGCCGCACGCTCAGACGCTGGTCACCGGCGGTGAGACGTCCGGCGTTCACGGCGAAGTTGCTACGCGTGAGCAGGTCTCTGAGATCGGCAACGTCGATACCATACGCGGCGATCAGGTCTGCATTGAGCAGGATACGGATCTCGCGTGGGTCGACGCCGTGCAAGTCGACGCGCGATACGCCGTCTATGCGTTCCAGACGCCGCTTCAGCAGGCGGTCGAGCAGGTCGTAGCTGTCTGACAGGTCACGCTCGCTCGAGATCCTGAGTTGCAACACGGGCTGATCACCGAGTGAGCCCGTAAATACGAGTACCCGCCGCACGTCGTCCGGCAACTGATGCCGAATGCCGTCGACCTTGGATCGTGCCTCGATGCCCTTCGCACCCATGTTCTGATCCCAGTCGAACTGCAGGAATATCTGTGCGTCGTTTTCAGTCGAGGTCGAGAACATTCGCTCCACACCCGACAGGGTCGCGAGCGCTTCCTCGACAGGGCGTGTAATCAGTCGCTCGACTTCTTCTGGCGTGGAATTCTCATAAGGGATCTGAACAAAAATGCCCGGGAATTCGATATCCGGAAACTTCTCGAGCGGCAGCAACCTCGATGCGATCAGACCGACCAACGCGAGCGCAACGAATACGACGACGGTCGTTACGGGCCTGCGAAGTGCGATCTCTGTGTGCTTCATCGCACAGCTCTCAGGTCGCCGGCGACGTTACCGCGGACGGCCAACGCTTGCGATCAAGCAATGAGTACACGACGGGAATAACGACGAGTGTCAGCATGGTCGAAACCAGCAAGCCACCGATGACTGTAATCGCCATTGGCGTTCGCACTTCCGCGCCTTCGCCGAAGCCCATCGCCATCGGCAGCAGTCCGAGCGCAGTGGTCAGCGACGTCATGAGGATGGGTCGCAACCTGGCGGTACCGGCTTCCATGATGGCATCGAAGCGGTCCTTGCCCTGTGCGCACAGCTGATTGATCAGGTCGACGAGTACGATCGCGTTGTTGACGACAATGCCGGCCAGCATGATGACGCCGATGAAGGCGACGATGTTGATTGTCGTTCCGGTGATGAACAATGCGAGCACGGCCCCGACCAGCGCGAGCGGGATCGTGAACAGAATGACGAACGGGTGTATCAGTGACTCGAACTGTGAGGCCATTACCAGGTAGACGAGGAAAATCGCCAGTGCCAATGCGAACTGCATGGATCGAAATGAGTCCTTCATCTCTTCGCTTTGTCCCGACACGGTCGCGGTGATTCCGGCCGGCATTGGTATGCGATCAATAATCGCGCCGGTAGCGGCGGCCGCTGCACCGAGGTCGCCATAGGCAAAGTTCGCGGTAATGATCGCGACGCGCTCCTGGGCTACGCGCCGGATTTCCGCCGGGCCCAGCGAGACATTCACATCGGCGACAGCTTCGAGCGTAACGGGTCGCTCAGAGGTGGGATTGACGATCAGGTGGCGGATTTCGTCGATGCTCGAGCTGCGTGTATCCACGCTGCGCACGAGAACGTCAATCTTCTTGTCACGCCATGTGTAACGCGTCGCAAGTTCGCCACGAACGTTTGCCACGACCCTGTCTGCAATATCGCGGACCGCGAGCCCCAGTTTGGCGGCACGCTCCTGGTCGAAGACGATCTGAATTTCGGGG
>Ga0255053_10001120_pt1 | contig 14783 bp, 14 predicted proteins | sample JV7_2_22_MG_FD_188635 | JGI IMG/M metagenome (GOLD analysis project Ga0255053, IMG submission 188635) | Seawater microbial communities from Jervis Inlet, British Columbia, Canada - JV7_2_22 | ecosystem: Environmental > Aquatic > Marine > Inlet | place: Canada: British Columbia | collected...
AATCGCCAACGCGATCATGATCAGGCCGATGCCCGTCGAGGCCAAGAGTTGGACGCCGGCCCCCAGTCTGACCCCACCCAATTGCAGATACGCGAAGCAACTCGTGATCATCACGGCGCCAATGGTCTGGTACGGAGTTATCGACGGGGCGAGCAGCGAGATGTACTCGAGCAGCACCACGGCCTTCAGGGCGATGGTCGCGCACGAAGACACCCAGTCTGTCCAACCGATGAGGAAGCCGGGATACGGCCCATAGGCATGGGCCACCATCGCGTAGATTCCGCCGGACTTCGGCGTCATGGAGATGAGCTCTGCGACCACCAGCAAGCTCAGCAGCACAAACAAGCCGCAGCAGATCCAGAGCGCCATGTAGGGAACCGGCTCGTTTACCGTCGTCGCGATCTCGCCCGGGGTTCGCAGGATGCCCAGACCGATTACAAGCCCCACACAGGCAGCGATCGAAAAGCCCTTGCCCAGCAGGCGCTGCAGCGAGTCTGCCGCCATACCCTAGTCTGACCCGGTCTCTTGCTCACAGCGCATCGCTATCTGCGCTTGCACCTTGAGCTTGCCGTCGTTGTTCATTTCTACACTGTAGCACCGCGAAATCGACTTTCCACAGTTGATTTGCTCTCGAAAAATGCCACACTCACAGATGCGCAAATCGCATGACACAGGGAGGATCAAATGAACTTGCCGTTGATGGCACTGCTTCTGGTGCTCCTTCTTGTTGTCTGGTTGATTTTGCGCCTCAGGAAAGGCGCACGCGACGAATCACCGCGGCCATTGACTAGCACTGGCGCCACCACCTCCGCTCATCATGCCGTCTCCATCAGTTTCTCAAGCAATGCCTGCAAGGCGGCCAGAGAAATAGCAGGGCGGCGATTCCTTGCGGCCGCAGCGCCCAAATTGCCGCTCACGGATTGCGACGTACTGGAATGCAATTGCCGCTTCATTCACCACAAGGACCGCCGCTCAGGCAAAGACCGGCGTAGCCCGTTCGCGCCCTCAGGTTTTGGTGGTCGAACCGGACATTTCGAGCAGGAATCGCGTTCGGGTAAGGAACGTCGCTCCGAAAACGACGAGGATGTATCCTAAGATCCTCGTCGTAATATTGGGAGGGCGACCAGAGGCTACGGTTTGCTCGTAGTATTGCAGGTCCTGCTCAATTCGGGCCCGATCGGCAATTAGCTGTTTGATTTCGGTTTCCAGCTTCCCTGTCCGCTCAGACAATTCCTTGAGTTCAACGAGTAATACAACGCATTTGAGACACGTCCGTTGTGACCTGTGTCACAGTGGCAATATGACTCGCCCGATACTCTGACGAGTACGGCAAGTAATGGAATCATTGGTATGGACATCGAGAGTTTGAGTGGTGCGGCGACGGTCGCACTGGCCAGTACCATCGTATTCGTACTCGTCGCGAAATCCTGGCAGATCATCTCCCGCAGCGTGAACTCGAGCTCGAGTTTTGGCGACAACATCATGCGCGAAGCGGCGCAACGTTTCCGTGACGAGTTCGATCGCCTCAGCAACACACAAGCAAATTATCTTAGCGCCGGACTGGTATTCGTCGTTTTGTTTGTTGCTGCGTCTGTCCTGAATGCGGAAAGATTGTACGCGGGTTACCCGGCATGGCAGTTGTATCTGTTTCTCTCCGTGCTGACTATTGGTGGGCTACTCGCTTTCGCCCGACTCGTGCAGACATTCGTTAGCAGGCATCAGGTCAAGCTGTTGCGCGACGCAAACATTGCCGTCGGCCACCAGTTGCAAACCATTGGAACCGGTTTCGGTCGCGTGTATCACGACGTTGAAACAACAGCGGGCATCATCGACCACGTCATCGTTGGACAAACCGGTGCATACGCCATTAACGTGTTCGCACGCCACCCCACCAAGAGTGGTCACGTAGAGCTCGACAACAACAATCTCAAGTTTGAACCAGGCAGCAAGTCTCGCTCAATCGTCGAAACCGCAAAGAGAACTGCCGCGCTGGAACGTGAATTCCGACGATTGCTCGACCACCGAGTCAGAGTGCGTTCGGTCATTGCCGTGCCTGGCTGGGAAATTCACGAACAATCGAGTGAAGAGCACCTGATCGTCAACGACCGCAACCTGTCGATGCTTCGCGGCTGGAAAGATCAGGCCGACTACCTGATGAACGAAGATGTCGACACCCTGCACCAGATGCTGACCGCCCTTACAAAGGCGTCAGTCTAGCCGCCAGCTCGCCCTTCTCAATCACATCATTGAATTCCTCGGCCAGCGCCTCACAGGCCGCCACAACGGTACGCCAGATCCGAATTCGTTCGCTGGGCGCATAATTCTCGAAATCAGTCCGGTCAGGAATCTTGCTGTTCGGCAAGCTGGAAACGAATTCCGCGGAAGGGCTTACCAGAATCGTTCGATCAACATGGTTTGCATCCGGGTGCCGCCAGGTGAGCTTCTTGTCAAACCACCCGGGCACAATCCGATCAAAGAAATGTGGGTAGAGCGTCAGCCGATCCGGATCGCTGTGCGGCAAGTCAAGGTGATAGTCAATGACTCCGCCGTCCCGATACATACCAGGCGTGGCGCCCGCGATGTCCTTGACGCCTGACAATACCAACGGTATCGAGCCGGTTGCGACGATCACATCGTCGAGATTGTTTTTCCTGATCATCACGCGCTGCAGCGGAAAGTCATCGATATCGAAGATCGGCGGCAGGTCGCGCGCATCGAAAAATAACGCGCGCTCGTAAAACCATGCCAGTGTGCTGCGACTGATGGCATTCAGGCTAGCCGCAATCATCAGGCTCGCCGCAAGAATCAGACGATGCTCCGACGCCGCAATGTGGCGGGCACGCACGGTCAGAATATGCGTGCGAAACAGCGAGTGAGCCAGGATCTCCGTCAAACCGTTCTCGCCGAGCAATATTCGCAGAATCTCACGGCTCTTCGCCGTTATTTCGTGAATATCAGGAGCGTCGCTGTAGCTTTGCTCGATGTACGCATGCTCGAACCGCTCGATAGCGGCTCGGGCGTCCGACTGCGCATAGCATGCAAATCGCCACGCACCGATCGACGTACCGATCAGGTGCACCGGGCCTTCCAGACGGGGCACGATATTCGCCAGAATGGCTCGATCAAGCTGACTCAATACCAGCCACTTCGCACCGCCGGATGCCCCGGCAATCGTGCCAATGCGATCTATTGCGAACCCATGTCGTTGAATAGTGTCAAATGCATTGGGGCCTGCCTTGAACACGAGCTTATGCGTTGTCACGATCTGGTCTGTTCCCCCATGACCTACTTATTGCTCGTATTGCTGGTCGCAAATCCTTGCGGCTAAAGCCGCGCTTTCATTCGAACGGATGTTGCTTGATGATCGTCTGCTCGCGATCCGGACCCGTTGAGATGATGTCGACCGGCACACCGGCCAGCTCTTCGATTCGAGCAAGGTAATCGCGTGCATTAACCGGTAAATTCTCCAGGCCGGTCACACCAACCGTCGACTCCTGCCAACCCGGCAGCTCTTCATACACAGGCTCGCACTCTGCGAATCGATCAACGATGACGGGAACGCCGCCAATCGGCGCGCCGTCAATCTTATAACCGACGCAGATCTGAATCGATTCGAGCCCGTCAAGAACATCCAGCTTGGTAACACAAAGCCCGGAAACGCTGCTGTTGACAATCGAGCGACGCAATGCAACCGCATCAAACCAGCCACATCGACGTGGCCTGCCGGTTGTGGCACCGAATTCCGCGCCAACCTTTGCGAGATGCTGGCCCTGATCGTCAAATAACTCTGTCGGAAACGGCCCTGCGCCGACGCGCGTCGTATACGCCTTAACGATACCGAGAATATAGTCGAGGTTGCGCGGCCCGATACCGGTACCCGTACTTGCTGCTGCCGCAACCGTGTTGGATGACGTGACAAACGGATAAGTACCATGATCGATGTCGAGGAAGGTCCCCTGCGCGCCTTCGAACAGGATGCTTTTACCGTCGTTCGCCAGATCATAAAGAATCTGCGTAATATCAGCGGTCATCGGTGCGACGACTTCCGCTGCCTCCAGGGCGCTGTCCAGGGTCTTCGTGAATTCCACGGGCTCAGCGCCAAAATAATTCTTTAATAGAAAATTGTGATAGTCGAGAACTTCACCGAGTTTGGATGCGAATTTCTCTCTGACAAACAGGTCGGATACTTTCAGTGCACGCCGCGACACTTTATCTTCATATGCCGGTCCGATACCGCGGCCAGTCGTACCGATGGCCGCAGCCCCTTTCGCCCCCTCCCGCGCAAGATCCAGCGCAGCATGTGATGGCAGGATCAAGGGGCAATTCGGACTGATCCTGAGCCTGTCAAACACCGCCACACCGCTCGCGATGAGCGCATTCGCTTCTTCGACAAGTGCCTCAAGCGATAGCACGACACCATTGCCGATCAGGCAACTGACGCCATCGCGAAGAATTCCTGACGGGATCAGGTGCAATACCGTCTTTTCGCCGCCAATGACGAGCGTGTGGCCTGCGTTGTGACCGCCCTGAAATCTCGCAACTGCTGCAGCGCGATCCGTAAGGAGATCTACGATCTTTCCTTTGCCTTCATCACCCCACTGGGTGCCTATGACAACAACGTTTTTACCCATGGTCCTTCCGATCATCAGTTGCGGACGAAAAACAGCAACAGCAGCCCGGCAATCATCGTCACGAGCCCGACCGTGCGCAGCTGGTTGTCACTTAGGCTTGCGATTTGCGCCACCAGCTGTTTGTACCGGCCCGGTCCTACAAAAGGGAGCATGCCCTCCAGAATCAGTAGCAATGCTACTGCGGTCAGGATCGCCGTCCAGTACACGACAACTCCGGCTTAGGGGCTGCCTTGCGATTCGTTTAAGTACTTGAAGAACTCGTTATTGGGGTCAAGAACCAGAATGTCACCTTCGTTACCGACCGATGTCCTGTATGCCTCGATACTCCGATAAAAAGCGTAGAATTCAGGATCTTCATTATAGGCATTGGCATAGATCTCCGCTGAGCGCGCATCGCCCGCACCGCGGATTATCTGACCCTCACGATTTGCCTCGGCGAGAATGACGGTGCGATCTTTCTCAGCGGTGGAGCGAATCAAAGCCTCTGCCTCCCGTCCCTCCGCACGAGTATTTGACGCCACTCGGGCACGCTCCTCACGCATGCGATTGTATACAGATACACGAGCTTCATCGACGAACTCAACCTGCTTGACACGGAAGTCGACGAGTTCGATACCGAGCCCCTGTGCAGTTACAGTCGCACTCTCCAGCATGTCGCGCATCAATGCCTCTCGCTCAACAGAAATGGACTCTTGCACCGTGCGCTTGCCGAACTCGGTAACGACCGAGTTTCTGACGATTTCACGAAGACGATCAATGGCAATAAACTGTGAACCGCCGGTCGACGTATAGAAGGACACCTCATTTACGATGCGCCACTGTACGAAGTAATCGACCTGCATCGCTGTTCGTTCGAGCGTGAATACGCGTTGCGGCTCGTCGTCAATCTTGAGTATACGACTAGGGAATTTACGCACCGTCTGATAGACGGGAATCTTGAAATGTATGCCCGGTTCGTAGCCAGACTCGACGACTTCACCGACCTGCAATCTGATGGCCAGCTCCCTCTCATTAACCGTAAAAGCAGACAAGCCAAGGATCAAGAAGCCGATACCGAAAACAACCAGGATCATGAAACGACTGTTACTCATTGTCGCACCCTCCTATCGCGGCTATCAATCGCTCTGGACTCGTCTTGCTGCGAATCCCGCGCCGGCGACGTCGCCGATTGGTTATCAATTCTCGATGCAGCGCCAGCCCCACCGCGTTTCATAAGTTGATCCAGTGGCAGGTACATCAGGTTGCCACTGCTATCTGAATCGATAATTACCTTGCTGGAATTTCTGTAAACGTCTTCAATTGCTTCAATGTAGAGACGATCGCGAGTCACGCGCGGTGCACGCTCGTACTCTGCCAGAAGCGCGAGGAATCGCGCTGACTTGCCCTCGGAATCCGCAATAACCTTTTGACGATAGGCCTCCGCATCTTGCAGGATCCGCTCGGCCTCACCACGCGCACGTGGCACTATGTCATTCGCGAATGTCTCCGCTTCGAGCTGGTAACGGCGCGCGTCGTTAAGCGCCTTCTGCGTGTCGTCGACGGCTTCCTGAACTGATGCCGGGTAGTCGATTGTCTCCAGGTTTATCGATGTCACCGTGATCCCCGCGCCGTAGTTTTCGAGCGTTTGCTGTAACTCCCCCATCGTCCGCGACGTGATTTGTTCCCGGCGTTCACCGATCAGCAATTCAAGGGAACTCGTTCCGACCACACCGCGCAGAGCACTCTCCGTTACATTGCCCAGTATCGTCTCGGGGTCCTCGACTTCGAAGAGGTACTTAACCGGATTAGAGCGCCGGTACTGCACCGTCATGTCGATATAAACGTATGCTTGGTCCGTCGTCAGCATCTCGGTACGGAACTTCGAATCCTTGACCTCTTGTATATTGACCAAGTCTACGGTTTCAACCGGATACGGTATGTGCCAGTGGAGACCTGGCACCGTTGTAATGGTATAGGCGCCGAAGCGTTGTTCTACGCCACGCTCAGCCTCATCGACGCGGTAGAAGCCGGTCACTCCCCACGCGATTACGAGCAGCACAATGAGAAAATAGCCGCCTCCGGACCCCACGCCGCCGCGGCCTCCCCGGCCACTAAAAATACTGCTGAGGCGCCTTTGCCAGTTCTGCACGATCTGATCCAGATCGTTGGGCTCATTGTCATCCCTTTTCCAGGGATCCTTACCGTTTCCCGATTCGTTCCAGGCCATATTCTTCTGCTTACTCTCAGGTTACTGCCGTTACCGGTTTATGTGCCGGCATTGGCTCCAACAGGTCGGCCGAAAGGTCCTCGCGCTGCAAAAACCGTCGCAAGTCTGTCTCGGCCATCTTCAATTCCAGCGTCCAGCCGCCATCATCGCATGCCTCTTCATTGAGGACAGCTCCAATCTCAAAAAGTTTTGCGCGTTGCCGACCCTGTGTCGGCTGCAGGTGCATGAACCCATGCAGCGTCTTGCGCCGCAGGCGATCACCAATTGCATCGAGCAACATCGGGATTCCTTCACCGCTGGCCGCGGACAGCCAAACTGCCCGGCCCTCTCCTGCCCGATTATTGGTAACGCGCGGTTGCCTATCGAGCATATCGATCTTATTGTACACCCGGATCTGCGGAACACGATCCGCATCGAGTTGTTTTAGAACCGAGTTGACCTGGCGAACGCGGCGCCACCGATTGTGATCGCTGACATCGATCAGATGCAGAATCAGATCGGCCTCACGCGCCTCCTGCAGTGTCGAACGAAATGCGGCAATCAGTTCATGCGGAAGATCTCGTATGAAACCCACCGTATCGGCCAACACCACCTCACGGCCATCAGGCAGTTCCAGTCGCCGCACGGTCGGATCCAGCGTTGCGAACAACTGGTCTTCCACATACACATTGGCATCTGTCAACGCATTGAAAAGCGTCGACTTGCCGGCATTCGTATAGCCGACAAGCGCAACCGTCGGAACCTCGGCGCGAACCCGGTTCTGGCGGTTCATCGTACGTCGTGCATCAACATGCTCGAGCCGGGAGCGCAGTTGCTTGATCCTTGCGCCGATCAGTCGCCGGTCGGTCTCGAGCTGCGTTTCGCCCGGGCCACGCAGACCGATACCACCCTTCTGGCGCTCAAGGTGAGTCCAACCACGAACAAGACGTGTGGAGAGGTGCCGTAATTGCGCGAGCTCAACCTGCAGCTTGCCCTCAAAGCTACGCGCCCGCTGTGCGAAGATGTCCAGAATCAAACCGGCACGATCGAGCACCCGGCACTGCAAAGCCTTTTCAATGTTTCGTTCCTGGCTTGGCGATAGCGCGGCCGAGGAAATGACCAGATCGGCTTCGTGCGTCGCGACGCTTCCGCCAATCTCGTCCAGTTTGCCCTTGCCTACAAAATATCGTGGGTCGGGTCGCCGCCTCTTGCTGACGATTTCATCGACAATAAGCGCCCCTGCCGATAGAGCCAGCTCCTGAAACTCTTCGCATTCGGAGTCGTCGGGCGCACCGTCAGGGCTCGCATGGACGAGGATTGCACGTTCGCCGCTTTGCGGTCGTTCAAACAAACATGAACTCCCGCGCCAATCTATTCCTCTCCTGCTTCGTCGTCCGGCAAGGGAAGTCGAACATTGCGTGATGGTACGACCGTCGAGATCGCATGTTTGTACACCATCTGATTAACGCTGTTCTTGAGTAGCACAACAAATTGATCAAATGAATCCACCTGACCCTGCAACTTAATGCCGTTTACGAGATAAATCGACACAGGGACCTTTTCCTTACGCAGGATATTAAGAAAGGGATCCTGCAGTGATTGCCCTTTAGCCATGATTGGGTCTCCTTATTTTTGTTTTTTTGAACACCGCATTCCGGTGGCGCCGGTTGCCCACACGAGTTCAGCCTAAGCGTCGAAAAATTCTATCAGACACGTGGATATGGCGTCGATTGTGTTCGCTTCAAGTGGATCGAAAGGCTGCAGCTCCTTTTCGCTTCTGAGCCAGGTAATCTGCCGTTTTGCGAGTTGCCGTGTCGCGAACAGGGCCCTCTCTCCTGCCTCTGCCAGCGACGTCTCGCCGTCAAGGTGCTGCCACAGTTGCCGGTATCCTACCGAACGCATCGACGGGGTGGTCGCCGTCAGATCAGGGCGTTGATATAGTACTTTTACTTCATCCAAGAAGTTGTTGTTTAACATACAATTTAGTCGTTTTTTGATACGTTCGTGCAGCCCGTTTCGAGACGTCGGTTGCAGTGCGACCTTGATGAATCGGATATCCGCATTAACCGGATTGCTACCGGCTGCCTGCCACGCGCTAATGGTCTTACCGCTCGTCAAATACACTTCCAGCGCGCGCTGAATGCGCTGCCGATCGTTTGGTTCGATGCGAATTGCTGCCTCCGGGTCGACACTCTGAAGCCGCTCGTGCATGGCGGGCCAGCCGACTTGCTGCGCGTCAGCGTCGATTGTTGCGCGAATATGGCGGTCAGCGGAAGGTAACTCCGCGATGCCTTCGGTCATCGCCCGAAAGTACATCATCGTCCCACCGACGAGCAGCGGCACCCGACCTGCCGCGAAGATTGCGTCCATTTCGAGACTTGCATCGCGCACGAAATCCCCGGCGGAGTAGCTTTCCTCCGGATCCCGGATGTCGATCAGACGGTGTGGCGTGCTACGCAGCGTGTCCGCATCCGGCTTAGCCGTGCCGATATCCATGCCGCGATACACGAGGGCCGAGTCGACGCTGATCACATCAAACGGAAATCGCTTGCACAGGTCGATTGCGACCTCGGTTTTGCCAGACGCAGTGGGCCCCATCAGACAAATTGCTGTCTTCACAGCGCGATACGACTACCGTCCACGAAGAAAAAGACTATCCAGTTCCGCTATCGTGATCGCGGTCCAGGTCGGCCGGCCATGATTGCACTGATCGGCACGCTCCGTGTTTTCCATTTCGCGTAACAGCGCGTTCATTTCATCACGCGTCAGCTGCCGGTTGGCGCGGACTGAATGATGGCAAGCCATCGTCGCGAGACAGTCGTGGCATGCGTCCTCCACGCGATTGCTACGTCCGGCATGCGACAGGTCTGAAAGTACATCACGCAGCAGTGCTTCCGCATCTGCGTTCCTGAGCAATGCAGGTACCTCACGTATAACAAGACTCGTCGGACCGGCACGATCGACGACCAAGCCGAGTCTCTCCAGCGCATCTGTCGATTGTTCCACGAGATTCGCTTCACTCTCAGCCACCGCTACTGTCGCCGGCACGAGCAGCGGTTGGCGCACGACCGCTTTGTCGTCAAATCCGTGTTTCAGTTTCTCGTAGAGAATTCGCTCGTGTGCTGCATGCATATCGACAACGACCAGCCCGGCTTCGTTTTCAGCAAGAACATAGACGCCGCCGATCTGTGCGACTGCGAAACCGAGCGGCGGCATCTGAGATTGATCCTTGTTGAAGTCGGGTGCAGCCGCCGGGGCGCTGCCAGACAAGGCGCGATATGAGGCAAGAGACTCGCGCACTGCACCGCTGCCAGGTTGTTGTGAATTCGGCAGCGACATCACGCCCTGGGTATACGAATTATCCTGAGGAATCGAAGTTGGCAGCACCGCATGACCGCCAGGCCGGGTATCACTGAGAGTAACCTCAATGGCTTGAGATACCACTCCATGGATTCGACGCCCATCGCGAAATCGCACCTCGTGCTTGGCAGGGTGAGCGTTTGCGTCCACTCCGGCCGGATCCATCGTTATACTGAGTACGTAGGCGGGATATCGCCCTTGAAACAGCACGTCGCGATAGGCCTGACGAACGGCGTGAGAAAGCGTTTTATCGGAGACACTACGGCCGTTAACGAACCAGTACTGCAGATCCGGCTGACTGCGATTGAAGGTTGGTAGTCCGATCCACCCCTTTAGCGCCACACCCTCTGTCTCGTGCGCCAGAAAAACTGCCTGATCAGCGAATGCTTCACCGCATATAGTCGCGATTCGTTGCAGGCGTTCTTCGTCCGTAGTAGCCGCTGCAAGCTGCAACACTGTGCGTCGATTGTGTGTCATCGTGAACGCCACGTCCGACCGCGACAACGCGAGTCGCCGAATCCATTTTTCGATATGCCCGAATTCCGTGCGCTCGGTGCGAAGAAAACGTCGCCGAGCCGGAGTGTTGTAAAAGAGATCGTGAACTTCAACCGTTGTGCCGATCGGATGCGCCACGGGACGTGGTGCGCTGGTCTTGCCGCCATCCGCCACCACCTGCCAGGCCGAGTCCGCACTGCATTTCCTGGAACTCAGAGACAGGCGCGCCACAGAAGCAATACTGGGTAACGCTTCGCCGCGAAAACCGAGTGACGCTATGGCTTCAAGGTCATCGAGGCTCGATATCTTGCTCGTCGCGTGACGCGACAGAGCCAGCTCCAACTCGCCCTTGGAGATTCCATTACCGTTGTCCCGGACGCGCATGAGCTTTTGACCACCGGCGGCAATGTCTATCTGCAGGCTGCGGGCGCCGGCATCCAGGCTGTTTTCAACGAGTTCCTTAACCACCGATGCGGGCCGCTCGACTACCTCGCCGGCCGAGATCTGGTTGATCAGGTGATCAGGGAGCTGAAGAATTGGCATAGGTTGATACGAAATACGCGTATACGGCCCGCTATTTTTTCAAAACGGCGGGCAAAAGTCTTGTCGGGGTCTGACCAGAACCTATCTCATGATAACGCGTGAGCCGCATTTTGCATCCACAGGCCTGTCTGCGAGGCGCGAGGCGCGTCAAATGTCGGTGATCATTTGCAAGGCGAGCAACGATGCCAGACGGGCCTGTGGGGCAAAACCCGCAGCGGCAGTGGCCTTGCGGGCGGTCTGCTGCGTTTCTCGTCGCTGCAGTGGAACGACCACAGTTCGCTCCTCGTGTCTTGCATCCCATCCCGCAGGGCCGCTGTGCGGCCACGCGTTATCATGAGATAGGTTCTAGCTGCCCGGAAAGATCGGGATCGACAGGGTCTGACCGACGCGGATCGTATCATTATTCAAGCGGTTGGCCGCCCGAATCGACGCAGCGCTGACGTTGTAGCGTGCGGCAATCTCTGAAAGCGTGTCGCCGCGGGCGATGACATGCCGCAACTGACGCGCGGGCGTTTTGCGCACATCCATCGCAATCTGCGTGTCGGGCGGCGGATTTGTGTAAAAGTAGTGTCGGATTCCACCCAGCATCGCGTTCGCCAAGCGCGTTTGATGATTCGAGTCCCTGAGTTTCTTCTCTTCGCTCAGATTCGAGATATAAGCCATCTCTACCAGTATTGACGGCATATCTGGAGACTTTAAGACGAGCAGACCAGCTTGTTGCACCGTGCTGCGCCGCACCTTGACGATTGAAGCGAGTTCGCCCAGCACCTCGGAACCGGCTTCAAGGCTCGCGCTGAGAGCCGCATTCTGCGACAAATCAAGCAACACAGATGCGAGGACTTTGTCCTTGTCATCCAGTGACACACCACCCACTTGTACCGATGCGTTCTCGCGTTCCGCGAGCAAGCGGGCTTCTTCGTCACTCGCACCCTTGAGAGACAATGCGTACACGGTCGCGCCTTTCGCGCGCCGGTCATCGACCGCATCTGCATGGATCGATATGAACAGGTCGGCCTTGCTCCTGCGGGCAATACTCATGCGTTTGCGATGGTCGACATAAATGTCGGCGTCACGGATAAGAACTGCCCTCATGCCACGCTCTGCGTTTATTCGCGACGCCAGCTTTCTGGATACCGCCAACGCGACGTCCTTTTCTTTGGTCCGCGCCTTGCCAACCGCGCCTGGATCATGACCACCATGCCCCGGATCGATCGCAACTACGATATCGCGCCCTGGACGGTATCCTTCCGATGCGCGTTTGACGGTCTGCAGGCTGTCCGAGTGCTGCAGGTCGATGACCAGCCGATCGCCATACTGGCTATTGGGACCGGCTGTGAAACTCCGCGAGCGGACGTCTTCATTCAGGTCAAGAACAACACGAAGCTGGCCGTTTGAGCGAACTCCGCTGCGAATACCGCTGATCGAGCCAACACCGTCAGGCAAATTGGCGCTCAGCGCAGCAGCGAGACGACCGTCCCGGAGGTCTACAACCAGCCGGTCAGGGCCACGCAGGGTAAAGATGCTGTGTTCAGTCGGCTTACTCAGATCCAGAACAACCCGGGTTTTGCCACCTTCCGACCAGATACGGATATTTTCGACGGTTGTTGCGGCCTGCGCGGCTGTCGCAAGAAGCGCGAAAAGTGCAGTCAGTATCAGGCGTTGGCAGCGCATCGAGGGCAGTCGAACTCACATCTCGGGATTATGTCCCGTGAGTATACCGTCGTGCCCGCGAAATCCAATATTTTTTGTGAAAAATTATAGAGATATCCGACTTAGTTAATCTTAGTGCTCATTATTGGACTGAGCCTCAAGTCGCGAAATCAGGTCTTCGCCGCGAGGACTCAAGGCACTGATTTCGGCTCTGCGACCGCCACCCTGGTCCGCGTAATTCAAGCGAATTATCAGGTCTGCCGCTTTCGACAACTGTGGCGCACGATCCGGCCATTCCACGAGGCGAAAGCCGTCTTCCAGCTCGGTCCAGCCCAGGTATCGCAACTCTTCTTCATCGGAAACTCTATATAAATCAACATGATATATTATTCTACCGGGAAGCTGGTAGGGCTCGACGAGTGTGTAGGTCGGACTTGGGACGGAACCACTGTGTCCCATCGCCATAATCAGGGCTCGCGCGAACGTCGATTTTCCGGCACCGAGCTCACCCTCGAGCAGCAAGGTCCAACCCGCTGTATCGGTCGGCAGGACTGAATGCAATTCCGCGGCGAACGCATCGGTTGCCGCGGCGTCAGGCAGGTGCTGCTTCATGGATTAATGATGCCTCTCAGCTCTGACAGCAGATCTGAGGCCAGTAATCCCCGTTCACCGGTCCTGGCGGCCCGATCCCCTGCTCGGGCGTGTACTTCGACACCAATGGCAGCGGCCTCTTCGGCTGTCAGGCCCTGCGCAAGCAGGGATGCGATGATGCCTGTCAGAACGTCGCCCATCCCGGGCGACGCCATGCCGGGATTGCCAGCAGCGCAAAGCCACGGCACTCCTGTAGCGGCCGATATCAGGGTTCCCGCTCCTTTGAGGATCACCACACCGCCAAAACGCTCTTGCAGACCGCGCAATGCTGCCCGGCGATCGTCCTGAATCGCTGCGGTACCTACTCCCAGCAAGGTAGCGGCCTCGCCCGGGTGCGGTGTAATCACCCGGTTCTCGCTTGATGTCGGCGTTTCAGCTAGCCAGTTGAGTGCATCCGCATCCCAGACAGACGGTCGCTTATCGGTGCCAAGTCGCTCGACAAGTTCAGCTGCCCAGGGCGTTTGGCCCAGACCCGGCCCAAATGCGATGACATCGGCTTTCTCGAGGAGAGGTGCCAGGTCTTTAGCGCCGCTGATGCCATGTGACATGAGTTCGGGGCGCGTTGCGACGATACTTGCGGCGTGACCGGGGTCTGTGGCAATGCTCACGCGCCCTGCTCCGGATCTGAGCGCAGCTTCACCGCAAAGCCTTACGGCGCCAGGCATGCCCGCTCCGCCACCGACGACGAGAACGTGGCCGAAATCTCCTTTGTGCGCCGTGCGTCGGCGCGGTGACAACCTCCTTCGCACCCCATCGTCACCGATAAGCCTGCATTCCGCCCGGCTCTTTTCCCGACCCGCGGCGGGAATATCGAGACCTGCAAAGACGACATCGCCACAATACGCCGGGCCTTCACCCTGAAATAGTCCTGTTTTTAACCCGACAAAAGTCACGGTCAGATCAGCCTGTACCGCGCAGCCCATCACAGCACCGGAATCGCCATGAATCCCGGTTGGGATATCAAGAGCAACAACATCAGCCTGATGCGAATTGATAATGGCGACAGCGACCGCGAATTCGCCATCAACCTTTCGCTCCAAACCGCTGCCGAGGATACCGTCGAAGATTAGCTGGGCATCGGGGTCCAGATGACCGGACCACGAAGTAACAACGCCGCCGTCGGCCGCAAAATCGCAGTAAGCAGTCGCCGCATCGCCTCGCAAAGAATCCGGATCTACCAGTGCGACGACGGAAACAGCGATTCCTTCGCTGTCGGCAAGCCGGGCCAGCACGTAGCCATCGCCGGCGTTGTTTCCGGCCCCACAAAC
>Ga0255053_10001121_pt1 | contig 14749 bp, 15 predicted proteins | sample JV7_2_22_MG_FD_188635 | JGI IMG/M metagenome (GOLD analysis project Ga0255053, IMG submission 188635) | Seawater microbial communities from Jervis Inlet, British Columbia, Canada - JV7_2_22 | ecosystem: Environmental > Aquatic > Marine > Inlet | place: Canada: British Columbia | collected...
CGACAATCCGACGTTGCATTTCCTGGACACCGTACGGGGATCCGACTGGGGTGCCGACCAGGAGGTCGCCCGTATCTTTGCGGAAGAAGCCCCGATCGCCGTACGGGAGCTCGCACACTTCGGCGTTCCCTGGACGCGGGTTCGTGGTGGCAAGAACAGCTACTTCATCAAAGGTGAGCGCGTCGAAATCGAGGAGAGCATCGAGAACGACGGCCTGATCATGCACCGCGACTTCGGCGGCACGGCGAAATGGCGCGCGTGTTATGCAGCGGCCGGCACCGGGCACGCTGTACTCTACGCCGTCGACCAGGAAGTCGTCCGCCTGGGCATCACAGTCCGTGATCGTACCGAAGCCGTCGAATTGATTCACGACGGCTCTCGCTGCTGGGGCGCCGTCGCTCGTTGCCTGCGTACCGGCGAGCATTTCCCGATTCTTGCCAAGGCAACGGTGATTGCGACGGGCGGCTACGGCCGCATCTACGGTCAGTACACGACGAATGCGACGATCAACGAGGGTATGGGTGCGGCGATCGCGCTCAATACCGGCGCTGTACCACTTGGCAATATGGAAGCCGTGCAGTTCCATCCAACGGGCCTGTTGCCGAGCGGCATCCTGCTCACCGAGGGTTGCAGGGGCGACGGCGGGTTCTTGCTCGACAAGGACCTGCACCGGTTTATGGTCGAAGCCGAACCGGAGAAGCAGGAGCTTGCGAGCCGCGATGTTGTGTCCCGGCACATGGCGCAGCGCATGCGCGATGGCAGCGGCGTGAATACGCCGTACGGTCCACACCTCTGGCTCGACATCCGGCACCTCGGCGAAGAACACGTGACGACAAAGTTGCGCGAGGTATTCGATATTTGTCGCGACTTCGTCGGACTGCATCCTGCGCACGATCTGATACCTGTGCGGCCGACACAGCACTATTCGATGGGCGGCGTACGAGTCAACAAGGATGGCCAGGCCTACAACATGGCGGGCCTGTTCGCGGCTGGCGAAGCGGCTTGCTGGGACATGCACGGTTTCAATCGCCTCGGCGGCAACAGTCTTGCCGAGACCATCGTTGCCGGGCGACTCGTCGGTCGCAGCGTTGCGAAATTTGCGGCTGGATCGTCGCTCGATATGAAGACCGGCCTGGCCTTCGAGGCCCTGCGTACCGCAGAGGCTCGTGCCGAAGACTGGCTGAGCCGCTCAGGTGACGGTCCGGGTGTTTACAAACTACGCGATGCCATGGCCGAGACGATGATGCGCAATGTTGGAATTTTCAGGACAGGCGAGGAACTCGAGCAGGGCGTGAATGATCTGCGAAGCTTGCATGAAGACTGTGGCAAGGCCGCGTTGCGGTCGAAAGCGCCGGGCATGAACCCTGAGCTGACCTTTGCGTTGCGGCTGAAGAATATGCTGCGGCTGGCAGTGGTTACTGCGCAGGGCGCGCTGGCGAGAACGGAAAGCCGTGGCGCACATTTCCGCACCGATTTTCCCCTACGTAATGACGCGGAGTGGCTGAGCCGTACGCTGGTGCGCTGGCAGGCAGATGGCGCGGAGCCCGAGTTTACCTACGAACCCGTCGGGCTTATCGACCTGCCACCGGGGCATCGCGGTTACGGCAGCGACGAGCGCATCGAGTTGACGACATCGATTGATGACTACAATGCCGATGTCGACGGACAACAGGAACAGCACGGCAAGCTCGGCACGACAGAACCGATGGGAAGCCGGATCAAGTGGCGTGCATGGGAGCAGTCGGTATGAGCAGCGGAGTAACCACGGCAGGCCGGCGATTGCGCTTCGAGATCTTCCGCTACAACCCGGAAGATCCGGACTCCACGCCACACATGCAGAGCTTCGAGCTTGATGAAACGCCCTACATGTCGCTGTTCATTGCGCTCAATGAGATTCGTGAAAAGCAGGATCCCAGTCTGCAGTACGATTTCGCCTGTCGGTCCGCGATCTGCGGTTCCTGCGGCATGATGGTCAACGGCCGTCCGGCACTCGGCTGTCGAACACTCACGACCGACTTACCTGAAGTCATTCACCTGCACCCGCTGCCGGTCTTCAAACTCGTCGGCGATCTTTCAGTCGACACAGGCACCTGGTTCCGGGAGATGGTCGAGAAGACCGAAGGCTGGATTCATGCCAAGGAAGCCTTCGACCCCGACGCGCAGGAAGCGCGTATGGATGACGACACGGCCGATGCGATCTACGAGAGCGATCGCTGCATCGAATGTGGTTGTTGTGTCGCATCCTGCGGCGTTGCCAACGTCAATGACGGCTTTCTTGGTCCGGCCGGCCTCAATCGCGTCGCGCGCTTCGCAATGGATCCTCGCGATGAGCGCGACGATTCGGAGTGGTTCCACGTGGTATCGAACCAGGACGGCGTCTTCGGCTGTATCGGCATGATGGCCTGCCACGACATTTGCCCCAAGGAATTGCCGCTACTCGAGGTGTATGCCTACCTGCGCCGCAAGGCGCTGACTTCGGCATTTACTAACAAAGACTGATTGCTCGCGAAACGCCCGGGTGCTGCCATTGTGGCGGCTGTCGCGGGCTATTCGGGCGTGCCCGCCAACACTCTCCACGATAGCCATAACATCTACGGATTCTACGTATTGTAGAGATGCGCGTGGCTCCGTATCCATAGCTGTGGGGGAAAAAGAAAAACCAACATCCTGACTATTTCGCACACCTGACTATTCGGGGCGGGAGAAGCGAAGATGAAGTGGCATGTACTGCGCCCGCTGTGGCTGGCCATCGGATTGATCGTAGCGATTTTCGTCGCTCGGCAGTTCATGGTTCCTGATGACTTCGGGATTCACGGGGACAGCTTTACCTACAACTATTATCGGCTCAGCAATGTTCAGGAGTGGAAAGACTTTCCCGCCAAGTACCTGGGACGAGAATCCTGCGCCGAATGCCACGAGGAAAACTTTCAAAAGAACAACGCATCGCCGCACGCACCGATCGAGTGCGAAAACTGCCACGGGCCGGGTGCGGGCCATCCCGATGACATCGAATACCTGCCGTTGAATACGACCAGGGAACTTTGCCTGCGCTGCCACGAGTCACTCGAATACCCAAGTAGCCGGCGGGCAGACTTGCCGAACATCAGAAACCGCACGCATAAACGGCGTCGTGAGTGCATCAGCTGCCATAACCCGCATGACCCGAGGGAGGATGACGAATGAGCTGTTCCCGGAGGGATTTTCTGCAAAAAGCGATGGGCAGTACTTTGGTCTCGGCGCTGCCCCTGAGCGCGTTTACATTGCTGACTACGGACGAAGCCAAAGCGATCGTTGCAGAGTCCAAGACTCGATGGGCGTTCCTGGTTGACACCAGGGAGTGCGTTGGTTGCGGTTTGTGTGTCAAGGCATGCAAGAATGAAAACGAGATACCGTATGACGCGCCCGTTACAAGAACCTGGGTGGAGCGTTACGTCATCACCAAAGACGGGAAAACGCATGCCGATTCGCCCCTGGGCGGCCGCGACGGGTTTACTAGCGACTTGATTCGGGAAGAAGAAATCGATCCCGATGATATCGCCAAGGCCTTCTTCGTTCCGAAGCTCTGCAATCAATGCGACAACCCGGCCTGTGTGCAGGTTTGCCCGGTAGGCGCCACGTATCAAACGGATGATGGCGTCGTACTGATCGACAGAAAATGGTGCATCGGCTGTGGCTACTGCATCATGGCGTGCCCTTACGGCGTCAGGTTCTTCCATCCGGTCCACAAGGTCGCCGACAAGTGCAACTTCTGTTATCACCGGATCTCCAACGGCAGGGACCCGGCGTGCGTCGAGAATTGCCCGTTCGGGGCCCGCAAGATTGCCAATTTGCGTGACCCGGACGATCCGGTCACCAAGATCATCACCACCGAAAGAGTCTCGGTACTCAAGGACGAATACGGCACGAAGCCGCATGTCTTCTATCTCGGTCTCGATGTGAACGTGAGGTGATTTTATGAATACCGAAACTATCGTTCACGGCGTCGAGTGGACCGTAAAAGAGCTTTTCGTATACCCGAACGAGTTCATCTACTGGAGCATCCAGATTGTCATGTATCCGTACATGACGGGCCTCGTTGCGGGCGCGTTCGTCTTGTCGTCTCTGTACCACGTCTTTGGCCAGAAAGACCTGAAGGAAATTGCGCAGTTCTCGCTCGTGTTCTCGCTTGCGCTGTTGCCGGTCGCGGCATTGCCGCTGTTGCTTCATCTACAGCAGCCCACGCGGGCCATGGAGCCTCTACTCACGCCGCATTTCACCTCGGCCATTGCCGCATTCGGAATCGTATTTACGGCCTATGCCCTGATAGTGGTGAGCGAGATCTGGTTCGTCTATCGAAAATACTTTGTAGAACAGGTATACGAACTCAAGGGCAAGCCCGGTCTTGTGAACTTTTTCCGGCTGAACGTTTTTCGTGTGCTGACCATGGGTTCATTCGACATCAGTGAAGGCGCGCTGCGCGTCGACAAGAAAGCGGCGAAGATACTGGCGGCTATCGGTATTCCGGTAGCGTGTTTCCTGCATGGCTACGCCGGTTTCATCTTCGGCTCCGTCAAGGCCAACGCATTATGGATGTCGCCTCTAATGCCCGTAATTTTCATCATGTCGGCCGTCGTCTCGGGTATCGCCCTCTGCATGCTGACGTACATCGGGATCATGGAATGGCAGGCATTCTGGCGGCGTCGTCGTGGCGGGTCGATTGAAGCCAGCGCCATCAAGGGCGCGGAAACGGACATCATCGACAAGTCAGCGAAATACCTGCTCGGATTCCTGATCGCGGCAATCAGCCTCGAGCTGCTTGATCTCATTTTCCGCGGCTACACGGCGATGAAGTCCTGGGACATTCTCCGCTCGGTGATGTACGGGAAGGACTTCGTCAACATCTTCCTGCTCCAGTACACGCTCGGCAACCTGGTGCCATTCATTTTGCTGATACTTCCCGGACGGACAATGAAGCGCACGGTACTCGCTTTGCTGCTCGTATTGTTCGGCGTGTTCATGATGCGCTGGAATGTCGTCATCGGGGGCCAGGCATTCTCGCTGTCGTTCTCGGGTTACATGCATTACCACATCCCGGTCATTCCGCACAGCCTGGAGACGTTCAAAGAGGGCGTATTCGGCGCCCTGACAGTGATAGCCACGCCGTTCGTGCTTTTCTGGATGATCAACAAGTTCGTGCCGTCGCTGGAGAGGGACCAGGAGTAGGGTCAACAACAACGCCTGGGCACACTTTGAACTTTGATTAAAGGCGTCGTCATGCAAGATCGGATAGCTGAACTCGAGTCACGGCTGACACACGTCGAGCGGCGGCTCCGTGCGTTGGAGAGCGGGCAGTCTGAAGCAGCAGGGGCGGATCAGCTGCCTCCGGAGCCGAGTTTCGGCGTGGGATTCGTCTCGAGCTCCTCATTACACCTCGGTCGCACCCTGCTGATATTCGGCGGCGCTTACCTGCTGCGTGCAATCACCGATTTCCAATTCGTACCCACCGCTATCGGCATATTCATAGGCGCGACCTATGCGGTTTTCTGGTTGTACCAGGCGTACCGGAAGAGCCCCGACCCGAAGCAGCGGACATACGCTGCAATTCTCGGTGGCATATCAATCGTGCTGGCGATGCCATTGTTGATCGAGGCGACGAACCGCTTTCAGCTGCTGTCGGGCGGACAAAGCGCCACCGCACTCACCGTGTATTGCACATTGGCGCTCGCCGTGGCCGCGACAAGAAACCTGCGCAGCATCGGCTGGCTCACGACAGCGGGTGGCATAGCAACCGCCGTTGCCGTGATGATTGTCTCCCACAGTGCCCTCGTCGTCGCCGCGTTCCTGATCCTGCTCGGCCTCGGGTCGCTGTGGGTTGCGTACGGGCGGGACTGGATGGGGCTGCAGTGGTTGGGCGCCGCCGGCGCGAATGCCGCGGTGTTGGCCCTGATTGTGCTCAGTAGTAGTGATCAATGGTCGCTCGAGCCCCGGACAGCGGCCATCTTCGGCATGGTGCTACTGCTCGTCTACCTGGTGAGCTTCGTGATTCGTACACGCGTCATGGGGCACAACGCTGGCCTGTTCGAAGCGCTGCAGGCGCCGGTGGCCGCCGGCGTAGCATTCTGGGCGGCAAGCGTGGCGACGCAAGCTGGGCAGTTCAGCCTGACGCCGATTGGAGTTCTGGCGATTGTGCTGGGTGGCTGCGCCTATGCACTGGCATTTTCGGGGCAATCCCGGGAGGCTCGCGGCAGAAATTACTTCTACTATTCCACGCTCGGGCTCGTCTTCGTCCTGGCCGGCAGCGCAATGATTCTGCCGTCTACCGCAGCTGCAGCATTGTGGTCGCTGATGGCGCTGACGATGGCATGGCAGAGCGGCCGCACGGGCCGGGTCGCCCTGAGCCTGCAGTGCACATTTCTTCTGGTCGCCGCGGGCGCTTACTCGGGCTTTTTGGCGACGGGACTGCAGGCCTTTGCGGGAGACGCCAGCTCGGGTTGGCCGGCATTGCTTGTTGCGCATGTCGGGGTGGCCGCAGTGACCGTTGTCTGCCTGTTCCTGCCAGTGGCGCAGCAATCCGAGCGTTGGGGCGTGCTCGCCGGATTGCCACAGCTGATTGTACTGGCGCTGTCGGTCTGGGAGGTCGGCGGACTTATCATTGTCTTCGCGGCGCCGATCCTGGCCGATGTCACGGGCGCGGAACCAAATCTGGGTGCCCTGGCCGCCCTGCGAACAGCGGTGCTGGCCGTATCATCAGTGACGCTGGCGTTGTCGAGCCAACATCCACGCTGGCCGGAAGCGCGCTGGCTGGTTTACCCGGTTCTCGTACTGGTTGGCATAAAGTTATTTATGGAAGACTTTCCCAATGGCGTGCCCGGGACTCTGTTTGTCGCACTCGCCTTCGTTGGCAGCGCGTTGATACTGGTCACCCATTTGCTCGGTAATGACGGTGACTCCACGGACGCCGGCGAAGCGGGCGATCAGAAAGAAAACCCGCAGTAGTACCGAGCTATTCGTCGTTGGACCAGTCTTCAAACTGCGGTAGCGAGTCGTGAATATCGAACCAGCTGGCTTTTGAGCCAACGAACTCGTGATACCCGGGACGAATATCGTGATCGTCGTCCAGGGCGCCGAGACAAACGTAGGCGAATTCGGAATAGTCCTTGTGCTTCGCGTAGATGTAGCTGCCGCAGTTTCGGCAGGACAACATGCTCAGTTTTTCAGTTACGTCGTACGAATTGAGTTGAGCGGCGCCGGAAATCACGTTCAGGCTTGTAGCTGGAACTCTGGCGTAAACGCCGAAGGCGGTTCCGGTCATGCGACGGCAGAGGGAGCAGTGACAGATGCTGACATCCGTCGGTTGAGAATCAAACTCGAATCGAACCTGACCGCAAAGACATCGTCCTGTGTACATGGTTGAGCTCACTTAATCAGACCGCGTGATTTCGCCCCGGGGCACCCTTTCGATTGGCTATATCACGATTTGGAATAAGGCACAAACAAAGCTGTATTTCCTCAGGCGATTCACGCCCGGTAGCCTTCCCTGACGATTGAGTACTAATCCAGGAGAGATTCGATGTCTGCGACCGATGGCTTCGTGGCGGCAAATCAGAGTTATGCAAGGAACTTCACAAAAAGCGGCAAGCCAATGCCGCCGGCGAAAAAGGTGGCTGTAGTTGCCTGCATGGACGCCCGAATCGAGACCGGCCGGCTACTGGGTCTGGAAGAAGGAGACGCTCACGTAATCCGCAATGCGGGCGGCGTGGTAACCGACGATGTCATACGCTCGTTGGTGATTTCGCAGCGGCTATTGGGCACCACCGAGATCGTGCTGATCCACCACACCGACTGCGGCATGCTGACTTTCGAGGACGACGTAGTGAAAGCCCAGATCGAGCAGGATACCGGACTGCGCCCGCCATTCGCTCTCGAAGCATTCTCCGATCTGCAAGGTGATGTTCGCCAGTCCATTCGACGCATCCAGTCGAGTCCCTTCGTGCCGAACAAGGACAATATTCGCGGATTTGTGTATGACGTTGAGACCGGCCGTCTTGACGAGGTCGCCCACTAGCTGTCGACGTCTGCCGCCTTCAATACATCAACAATTAATCGCCTGTCTCGTAGTCCCAGGTACTGTTTCATAATTTGAGTCTCCGTCGTCACCGGTACTCCAGAACCTCGAAGTCCCGAACCTCATAGCGGACATTGCCATCTGCAGCGTCTTGTTTGATATCGATGAGTTTCGGGAAACCGTAAGAGTGGTCGTATTCAACGAATACCTTATTGGTGCCAGGCGTCGACCGCCCTATTAGTTCGAAGAGGTCATCTATCCACATGGGGCTCGGAGGTGAGACAAGGGTTTCACCGGATTCTGATTCGAAGGGGATTGGGAAACGGGTGGTTTTGAAACCGCGTTCCTCGGTAGCAACATATGGCTCCAGGCCCGCCTTGGTACAAAAACAGGTGCGATGAACAACATAACGAAATGAGACGGGGCGCTGATTGCTCCACTTGTCGCGATTCGCCTGGAGAGCGTCAAGTACCGGTTGTTGATCTGTTGGCTGCTCAGGACCAGGCAGCAGGACTATGTATGCCGCCGATATGAACATGATCAGGAGGATCAGGACTACGGCAAGGAGTGTTGTGATCTGAAAGACACCCTTTCGCCACGCTCTGTGGGAAATCAAAGCGACACCTAAGGTCTAACATACCTGCGCACAGTATCTGGCGCGGGTCTTGCGAAAGCAAATATGGAAGATAGTGCAAGAGCCGCGACATATACAATCCTCGCGGCAAGTGCGGCGCCGTTTACGCGGCAGAGATATCTTGCAGCGCTCTGAGAACGTCCTTGCGGCTGATCTGCCCGACGAGCATGTTGTCCTTCATGACCGGGTAACGCCGGTAGCCCGACGCAATGAACAATTCGGCGAGGTCGATGATGCTCATATTGGCATCGACCGTATCGACTTCAGTCGTCATCAGTTCCGAGATCGGGCCGCCCGGCTGCTCATGATAAGCGGCCTTCAGGATGACGCCCAGGCAATCGAACTCAGACAGCATGCCGACGAGCGTGCCGAGGTCATCGATGACGGGTGCGCCGGCGATGCGATGGTGAACAAGTTCGTGAATCGCATCGAGCACATCGGTGTCGGGTCCGAACGTTACGAGCTTGCCCGACATGTAGTCTTTGACTTGAACTGGCTTGATCGGCATGGCCCTTTCCTCTAGTTCTCTGCTTTCCGCCGGCAATTGCCGCTACACAACTCACAACCTCCGCCGTTGAGACCACCGCAGCTGCCCTTGATGGGGCTGCGGCCGGCCATCACACCTATCGCCATTGCGCTGACGGCGAGTGCAATGATGACAAAACTCAGCAACAAGGTGATTAATACAGTCATCGTCCCAGCACCTCCGCCGCAAACAATGATGACATGCGTTCTTCAAACTCGCTTTCAAGTCGTAGCAGGAAATATGCGGCAATACTCTCTCGTTCCGCGAGCGCCAGCCCCGCCTCGGGCCCCATCACCAGCAACGCCGTTGCGGCCGCATCTGCAAATGCCGCGGTATCGGCGACGACGGTTACCGACGCGCCGTTATGGGTGATCGGCCGACCAGTGCGCGGATCGATGGTGTGAGAATAATGACTACCGTTGTACTCGAAGTAGTTGCGATAGTCTCCCGATGTCGCCATCCCGGTATTGGTCAGATGCACTACGGTGTGCACCGATCGTGCCGTGCGGTCGGGCGTTTCTATCGCGATTGCCCAGTTGTGACCTTTTCCGTTCAGGCCGCGCAGGCGCACCTCACCACCGATCTCCGCGAGGTAGTTCGGTAAGTCCCTCTCGTCAAGCAGGTCCGCGATCCGATCCACGGCGTGACCCTTCGCAAAGGCAGACAAATCGACATAGATACCTGGCGAGTCTTTCCGCAGGGCGGGCACTGCGCAGTCCGTGTGCAGTTTCGTATGCCCGGTATCGCTCAGCGCCGCCGCGACCTGCTCGTCATTCGGCGGTGTCGTGACGGATTCTGACGGCCCGAAGCCCCACATGTTCACCAGTGGCCCGACCGTGACATCAAACGCGCCGTCTGTGAACCGGCTGACGATCTGTGCGGCTTCGACTGCCTGGCACAGCTCGGCGGATACCTCCACCCAGTCCGTGTTGACGCTCGTGTTGAAATGCGACAATTCCGATTCGTCGAGGTAAGTCGACATGGTCTGGTTGATGACGTCCAGGGTCTCCTGGATGTCCTGCTGTAGCGAGGCAAGGTCCAGGTCGGCACGGGGTGCAACCACCTTGACGCTGAACGTCGTGCCCATCGTCGATCCGGCGAGCTCCTGCACGGGCCAATTGACGGACGAATCGCCACAAGCACTCAGCGCCAGCAACAGCGCTGCTGCCAATGACCAATGCCGATGCCTGGATACGCCTGTCACGCGCCGAAGTCATCCAACATGATGTGGTCGTGTGTGACGCCGAGATCCAGCAGCATTGAGATTACGGCCGAGTTCATCATGGGCGGGCCACACATGTAGTACTCGCAGTCTTCCGGTGCGGGATGGTCCGCCAGGTACTCGTCGAGCAGCACCTTGTGGATGAAGCCAACGGAACCCGTCCAGTTATCCTCGGGCAGCGGTTCGGACAGTGCCAAATGCCACTCGAAGTTGTCGTTAGCCGCGGCCAGGTCGTCGAATTCGTCAACGTAGAAGGTCTCTTTCAGGCTGCGTGCGCCGTACCAGAAAGACATCTTGCGCTTGCTGTGAATGCGTTTCAGCTGATCGAAGATATGCGAGCGCATCGGTGCCATGCCCGCGCCGCCGCCGATGAATACCATCTCATGGTCGGTTTCTTTGGCAAAGAATTCGCCAAACGGGCCCGAAACGATAGTTTTGTCACCCGGCTTCAGGTTGAAGATGAACGAGGACAGGATGCCTGGCGGAATCTTGTCGCTGGCGCCAGGTGGCGGCGTCGCAATACGCACATTCAATTTCACGACGTCTTTCTCGAGAGGAAAGCTCGCCATCGAATACGCACGCATCGTTTCATGCTTGACGTGCGATTCGTAGCGCCACATGTTGTAGCGATCCCACTCGTCGCGGAACTCTTCGTCGATGTCGAAATCCTTGAAGGAGAGATCGTGCGGCGGGCACTCGATCTGGATGTAGCCGCCTGCGCGGAAATCCATCTCCTCGCCTGGCGGCAACTTCACGACAAGCTCCTTGATGAAACTCGCGACGTTGCCGTTCGAGATGACCTCGCATTCGTACTTCTTGACCCCGAAAACCTCATCCGGTACCCGGACCTTCATGTCTTGCTTGACGGCAACCTGGCACGAGAGCCGGTAATGCTCCGCGGCCTCACGCTTGTTGATCGATGAGGTCTCGGTCGGCAGGATCGAGCCGCCGCCCGACAGCACCTGTACTTTGCATTGCCCGCAGGTACCGCCACCGCCGCAGGCCGAGGCGATGAGAATGCCCTGGTCGGCGAGGCCCTGCATGAGCTTGCCGCCGACCGGTACCGCCAGGTCCCGCTCATCGTTGACGAGGACAGACACGCTGCCCGTCGAAACCAGCTTCGAGCGCGCCACGAGGATCACGAATACGAGCAAAAGGATGATTGCGGTAAACAGCGCCATGCCGATGCCGACTTCTGTGGCGACTGCTGCGTTCATAGCTGGATCCCCGACAGGCCCATGAAGCCAAGAGACATCAGGCCGGCGATGATGAATGTGATACCGAGACCTTGCAGGCCGTCCGGCACGTCACTGTAACGGAGCTTCTCGCGGATACCGGCGAGTGCGATCAATGCGACCGCCCAGCCGAAGCCGCTACCAACCCCGAATGTCACGCTCTGTGCGAAATCGTACTGCCGCTCCACCATAAATAGAGTGCCGCCGAGAATCGCACAGTTCACAGTGATGAGCGGCAGGAAGATGCCGAGCGCGTTATAGAGTTTTGGCACGTATCGATCGAGCAGCATCTCGAGTATCTGCACGAGTGCCGCGATCACGCCGATATACGACACCAGACCGAGGAAACTGAGGTCGACGCCGGGCAGGCCCGCCCAGGCCAACGCGCCGTCTTTCAGCAGATAGACGAATATCAGGTGATTCACGGGTACCGTGATCGTTTGTATGACGACGACGGCGATGCCGAGACTGATCGCGGTATCGACGCGTTTGGAAATTGCGAGGAATGTGCACATGCCGAGGAAGTACGTTAGCGCGATATTCTCGACAAACGCAGCCCGGATGAATAGGTTGATGTACTGTTCCATCAGATCACCTCGGTCCGATGCACTTCGTGAATCTGGTACTCGGGCTTCTCGACCTGATTCGGCCGCGCCGCGCGAATCGCCCAGATCAGGAGCCCGATGATAAAGAACGCGCTCGGTGGCAGGAGCATCAGGCCGTTGCCCTCGTACCAGCCACCATTACCCGCGAGCGGCAGGATCTCGAAACCCATTAGGCTGCCGGCGCCGAACAGTTCCCGCAGGACAGCAACGATGATCAGCACGGCGCTGTAGCCGAGGCCGTTGCCGATGCCGTCGAGGAAACTCATGCCAACGCCGTTATTCATTGCGAAAGCTTCGGCGCGGCCCAGGACTATGCAGTTCGTGATGATCAGGCCAACGAACACCGAAAGCTGCTTCGACGTCTCGAATGCGTAGGCCTTCAGCATTTGGTCCACGACGATAACAAACGACGCAATGATCGTGATTTGCACGATGATGCGGATGTTGTTCGGGATTCGATGACGCAAGATGCTGATCGCGGCGCCTGACAGGGCAATGACGCTCGTCAATGCGAGGCACATCATTAGCGCCGGCAGCAGCGACGTTGTGACTGCGAGTGCGGAACAGATGCCGAGCACCTGCAGCGTCACGGGATTATTGTCGACGATTGGGTCGACGAGAATTTTGCGCGCTTCAGCCATCGTTTTTCGCCTCGCTGGAAACTCTCGCAAGATAGGGACCGAAGCCGTGCGGCCCGGTCCAGTAACGAATCAGGTTCGTGACGCCGTTGCCGGTAAGTGTCGCTCCCGACATGCCGTCGACCTGGTAGATCGCGTCGGGCCCTGGCTGCACCTGGCCGCGGACAACCCTGATCTGCGGAGTCCCCTGGTCGTCATAGATCTCCCGGCCCGGCCATAGCGACAGCCAGGATTCCTTTTCGATCTGGTCGCCAAGACCTGGCGTCTCCGCGTGTTCGAAGAAACGCAGGCCACGCACCGTTTTGCCGTCGGCTTCGACCGCGAGGAAGCCGCGCATTGTCGACCAGAGCCCCTTGCCGTGTACGGGCAGTATGTACTGCTGTATCTCGCCACCGTCTTTGACGATATAGACAGGCGCGTAGATGGCGCGTCGCCGGACGCCGGCGATATCGTATTCCGCGGGGACCGCGACGCTCAGCTTGGAGTCGTTGGCGGCTGCGCCGGCATCGAAGGTCGCCGGATCGATGCTCTCTGCATAGTCGCCCGTCTCGAGTTCGACCATCTGTGCGTCGATGCCGCCGAACAGCGTGGCGATATCGGTCTCGGGCTCGTACATCCCTGCCACCTCCAGCACGATACGTTGCTTGAAGGCGGTTTTGTTCTCCTCCTGCAAGGGCCGCAGCACGACCGCGGCGGCCGAAACGAGTACCGAACATACGAGACTGACGCCGATTGCGACAACCAGCGTATTCGAGATGCTGTCGCGGGAGAACCCGCTTTGCTTTTCGTCAGACATTGCGTTTCATCCTGCGCTTGATATTCGACTGGATGACGAAGTAATCGATGATCGGGGCAAAAATGTTGCCGAACAGAATCGCCAACATGATGCCCTCGGGAAATGCGGGGTTGATGACGCGGATGACCCAGGTCAGTGCGCCCACCAGCAGGCCGTATATCCAGTGTCCAAGCATCGTGTCCGGGGCACTGACAGGGTCGGTGGCCATGAAGATCGCGCCGAACGCAAAGCCACCGAGTGCGATGTGCCAGTGCCACGGCATCGACATCATCGGGTTTGCGCTGTCGCCGCTGGTGAAGAGCAGGGCGGGAATGATGAGTCCCGCAAATACGGCGATCATTACGCGCCATGACGCGATGCCGGAATATATGAGAACGGCCGCGCCGATCAGGCAGGCTACGAGCGACGTCTCGCCGAGTGAGCCCTGCATCTGGCCGACGACTGCCTGGGTGTAGGTCAGGCCGCTATCCAGCACGCCCGACATGCCTTCAATCGCACTGATACCGAGCGGTGTCGCGCCGCTGAAACCGTCAACTGGTGTCCACACGGCGTCGCCCGACATCTGTATCGGATAGGCGAAATACAGGAACGCTCGTCCGACGAGCGCCGGGTTCAGGAAGTTCTTGCCCGTGCCGCCGAATACTTCCTTGCCGATGACAACGCCGAAGCTGATGCCTAGCGCTACCTGCCACAACGGTATCGCTGGCGGCAGGATCAGTGCGAACAGGAAGCCTGTGACGAGGAATCCTTCGTTAACCTCATGATTACGGACGCTTGCGAACACCACTTCCCAGAACCCACCAGCCATCATCGTGACAATGTAAATCGGCAGGAAGTACAGCAGACCATGCAGGAAGTTGTCGTAAACACTCGCCGGATCGTAGCCTGCGCCGAGCAAGGCCAACATCGCGCCGCGCCACCCGGGCGCCCACTCGATGCCGAGTGCGGCCATGGCCGCGTTTGCCTGGAAGCCGGTGTTCCACATACCGACCATTGCTGCCGGCGTCGCGGCAACGACCACGATGAACATGACCCGTTTCAGGTCGAGC
>Ga0255053_10001123_pt1 | contig 14740 bp, 10 predicted proteins | sample JV7_2_22_MG_FD_188635 | JGI IMG/M metagenome (GOLD analysis project Ga0255053, IMG submission 188635) | Seawater microbial communities from Jervis Inlet, British Columbia, Canada - JV7_2_22 | ecosystem: Environmental > Aquatic > Marine > Inlet | place: Canada: British Columbia | collected...
CCTCAGGAAATGCGGTCACCGATCCTGGTTCGAATCGATCCACCGGGCCGGCGATGATCACCGAGCCCGTTTCGTCGTCCGTCGCCCGGCGCCGCCGCGGTTTGAAGAAATCGCTGACGATCCACACCGCCTCGGCCAGCACCACCCCCCCGAGCACCAGCCACACCCTACCGAGGAAGGATCTCCGCGACGGCTCGGGCACGGAACTATTCAAATCCCCTCCCGGCAGCTACGCGATCAAGAACAAAACGCAAAGTCGCAAAGTCGCAAAGGTTTTTTTGAGCTGGACAATACTCAGACTTGAAGGTTCTTCTTTGCGTCTTGGCGTCTTGGCGTCTTGGCGTTAAGTTCGAAAGGAAGCAGATCACCCACTCACCCCCAGGGCCAGACGAGGGCCATGCCTGGGCCGCGGAACCAGACACCGGTGGCGGTCAGCACGACCAACGCGACCAAAAAGAGGACAAAGACCGCCTGTACGACCTCCCCTTTGCTCGCACCAAATTTCTTGATCAACACGCTCCTGAAGCCGAACACCACGACGCCCAACAGAATCAGCGGCACCAGACCCCGACCGACCAACGACGGCAGACCAGCGCCCGGCTGGAGCACCAACTCATCGAGGAGGATCAGACCCGGCGTCACAGCCAGGCCGATCATGGCCGCCAACACAGCCGTACGCCGGCCGGTGTCGGACAGGAACCAGGGGCCGGACAGCTCCCTGGGGTATCGCAGGTACGGAATGACCAACAGGGCCAGGGCGACCAGTGCCGGGATCACGACGACCGCGATCAGGGGATGGAAGTGAAGCTGCAGCTCCTGGAAACCCACGAAGTACCACGGTGCCTTGGCCGGGTTGGTGCTCATCCCGGGGTTGGCCGGCGCACCGAGGGGCGCATCGACAAGGACCGACAGGACGACGACGACTGCGATCAGGGCCAGGGCCACCGCCAGCTCTCGCATCAAGAGCTCGGGCAGGGTCGAAACGTAATCCGGTTTCTCTTCGATGATCTCTTCCTCCGGACGTGGATCGACGACGCCTCCCGCCTTGCGCACCCGCCAAAAGTGGAACCCCATCAAGAGCACCAGGGTCACCGGCACGAGGGTGGTGTGGAAGGTGTAGAAGATGACCAGGGTCGCCGAACCGACCTCGGGTCCGCCCCGAGCCATCCCCTGCAGCCACTCGCCGATCCACGGCACATAGCCGAACATCCCGGTGCAGATGGTGACGGCCCAGAAGGCGAGCTGGTCCCACGGCAGGAGATAGCCGGTGAAGTTGGCGGCCAGGATCCCCGCGAGCAGGCCGAGGCCAATCACCCAGTTGAAACGCCGCGGACCGTGGAAGCCGCCGGTGAGGAAGACCCGCAGCATATGGAGAAGGACCACGGCGACCAGGATGTTGGCGCTCCAATGGTGAATGTTCCGTATCAGGCCACCGAAGAGGAACTGATCCTGGAGACCGATGACCGAATCGTACGCCCGCTCCGGGCTCGGTTCGTAGGCCAGCATCAGCAGCACGCCGGTGAAGACCATGAGCCCGATCAGGGTCAGCGAGCTGCCACCGAGACCGAAGGTGTGCGTGTAGGGGAGTGTGCTGCGGCGAACCCGCACCGGCCGCATATGGAGGACAAAGAACTCGAGGACCTTCCGGCGCCGTTCGCGCTCGGTCCGCGGTCGAATCGGCCGCGGGAAAATGGACCGCCAGATCTCCGCAAGGAAACCCGGACGGCTTCTCTCGCGATCGGGAATGGGAGCTTTCGAATCGGGCATCCCGCCGAATATAGCAAGCGCCGCGACTGTTTGCCGGTTAAGACCGCCGCCCGTTGCTACAATCTCTCCACCGACACCGTGCACAACCCGGGTGGAGGAATGGGAGACCGCTGATGACACGAGACGACGATCAAGACCAGGGCGCCAAACCCGAGGGCGAAGCGACCGAAGCGACGAGGTTTCTCGACCGGGACACCCCGGGTGACCGGGGGTCGACTGACTACGTCGAGCCCCACGAACGGACCGATTCCAGCTGCGGCGATCGCTACCTGATCGGCGAGACCCTGGGCGAGGGGGGGATGGCGATCGTCCAACAGGCGACCGACGTTCAGCTGCAACGCCCCGTCGCGGTCAAAAGGCTGCGGCCGGAGTACGCCGCCCAGGGAGATATTCGTCAACGCTTCTTTGCCGAGGCCGAGATCCTCGCCAGCCTCGATCACCCAGGGACGACCTCGGTCTTCGAGGCCGGGCTCCTGCCCGACGGTGATTGCTTCTACGCCATGAAAAAAGTACGCGGAAAAACTCTCGGCGACCTGATGTCCGAACGCATCCCCGACGATCTTCTGGACCGCAGCAACCGGGCGCAGTTCGTTGGGATCTTCAGTCGCGCCTGCCAGGCGGTGGCCGCCGCTCACGACCAGGGTGTGATCCATCGCGATCTCAAACCCGAGAACATCATGGTCGACGACTTCGGAGTGGTGTACGTGATGGACTGGGGGCTGGCGAAGCAGCTCGTCGAGGACGATGACGGCAGTCAGTCCGACTCCCAACGAACCCGGCTCGGTGCGGTGATGGGCACCCCCGCCTACATGTCGCCCGAGCAGGCCTCGGGCCACGCCGCCGAGTCGGACCGCCAGACCGACGTCTTCTCTCTCGGCGTTATGCTCTACGAGATCCTGACCGGGGTGAATCCATTCAGAGGTGAGACCGCGGTCGAGTCGATGAAGGGCGTGATGTACCACGAACCCGACCCGCCCCGGAAGCACAACCCGCGGGTCGATCGCACGATTTCGGCCATCACCATGAAGGCCCTCGACAAGGACCCATTCCGCCGCTATCGATCCGCCGTCGAGCTGGCCGAGGACTTGAGACGCTACCGAGAGTTCTTCCCGGTGACGGCGATCGAGCCGACCAAGACCGAAAAGCTGGCCAACTGGTCACGGCGGAGGCCGCGTCTGGCGGCGACCATTGCGACCCTCGCGGTGGTGTTGGTGGTCGCAGTCCTTGCCACCGCGTTCCAGGCATCGGTGGAGAATGCCAGGGTCGCGACCGGCTACGGCTTTATCGACGAGATCGAGGATCGCCTGACGGCGATTGAGGCCGAGATGCCAGGTCTGTCGTCGCAACGCGACAGCCTCGAGCCCGGGCCCGAACGGCGGCTGATCGAGAATCGATTGGCAGACCTCCAGGCGGAGTTCGAGATGGCCGAGAAGGACCGCATGTCGATCAGTCTGGCCATTACCGGTTTCACCATCCTATCGCCCGAGCAGAGGGCGCGCGAGATCGTCCGTCAATCGATCTTTGACGACATTGAGGAACATATTGCGATCGGCGACTTCTACAGGGCCCGCGCCGGGGTTCAATTCGCCCTCCGCTACTACGAGGGCCGCAATATCTTCACTTTCAGCGAGGAGGACTACGAGCTCCTCCAGGAGAAACTCGCAGCGGTCGAACGCGAGATCGAGAACAGTGAGCGTGCCGCGCAAGAGGCGGCGGCGGCCGCGGCAGCCGGCGACGGAGTGTGAAGAAGTATGGGTAGGAAGCAAACGATCACTCTGTTCCTCATAGCAGCCGCAGCCTGCAGTCGTGGTGGCACCGGTTCGGTGGCGCTCAGTTCATCGGAGGAGGCAGGGGGCGCACCAACAGTTTTCGAGCTCGCACACGCCACCTACTCCGGCATCATGATCGAACCCGTGACCCTTGCCGATGGACGGTGGGAGGGTGAACCGTTTGTCGAAGGCGGGGCCTCGCGTCCGACCGTCGGTCTGATCGATCATTTCATGCTCACCGACGACCTCGATGGAGATGGCCTCGACGAGGCCGCGACGCTTTTGTGGGAGAGCTCGGGCGGCTCTGGGAACCGTCTCTATCTGGCGGTCATGGGGCGTCGAAATGGAGACATCGAAAACCTCGACACGACCCTGGTTGGCGACCGGGTCCAAATTCGGTCGGGCACCATCGACGACGGCAGGATCACCCTCGATGTCATCCGCGCAGGTCCGGAGGACGCCGCGTGCTGCCCGACCGAGAAGGCCCTGGTCTCCTGGACATTGGGCAAGGACGGTCTGAACCAAGTCATAGACGAGACCACCGGAACGGTGTCACTCGCCGATCTTGGCGGCCGCGAGTGGGTCCTGCTCGAGCTCGGCCGCGAGCAGCCACTGCCCGATGACGTCGAGATCAGCATGGTCTTCCAGGATGACAGGGTTTCGGGGAGCAGCGGCTGCAACAACTACTTCGCCGGGGTCATGGCACCGAATCCGGGTGAGCTCGCATTCAACGGGATGGGCGCCACCCGGATGGCCTGCCCGGAGCCGGTGATGAAACTTGAGGGGCGTTACCTCTCGGTCCTCGCCGGCGCCACGGGCTACACCTTTGTAGCCGGTCGTCTGGCCGTCAGCTGCACCGACGACGACGGAACGGTGACGCTGATCTACGCGTCTAGAGCCAGGTACTGACGTCCTCGAGGTTTTTCTTCGAGATCTCCGGTACCTGACAGTCGGGGTGTGGATAGCCAACCGGAAACAGAATGTAGGGGCGTTCATTGCTCGGCCGGTCGAGGATTTTGGTCAGGAACCGCATCGGCTGCGGGGTGTGGGTGAGGGTCGCCAGGCCCATTTTGTGAATGGCCGCGATGAACAGACCGCAGGCGATGCCGACGCTTTCATTGACGTAATAATTGGTGAGCTTGGACCCATCGGCACCGACCGCGTGGATCTGCTTGAAGACCACCACCAGCCATGGCGCGATCTCGAGAAACGGCTTCTGCCATTCGGTGCCAAGCGGCGCCAGCGCCTCCAACCACTCCTCCGTCGCCCTTCCACCGTCGTAGAACTCTTTTTCCTCTGCTTCTGCGCCACGGCGGATCTTTGCCTTGACCGCCGGGTCGGAAACTGCCGCGAAATGCCAGGGTTGACGGTTGGCCCCCGACGGAGCGGTGTTAGCCACCGCGATCGCTGTCTCGACGAGTTCGCGAGACACGGGGTCGGGCGAAAATTCGCGCACAGATCGGCGATTTGCCATGAGCTCACGAAAACCGTGACCTCGGGCGGCCATTTCGTCTTCCGGGAGGCGCTGAAATTGCAGTGGGATCGGTCGGTAATTTTGGTGATTCATGCACTCCAGCATACAGAGGGCCCATCACCACACCGTCAGATCTTCGGGAATGCGATGGCAACATGGTGACGACATTGCGACAGCACAGTGGTTGTGGCAGACTGCATGCACGCGAGCCCATTGCGACCGACCGGGACGGATCCATCGGACCGATGATTATTCGCGGATCCGGGCATCCGGTCGGCACCGCAAGACAAGAGGAGGAATGATGAAAAGAGTCACCTCGTACATCGTCCTGATCTTTGCCATGGTGATGCTGACCCAGGCCTGCGCATCGTCACAACCGGCCTTGAGCTTCGAGCCGGGAGCGATCGACACCGACAAATATGTCCGAAAGGTCGATCAGTTCGTCGTAATTGCGGACGGCTCGCTTTCGATGACCGATCGTTGGCACAGTCAACGGAAGCTCGGGATCTCCGAGGACTTCTTGATCAGTCTCAACCAGACCACCCCCGATCTCGGCTACGACGGAGGGCTGCGGACCTTCGGGCGTGGGCTCTGCAAGAGTCAGGGCAAAACGGTCTCGATCATTGAACTCGGTGAGTACCTGAGCTCGTCCTTCAGCGATGGCGTCGCGCGCTTCAGCTGCGCCAACGGCACCAGCCCCCTCAACCTGGCGATCGACGCCGCCGGCGCCGATCTCTTCAACAGGGACGCGAGAACGGCGATCATCATCGTCACCGATGGTCTCGACATGGGCAAGAAGGAGGTGGCCACCGCCGAGGGCCTGGCTTCCGCCTTTGGTGAAAACCTCGAGATCTACGCAGTCCAGATCGGCGACAGCAAAAAGGGACGCACGCTCCTCGAACAGGTGGTTTCCGCGGGCGGTGCCGGCTACCTCAAACCCGCGAGCAAGCTGACGACTTCCAGGGCGATGGCCGAATTCGTCGCCGACGTCTTCCTGTGGCCCGATGCCGACGGCGACGGTGTCCCGGATCACCTCGACAAGTGTCCGGACACCCCCAGGGGCGTTGAAGTCGATGCGGTGGGCTGCCCGGTCGATAGCGACGGTGACGGCGTGCCCGACTATCTCGACAAGTGTCCCGGCACCCCCAAGGGCGTCAATGTCGATGCCAAGGGTTGCCCGGTCGACTCGGACGGCGACGGCGTGCCCGATTACCTCGACAAGTGTCCCGGAACTCCCAGCGGGGTCAAGGTCGACGCCAAAGGCTGCCCGGTCGACTCGGACGGCGACGGCGTGCCCGACAATCTCGACAAATGCCCAGGTACGCCGCGCGGGGTCCCGGTCGACGATACGGGCTGCCCGATCGCCGGCATCGAGGTGGCGGGCGATGAGTGGTTCGTGAGGGGCCAGGTTCTCTTCGACCTCAACCGCGACACGGTCAAACCCGAAGCGGCGGAGGTCTTGCTCCGGGTCGCCAACTTCCTCAAGAAGAACCAGCAGTACACGGTCGAGATCCAGGGCAACACCGATAGCACCGGGGCGCTCGCATGGAATATGAAGCTCTCGGAGATGCGGGCCGATGCGGTGAAGCAATATCTCGTGACCAATGGTGTCGCGGCCGGCAGGCTGACCACCAAAGGCTTCGGTCCGAACGAACCGCTGGCGCCCAACAACACAGCTGAGGGCCGGGCCAAAAATCGCCGGGTGGACTTCAAGCCCACGATGCGCTGACCGCACACGACAACGTGAAAACCAAACGACCCGGCCTTCGCGCCGGGTCGTTTTTTCCGCCTATATACTGCTCGCATGGTTCCGGCCCGAATCCTTCTGGCGTTTGCGGCAGCCTTGGTGATCGCGGTGCCCTCTTTCAGTCAGGGCGAAGAAACACCGACCTTTCACCCATTCGCCTTCGGTTTCACCGGTGGTGATTCGGCTACGCCTGACACCAAGGTCTACGACCTCCGAATCCCCGCCAGCTTCAAGATCTTCGGCGCGGGCGATGACGACTGGGGCTTGCGGCTCAGGTTGGTCCTCTACGCAGGTATCTACGACTTCACGGTTGACGAGGCGGTCGATTTCGATCTCAGGTTCCAATCTTTCGCTGCCACTCCCGGGGTCGAGTTCCTCGTCCCTGTGGGCAAAGGTTGGATCCTCAAACCATTTGCGGAGATCGGCTACGGCCGCGACTTCGACAACGGGCTCGATTTCGGGGTGTGGTCGGTGGGGATGCGAACGATCGCGACCTGGCCGGTCAAGGAATGGGACCTCAGCTTCGGTACGAAGTTCCAGTACCTTTCCACCTTGAGCTCTGACTCGGTCGTTGCCGACCAATTCGGCGAGATACGGCTCGGTTTCGACGCCCGCCATCCGCTGCCGTTCACCATCGGCGGACACCAGGCCGATCTGAGCGGCTACTTCATCCGCCGCCAGTACATCGACGCTTTCATTGACAGAGAAACGATCGATCCTCTCGAGATTCAATACACGAACGAGTTCGGTTTCACTTTCGGCACTGAGCCGAGGATCAAGCTCTGGTTTTTCCACCTGCCCCGGATCGGGCTCGGCTACCGCTGGGGCCCGAATATCAGGGGATTCCGACTGAACTTCGGGTTTCCGTTTTAGGGGCTTTACGGCTATACGGCATTACGGCTATGCGGCCAGCCACCTACTCGATACTGGATGCTCGATACTCGACCCATCCACCCGTTTCACCACCAAGGCACCAAGGACACCAAGAGATCCCTTTGTTTTCACATCACGGAAAGTTTTCGACCCAAGAGGTCCACATATAACACTGCACGGTCTTCTGATGAAACAACAGAACGTTAAAAAAACCTTTGTGCGGCCTTGGTGAACTTGGTGTCTTGGTGGTTCAAAAAAGGCCGGGCAGCGGCACGTTTCAGAATGTATAGAGCAGCCGGATCGTCCAGCTCTGGTATTTGAGGTCGCCGTTGATGCTGTTGAAGAGCAGCTCGGTCTTGAGCTTGCCGAAGAACTCGACGCCGCCGCCGAGACCCCAGCTGCCGCCGCCACCGAAATCGCCGTCGAGGATGGTGGACACCGACATGTTGGCGTATCCAAAACGGCCCGCAATGTAGACCGGCCCGAAGAAGAACCGGCCGATCGCGTAGATCTGATAGTAGCTGGCGTCGAGGTCAACGATGTTCGCGCCGCGCGAGAACCCGTACTCGAGCCCAGCCCCGAGCTCGATAAAGGGAACCTTGAACGCGATCTCGAGGCCCAGGTTGTAGCCGGTGTTCGAGCTCAGACTGACGCCTCCGAGGTCGAAGTCGCCGCCGAAATCAGCGCCGACGGCCAGATTGAGGTCAAAGGCATCGGCGGGCACTGCGGCAATGAGAACCACACAAGCGACCAGAAGAGCGGTGCGACGAATCATCGATCCCCCTTATCAGGGGAACCGTAACATGACTTGAGCCCGCATATCTCACCAGCTTGTGTGGAGAATCGGACTCAGTACGTCCGGATTCGATCCTCAATATGTGCGCTGGATCACATCCGTGCGGCCACCGCTCAGTCCGCCAATCATCACCTCCAGCGGACGGTATCAGACAATTACCGACCTTATGACACCGATGTCGCCTGCGAATTGTCCCGCGGTCGCCAGGCGCCCCGAATCGACGAAGTCAGATTTGGAGGATATATCGAGAAGAGCCCTTGACATTAGAGAAATCGGTCGATACGTTAACCCCAACTAGCATGATGGAGGGCGGATCATGTCGAAAAGGAAACTGGGTGTCTTGTTCATTGCGGTCATGATAGTCGGCGCAATCGTGCCGGCGCTGATCGCTCCGAGTCTCTCTGAGGCTGCGGTTCAAAAAGTGGGATGGATGGTCTACACACCGAACCATCCCAACGGCTGCGCACCGCTGCCGTTTGACTGCTACGTCATCTGGGTCTTCCCGGATACTCCCTGATCGAGGTCCGTCAGTTTCAACTTGACGGAACCAATCAGGTGAGTCTATGCGGCACGCCCTAAGGGTTGTTGTGGTATGTGCCGGTGTAGCGCTTCTCTGCGCCGGTGTGCTGGCGTCGCCGGCTGACAAGGTCGAGCCCTCCTGTGCGGCTCGGCCCGTGAGCCTCGAGAGCCCCGCGTACATGATCGTTGATGCGGTGGTTCGCGGCGATCGCCTGCTCCTTCCCGACTACACAAAAGGGCTGCGCGAAGTAGATCTTCGGACGGGCAAGGACCTTCGATCGGTTTTGCCCATGGGCACCCAGCAAGGTGAGGTCTCCGGACCTCAGCATCTGGGTTGTGGTTCGGGCCGGTGCGTGGTCTTCGGTGACCGATACTTCTGGGTCTATTACGACTCCAGTTTTCGGTTCCTCCACGAATACCCGGGCATGAAAAGCACCACCAGCGGCCAACCGCTGGTGTTCCCGGACCGCATGGTGATTTACGGCATCGCCAGCCCGGACGTCTCGGGCGGTGGCACGCCCTATCTCTTCATCCAGTACGACGATGGAGAGATCGTGCCGCTTCAGGAGTACCCGGCGTCCATGCCCGTGCCGGAGACAGTCAAACGAATTCACTTCCAGGGAATCACAACGGGAGGGTTGGCGGCGTTGCCGGACGGTGGCTGGGCCTTTGTGGACCCGCGCAGCTACGCGGTCTTCGTCTTCGACAAGAACGACCGCCTCACCAAAGCGTGGCGCGGTACCAACCCCCGCTTCCGAGCACCGAACTGGGGGGCTTCCCCCGAGGTTCACGATGACTCCGGTCGGCAGGCGTACTCGCGGTGGCAACTCGCACAACCGCTGGTCAAGCGACCGGTCCCGCTCGGAAACGATCTCCTGGCATTTGTCGTCGGACTCCCCGACGGCCCGCTGCTGCAGCGCCACGAGCTTGATATCTACAAGACCAACGGCGAGCCCGTAGCGGTGGGTCTTCCCATAGATGGTGTTCGCGCCGGCCGGCTGATCATTGCCGACGCCGGGGCAGGACGCCTGGTTCTGGTGGGACAGGAGACCTGGGAGCCGTCAGCCACAACTACCGTCTGGCAGGTCGAGCTGCCGACGGTGGAGAGCACGCAGTAGCCGGGATTCTGGAGAATATTATGAAACGTACGACGGTCGTCATCTTCGCAGGGTTGGCGATGGCGGTGGGCATTGCTGCATTCGGCACTGAGGTGATCGCGCCCGATGGCACGACCCTCTCCGATGTCCTTACGGTTCCGGCCGGCGACGGCACGACCTGGATTCGTGTCGGTCTCGGCGCACCGGTTGCGGTCGCTCCCAACGCCGAAAACAAACTCCAGTTGCCGGACCTGGCAACGGCCGGCTATCTGGTTCAGGATGCGGTCAGCGGCGAGCCGATTGAAAACGGTTCGTTGTCCTGGCAGGTGGCGGGGGCTCCCGACGAGCTCACCAACGCAACCTGGCGCAAAGCCGGCGGCCTCCTCGACCTTGGGTGCCGCGGTGGCGAGCGAGTCATCTTCTCGGCCCCGGGCTACGCTCCGACCGCAGACCGCGTGGTTGCAGACGGCCGCCGCCACACGGTGTTGTTGCAGCCCCAGGGAGCGATCACCATCGAGCTCGAACCTGCGATCGAGGCTCGGATGTGGTTGGCTCGCGAGGATCAGATCGATGTTCTCACCCTTTTCACAAATGTCGCGTCGAAGCACGAGATCTCTGAGGACGGGGTGATCGATGTCCACGACCTCGATCTCGACGCCTCCTATGTCGGTGTTGTTGTCGCCCAGGGCATGGCCCCCGCGGTAACCGGCTTCCGCGATTTCTCGGAACCCGTCTCGCTGACCCTCGCCGATGGCCTCGGGGTTAGCGGCCTCGTATTGGACGAAGAGGGCGAACCTGTAGCCGGAGCGAAGATCGACGTCCTTGGCGAGATCGCCGAGCTCGACAGCTTCCGCTACAGCCAGCGTGGCGCCAGCTCTCCGGAAGGCCATTTCGCGCTTGGCGGACTCCTTCCGGGCACTGTTCGGGTCCGCGCCTGCGCCGAGGGTCGCGCGTGTGCCGAGGTCGCAATAGAGCTCAGCGAAGGATTTGAGAGCGAACCGGTCACTCTCGAACTCATTCCCGGTCGAGACATCCTGCTGGTGGTCGAAAACGAGATCGGCGAGCGGGCGGCCAAGGCCATCCTCTACTTCAACGATCGCGTCTACCAGACCGATGGCAGCGGCCAACTCCGCGTACAGGGACTGATGCGCCGAACCACCATCCCGGTCAAGATCTTCGGCTCGGGGTTCGGGGTGTGGGAGGGCAGCTTCTCCACCGATCGGGAGCGGGTGGTCATCACCGTTCCCGGCGGCGCCATCATCGAGCAGCAAATCTTGTCGGCTCGTCATTTCTCCCCGGACGAGGTCATCGTGCGTTGGCAGGCCTACACCGCCAGCGGGCGTGAGGGCAAAAGCGGCAAGGGCACTTGGGACGCGGAGCTGGGCATCGCTCGCGCCTCGGGCCTCGAGACCGGTACCTACTCGCTGTCGGTACGCCTTCCCGGTTCGGCAACCACGGTTTCGGAGAGGGTCCACGTCGCCCTGGGCGAAGAGCTGATGCTCTCCCCGATCGTGCCCGATCGCGGGCTCGCCATCTCCGGGCGAGTGCTTGACGCCGAGACCCTGCAGCCGGTCCCCGGCGCACGGGTCAAGTGCGAACCGGGGTCGCCTGCGGTCTTCCGCGCGCCTGAGCTGCTCGGCGACGTGCCGAGCACCCTTACCGACACCGACGGTATGTTCCTCCTCGAGGGGCTCGATGCCGGCACCTGCCGGACTATCGTCAACGCTTCGGGGTTTGCGACCTGGCGTCTCGACGGCGTCGAGCCGGACGAAGTCGGCTATGACATCGGCGACGTGGAGATGGATGCCGGCATGACGATCGTGGGTCAGGTCTACGACCGTCTCGATCGTCCCATCACCGGAGCGGTCGTGGAGATCACCGAAGCGGCTACATATGCCTACTTCGCTGAGACCAAGGTCCGTACCGACCACGACGGCTACTTCCGGGCCGAACGCGTGCCCGTCGGCCGGTGGAAGGTGACCGCCACCCACGGTCAGGAAAAGGCCTCCGACACGGTCGAAGGCGATGCGCGGCAAACCGTGGTTGCCGACCTCATGCTCGGCGGCATCCGGATCGAGGGCGAGATCTGGCTCGGCGACGATCGCGCACCGGGGGGTACCCTGGTGCTGACCACCGACGGGGCACAGGCGCCCGGAGTGGTGGTCATGATGCAGCGGGTCACCGATGATCGGCAGATCTTCGGCATCGACCAGCAACCACTGCAATTCATGGTCGCCCCGGATGGCCGCTTCGCCGGCTCGGGGCTCACCGCCGGTCAGTACTATGCTTCCTACACCCCTCCAGGACCGGGAGCGGCACCGATCACCAAGGCTCTCGTGGTGCCGCAGGTGGACACCTATCAGTGCGCGATCCAGTACTCCGACGCGGCGGTCGAGGGCTACGTCATCGACAGCGACCGCAACCCGGTCGCCGGAGCTTCGGTCCTGGCCAGTGTCGGGGACGGTGTCCAGGACGTGACGGCCTATACCGACGCCGAAGGACGCTTCTTCGTGCGCGGCCTCGAGCCCGGTCACCTGGTACTCACCGCCAGCCACACGGATTTTGCTCCGTCGAACCCATCAGAACTCGATATTCGCGATGGCAGTTCGGAGGGACCGATCGTTCTCGAGCTGCTACCGCATGACGGCGCCAGCATCCTGCTTGCAGTCAGCACCGCATTTGGTTCGGCCAGCGGCGCGATGGTCTACCTGGTCGGGCCCGAGACCTCGATAGGCTTTGCCGACGGCGGCGGGCTCGCGACCTTCTCCGGCGTCCCGGCGGGATCCTATCGCCCATGCGGAATGGTCATTGGTGGCGCGACCGGCTGCGCGCCGAATCTGTTGGTCGATAACGGTGAGCAACTCCAGGCGCAACTCGACCTCGGCCAGGGCGGCTACATCGATATCTATCTCGACGACAACGCGAATGGAATCAGGGCCAAGGCCGGCGTGGCAGTGTCCGCCTCGAATCGCGGACCGAGAATCCACATCACGACCTCTGGTGTCGATATCACAGGCCTACTCTTTATGGCCAGCCCGCCGCAGCAGATGAGCGGCGGCGTCCGCATCGGGCCACTGCGGGCCGACGACTATATCGTCTCGGTCAACACCGAGGCGGGGCCGCGTCAAGGCCAGGTCAGGGTCCGCGAGGGCGAAGGGGTATCGCTCGATCTGCGGTGACTCGCAGGGTCTCAACATCGAAAAAAGGTCCCGTCAGTGACGGGACCTTTCGAATTCTCGACGCCTATCTCCTCCGCCCACCACCGCCGCGGGAAGCGCCGGACGGCCGACCGCCGCCACCGTACTGACTCGAACGTGTGTTCCCACGCTGCCGCGCGGAATAGTCACGATTGAGCGAACTCGTCGACGGCGTGTATCCGCTCGACGGGCGGCTGCCGGTCGACGGTCTGGATCCGGTCGAAGGCTGCGTTGACGGACGTGAACCAGTCGACGGCAGGGTCGATGGCTGGGTGCCGGTCGATGGTCGGGTTGAAGGCTGCGTGCCCGTCGACGGACGTGAGCCGGTCGAGGGACGGGTTGATGGCTGGGTGCCGGTCGACGGCCGGTTGCCCGCACCGGGGGTGTCGGTCTTCGACCAGCCACCGCTGTCGCGCCGGTCCCAACTGCCATTGTCGTTGCGGCGGTACACATTACCGCTCTTGTCGGTGTAGACGTTGTTCGCCCGGTCACGCGCCACCGCCGGCTGTCGCCGGGTCCCGGCTCGGTCCTGCGTGCGAGCCACTCGATCTGTATTGCCGGGTCGAGAGTAGATGTTGTTGCTCGGCCGGGCCCCTCCATGCGGAGTCGGGCGTGGGCGACTGCCGGCGGCCGTACCGTGGCGGTAGCCATGACGGTAACCCGCCCTGTAACCCGCACCGTATCCGTATCTCGGGTAGGGCCGGTACCGTGCCGGGCCCCACCAGCCCCCGTACCGGTAACCACCCCAACCTCCAAAGCCGATCGAGAAGGTGAAGCGGCCGGTCGAGTAGCTGAGACCGAAGCTCCAACCGTACCAGGGGTTCCAGCGCACGTGGAAACCCCAGGTCGAGTGGTAGGGGTAGTAGTAGCGGGGTCCCCAGTAGGGCCGGTACCACCAACCGGTGCCGTAGACCACGCAGCCGTGGGAAACGTAGCTCGAGGTGTAGCCGGGCGTGTAGCCCACATACACCACCTCCGGCGTCGAGTCGTAGACCTTGACATAGGTGACATTGTAGTGAGGGTTGGATGGTGGGATCGTGTAAATCTCGTCCGGCACGTGCTTGCTCACCGTCCAGGGTCCGGCGGCTGACGCGGAGTCGTACCATACACCCTGATCGCAGGCGTAGTAGCGGCCGCCGGAGAAAATCACGGCCGCCGAGGTGTTGACCGCGTAGGTCATGCCGGTGCCGTCAATCGGCTTGAACTGTGGCGCGCCGTCGTACTCGACGTTGAAGGATGCGCCGGCCGAGTTCTTGACGGCCGCAGTCTGCGGCACCGACTGCTCGAGCAGCGCTTCGCGCGCCTCCTCGGTGCCGGCGACCGAGGCGCGCAGATAGCCGACGTCGGATTCGGCCGGAATGTCGGAAAACTCTGATGGCAGCCCGTCGTTGGCGACCCAGGTCCACGGTCCGTTGTCGAGGTCCTTGGTGCGGTACCAGCGGCCGGAGAGCAGCACGTAGTAGTTCTGGCTCGCGATCTCAAAGACGACATCGGAGTCGGT
>Ga0255053_10001124_pt1 | contig 14740 bp, 9 predicted proteins | sample JV7_2_22_MG_FD_188635 | JGI IMG/M metagenome (GOLD analysis project Ga0255053, IMG submission 188635) | Seawater microbial communities from Jervis Inlet, British Columbia, Canada - JV7_2_22 | ecosystem: Environmental > Aquatic > Marine > Inlet | place: Canada: British Columbia | collected...
AGAAACCGGTTGACGCGGTCATCATGGCTATTGTCGATAGCTGGGAGATCGAGGGCGACGAGAAATACCGCAAGGGGGAGGCTGAGGCATGAACCGGCCGGGAGGGAACGCAGACCTCCTTTCTGACCGGCAGGTGGACAACATCGCCAGCCGCCTGGCCGAACGCCTCGGGGTCTCGCCGACAGCTGGGACACGAGTCCCCGCGGCTCGCAGCGCGCCGTCCATCGCTCCTCGCGCAAAGCTCGGCGAGGGCGTGTTCGCCATGCTGGACGACGCCGTCGAGGCGGCCGGGGTCGCATTCCGCCGGCTTGACGGCATGTCGCTCGAAGCGCGGCAGAAAATCATCGCCTCCATTCGGCAATCGATGCTGGAACACGCCGAGGAGCTTGCACGCTACGCCCAACGTGAGACCGGGCTCGGCCGGGCAGCGCACAAGCTGATCAAGAACCGCCTGGTCACGCAAAAGACCGCCGGCCCGGAGGCACTGTTGCCTCACGCCGTTACCGGGGACCATGGTCTGACGCTCACCGAGTACGCACCCTACGGCGTGATCGGCGCCATCACGCCGACGACCAACCCGACCTCCACCATCATCTGCAACACCATCGCCATGCTCTCGGCGGGCAACAGCATCGTCTTCAACGTGCACCCGAATGCCCGTGAGTGCTCCATGGCCAATATTCGGCACCTGCACCGCGCGATCGTTCGTGGCGGCGGCCCGGCCAATCTCGTCAGCGCCGTCGCCGAGCCAACGATCGAATCCGCTCAGGCACTCATGAGCCACGAAGGCGTCCGCATCCTCGCGGTGACCGGAGGCAGTGGCGTGGTACGTCAGGCGATGACGAGCGGCAAGCGCGCTATCTGTGCCGGCCCCGGCAACCCACCGGTGGTCGTCGATACAACGGCCGATCTCGAACTCGCCGGCCGGTGCATCGTCGCCGGCGCCTCCTTCGACAACAACATCGTGTGCACCGACGAAAAGGAAGTTATTGCCGTCGACAGCATCGTCGATGAGCTCATGCGTCAGATGAGTCGGAACGGCGCCTACGTCCTGAAAGAGGGCGAGCTGCAACGGGTGGAACGGGTGATATTCAGCGAACAACGCGGGCCGCGGCGGCGTGCGGTGGTCGAGAAGGATCTCATCGGCAAGAACGCGAGCGAAATCCTCGCCCGGGCCGGTATCTCATGTCATGGCGACCCGCCGCTTTTGGTTGCGCGCGTCCCGAACGAACACCCCCTGGTATGGACCGAGCAGATGATGCCGGTACTGCCGGTCACCTCGGTAGCCGACGTCGATCGGGGCATCGGGCTGGCGAAGGAAGCCGAACACGGCTTCGGCCATTCGGCCGGCATGTACTCGCGCGACATCGGAGCGCTGAGCCGCATGGCGCGCACCATCAACACCAGCATCTTCACCAAGAACGGGCCGTTCTATGCCGGCCTGGGCGAAGGGGGCGAAGGTCACACCAGCTTCACCATCGCCAGCCCCACCGGCGAAGGGCTGACCGGACCGGTAGCCTTCAGCCGGCTGCGGCGCTGCGTCCTCGTCGATCACTTCCGAATCGTCTGAACCGCATGGCGAAGGAGAAGAAGCGATACGGGGCCCTCGCATTACTGGAATTCGAGACTATTGCCGCGGGCGTCCTGGCTAGTGACGTCATGGTCAAGCGGGCACCCATCGCGCTGCTTCGCTGTGGAACGATCCATCCGGGTCGATTCCTGGTTCTGGTCGGAGGCAGCGTCGCCAGCACAGAGGAAGCTTTCCTTGTCGGCGTGCGGCTGGGCGAGACCGAGGGCACTCTGAAAGGCAGCGTATTCCTCGGCGACGTTCACCCGACCCTCCATGACGCGGTTCTCGGCGCGCGGCGAGACCTGGCAGGCGACGCCCTGGCAGTGGTCGAAACCCGCTCTTCGCCCGCCCTGCTTGCGGCCGTGGATGCCGCTGTCAAAAGCACACCCGTCGTCCTCTCCGAGGTTCGCCTCGCCGATGACCTCGGTGGCCACGCGCTGGCGCTGATGAGCGGTAATCTGACCGACGCAGAAACCGCGCTCGACATCTGCTGCGACCGGGCCGGCGATCAACTTCTCGCCCGGACACTTCTGCCGCGGCTCGACCCGAACCTGCGCAGTATCCTCGAGCAGAGCAGCAGTTTCAGTCTCTGCCCCGCCTTCGAGCCGGCCAGCGCTGAACATCCCGAGGAGGTTGCATGCTCCTGGGACGCGTAATCGGAACCGTGGTCCCGGCGTTGTTAGTGGACGAGCTGACCAACACGCCATTGCTCTGGATCCAGCCACTAGACCGCGAGGGACAGCCTGAGGGTGAGCCTCTCGTCTGCGCCGACGGCACACGCATGGCAGGGCCCGGCCAGATTATCTATTGGGTGGCCAGCCGCGAAGCTGCACTGACCCTCGATCCGTGGTTCGTTCCGGTCGACGACGCCATCGTCGGCCTGGTCGACGATGTGAGGCTCTACGCCTCGGATGATTTTGAGTCATGATCCTCGGTCGCATCAGGGGAAGCGTCGTATCGACGATCCATCACCCCATCGTCGGGGGCCGCAAGCTGCTCCTCGCCGACCGACTTGACGCAAACGGGAACCCAACCGGCGGCTATGTCATCGCCATCGATGCTATCGGGGCCGGCCAGGGTGAGACGGTCCTGATCCTCGACGAGGGCAACGGTGCCCGCCAGATCCTAAACGACAGCGACGCACCGGTTCGTTCGATCGTCGTCGGAATCGTCGACGCGGTCGAACTCGAGGCGAGCTGATTTCTCGAGGCGAGCTGATTTCTCGAGACGAGCTGATTTGAAGCGGCTGCTGCGGCCAGCGAAATTTCGTCAGCCGCTCTTGTGCGCCGTTTCGAGCGCCACCAGAATCATTTCATCGAAGGTCGTCTGCCGCTCGTCCGTTGAGAGATGCTCTCCTGTTCGAATGTCGTCGCTGACAGTGCAAATTGCCAGCGCCTCGACACCGTGCTCCGCAGCGATCGGAAATATCCCCGCGGCCTCCATCTCGACGCCCAGAATATCGTAATTCGCCATCGTCTCGAACATCTCGGGTTCGGGTGTGTAGAAAAGATCGCCTGAGAATATGTTGCCGACGTGATAGCTGACTGCTTGCTCTTTCGCCGCCTCAACTGCGAGATTGACCAGAGAGTAACTCGCAAGGGCCGCAAGATCATATCCGCCGAAGCGCATGCGATTAACGCCGGAATCGGTAGACGCCCCCATCGCGATGATGACATCGCGAAGTTTTACTTTCGGGTGAGTGGTACCGCAGCTGCCAACCCGAATGACGCGCTTCACGCCATATTCCGTGATCAGCTCGGTGCAGTAAATCGACACCGACGGTATCCCCATGCCATGCGCCATCACCGAAACAGGCTTGCCTTTGTACTCGCCGGTGAACCCCCACATATTGCGAACATCCGTGACGCGCCTGGCGCTATCGAGATAGGTATCGGCGATGTATTGCGCCCGCAATGGATCGCCGGGCATCAATACAGTCTCGGCGAAATCCCCGGGGTCGGCATTCATGTGTTTGGTAGCCAAGTGTTTCTTCTCTGTTTCGGCCGATGGAGCAGGAAATATTACCGCACCCGGACTGCGATGGGTGGCCCGTCAGAAAAAGAATAGGATTTTGTTTCCAGCCCCGGATTTCAAAAGCGCGAGGCCGGAAGTCCGGTGCTATACTCCGCCGATAAGCACGAACAACAATCTCTGCCACGCGCGGAGCTCATCAAAATTCACTGGGGAATTAACATGACCAGTTCAATGAAGGCGCATTGGCGTCTCGCACTTATCTCTTTGATTGCCACAGCAGGACTTTTGTTCGTCGTTGCGGCGCAGGCTCAGCAAACAACATCGTCGCTGAGAGTCTCTCTTTCAGATCAGAGTGGAGGCCCGGCCAGCAATGTGGCGGTGCGCATCACACATGTTCCAACCGATCGTTCAGTTACGGTGACGACGAATGACGCCGGCGTAGCAACTGCACGCGCCCTCGCAGTCGGCGGACCCTATGAGGTCGAAGTAGCCGACGCCAGCAGATATGCGGCTGACATCCAGCAGAACATTTACCTGGACCTGGATCAGACCGAGCTTGTCGCCTTTAGCGTCAGACCGGTTGTCGAGGAAATTGTCGTCACGGCTCAGGCGATGACAGAAGAACTCGCCGTCGGCGTTGGCCGCAGTTTCGACCGGGCGGAGATCGATGCAACGCCCTCGATCGGCCGTGATTTCACGAGCACGTTAGCGAGAGACCCGAAAATCCTCGTGGATAACAGCGTCCCTCGTGGTCCTGCCGTTTCGATGGCTGGCCAGAATTTCCGTTTCAATAGCGTGACCGTCGACGGCGTAGCTCAGAACGACAATTTCGGCTTAAACAAAAACGCTTCTGCGACGTCACGCACGCCCATATCCATTGATGCGATAGAAGCGGTTACCGTAAATATGGCTCCGTACGACGTTACATACGGAAACTTTATCGGCGGTAACATCAATATCGTGACGAAATCAGGCACTAACGAGTTTCATGGCAGTGCCTTCTACCTGAAAACTGACGACGGCTTATCGGGCGACGAATCCGATGGAGTTAGTATTCCTATAGGCGATTTCGAGGAAGACACCTATGGCTTTACGTTGGGCGGTCCTATCATCAAAGACAGACTTTTCTTCTTCGCCAATTACGAGTTTTTTGAAACCACGGTCCCGGCGAATGCACAACCCCTCTCCGCTATTGCTGGCGTAACGCAAGCCGATGTAGACAGGGTCACCAGTATCCTTACCAACGATTACGGATTTGATCCGGGCGCGTTTGCAGCAACCGATGTCGATGAGGACGAGAAAGTCCTGGTGAAACTTGACTGGTACATCAACGACGATCATCGCGCTGTCGCCAGCTATCAGACCGCCGTCACCGATGTGTTGTTCGACGACTTTCCAGACCTCGCCGTACTGAACTCGAACCGTTACAACATCAATCAGGATATGACCGCCATATCACTGCAACTCTTTTCGAACTGGACCGACAACTTTTCAACGGAATTGAAGTTGGGATTTAAAGAGGTCGAAAGGCGTGACGTAAGCGTTGACGGATTGGCAAATGAATTCCTTATTATTGCTCCTGGTGGCGGCACGATACTGGCCGGCGGAGACCGTTTTCGTCATGCAAACGAACTCGATAACGAAACCGACGCCTTCCGCCTGAAAGGTGATTTGGTGCTTGGAGATCATGTCTTGACTGCTGGTTTTGAGCAGGAATCCAAGACGGTTCGTAACCGATTCCTGCCGTTTTCGAAGGGACGATTTGATTTCTTCTCCATCGACGATCTTGAGACCAGGTCTCCCGCCTTCGCTCTCTACGGCAATTCGAACACTGGTGTAGCCACGGACGCTGATGCCAATTTCACGCTCGACGTCAACAGTATTTACATTCAGGACGAATGGACGCCGACCGACGATCTTACGTTGACATTCGGCGTGAGGTATGACGAGCTCTCAAACGACGATCAAATTGTTGACAACCCGAACTTCCTAGCGCGCAACGGCTTCGTAAACACCGAAAACCTGGATGGCAAGAGTCTTACGCTGCCGCGCTTTGGCTTTGACTGGGCAGCTAACGACCGCCTGACAATTCGCGGCGGCGCGGGACTGTTCGGTGGCGGTTCGCCGTTGATCATTTTGTCCAACAGTGTCATAGGGAACGGCATCACCCGAACCTTCGCCGGATTTTTTGGCTGCTTCGGGTGTACCAGTGGGCCCGTAATTGATGCCGCTGCGGAATTGCCCGATCCGACAGCCGCATTCAGGCATTTTCAGCCATTAATCGGCACCACTTCGATAGCTGCAACGGACGCGATCGATCCAGCCTATGAAATTATGAGCACCTGGAAATACAGTCTCGGTGCCGAGTATCTGGCCGATCTGTCGGGCATTGGCATGGGTGACGGCTGGCTGTTTTCTGCGGACGTCATCCTCTCCGAGGTCAAGGACGGCTACGATATCAACGAGCTTCGGCGCACCGTTGTCGGTACGGCACCCGACGGTCGTCCGATTTACAGCGTCCCCCCTCCTCTCGACTTTTGCGATGATTGCGCCGATTACGTCGTCACGAATACGGGAGAGGGCAGCGGTACAATTATTACGCTAGCTCTTCAAAAGGCATTCGACACCCGAGCAGGTATATTCGACATGAGTCTAGGTTATACCAACACGGACATGGACGAATTGCGGTCGTACAATCGATTCGTCACATTCGAAACGATGATGATGGACCCGTTTACGGACGGGAACAATCCAGCCGTTGCTCCATCCCGATATGAAGTTGAGCATCGGGTCACCGGCACCCTGACTTGGCAAAAAGAACTCTTCGGCGACAACGTAACGACCGTGGGTCTGGTGTACGCTGGCCGTTCCGGCCGGCATTTCAGCTATGTCTTTGGCAGCCAGAACACACCAACGTTTGGCGGCCATCTCTTCGCCGATTGGGGTAGTGAAGGCGACAATGCCGGTTCGCAGCTCTTCTATGTGCCGACTGGGCCCAGCGACCCGATCATTACGACCGACGCAGCGACCGATGCGGCGTTCCCGAACTTCCTGTCTGATCTCGACACATTCATCAGCAGCACTGATTGCCTGGCCGACTACCGCGGCTCAATCGTTCCGCGAAACAACTGTCAAACGAGCTGGACGAATGTGTTCAGCGTTCGCTTGATGCAGGAGATTACAATCGCGAACGATTTCAAGTTTGACCTCATGCTCGATATAGAGAACTTCGGCAATCTGCTGAATAGTGACTGGGGGAGGGTTGAGAGTTACACCGCACCCTCTAATGTGGCGCCGGCAAGCGTGGCACTGGATGCAACAGGCACGCAGTATGTTCTGACGCCCAACGTTTCATACTCTTCGGCGTCGAGTCCGAGCGCAAGCGATATCGTTCCGAGACCACTAATCGCTGCACTACCTTCGGTGTATCGCATCCAGTTCGGCGTACGGTTCCGATTCTAGGAAACCCGCTGGATAAGAAAGTGAATAAGGGGTAGCTTCGGCTACCCCTTTTCTTTTTAGCCTGTCATGAGCAAGAGAAAACACCTCATTCATCGGTATTGGATTTTTGTCGCCGCGGCGATCGTCGCTGCCTGCAATCCACCGGCTGCGGAAACTGAAGCTGTCGAGCCTCCGGTGGTCACGATAATGACCTTCAACGTCGAGAACCTGTTCGACAATGAAGATGATCCGGGCAAGGACGATAGCACTTTCTTCGCGCTGACGGACAAGCTGACTGACGAGCACAAAGCTGCCTGCGCCAAGATTCCGGTGGAACGGTGGCGGGACCAGTGCCTGTACTGGGACTGGAACGATCAGATGGTCGAGAAGAAGTTGCGCGTCATTGCCGACGTGATACTCGCCGCGAACGAAGGTCGCGGCGCCGACATCATCGCTTTACAAGAAATCGAGAACATCGGGATTCTCGAACGTCTTCGAACCGAATATCTGGCCGATGCAGCTTATCTTCCAGCCGTTTTGATCGAGGGACACGATCTTCGTGGCGTCGACGTCGCCTTTCTTTCACGATTTGAACTTGCCGGTGAGCCGGTGTTGCACAGAACGCCGTTTACCGGATTCGAGGAAAGACATGTGCTCGACACACGTGGCATTTTGCAGGCTGATTTTCTTCTGCCGGATGGATCGATACTGACAGGCTTCTCAGTGCACTTTCCTGCACCGTTTTATCCAACGGGAATGCGCGATGCGCAATATGATCACCTGAACAAAATCAGATTCGGTTTACCTGCGGATCGCCCGACCTTTGCCGCGGGCGACTTCAACACGACATCAACGGAGGTCCGCCAAAAAAATATGCTCGACAAACATGTTCGACCCGGGTGGATCGTCGCACACGAACTCGGTTGCGGTGAGTGCAAAGGCACTCAATATTATCGGCCCGACGACAGCTGGTCCTTCATCGATATGATTCTGTGGTCACCCGGTCAGATTAGTGGTGCGCAAGCAACATGGAACATACGCAATAATTCTGTTTATGTTTCTAACCAGGGCCCGGGTCAGGTCCTCGAGGACGGCACCCCGGCACGTTTTCAGCTGCCGGCAGGCGCCGGTGTGTCAGACCATTGGCCCCTTGTTATGAGCATTGAATTGAAATAAAAACAAAGCTTTGCATCCCTTTCATTAGATGTCTTCTATTCCTTAACTTGTACGGCCGGTAAAACCGCATCATTAAGGCAACAAAAATGGTCTAAAGCCCTTATTGCACAGGGATTTAGGCTGCGTTAGATTTGCAACAAAACCACGAGAGACGGATCTTCTCGCCACGCCAAATCTGGCGGTTTTTCCGTACTTTTTCCGGAGCGAAATCAAAGTGTCATGTCGTGGGGCGATGATTGCGCTTCCTTTCAATCGCGGGGGTCTAAGATGAATAACAAGATCAGTTTTCTGAACTCAAGTTGGAAATTCATGCTTGCGCTTGCGGTATTGGTGCTCGCTGTTCCTTTGTCGGTTGTGGCACAGGAACAAACGTCGTCGATTCGAGGCACTGTCAATTCTGCGGACGGTTCTCCGGCCGCCGGCGCCACGGTCCGAGTGACTGATACGAGGACTGGAAGTGGCCGTAGCAGCACCACGAACGAATCAGGCACGTTCACTGCAACGGCTCTGAAAATTGGTGGTCCTTACACAGTTACCATCAGTGCCAGCGGTCATGCTAGCCAGACGATTACCGACGTGTATGTGGCGCTGGGTGACGTCTATACTTTTGGCGTTACGTTGAGTTCCGAGGCCGTTGAAGAAATCATTGTAACGGCAACAGCCATGAAAACAGTACAGGTGGCATTGGGCCCATCGGCCACTTTCACGTTTCAGGAATTGCAGGATGCGCCTGCAATCAACCGCGACATCACGGACGTGGTTCGTATAGACCCACGCATTCACGTCGATGAAGCCGGCAACCGCGGCGACTCTATTCACTGCGGCGGTGCGCATCATCGATTCAACAGCCTGACCGTAGACGGCGTTCGGCTGAATGATCAATTCGGCTTGAACAGTAATGGATACCCGACGGCTCGCCAGCCGTTCCCGTTCGATGGCATCCAGCAGGTGGCCGTCGAAATGGCGCCGTTCGATGTTCAGTACGGTGGATTCACCGCATGTAACATCAATGCCGTTACCAAATCAGGCACCAATGAATTCCACGGACAGATTTTTTATGACTATACGGATGACGGTTTTACCGGCGATACGCTGGAAGGCACACCGGTCGATCTGGGTAGCTGGTCGAGGGAAAGATACGGCGTCTCCATAGGCGGCCCGATCGTTAAGGACAAGCTGTTCTTCTTTGCCGCGTATGAATTTCTGGACGATGTCGATGTATTCGCTCGCGGCCCGAGCGATGCCCCGGCGGCTGGTACTTTCGTGCAGGGAGTGTCCCAGGCTCAATTGGATCGGATCAAAGACATTGCGTTGAATGTTTACGGTTACGACCCCGGGGAGGTGGTCAGGAACTTGCCGGTCGAGGACGAGAAAATACTGCTCAAGTTTGACTGGAACATCAATGATGACCATCGCGCGGCATTGACCTATATGTATAACGACGGCTTCAATATTGCCGAATCGGACGGGGACAGCGACGAATTTGAGTTTTCGAAGCACTATTACGAGCGCGGCGCGGAACTTGAGTCTTTTGCTGCACAATGGTTCGCCAACTGGACCGATAATTTCTCCACCGAGTTGCGGGTCAGCGCGATTGATCTGATCAATCGCCAGATCAATATTGGCGATAACGATTTCGGCGAAGTCCAGATTCGGACCTTCCAGAACGGTTCCAGAGCGACCATCTATCTGGGCGCCGATGATTCCCGCCACACAAACAAGCTGAATTGGGAGACGTTTGGATTCAAGCTCACGGGCCAATATGTGCTCGGCAACCACACGTTTTCGGGAGGCATTGAGCGCGATGACCTGGAGGTATTCAATCTTTTCGTCCAGGAATCCGAGGGTGAGTTTGAATTCGAGTCCGGCGCGTTCTGCGATGCCGATACCACGCCAGGCGGCGGAGACGGTGATGGTGCCTATGAGGACGGTTGCATCGACGCGTTCGAGCAGGGCCGTCCCGACGATATCACCTACGAAAGCGGAGCGGGCACGAACGATCCGGTCACTGCAGGAGTCACATGGGGGTATGAGATCAATTCAGCCTATCTCCAGGACGAGATTACCTTCCTGGACGGCGACCTGACGGTTGTTGCCGGTCTTCGTTACGACTGGTACACCAGCGATGATTTGCCCACTGAAAATCAGAATTTCATCGACCGCAACGGCTTTACGAATGCCGATAACTTCGACGGTGAAAGCCTGCTGCAGCCGAGACTTGGATTCAGCTGGGAAGCAACCGACAGGCTGACTATTCGCGGTGGCGTAGGCGTGTATTCCGGCGGCAACCCGAATGTCTGGCTTTCGAACAACTACTCCAATAATGGCATCCTGACCGCGGAAGCGGACGACAGTGATATTCCTGAGGCGCCGTTTGGGCCCGGGAGCGCTGATACTATATTTACGATTGCAAACACCGGAGACGGCCGGCCAATCTGGAATGTTCCACAGGCCATGTTCGATGACGTAGCAAACAATGTCGGTAACTTCGGCGTGAACGCTATTGATCCGAATTTCGAGATTCCCCAGGCAACGAAGTTCGCTCTTGGTGCGACGTTTAATTTCGACTACCCGGGTCGATGGTATGACGGGTTTATCGCGTCGGCAGATTTCCAGTACTCCGAAGGTAAAGACGATGCAATCGTAATCGATGGTACGCTCGAGCAAATTGGCAATGCAGCGGATGGACGACCCCTCTATCGCAATATCAACCGTGCCGACTCGGATTGCGATGCCGGCCCGACCGCCCCCGGATGCGGCCAGCGTCTTTTTGCCGCCGACTACATCTTGACCAACGTCAAAAGCGGACAGTCAGAACAGACTACCTTTTCTGTCGGATTGTCAAAATCACATGAGTGGGGTCTTGACTGGACTCTTGCCTATACACATACGGACGCTGACGATGTCAGTCCGATGACGAGTTTCGTCGCTTTCTCGAACTACGCGCTGATCTCTGTGTCTGACCCGAACAATCCGGGACAGGCGACTTCGAATTATGAGTTCTCGGACCGCATAACATTGCGGCTCCAGTACTCCGCTAACTGGTTCAGCGATTTACGGACCAGTTTCACGGTTTGGGGTGCTGCCAATGCGGGTCGTCCTACCAGTATTGGGTTTCAGGACGGAGGATTTACGTTCGGAGATATTGTGGACGATCGTCACCTGCTCTACGTCCCGACCGGACCAGCTGATCCGAACGTCGTATTTGGACCGAATTTTGATACGGACGCATTTTTCGAATTCGTAAATGCCAGCGGTCTCGCGGCATTCGCGGGCGGCATCGCACCACGAAATTTTGCGAAGAGTTCCTGGTGGACCAAGTTTGACGTCAGGATCGAGCAGGAACTTCCGGGCTTCTCAGCAGACCACAGATTTGCCGCATTTCTCCTGATTGAGAATTTTGGCAATCTGCTGAGCGATGATACTGGCGTGCTCTATGAGACGAGCTTCCCGAGATTCCAGGGCGCGGTTAGTGTTCCAAACACCGGCCCGCCGTTCTTCAACGATGCCGGCATAGATCCCACAACCGGCCAATATCTCTTTGACCGGTTCAACCCACCCGCTGGGCAGAGCCGTGCCGCAGACGCGTCGCTATATGAGGTTCGTTTTGGTATCTCCTACAGGTTCTGACCAAGAATCGCGTCACTTGAACAAAGGGCGGCCTGACGGCCGCCCTTTTTTTTACTCGTAGATTTACTAGGGTTCTGGCTCGCTGATGGTCAGTTTTTGTCCCGCCGCAACGTCTGTCATCACGGTCTCACTGCCGTTAGACCATTGCACGCGAAGTTCGGTAACAATGGTCTCTGCTCCCAGCCCGAAGATCTGTTCGGTCGGATTCTGTGATGCGAAATTGCTGGCAATGCATATCTCCCGCATCTGAGTGCTACCGCCTACAGTCGCGAATATGCGGCTGCCGGTGGCCTGTGTATTGGGCGCCTGACCCTCGAGCGTAACGCCCAGGAAATTGTTTCCGCTGGCGTCGTTTTGCCACAGGTTCGCACCGGAGAATTTGAGCTGCAAAATATCTATATCGCCATCATCGTCGAAATCGGCACAGACCACGCCCCGGCCTTCCTCACTGTCGTCCAGGCCGAAGTCTTCCGATTGTTCATCAAAATTCCCTGCGCCGTCTGAAACAAACACCCGGCTCCTGTCGATATTGAAGTTATTGTCGGCGTCCTCGAGCGGCCAGCCATTCGTGTGGTAGATATCGAGATCGCCATCATTCTCGATGTCGAGAAAACAGGATCCCCAACCCCAACCGCCGCGCGCCACACCGGCCTCGTCCGTAACATCGGCAAACACGCCGGCCTCATTACGATAAAGCCGGTTGCCGTACCTCGGGTCGTCTCCTGCCAGAAGTATGCTCGATACGAACCAGTCGAGATCACCGTCGTTATCATAGTCGCCAACAGCAGAACCCATACCGTGTTGATCGATTAGTACGCTGGTATCGGTGGCATTGCTGAATGTGCCGTCCTGGTTGTTGACAAAGAACTGCGTGAAGTTGAAATCTGCGACACTCAGGATATCTGGATAAAAGTCGTCGTTAATGCGTGCAAACGATGGTGCAAACGTGAAGTCCCAGAACTGAGCTGGCGTCAGTGGATCGGGCAGGTTGATGATCGTTGGCGATATGCCCGCCGTTTCGCTTACGCTCGTAAACTTGATGCCGGTCGCGTCGGTGTCGTTGCGCCATAAGTGTTGGGTATCGCCAGGATTGGCAAAATCACGAATGGTGCCCCAATGAGACACGAATAGATCGAGATCGCCGTCCAGATCGTAGTCGCCGAAGCCTGCCCCGATACTGTTACCGGTGATAAGACCATCAATCCCCGATCCGACAGTTACGTCCGAAAATGTTCCATCGCCGTTATTCCTGAAAATCAGACATGGATCATTATCCAGACCACCAAGAAACAGATCGAGATCGTTGTCGCCATCGATATCCGCAAACATCGTGCCAGCATGCTTGTAATTCTCAGTTGCGCTTCTCGTAAAGGCTAATCCGGCCGCCGCGGCGACTTCCGAGAACACCATGTTGCCATCGTTGCGATAGAGAAGATTTGGACCGATATCGCCGCGGAAGATAAAGACATCGGTATCGCCATCGCCGTCAAAATCACCGGCCGCGGCTGCACCGGCCGTGGTAATAACGTCTAGTTCCCATCGGCTTAAGGGCGCCTGAAACCCGTTCCTGTAATCGATACCGGATGCTGCTGTCACATTCGAGAACTGTGCACCTGCCGGAGGCGGCGACGGTGGTGGTGGTGGTGGTGGCGCCTGCACGACGGGTGCCGGCGGTGCGGAGCCACCTCCCCCGCCGCATGCCACGAGCAATAGTGCCGCTGCCGGCGCCGCGCTAATACGTAACAAATTGCTTATTTTTCGGCCTGTCACCGAATTGGCTCCCTTTCTTATCGTTATGCTGTCGCGCGCTTTCGCATCGGAAAGTTGGTTCGATTCTAGTGATTGTTTCAAGTCGAAATCAATTTACATTTGTCCCAAAGCAGGAATCCACGCCTCCCGCCAACATGGCTATGCGTGGCTCGGATGTGCTGATCGGCTCGCCGATCGTCTCGCCGGCTGCCTGCGCCTGGATGATGGCATCGAGCACGAGATACTTGAGTTCCGAGCCCGGACGCGAGACCTCGCGCGCCTTCGAGAAGTCGTAGCCGTCGCCGCCGCGGTACAGAAAATCCGGGGCAACTAGCAGATAGTCTTCATCGGGCTCTACGTCCGTCCAGGTATCTTCGGCCGGTTTCTGGAGCTGCACGATCCTGTCGCCTTCAGGGCGGCTTCTGTCTACGCACACCCTGAAGCCCGAGATCTGTGGAAAATAACCCTGGCTCGTGCTGGTTCCCCGGTAGCCGGCTTCGAGGAGCATCTTGAATTCACTGCCGCTCAGGACGAGATGTCGTAAAAAGGATGAGAAGCCGAAGGTTCGTCCGATGTCCTCGAATGTAACGTCCTCGGCAACATAGTCGTCAATGCGAAACGTGCCGCTGTTTACGAAAGCAAAGTCTGCGGCTGGCTCGCCGAACGCGGTACGCATCTGATCGACGATGAAATTGGCCCAACTGCTCTCCTCGTTTCTGATCGTTTCTTCTCTCGCATCCATCGGCAGAGCAGCCGTACCCACTCTTGCCGACAGGAACGGGATCGTATCCAGCAGCTTATTGCGCCAACGGGAGGAGATAGCATCGTATTCAGGGTCGCTGGCTATGGTTTCATCGATTCTTATCGGCTTGCTGGCAATTTCCGGAATGCCACCATCCTCAGGAAATCTGAGGTCGATTTGCCAGATCGTTCTGGCATTCGATGCGCCTTTCATGATCTCGGCAGATTCCTCAGTCGCCAGCTCATGCTCCGGCTCATGGTCGTGACCGCCAACAATGAAAAGAAACCGAGGGTGGCCTGCCTTCAAACGAGCGACTTCCTTGTCGGTACGAAGATGCAGGTGCGTCACGCCGACGATCAGGTCAACTTCTTGCGCATCGAGGTTCTCCAACGCCTGCCGGGCGACAGCAATATAGTCACCATCGATTGGCGCGTAGTCCCTGCTATTGCCAATCGATG
>Ga0255053_10001126_pt1 | contig 14717 bp, 16 predicted proteins | sample JV7_2_22_MG_FD_188635 | JGI IMG/M metagenome (GOLD analysis project Ga0255053, IMG submission 188635) | Seawater microbial communities from Jervis Inlet, British Columbia, Canada - JV7_2_22 | ecosystem: Environmental > Aquatic > Marine > Inlet | place: Canada: British Columbia | collected...
TCCCGTCTCCCACCACGACGAGCACGAGTCGACCGGGATTGACAACCGCAAGCTCGGAATGTGGGTCTTTCTCAGCTCGGAGTTCATGTTCTTCGGGGCGCTGATTGCGACCTACCTGCTCTACTCGAATCGGGGCGGTTACGAGGGGACCTACCCGTCTGAGATCTACGACATTCCCTTCACCTCGGTCAGCTCGTTTGTGTTGTTGATGAGTTCCCTGACGATGGTCCTTGCCCATCACGCCCTGAGCAAGGGCGACCAGAACGGGGCCCGGACCTGGCTGTTCGCCACTGCTGCCCTGGGTGCTGTCTTTCTCGGTGGCCAGGTGTTCGAGTTCACCGAGTTCGTCACGAAGTACGACATGTCCCTCTCGACCAACCCGGCAGCCTCGGCGTTCTATCTGCTCACCGGGTTCCACGGAACTCACGTCGCTATCGGGGTGATCATGCTGCTCTCGTTATGGGGCATCTCCCGTCGCCGGGGCGGCCTCAGCGAGAAACAGGGCATGAGCCTCGAGCTGGTCGGGTTGTACTGGCACTTCGTCGACATCATCTGGATCGTTATCTTCACTGTCGTCTATCTGCTCTCGGTGCCTCCGGCATGACACCAGAACACGACGCACACCCTTCGCCGGCTCAGTACTGGAAGATTGCCGCGCTCCTGGCAGTGCTCACGGTTTTTGAAGTGGCGATGTTCTACATCGATCGTGAACTCGGCCTCGGCGCTCTCAACGCCTTCATCCTGATTTCTCTTGCGTTGCTCAAGTTTGTGATCGTGGTCGGCTGGTACATGCACCTCCGATTCGAAAACGCCATCCCGAGCCGCTTCTTCACCGCCGGTGCGATCCTCGCCATAGGCCTCTATCTGGTGGTCCTGTCGGCAATGGGGGTCGTTGTCATTCGGGGATAGGGGCACGTCGATCGTGATACCAGACTGGCACCCGCATTTCGATGTCTGGGCCCTGATCTTCGTCCTCGGGTTCGGCTACTGGTACGCCGATGTGCGGATCCGGACCCAAGCGGTTTCCGTTGGTCCAGGTCCGACCAGAAGACAGTGGTGGCAGTGGTATTCGGGGCTCGCACTGATGTGGCTGGTATCGGGGTGGCCTCTCCATGACATCGGTGAGGAATCGCTGTTCTCGGTGCACATGGTGGAGCACATCGTTCTCGCCCTGGTCGTGGCGCCATTGTTGCTCATGGGTACTCCGCGATGGCTTGGCGATGCAACCCTGGGCCATCCGTGGGTAACCAAATGGCTGAGACCTCTGGCTCGACCGGTGCCCGCCTTTGTGCTCTTCAACACAACATTCATCCTGATTCACTGGCCGGAAGTAGTCGGGTTGATGCTGGGCAACGAGTTGGCTCACTTTCTTCTTCATTCCCTTCTCTTCTTCTCGGCGTTCCTCATGTGGATGCCTGTCCTCTCTCCGACTATGGCGATTCCGAAGATCTCTCGCCCGGCGCAGATGCTCTACCTGTTCTTCCAATCTCTGCTTCCCACCATCCCGGCTTCGTTCCTAACCTTCTCCACGGTGGCTCTCTACCCCGCGTACGGCGCCGCCGCTCTCGATTGGGGGTTGGATCCGGTGACCGATCAGACGATTTCCGGAATTCTGATGAAGCTTGGCGGCGGCTTCATTCTCTGGATCACCATTGCGGTCATCTGGTTCCGGTGGACTTCCGAAGAACGTGAGTGGGAGGAACTCAACACCTCCGTTCCTACTTCGTGAGCGTGCCACTCCAGCGCGGACGGTTTTTCCTGCCTGGCCCGACTGAAGTGCACCCGGACGTTCTGGCCGCCCAGACCGCGCCGATGATCGGTCATCGCGGCGAAGCAATTCAGGATCTGATGTCTCGCATCGACACCGGTCTGCGGCCACTGTTCCTCACCGATAGGCCAGTGTTCGTATCGACCTCATCTGCGTCCGGACTGATGGAGGCCGCTGTTCGCAACGGGGTTGCGGGTGGTCGTGTATTGAGCCTCGTCAACGGCGGTTTCTCCGGCCGATTCGCAGAGATTGCCCGAACCTGCGGTTTCGAGGTTGACGCGTTGACGATCCCATGGGGAGACGTCCACACACCGGACCAGATCGTCGACCGTCTCGCCGCCGGTAGATATGACGCGGTGACCGTTTCACAGTCCGAGACGTCGACTGGCGCCCTTCAGGACCTCGAGGCTATTGCCTCAGTCGTTGGGGGGAGCGAGGACACGTTGTTGCTCGTCGACTCCGTCACCGGAGTGCCGGGTCTGGAGACCAGGACCGACGAGTGGGGACTCGACTTCATACTCACCGGGTCCCAGAAGGCTCTGGCACTGCCACCGGGATTGGCATTCGGAGTCGCGTCCGACGCGATGATGGATCGATCGAAGAACGCTCCCGACCGGGGCTGGTACTTCGCTCTCGACCGACTCATGTCCCAGCTCGTGAGGAACCAGACTCCGGCCACGCCCGCGGTGTCTCTCCTGTATGCACTCGACGTCCAGCTATCCCGAATAGCGGAGGAGGGCATCGAGAACCGATGGAAGAGACATCTGGCGATGCAAAAGCGGACGATCGAGTGGATCGAAGAGATGAAGGAAGCCGGGGTGGGTATCGACGCCTTGGCCGCTGAGGGTCACCGATCTCCAACGGTGACGGCAGTATCGATGCCCGAAGGTGACGGAGGGCCGGCCACCGTCGCCGAGATGGCAGATCGCGGCTGGGTGATTGGTGGGGGCTACGGCAAGCTGACTGAGTCCACAATTCGTATCGGCCACATGGGCGACCACACCGTCGATGAGCTAGATCTTCTTCTCGAACAGCTTGGCGACGCTTTGCAATGACCTTCACAGTTCTGGTCACCGATCGAGTTTCGGATGAGGGACTGGCACCGTTGCTCGACGACGACCGTTTCGCAATCGAGACCATCGGCGACTCCTCGAGCGACCAATTCGAAGCGATCCTGGCATCCGCAGTGGGCTTGATTGTTCGAAGCGCCACGAAGGTGGACGGCGAAATGATGACCAGGGCGGTCGGTCTCAAAGTCATTGGCAGGGCTGGTGTCGGTGTCGACAACATCGACCTCGCGGCCGCCTCCAAACGGGGGATTGCCGTGTTCAACGCCCCGGGCGGCAATACCAACGCAGCTGCCGAGTTGACGATGGCGCTGATTCTCGCCCTGGCAAGACGGGTCCCGGAGGCCGATCGATCGATGAGGGACGGTCGATGGGAGCGAGCCGGTCTCCAAGGAATCGAGTTGAAGGGGCGCACCCTCGGCCTCGTCGGTGCAGGTCGGATCGGTGGGGAGGTCGCCCGACGATGCCAGGCTTTCGGGATGGAGGTCCTGGTCTATGACCCGTATCTGACAGAGGAGCGAGCGGCGGAGTTGGGGGTGCGACTCGTTGACCTCGATCAGGTGATCGAGAACGCCGACGTGATCTCCTGTCATGTTCCCCTTACCGACGAGACCAGCGGATTGATCGATGCCTCCCGACTTGACCGGATGAAGGACGGGGTCTTGGTGATCAATGCCTCCCGCGGAGGTGTCATCGACGAGGCGGCACTGGCAGAGGCCCTTCACAATGGGGCTATCGGGGGAGCCGCCCTCGACGTATATGAGAGGGAGCCATTGTCAGAAGAAAGCCCGCTGCGCAATGCTCCCAACCTGGTGCTCACCCCTCATCTGGGAGCCTCGACCAAGGAGGCGCAGGTGGGTGTGGCGACCGAGGTAGCCGGCTACGTCCACACCGCTCTCGGAGAGGGCGATGTGTCTGCGGCGATCAATGCCGCCGATCTCGACTGATCTCAGACGATCTTCACCACTACGGGAGTTTGTCCTTCGGGAGCGCTCTCCTCGTGACCTTCGCCTGAGTTGATGAGAAGGACAGCGACGAGAATCAGAAGGACCGTGCCGACCCCGACCACGGCGACGAGAAGATCGCCACCCGTGATTCTCATCTGAGGTTGGCTCCCTGCCAGGGCGGCGAATCCGAGAATTCCGCTCGCGACCACGATTGCGATAACGGCTGCACCTCCGGAGGTCAACTCGTTGGACTGAATCAGGAGATAGGCGAAGGGAAGGACAAGAAGGAGAAGGATCACGGCAGCTGCCATCGGAATGCTCACAGCCTGACCCAGACGCTCTTTCACTTCTGTCACTTCTTCCTCGTCGCCGTCGGCAACCGCGACGGGTGTGCCGAACAACTGGGGAGCCAGGGAGGTGACCGCTCCAAGAATTGCTCCGCCGACGACCATCACGGCCAGCGTCGCAAGAACGGGTAGCTGAGTCAGGCCCTCGTCTCCTTCGATCTCGGTGCCAAATCCGGCTGTCAGCAGGACGCCGGCGACGCCGCCGAGGATGAGTCCCAATACCGCCCCGATCCAGGCTGTCGAGTTCTTTGACCCGGACAGCTGCATGGCGGGATTCGCCGACGCGGCGGCGGCACGGGACAGCCCGGCGACAATGGCGCCGAAGATGAAGCTCACCAGGGCCGCTCCGATCAGAACGCCGGTCGAGTCGACCGCCACGACCGGACCTGTGTCCGGGATCACCGCAGTCGTGTCCGCCCAGAACGCGCTTGCCACGAGAAATCCGACCAGGCCAAGGGCTGCTCCAGTCCAGGCTCCGAACCTGACCGCCGTCTTGATTCGTCGTCCCATGGAAACGGGTTCCAGAGGCTCCTCAGGCTCCTCCTCGACAATTGCCTCCTCGACGATTGTCGGGACTTCGATCACAGGAGGATCCATCACGGCGACTGCTGACGCCGGTTCCTCAGTCGTCGGTGCCTCCGCGGCTACCTCAGTGACTGGCATATCGTCGACGGGAGCGGCTGGTGCCATCGGCGCGCCCCCCGCCCATGCCGTGAGCACATCGTCAACTGAGGTGCCGTTCTCGGTGGCTCGTGCCGCGGCGGATCGTTGCACCAGGTCAGTAGGCATACCGAGGGCTGCGGCGGCCGTATCAAGCAGTTCGCTCACGTTGCGGCACTCTAGTGCCCCGACCATCAACGTTTTCCGCGTTCACGACGGCCAGTGATGCCCCTGGCTGTGTCCTCGTCCTTTGACGAACGGCCAGGTGGCCAACGTCGAGGCGTCCTTGCCAGAGACACCTCTGCCTCGCCCTCAACATCGCCAGCGTTGGTGGCCAGAGCACGAGCCAGGCAGTTTCATTCTTCGATTCGGAACCAAATGATCGGCTTCGTTATGGCCTACACCAGCTCGAATGGCTTGGCGTATTGGAACCGTCCCCTGATGTCCTCCCGGTAAACAACCAGTCGGAGTATCTGGAAATGGTCGCCCCATGACGGATCGGGTGGGCTGATACCCATCTGGGAGGAGGGAACGAAGCCAAAGCGGCTGTAGTAGCTGGTCGAGCCGAGCAGACCGATCAGGGGCTCGCCTCGCTCATCCGCTGCGCTGATGACGGCCCTCATCAAGGTTGTTCCGACCCCATGGTTCTGACGGACCACACTGATGCCGATCGGCCCCAAGCCAAGAACGGGTACTTCGTCGACATGGGCCCTGGTGCAGACCACATGCCCGATGATCTGTTCGTTCTCGATGGCCACCAGAGAGAGAGCCGGAATCCATGCGGGAGACGCTCGAAGCAGGTCTACCAAGCCAACTTCCGGGGGTGTCGCCTCCGGGTTGTCGGTCACCGAGAAGGCCGCGGCGTGGACCTCTCCTATCGATTGCGCGTCGCCCGCCGATTCCTGTCGGATCTGCATCGGGAGAGTGTGACAGGCCGGCGGCACAGTTCTGGAGCACCATTACCCTTCCGGCGAAATGCTTGCCGTCATCAGCTACCCACCGATCCCGCTCTGGGACGTCGGGCCGTTCACCTTCTCCCTCCATGGTCTCTTCGCGGCCCTTGGTTTCATCGCCGGGGCCTGGATCGCCACCAGGGAGCTCCGGAAGAGAGGGTTCGACACCCTCAAGTATCAATCCGCCCTGACCTGGGGTCTGGTCGGCGCTCTGATCGGTGCCCGCTACCTCACAGCTCCCGCAGCCATCTTCGACGCCGTACAGGAAGGTACGTCGATCCTGGCGACCCTGCACCCCCTCAATGGGAACTTCTCCATCATGGGCGGCTTCGTCGGCGGAATCGTCGCCGGTATCTGGCGAATGAGACAGATTGAGCTCTCCATCCTTCCCACACTCGACATGTCTGCGTTTGGCCTGGCACTGGGAACCATCGTCGGGCGAATCGGCGACCTGGCCATTGTGGAACACCTCGGCAGCGCGACCAACGTGTGGTGGGGTTACGGGGTCAAACCCGGTTATGACCTCGCTCCCCAGCACAACGGGCTCGAGTGCACCGATGCGACGGTCGGACTGGACGGACTCTGCGGTGTTTATCACCACGTCGCGCTGTATGACATGATCGGCGCGGTCATCCTGCTGGGCGTTCTCTTCTTCATCTATGGGCGCTTCAAGCTCCACTACGGCCAGCTCTTCTTCATCTGGGTCGCCTGGTACGGGTTCCAGCGCTTTGTGCTTGATTTCCTCCGCTTCGGAATGGGTGATGCCGAGATCGGGTCGTTCACCTGGAATCAGATCAGCGGCCTGGCCGCCGGTCTCGTCGCTTTGATCTTCGTCTGGTACATGGGTCGTCGTCAGCCTGTTGCCAGCCCCGAAGAAGATGAGTTGCGTGGTGCGGACCTTGATCAGGTGGCCGCCGCCGAAGCGAGCTAGGAAACGTTTCTCTCGTCTCGCCAGGCGAGCCACTCCGCCACAGGGGCAAGGTCGTAGTTTGTCTGCCCGTCAAACCCGATGGTGATGAACGTGGCGCCGGCATCGACTAGCTCATCTCCCATCTCGGGAGTCGTTGCCTTGGCGCCGGCCGAGCGCTCGATCTCGGAGGGGTCCCTTCCGATGTCGGCACAGTGGTTGTCGAGAACCTGGTTCTTGTGCCTGATCACGTCGGCCTTGCCGAAACCATGCCAGATGTCGGCGTACTCGGCTGTGTAGCGGAGGGTCTTCTTCTCACCACCGCCACCGATGAGCACCGGGATGTCCCGGGTGGGAGCAGGATTGAGCTGTTCCCATCGGTCCTTGATTCGGGGAAGAGCTGCCTTCAGCTCGGCGAGACGCGATCCAGGGGTACCGAAATCGTATCCGTACTCGTCGTAGTCCCTCTCAAACCAGCCGGCCCCGATGCCAAAGATCAGTCGCCCATCCGAGGCGTGATCAACGGTTCGAGCCATATCGGCGAGCAGGTCGGGGTTTCGATAGCTGTTACACGAGACCAACGCTCCGAACTCGACACGCTCGGTGATCTCCGCCCAGGACCCGAGCATCGTCCAACACTCGAAGTGCTTCCCGTCGGGGTCTCCCATAAGCGGGTAGAAGTGATCCCAGTTGAAGACGGCGTCTACACCCATCCCTTCGGCTCGCACCACTGCGTCGCGGATAGCCGAGTATTCGGCGTGCTCGGGTTGAAGGCCAACTCCGATACGTATGGGATGCGTCATGATCTGGTTCTCCTGGCTGATAGGGCCTGAGACCCTAGAACTCGACTCTTCGCAAGGGCGAAGAGGTTTGAGTCTCCTACGGAAACTCTATGCCGTACATCGAATCAATGATCAACTCGTCGACCACTGCCTGAAGTGCCTCGTGCTCGGAGGCTCCATCCTCGAGGGTCGTCTGGTATGTGGCGAGCTGGCGATGGGCACTCGTTCCCTCAGAGACGATGGTGCGGGCGTTGCGGATCTCATCCCTCACGTCGAATTCGACAGCATCCTGTGCCAGCACCTCGATAAACTCCTCGATCAGGTCGGCCATCGGCACGAGCTCGCCCTTACCGAAATCAACCAGGGAGCCACTGGTCCCATAACGCTGGGCCCGCCATATGTTCTCTTCGATCATCCCCGGCGAGTAGACGCGCCACTTCTGATTGTTGCGACGCAGTCTGTAGAGATACCCCAGGAGGCACTGGTATAGGGCTGCAATGGTCATTGCATCGTCAAGACGTGTGCAGACGTCGCTGACCCGCATCTCGAGTGTCGGAAAACGAACCGAGGGGCGGATATCCCACCAAAGTTTGGTGGCATCCTCGATGAGTCCGGCTCCGACGAGGACGTCGGCATAACGCTCGTACTCACCCCAAGAGTCGAACTGTTCGGGGATGCCCGTCCTGGGGAGGTTCTGAAAAATGACGAGGCGATAGGCAAGGAGACCGGTGGGGCTCCCGTCCCAGAACGGTGAGGAGGTGCTGAGTGCCAGCAGGTGGGGAAGCATGTACTTGACCTGGTTCATCATGTCGATCCGGAGATCCCGGTCGTCGATACCCACGTGGACATGCATTCCGCATATGACGAGCTGTCGCGCTACTTGCTGGTAGTCGGCGGCTAGCCGCAAATAGCGATCATCGTCGGTGGTTTCCTGACGCGCCCAGTTGGCGAAAGGATGTGTCGAAGCAGCGATGATCGCTGCTCCATATTCCCCCACTATTCCATTGAGGTCACGACGACAGTTGGCGACCTGTTCTCTCGCTTCGGAGACCTTGGTACAGACGTCGGTCCTGATCTCGATCTGCGCCTTGAGAAACTCATGGGTGGCCGCCGACCCGACCACGTCGTTGATCGATTCCCACATCTCGGGAGGTGGGCTCTTGATGAGGTCGCGAGTCTCCCGGTCCACTACGAGGTATTCCTCCTCGACACCGACCGTGAACGCAGGTCTCTCCAACACCGCAAGAACGCTAGTGCCCCGTCAACGGCCAGGGAACTAGTGACGGACCACTAGAGCACAGATCCCATCACGTTTCGGCGTTCTTCGGCGCACGCCTCACGAACGTGACAACCGTCGAGGTGGTCGTTGACCAGTCCCATCGCCTGCATGAAGGCGTAGACAGTTGTCGGCCCGACAAACGACCAGCCGCGCCTCTTCAGGTCTTTGGACATGGCCGTCGAGACAGGAGTGGTGGCAGAAATCTCGGTCGGTGGTCGAGTCTCCGGCTCCGCCCATGACCAGAAGTGAGCTGCCAGCGAGCCCTTCTCATCGATGAGATCGAGCGCAAGTACGGCGTTGTTGATGGCGGAGCGGATCTTGCCCTGGTGTCTCACGATGCCGGCGTCATCGAGAAGACGTTCCACGTCGGCTTCCCCGAACTGGGCCACTGCTTCAGGGTCGAATCCGGCAAATCCCTCCCTGAAGTTCTCCCTTTTGCGGAGAATGGTCAGCCATGAGAGACCCGCCTGAAACCCCTCGAGGCAGATCTTCTCGAACAAACGGGTGTCGTCGGTCGTCGGACGACCCCATTCGTCATCGTGGTAGTGGCGGTAGATCTCGGGTTCGCCGCCCCACCAGCAACGGGAGATCCCGTCCTCTGCATTGATCAGCTCCATGTGGGCACCGTTCTAGCGGTTTCTACCGGCACTCGCTCGCGGACAAAGACGCGATGGGCTGGATCGGCGACGGCTTAGGCGTGGTACCGGGAAGCTGGGGTATTGGCTAGCTCCGGGGTGGCCCGCTTGCTCACCCCTCGGTTCGCCGGCGTCGTCGCTTTGACAGTTTGACGTGCTTTACGGTGTGATGAAACCGGCAGAACAGCCTTCCTTTCTCAACGCTGGTTGTCCCGCCATCGGCCCAGTGGTCCTCATGGTGGATGTCACACCAGTGCGGTGGCCTTTCACAGCCCGATGCGGCGCAATGACGATCACGAGCCACGATTGCTCGCCGTTGCGCGGCGGTCCAGACCCGTGTCTTGCGCCCAACATCCAGGATCTGTCCGGTTGTTGTCTCGTGGGTGCCACCGGCGATACCTTGAAGAGCGTCCATATCGGTGAGCAAGATCGCGTGAGGCTTCTCGCCGCCCACTATCGGAGTATCGAGCCTGTATGGGCGTCGACTACTTCCACAATCTGCTGTGCAAGCTCGGAACTACCGGTCGACAAGTCGTCCTCGGCGATGGCCTGGTCGACCGCTGATTTGAGACCACTCACTTCTCATCTCCCTTTCCCTATTTGATCGACGTACAAACGGGGTGTGACAAGAAATGACCGCAAAGTGTGCACGAAATGGGCCCCAGCCCGGGTTGTGCACGCGCTTTGTCGTTTATCCGTCATTAGCGAGCCGACTCATAACCTGCGTTCTCGTGGAGTCCACACGCGTCCGTGACGCCATATCAGGTGCAGTGGCAGCCGGTCTCGCCCTTGGCGTATCCGAGCTGCTTGCCGGCCTGGTGAGTGGTCTGCCCTCTCTCGTCGAGGGTCTGGGCAATTGGATAATCGACAACGTGCCCAAACCCATCAAAGACCTCGCCATTGATTTGTTTGGGATCTACGACAAGCTGGCCCTGCTGATCGGTATCACTCTGACGACCCTTCTGATAGGGGCCGTGGTTGGGGTCTTCGCACGAAAGCGGTTCGGGTTGGCCATCGCGGTCTTCATAGGGTTCGGGGTGGTGTCGGCGCTGGCCGCGGCTCTGGATCCTCAGGTTTCCTTGGGCATGGCGATCATCCCCGCCGGAGCGGCCGCGATCACAGGGTTGGGCTCCCTGCAATGGCTCTACGGTCTGGGGTCCGCCAAACCCGTCGGGGACGAGGATGACCACTCGATCAACTCCTCCCGTCGCGCCTTCCTGGTCGGCGCGGGAGCGTTGCTGGGGCTTGCCGCGGTGTCGGCGAGTGTCGGTCGGTCTCTTCTCGAGGGTGCCAAGCGTGCAGTATCGGGCCGTTCCGAGGTTGTGCTTCCCAGCCCTTCGGCAGCCCTTCCGATCCCGGCGGCGGCAGCGGAACTCGGTGTGGCGGACCTGACCCCGATCATCGTTTCCAACGAGGATTTCTTCAGGATCGACACCGCCTTCTCGGTCCCCAGGGTCAACCTGGAGGAGTGGACGTTGACCATCAAAGGACGGGTCGATCGGCCTTACACCATGACCTACTACGACCTCCTCGACCTGCGCATGGTCGAGCGTGACATGACACTCTCCTGCGTCTCCAATCGAGTCGGTGGAAACCTCGTGGGGAATGCGCGATGGCAAGGTGTCCCACTCACCGAGATTCTCGAACGGGCCGGCGTCCGGGACGATGCCGAGCAGCTTGTTGGTCGCTCGGTGGACGATTTCACCGTCGGCTTTCCTGTGGAAGCGGCCTTCGATGGGCGTGAAGCCCTTGTCGCCGTGGGGATGAATGGCGAGCCCCTTCCCTTCGAGCATGGCTTCCCTGCTCGTCTTGTGGTCGCGGGTCTCTACGGATACGTCTCTGCTACCAAATGGCTGTCGGAGATCGAGTTGACCGGATGGGACGAGTTCGACGCCTATTGGGTGCCCAGGGGATGGTCCAAGGAGGCTCCCATCAAGACCCAGAGTCGAATCGACACGCCCCGCGAAACCGAACGGATTCCTCCAGGGCCAAGAACAGTGGCCGGGGTGGCCTGGGCGCCTGCTCGAGGGATTTCCAAGGTCGAGGTGCAATTGGGTGAGGGCGGGCCCTGGGAAGAAGCCGAGCTATCAGAACCACTTTCTATCAACAGTTGGATCCAGTGGAAAGTGGACTGGAATGCTCAACCCGGTCCGCATCTCCTTCGAGTAAGAGCTACAGACGGCGACGGCGAATTGCAGGATGAAATGGAGCGTCCACCCGCTCCGAACGGGGCGACCGGTTGGCACGCCCAAACTTGTCTGGTCCTCGACGCACAGGCCTAGTGCCCCGACCACCAACGCTACCGGCCAGAGCACTAGTCGGCGGCATCGAGAGCAGTTATCGCCCAGGCCAATCCGGATGCCGGGTCTTCGATGGCCAGTCGGAGGGACCAGCCTGTTCCGGGGGCGCCGTCGTCGAACCAGAACCATCGAAGACGGCCCACTTCGGCACCTACCTCGTCCGGGTCTGGTGGCCAGTCGAGGTCGCAGAGTGCGGCGACCGTCCACCACGCCCCGTACCGTCCTGCTGCCGCCCCCCGTCGTCTTCCATGCGCTCCGCCTGAGCCGCCGGCCCACGCCATCCATACCAGGGCCTCGCTCGGGGAAAGGCCGACGATCCTCGCCTGGGTCAGACCCAGCGCCCTGATCGCTTCTCCTGCACTTCCTTCGACTGAGGTTGTCTCGCATTGCCCGTTGGATTGCTCGGTCCATGGTTGGACGAGGTCGGTGAGTGCTCCTTCCGATACCGCATCATCGACCCGGTCAACCCGCCCAGGCAGAGATACCTCAGAGCCCGTCGGAGGCATGGGGGAGGGGGCCTCGACCTTGTCTGCTTTGTATGTGGCGAGGAGATAGCTGGGCTCCCAATCCATGAGTCGGTCGGGCAGATCGGCGATGGGGCCAATACCTGTTTCGCCTCTGACGACTCGCTCGGAGGCGAATGTCATCCGCTCTGGCCCGTCGGACAGAAAGGGGCGAACCTCACTCCAGGTCTTCGTGCTCGCCGCCACTTCCCCAAGAGGCCCCAGAGCAAATCGGGCCGCGCCCTCCGAGATGACCGGTCCGGCAAATTCTCCTGGCGCCTCGAGGGCCAGTCGGTAGCGAATGAGGACATCGACGCCCCACACCTGTTTGCCTCTGGTGACGGCCTCCTGGCAACGGGCCCGCAACTCGACCAACTCGTTCCATGAGGAGGTTTTGCAGTATCCGTCGATGACCCGGATCAAGTCGTCGGTGTCTGTCGACTCGATGGCGTCGATTGCCCGCTGGCTGATCACGGCTGATTGCCGACCGTTACCGGCTTGTCGAGTTGGGACCACTCGGAGAAGGACCCGATGTATATGGCGGGCATCTCATGTCCCGCCACGACCATGGCAAGGGCGTTGTGACAGGCGGTGACTCCGCTCCCGCAGGACATGACAGGCTCAGCATCGACATCCGAATAGCGAGCCCGAAGAAGCTCCGGCCGTAGGAACTTGCCGTCGGCGCCCAGATTCCCCGACGTCGGCTTGCTGATGGCCCCGGGTATGTGGCCGGCCTTGGGATCGACCGGCTCCGTCTCGCCGGTGTAACGCTCCAGGGCCCGGGCGTCGACGATGACCCGGCCTTCTAGTCGATCGTGTGTGACCACTCCCTCGAAAGTTGCCGGTGTCACGTACTCGGCTGTCGCCGGGGTGTTGGATCCGGATTCGCTGGGCAGACCCATCGAAGTCCATGTCTTGAACCCGCCGTCGAGCAGTCGCGACCGGGTATGGCCAATCGATTGCAGCATCCACCACATCCGAGCGGCGATGACACCGCCCATATCGTCATAGACCACGACCTCCTCCCCCGGTGTGATCCCCAGTCGTCCCAGGGTGTCGGTGAAGGATTCGACTGTGGGGAGCGGATGGCGCCCCGTTCCGGGCGGCGCCGAGAGATCGGTGTCGAGGTCGACGAAAACCGCGCCGGGTATGTGCCCGGCCTCATATGTCGACCGTCCGTGGCTGGGTTCGGTGAGAGACCATCGGATGTCACACAACCGGACGTCACCGAGGCGGTTGGCCAGTTCTTCGCTGGAGATCAAAGGGTTCATCGGAGTCGTATTTCAGCAGCCGCGAGGATCGATTGTTTAGTTCTAGAACATTCAGGGTAGGATCAACCCATGTTGGTTCGCTTGGAGCCATCCTCGAGTAACCCGATCTATCTTCAGATCGCCAACTCCATCGCCGGGCACATCGAGTCTGGATCTCTCGAGGCGGGAGATCGACTCCCTTCGGCCCGGTCCCTCGGCGCAACTCTCAACGTCAACATGCACACGGTTCTCAAGGCGTACTCAGAACTCGAGTCTCGAAGCGTGGTCGAGATGAGGAGAGGTCGTGGAGGTGTCATTGTTGCTCCTCGCTCAGATCTGCGGGTTATGGCCAACGCATTCGTGAGCGCAGCCAAGCGGCAGAGACTCGACAAGGCAGAGGCGACAGAACTGGTGGAGGAGGCATGGCGATGAGAGGGTGGGGTCGGCTTCTGGGCTGGGCGGGCCTGATGGTTGCTGTGGGTCTGGTGCCCCTGGTGATCGGCTGGTCGCACATGCCAGACCCCGTTGCGACTCATTGGGGGCTCGACGGTGTCCCCAATGGGAACATGCCCCTTGCGACGGTTCCTTTGCTGGTGGTCTTCATTGTGGCCATCGCCCTGCTGACGACTTCGCTGTTTCGAATCGAGGGTCGCCCCACAGCCGAGGCCTTCGCGATGGTGGGCTTGTTGGGTGGCCTTGGGGTGGTTCTCATGACCAGTGTGGTCTATCTCAATTGGGACGTTTCCAGTTGGGAGGAAGCCGGGCCGTTTGTCTGGTGGCACATTCTTGGAGTTCTGGGCGGAGCCGCAGCGGGAGGCTTTGTCGGCTACTCCCTGGGGAAGCGTTGGTATCCGATACCGGTAGGCGAGGGCCAGGTTGTGGGTCCCGTCGTGGACATCCCCGAAGGAGAAGTCGTCTCGTGGGTCGGATCCTGTTCGGTTCGGTGGCCGCTGTTCATCCTTGGCCCGGTCGCGATCGTCTTTCTTCTCATGCGTGGCTGGTGGGTGGTTATGGGGTTGGTGTTCATCGTGCTCGCCCTGTTGTTCTCCCGTGTCTTTGTCTCTATCAACGATGCCGGGCTCGACGTCAGATTGGGCGGTGGGATGCGGGCGAGGAGAATCGCCCTTGACGACGTTCAGTCTGCCCTGGCCATCGATCTCGAACCGGCGGCGTGGGGCGGCTGGGGATGGCGGGTGACCTCGGGGGCTTCAGCCATAGTGCTTCGACGTGGCGATGCGATAGAACTGACATTCGAGAACGGTCGTCGCTTCGCTGTGACTGTCGACGACGCCGCAACGGGCGCTGCCCTGGTCAACGGT
>Ga0255053_10001127_pt1 | contig 14714 bp, 18 predicted proteins | sample JV7_2_22_MG_FD_188635 | JGI IMG/M metagenome (GOLD analysis project Ga0255053, IMG submission 188635) | Seawater microbial communities from Jervis Inlet, British Columbia, Canada - JV7_2_22 | ecosystem: Environmental > Aquatic > Marine > Inlet | place: Canada: British Columbia | collected...
CACCCCCTCCAAGACCATCAAGTACTGTGGTCAGAATTACCTGCAACGGAAGATCCGGTACTACAAACCGGGGGCGATTCTCTGCCTCGACATCCTTGCAGCGAAGGCCTTCGGGTTCACACCGAAGAAGATGCTCGACATCCGCGGAACCATTGCGGAATACCACGACGTCGAAGTGGGGAACATCCCCATCGTCTTCACCTACCCCCCGAAGAACTACTTCTTCCCTGTGGGCAGGAGTCCTCACCAGACTCTGGAAACCTTTCTCATGGATTTGAGAAAGGCGGGACTCTGTGCCAAGGGGTTGCACAAGCAGGAGAACCTCAAGGAGTGGGAGGAGAAGATCGAGTTTCCACAGAACAGCGTGGAGATCATCGCCCTCTGCAAGCGACTGCTCCAGCTGGGAGAAGAAGGCGCACTCAAGCTGGCGTTCGATATTGAGACCACAGGCCTGTGCCACTGGTACGACGAGGAGCACGTCGCTGAGCTCCTCAATCGGATCGAGAACCCGGACGGGTGGTCGTCCAAGGTTATCGAGAAGATCACCAAGAACGATGTCCTGCCCTCAGTGGCCAAGGTCATCGCCATCTCCTTCGCCTGGGGGATGGACAAGGCTGCGTGCTTCGATACCCGGAACATCAGCAAGAAGGCTTGGGAGGCACTCAAGCAGGTCCTCGAGAGCGACATCCCCAAGCTCGCCCACAACGCCAAGTTCGATATCACCTACCTCATGGCGTTGACCGGGATCCGGGTGAAGAACCTGGCAGGCTGCACGTTGCTCAACATGCACCTGGTGGATGAGAACCGGGGTGGTTCCTATCACGGGGAGTACGGCCTGAAGAAACTGATCTGGGACTACGACACCAGCTTCGGTGGGTACGAGGAACGGACAGGCATCAAGGTCAACATCGCCAAGCTCGCTGAGGAGATGAAGACGAACAAGAAGATGGTCCTGCTCTATGCAGCGATCGACTCCCTGTGCACCTGGCGCCTGAACCGGACCCAGTACTTCCTCCTCAACGACGCCAAGCCCACGGGGAGGGCCGCTGACGTCAAGATGACTCCACTGTGGGCCTTCGCCCGGGATTTCCTCCCTGGGGCCTCACAGGCGATCTCTGACATGGAAATCGCAGGGGTCCGGGTAGACATGGATCGGGTTGACCACCTGATGGCCTTGTACAAGAAGCTGCTCCGCGAGGAGGAGTCTGGACTCAAGGGACAGCTCATGCTGTTGGGTCAGGAGAAGATGAACTGGCGCTCGGGGCAACAGTTGGCCAAGCTCCTGTTCGACGACCTGGGGCTCACACCCCTGAAGAAGACGAAGGGCGGGGCACGTGCCACCGATGCAGCTACCCTCGAAGCCCTCGAGGACCAGCATCCGGTGGTCTCGCACTTGATGCACATGAAGAAGCTCGAGAAGCTGATCAACGGATTCCTACTCAACTGGAAGACGTTGGCCAAGCGGGTCGGGCCTGGGCACTGGCGCATCTACCCCTTCATCAATCTGGACGGAACCGTGACGGGCCGGCTCTCGATGTCGGACCCCAACGGGCAGCAGATCCCGGACTGGAAGAAGTTCAAGAAGCTGGCCGAGGCTTATGGGATGGGAAAGCAGCTCAGCGAGTTTGACCTCAAGACCTGCTTCATTCCCAGCCCAGGAATGGCCTTCGTCTATGCGGACTACAGCCAGCAGGAGGTCCGCGTCCTGGCGAACTACTGCCGTGTTGGTCGGCTGCCAGAAGCACTGGCTGCCAACAGCTCGGCCAAGCTAGACATGCACTGCCTGCTGACTTCCCTCGGCGAAGAGATCCCGTACGACGAGGTGTACGCGATCAACAAGGACGAGGATCACCCCCGACACAAGGAGATCGCCGCCAAGCGGAAGGGCTACAAGAACGTCGTCTTCACCCTGGCCTACGGTGGGACCGAACACACGCTCCTCGAGCGGTACGGAATCCCACTGGAGAAAGGCAAGGAGTTGTTTGACGAGTTCTACGAGCGCTTCCCGGAGGTCAAGGGATACATCGAACGTAGCCACAGGATGGCGGAGAACAAGGGGTACGTGACGACTGAGTTTGCACGTCGTCGTCGGCTTCCGATCCTCTCCTGGAAAAGCTACGATGGGAGGGCGTTCCGACAAGCTCAGAACGCTCGGATTCAAAGCACCGCGTCAGACATCTGTCTCGAGGCGGTGATGGGGCTCAACCAGGAGCTCCGCACGGTTGAGGGTAGGGTTGCAATCACGGTCCACGACAGTATCATCGGTGAAGTGCCCTTGGATCAGATCAAGGACGGTATGCGGATGTTCCCCCGAGTCATGGTGGATCACCCAGTCGCTGAGCATGACTGGCTCCGAGTACCGGTTGCGATCGACATGGCAATAGGCATGTCCTGGGGTCACCTAACCAGCGTGTCATCTACGGATGAATCAGACTGGGACGACGCTCTCTCTCAACTGAAACAACCACTTAGTCAACTGACGTAAACAAGGTGTTACCGGTAGTTGGAGTCTCCGTTCCGGAGACACGGATTTGCGGTAGGCAAGCTGCCTCAGACAGGGGCCCGGACGTAGTTCGAGGCCGTCGGCGATCGCCGGCGGAGCTCGTGCGCGCCGCGGCGCCTCGAAGAAAAGAAGAGCGCCTACTTCTTGTTCGAAGACTCGAGCTGCTCTCGATCGGAGGTCCCGGTCGATTTCGTTGTTGCTCGAGCACTCGTCGATCGATCGTGTATTCGAAGGCTTCGGCGAAGACAACATTCCGTCTTCGAAGAAGGCCTGAAGGCCCACGGCCGTGTCACACTCGCTCATAGTACCGACACCTAATGAAGAACTAAGTGTTACCGGTGGTTGGAGTCTCCGTTCCGGGGACACTGATTTGCGGTAGGCAAGCTGCCTCGGAGGTGGGCCCCAGGGCCATCAGTCCCCCTCCGTCGGCGTTGGGACTTTCACCTCTGGTACTTGGTGTACTAGAGATCTGATCACCCACCGCCAGGCGGCTGCTGTTGTTTTAGGCCATCGCCTTCCGCAGCGTCCGCTCGTTGAGAGGTTTTCCTCTTTCTCGAGCACGCGAACTCGAAGTCGGCTTCTCCTCTTTTTCCCGATCAATCGGTCGGGATCGTTCCCGAGCCTGAGCTCGGCGATCAGAGTTGGAAGATCACGGACTTGAGTCGTCGAGCTAGCAGGTCGTGTCGATGAAGACACGGGCAGCTCTCACCTCGACTAGCACCGGTTGTTAGCAGTATCTTCCCTGCACCCGGGTGTGGGGAGGCAGAAGCATTCACGTGGTTCTGTCTTCGTTCCGAAGACGCTGTCTGGCGGTAGGCGCGCTGCCCAAAAGATGTGACACGTACTCCGTGCTCATCCCTCCGGCTGCCTAACCTTCGCCCTCGAGCATGTTGTCCCTAAGTAGTGGGACCTATACGCATTACTATAAGAGCACGAGCAGTACCGAAGTCTTTACCCTGTAAATGGGTATTACCAGTGGTCGGAGACTCCGTTCCGGAGTTGCTGATTTGCGGTAGGCAAGCTGCCAAGGACCGGGCCCGAGTTCCTCGCGCGCGTACGCGTGGGGGGCGATGGCTCCAGGCTTCGGGCAGGTGAAGAGCGCCTACCTTTGTTGATGTTCTTCGATCGCAACGACCTGCATGCAGGTCTTCGCTTTCGTAACCACAGGGCCCGGCGGCCGAGGTGTCCTGACGTACATTCGTCATCACCTCCAGTCCAAACACCTGGTTCGAAGCACAGCTCCTCAAGAAGAACTTCTAGTTCTTGTTGGCCGCAACTGCTTCGAGTGGTTATAGTCGGAGAGCTCTAGTGGATGTCGTCGACTTTCACTCCTCGGCTAGCCCGAGCAAGCACTGAACTGAAGTATCTCGCAACATCGGCCGATGGTTGCAGTCTCCGCTCCGGAGACACCTGAATCCTGGGTAGGCAAGCGTCCCGCTAGATAGGGCGCCGCGCGTCGCCGCGTCCTTCGGGTCGTCCGGCGGACATCCAGGAGCTCTTCCTCCTCATCACCCAGTCGAAAACCTTAGTGCTCCTGCGACTCTGGCCGGACCATCGTGGTTCGCCGAAGCCCCAGGCCATCCGGGTTCCCGAGCTTTTGCTGATCTCGGTCAGCTGAACTGGGCTGCTTTTGGTGAGATGGAGGGTGTTCGGACCCAATGGGGAGCTGGTATCATTCCCTCGAGGACGCACACCCGTAGCACTGGCCGAGACTTGCCCATGTCAAACTCTGCATTGCCAGAGTTCTTACAGCGCCTGTGTCGGCTACCGTTGCTTACGGCCGACCAGGAACGCGAGCTCGCCGGGGAAATGCGTCAGGGGTCTAAGTTGGCCCGTGACACCCTGGTCGAGCGGAACATCCGCCTGGCGGTGCGCTGGGCGGTTAGGTACTCGACTAGCTCTGGGGCTCCTCTTGAGCCACTCATCCAAGCCGGCTTGGCAGGGATGGCAGAGGGGGTTGAACGCTTCAACCCCGACGCAGGGCGCTTCACTACCTACATCACCTTCTGGATCAAGAAGGGAATCTACGAGTGGTTCCGCAAGGAGCCCCTTATCAAGATCCCTGTCAACCTGCGCAACTACCTGGCTCGCCTCTCAGACGAGGAGATCGAGGAGAAGGTTCGGGAAGATGCTGATTCGGGTGCGTTCGGAGCCTTCTCGGGTGACTCCATCCGGAAGGCCCTCCGTCTCATGAAGACCAGCCAGCTCGTCTCCCTCGACCTCATCACGAGTGGGGAGGACAACAAGGCCTCAGGGCTGGCCTGTCACAAGACTGAGGACCCAGTCCATGCCGAGGAACGGCGGGATGACTACCGGGCTCTCTACGCCCACCTGGACAAGCTCGAGGAGCGGGAGAGGATTGTCCTCGTCCTACGCTATGGGCTTGACCAGAAGGAGACCCCACGGACCCTCGGGACAATCGGGAACCACCTGGGGATTAGCAAGGAGCGAGTTCGTCAGATCCAGATGGGAGCGCTCGCTAAACTACGGACGCAGCTAGGAGCTGTGCTTCTTCCTGAGTCAGCTCCTGACGAACAATCTCCTCAATGATCGAGTCGGACGTCTTCATGTTCAAGAGCGCGTCGCCGGCCAGCTTGCGGCCTGTGATCGACATGAAGTTGAGCGCGTGCGTGAAGTCGTCCGGGATGTGAGGGTTCCGGTGGAACGTCATGTACGTGCGCGTCGGCGTCTCGGTGACTGACTGGAAGATCGTCAGGATGTCCGGGAAGAACTCGTCGACCATGTCTTCTTGGTGAGGGAAGCAGATGTTCCGTCGCTTCATCTCGAAGAACAACCAGTTCAGGCTGTGGGTCCGGTTCAGCATGTAGCGGCCGGCGTCGTTGTTCCAGTGCATCAGGTGCTTGGAGGCACCGTACTGGTACTCGAACACACGTTCCCAGCCCAGTGCGCGACGGAGCATCAGGTTGTTGGTGTAGCCCACCCCGAAGTCCACTCCGATCGCGGCTACCCTCCAGGCCTTGCAGGTCTTGATGATCTCCTGGATCTGGTCTACCACGTCTCTACCGTGGAACTTCTCTGCATAGAGGACGACGAACTTCCCGTGTGGGGTGAGGCCCCCAATGGTCAGGACCGTGAAGCTGGTCTGACCTGAGATGCCCCAGTCAACCCCACCTACCAGGTGCGAACAACCGTGCCGGAAGTTGGGGCCGATGTCCCTGATCCGAGGGAGGACACAACAGTCCTTCAGCTCACGCAGGGAAACGAGTCGACCACCTGAGTCGTAGGAGAGACCCAGGACCTCGTTGGCGAACATGGCAGGCGGGTACTTCTTGAACTTTCGCCAGAGCTCGCGCCAGGCCTTCGGTACGTTTGGGTATCGGTCTGTCTTGTCGAGCGGGTTGTACCAGATGTTTCGCGGGACGATGATCTGAGGGATGTGGAACCCTGTGAAGTCGTCGCACGCGTCTGGGTTCATTGCATGCCACATCCCCTTGTAGGGATCGAGGAGCTTCCCACACGCTACGCAGCTCAAACCGTGAGGCTTGAGCATGTCGTAGATGTATTCCTCAACAGGCACGTTCCACTTACTGCACGAGGGGCACTTCATGATCCACTCGTGCTGGGAGCTCTCCTGCCAGAGCACCTCGAGCGTCCCGTCTAGGGTCTTGGGTGTTCCTGAGTAAAGCTCGTACTTGTAGGGGGAGGCCGAGAGGGACTCGTTGATGACAGGCAGGAAGTCCCACGGGATGTCCTGGATCTCATCGAAGTTGTTCTTGTCGGCAGGGATCCCGCGAGCACGGTCGGGAGAATCGTGGCAGTACGTCAGCTGAAGGATGCTGCCATTGGCCAGCTGCTTGGCCATGACGCTGTCCTTGCACTTCGAGTTCCAGTACTGCTTACGGAACACAGGACTGCCTTGGATCCCCGGGTCCAGGTAGAAGTTCGAGAAGCGAGACGCCTGATCTCTGAGGGGCGTGACGAAGGTGGTTTTGAACCACGGCTTCGTCGCCGCGTCGCAAAGCATCAGGTTACGCAGGGTCGTCGATTTGGTAACCTGGCGTCCAGCCTTGATGACGATCCGCGGGGTCTTGCATTCATAGAGGGATCGCGCCCACGGGAAGGCAGAGAGCGACAGTCTCTTGCCTTCATGGAACAGCAGGTTCTGGGCTAGATCGTAACTTGTGACCATTCAACTACGGAGAAAAGAGCCGATGTCACTAAGCCTTCGGCGGCCCATCGATCTTCCTGAGTCCTATCGGCTTCAGGTTAGAGTCGAAGAGGAGAAGATCCCTCAAGACCTACCTCTAGTCGTAGACCGCTTCAGCTTGGCCATGTTGTTAGGTGTTACCCCCCGGGAGATCGGGATGGTCATGCACTGCGAGAATGAGACGCTCCCAGATGGCAGAACCATTCGAGCCTATCAGAAGAACTACTACTATACCGTGTTCGAAATTCCAAAGCCACAGACCCGTTGGGAAGAACAGAACGGGATCCAGCGCGTACGGAAGATCCAGGCGCCCAAGCAGCCCTTGAAGAAACTCCAGCGGGCACTCGCCGACAAGTTCTGGAGTCGGTTCCCAATCCCTGCTGAGGCAACAGCATACCGCGAGGGGATGTGCATCGCGGACACTGCTCTCCAGCACACCGGGACCAAGCTCATAATCTGTATCGACCTGAAGGACTTCTTCACGTCCTTCAAGGAGAGCATGATCCGGAAGTTTCTTCTCGCAAGAGGATACCCCTACCTGATTGCGCGAACGATCTCTGAGATGTGTACCTTCCACAACTTCCTTCCCCAAGGGAGTCCGTGCAGCCCCGTCGTCAGCAACGTCATGGCAGGGGAGCTGATGGATGGGCGGCTCTCAGAGGTGGCCAAGAGGCGAGGCTTCCACTACAGCCGCTACGCCGACGATATGATCTTCTCTGCCCAGAGACCCTCAGCCCACGCCATGGACAACGCCGACGGTGTGGTCCGGGAGGTCAAGGCGATCGTGGAGAGCGTGGGGTTCCAGATCGCTCCGAAGAAAACCAAGTACATGCGTCCCCACAAGAGGCAGACGGTGCTGGGGATGATCGTCAATCAAGCTCCAATCCACGATCCCTCCTACGAGGGGGAGCCGTTCGTCCGGATCAGCATGCCAATGTACAAGCGGCTGCGGGCCATGCTGCACGACGCAGCGACGCGCTCCATCACTGAAGCGGCAGCGAAACACGGGAAGCCGCCCCACCAGTTCATCCGCTACATCCAGGGGTACCTCGGCTCGTTCATGAAGCAGTGCGACAAGCGGCGGTACTACAACCTCGTCCACCAATGGAACTACATCAAGGAGAAATGGACCCAGGAGCAGGCTGAAGCTGATCGCCAGTACCAGCCCACGTTCCCGTCATTGCTATGAGCGACCATCCACTAGAGCAGCGACGCAAGCAGGTAGTCATTCCCGCTTCCCCGTCGTTGGACCGGCCGCTACCCACCCGCGATCTGCCTATAATTGACGTAGAGTTCACGATCAACGAGGACGAGCCCTTGGAGCAACAGCTCCGGAATGCGGGGTACGTTGGATTGAGCGAGGACGACATCTATCTTATACGGCGTCATCTGGGGTTGGAATAATGGCTGTCCTGAGCAAGAGTGCCGAGCGATATCTCGGTAAACGTCTCCCGGAGATTCAGCCTGAGTACAACGCGTTCTACGCCACTGGCCAGAGCGCAGTACATCGGGACGAAGTCACACGAACCGGGCAAAAACCACAAGAAACGCAACCAACGAAGAAGGGAGGTCCCTGATGGAGACGACTGCACTGCGGGTCGTCGTCGGGATCTTGAGTCTGTTGACTATTCTTCAGCAGGCTCGGATCCGTCGTATCGAACGGCTCCTGCACTTTACAGAAATACCGGAGCCACCCCCGGAGGTGAAGCCGCCTTTACCGGCTAACGTCGTAGGCAGTCGTGCCCGCTTCGTCTGAAGAGGAACACGCCTACTTCCGGGTGACCATCCAGAGCTGCGATGCTGAAGGCAACCAGCTTGAACGGAGGGTCAGTGAAACGTGTCAGGAGTACATCCTTCTGCCCGTGCAGCAGGACATGGAGCCGAGAGTGATCTCCTCCGTGCGCCCACTGTCGGTGCCCTTCTTCCTTCTGCGTGCCTTGTGGTCTGTTCTCGGACTGCAACCAACCAAGGAGGGCAAGTGATCTGGCTAGCATTCGCCATAATCGTCATTTTCCAGATCGACACACACCGTCGAATGGCACGACTGGAGCGTTCAATCGGTGGAGTAATCCACCGCCAAGCACTCCAGGGGGGTATGCACCCCCACAACGCCTCACGCCTGTGAGCTGACTGATAGTTCTTAGTCTCCGTCCCGGAGATGCAGTCCCTGCTCACTACTTTTCCACCCCCTGGAAGCGCACTTCCTGGGCGGCGGAAGGGCCAGTTCCAGCGAACATACGTATTAGCTGAGCTCGAGCGTGGGAGGCGCAATGAAACGACCGCACTACACAGAGCGAGAGAACCGCATCCACTGGTGGACCATGGGTGTTGTGGTATGCCTCGCATTCTGGGCGCTGAACACGGAAGAGATCCCCGAGACGACGCAAGTCACCTTGGGGATCGTTCTCCTTCTGGCGTTCTTCGCCGGCGACGATCTGACCCATCTTCTGATCGGCGTCATTACCCTTTCTCTTTTATGGATGAGGTTCTTCGGATGAACAATCAACAAGAGGGAAAGGGGCCAGGGTTGGTCTTCATCGTCCTCGGCGTCATAGGCCTGGCTACCGGAGCAGGCCTGTGGCCAACCCTTCTACTGGCAACCAGCGTAGTAGTAATCGCGAACCTGAAGACGGATAATACAGGTGCGGCGCTAGCCACTCTGGCGTGCCTGGTTATCTTGGGCCTGGTGATACTCAGTTGAAGATCTGCCTTATCCATCGAGAGCAGTACCACGGCGACAGCTGCCATACTTGTCGCGAGGCGGGAGGGGTCCAGGGCATCAGTATTGGGCCTTGGATCTATCTCGACCGACTTCCCGCGGAGCTTCAAGACGAACTGAGGAGACACCAGCCTGAACTTTTCGAACAGCCAACCCGGACCGTTAGGCTCGCAGGGGACCTCCCCGAATCAATCCGCGCCCGTATTCTTGGGCGGGACTATGATTCACCCCGGAAGAGTAATCAACCTCCACCTATCTGCCCTGGACTTGCTGTGGAAACAGCACCAGAACCCGCCCCCGCCCCCGCCCCCGTCTCCGGACCAGGGCCAGGACCCGGACCTGAGTATCCCCCCGAGCTCCTCTCTGAGGAGCCTCCAAGAGCTCCAAGAGCATCTGGCGCGATCCCTCCAGTCCTCATTCCCCCCGAAGCTATGCCCAACATGTCTCCGGAAGATTTTTTTGCCTATGGGGACGCTGCTCCAAACCGAGGCTTCGACGGACTCAATCAGAGTTCTGAAGAGGGAGAACAGCCCGCTTCCGGGAAGGACGAATAGCGAGGTCACAGACCGGACCGTCGCTGCACTGAACGTCTACTTGTTCAATCGGCTGGCGGTACCTCGCAGCCTTGAGGAGATCATCCTCGAGACACTCCTCCTCATGTGGAACTACGAGGATGGGGAATGCACCCGCTGCGACAAGCCGGTTCTCTGTGAAGTCCCGAAGGAGATCACTGAATGGCCGACCCCACCCAATCCCTCTGCTACGGGGCAAGAACCACCGACCAGCTAACAGAGGCGATGCGTCTCATCCGAAAGGTTCGTGGCTGCACGGACTGCCTGCTCCACAAGGGGCGGGCCCAAGCTGTGTTTGGGCAGGGAAGCCTGTCCGCACACACCCTCATCCTGGGGGAAGCCCCTGGCGCCAATGAGGACCGCTACGGTATCCCGTTCTGTGGCATGTCGGGGGAGCTTCTCCGCTCAGTCCTGGAGGAGATTGACCCAGAGTACAAGCAGCGGGTGTTCATCTCGAACACGGTTCGCTGCCGGCCTCCGAAGACCCGAGACCCCTTCCCCGCTGAAGTCACCAAGTGCCAGAGCCACCTTGAGGACCTGGTCACATTGCTTCAGCCCGGGGTCATCCTAGCTGTAGGACGAGTCGCAGGACGGATCCTCGCAAGCCAGCCAAGGGCTCGCATCTCTCGACTTCGGGAGGAGTCGCAGGGGGTCTTCCGTTTTCTCAATGTACCTGTTATGTTTACCTTCCACCCCGCCTACATCAGGCGGAATCCGCATGAGCTTGGGTACTTCAAGCTCGACGTGAAGGAGGCATACCAGTATGGGACAACGGTCGATCAAGCGGGCCATGAAGCGAAACCAAGCGAAGGGCCCAGCACCAAAGAACAAGGGGAAGATGTCGGCGAGAGTCGATCGTGTTGAAAGCACGCTCCAAGTTCTGATCAACGCCCATAACGAGGGCCTGAAACGCGTCGCTAACCTAGAGCTCCGTATGATCTGCATCGAAGAGCTTCTCCTCGAGAAGGGACTTCTCAGCGAAGGGGAGGTCGAGATCAAGGTCACAGAGCTATGCGAGCGCTTCTGGCTCACTAACAACGATGCCGAACCCGAAGGAGACGAGTCTACAGATGGAGAATCTGATGGACCTCCTGATGCTGGTGGTGATGATTCTGGCAGTGGAACAGATCAGCCACTACCTGACGGAGGGGGAGATCTTCACGAACCCGAGAGCGTGGATACTGGGGAAGAATGACTTCCTCGGGCAGCTTGTGTACTGCTTTGAGTGCACGAGTTTCTGGGTCTCCGTTGCGGTAGTCTTACTTGTGTGGCCCTTCGAGAGATGGGCCTGGAACGTGGTCGCGATCTTCGCGATTCTCGTCCCAGCCCAGTTCATTCACGGGGCTCGCCAGTGGCTATTCGCGGACGACGGACCAACTCAGAAACGGCTACCACCCCCAGGGGACTGACATGATCGTAGGGAACCCACGAAATGCCGGGCAGTGCCCACACGTCGTCGACGAGAAGTGCAGGGCCTTCGAGCCCCTCAACGCCTACTGTACGCGGTGCGGTCAGATCCTACGGATCGTGCCACGGCGAAGCACACCATTCCTTGACACCCTGACCCGGGAGCTCCCGGTCAATCGACGGGTTCACATTCCTTGGCGAGACCTCCCCAGCTTCTCGCCAGTGTCGCCCGTCGTGGGCGACGACTTTATATAGAACATCCGAAGGAGACGCGGAACGATGTCACGTGAAGAAGTGAAGTACCTCAAGGTCGTATGCGACCGATGTGGAAAGAAGATGCAGATCGACCCCTCGGAGGGTTGCGCCAAGATGGACGCCGTCAAGCTGACGGCTGCCGATGGCACAGTCACCCTCGAGTGCGGGGGTCATGCGGACCTGTGCAACGCCTGCGCGGTCACCGTCAAGAACAGCCTCCAGTCCTGCATCGAGCCGCCCAAGCGTCCCCGGAAGGCCAAGGGGGAAGACGTAGAGCCGGGGGAGCCCGGTGGCGAGCCTTCCAGCGAGAACGGGGGCGAGAGTGGCGAGCCCACCGGGACCGAGAACGAGGGCGAGCCGAGCGGAGAGCCGAGCGACGGCGACGAGGATGACGACGAGGATGACGACGAGGATGACGACTAGTCATGATCGTCATCGCGTTCTCCGGTAAGCGGGAGAGCGGGAAAGACACGGGGGCGCAACACCTGGGCCAGCATTGGCTCCGGGAGTATGCGTCCCCCGGGTCGCAGCGAGACTGGCCCTCTCGCCATCCCAAGAAGCTCGCCATGGCGGACCCGCTCAAGAAGTTCGTCAGCCAGTGGTTTGGCATCCCCATTGAATGGTGTAACACCCAGGAGGGGAAGGAGAAGAAGACCCACTTGTTGTGGGAGAGCCTTCCTCTTGAGATCCAGGGGACCTTAGAGATCGGGAGAGACGAGGGCCTCCACTACTACGCCGAGGGCTGGGACAGAAAGTCTGGCCCCATGACGGTCCGAGAGGTTCTCCAGATCTGGGGCACCAACATTCTTCGCCAGGCCGACCCGAACTGCCATGCCCGCCGTTGGACCCAGGAAGCACGGACCTTCGAGAAGGGTGGGACTCCGGTCCTGTTCGTCACGGATGTCCGCTTCCCCAATGAAGTCCAAACCACCCTGTCCTTCAGCGATAGGGCCTACCTCATCCGGCTCAACCGAAGGGTCCAGGATGATGACCACCCAAGCGAGACCGCCTTGGATGACTTCACCTGGCCTAAGGACCGGGTGCACTTCGTTGACAACGCAGACAACAGTCTCGAAGAGTACAAGACTCAGCTGGACGCCGTGTTCCAAAGGATCATGGCCCAGCACCCGACTGCGAGGCTTCGGTGAAGAACTGTCACGTCTACATCGCAGGGCCGATTAGCAAGGGCGACTTCCTCGACAACATCCGCTCCGGCATCGATGCGGGGAACCGGGTCTGGCGAACGGAGGGCTTGGGATTCATCCCCTTCATTCCCCACCTGGACATGCTGCTCTGTCTGCTGCATCCGTTCACGTGGGAGGAGGTCCTTCAGCTTGACGAGGCTTGGCTTCTGAAGTGTGATGCCATGCTCCGAATCCCGGGGGAGTCTCCGGGAGCAGACCGAGAGGAAGCCTTCTGCGCAGAGCACGGGATCCCCGTGTTCCACTCAGAAGAGACCTTGATTGAGTGGCGACGCGAACAGCTTCGAGTCGCTTGACCTTTACCGGCTAACCACGTAGGTTAGTCGGGTAGTACCTGGGGGCGAAATGGGTTCGACAGGACTTGATGCTCTACAGTTGCGTTCCGTGGTTGGTCTCGAGGCCACGTAAAAACGAGTCCAAATTACTTACTTGCGAAAGACGGAAACGTCATCCGCGTGGACTTCGGTGCTTCGGCGCCGATGGCCATGGCTGCCTAGAGCAGCAGCGGCGCACGCCTAGGAGTCTTCCGATCTAGGACCGTGTGTAATCAAGGAAGATAGCCCACCTGATCCCTGCCTGGGGAGATGGGGGCGAACTAGTTCAGGCTGGCTCTGACGTACCGTGCTCTTGCGGGACTGACTGAGTGAGATCAAACCAAGAGAAATGAACGTAGACGCTGTAGGACTAGGGTTTCTGGACTCCGGTTCGATTCCGGACGCCTCCACCATTGAGAGGTAGTTGTGGGCCGAGGGTTCGATTCCCTTGCCTCTGAGACAGCTAGCAGGAGGTTGTTGGTCCGGACCAGCAACCGGCGCAGCACACCTGCCTCTCACCCTCAACGGAGAAGAAGGCCATGTACAGTGACATCGAGCTTGGGGACCTCACGCTCCTTGAGCGAGACCTTCTCCTCAACCAGTGCGGCCCCAAGGAAGGGATCGGCAGCTGGGTAGATGCACCCGACCTGATCTATGGCGAGTGCTGCGACCGTCACGACCTGCGGTATCTTGTGGGCGGTGTTCGTGACCAGCCGCACGGAGACGCCTCCGAGCGTTACATGGCTGATCTTGAGATGTACGAGTGCATGCAGATGCGCGCGGCCAAGAAGGGTTGGTGGATCCGGTGGTGGTACCTGATGATCGCCCGGACCTACTTCAACCTGGTCGTCTCCTGGGGCCAAGACAACTACATCTTCCGGACCAAGGAAGAGCTCAAGGCCCTGGAGATTGATGACCTCCTCCGCGAAGAGCAGGAGCGTCAGGCCCGTACAGGGGAGAGGCGTACGAGCGCCTTCGAGAAGTGCATGAAGGACTGCGGTCGCTGGTAAGTCATTCCCGGCTTCAGCTAGCGGCCTCTACCTCGTATAATTCCTCTATGACCAACGACGACCAACTGACGATCATCCTGGCTCAGGCATATGCTCAGAGCTACCTCGAGAAGTCGGCTGAGTTTGACTGGAAGCAGCTCCAGCCGTACCTCCCCTACCTCGGTGCAGCAGCAGGTGGTCTCGGAGGCTATGCCCTCGGGGGGAAGAACCCCCTGATGACCGCACTGTTTGGTGCGTTGGCAGGTGGGTTCGGTTCCAAGATGGGTGCGGACTACGCCTTCGACAACAAGAACCCTCTCCAGTCTCTCCAGGGGATGTGGGACTACACCTCGAAGAACGTCAAGGATCGCTGGAACCGCGGCGAACGCCAGGAGCAAGAATCGCAGGCGGCACAGGACCGGTTGGTCAACCGTGAGATCAGTCAGGGAGAGACCCCTGCCGGCCTGGGGCTGAGAGATCTCGACACAGGAGAGGCCCCCACGTTCAAGCCCTGGCAGGAAACCCAGACTGGAGGCCAGGACTACTACGCTGGGCCTCAGGGGAAGCGTCTCTACCGGAGCCCCT
>Ga0255053_10001132_pt1 | contig 14691 bp, 10 predicted proteins | sample JV7_2_22_MG_FD_188635 | JGI IMG/M metagenome (GOLD analysis project Ga0255053, IMG submission 188635) | Seawater microbial communities from Jervis Inlet, British Columbia, Canada - JV7_2_22 | ecosystem: Environmental > Aquatic > Marine > Inlet | place: Canada: British Columbia | collected...
TCGGAGGTATCGGCAAGGGCCATTTGACGAAGGAAGTCGATGCGCTGGGCGGAGCGATGGCGGTCGCCATCGACCGCGCCGGCATTCAGTTTCGAACGCTGAACGCGAGCAAGGGCCACGCGGTGCGGGCGACCCGGGCACAAGCAGACCGCGGGCTATACAAGCGCGCGATCCGAATTCCACTCGACAATCAGCCGGGCCTGGTGATCGCTGAACAGTCTGTTGATGATCTGATCCTTGATGGCGGTCGCGTCGCAGGTGTCGTTACGGCAGAAGGTTTGGAAATCCGGGCGCGTGCGGTCATCCTGACGGTTGGCACCTTCCTGGGCGGCCGCATCCTGATTGGCCGCACTGAAGAAGGGGGCGGCCGCGTTGGCGACGCGCCGTCAATCAGGCTCGCGCAACGGCTGCGCGAACTGCCATTGCGTGTGGCGCGGCTCAAGACCGGAACGCCGCCAAGACTCGATCGCAAGACGCTCGATTACGACGCAATGGCGGAGCAAGTGGGCGATGCGCCCGTGCCGGTGTTTTCTTTTCTCGGGCGGCGCAGCGATCACCCGAAACAGATTTCCTGTCACATCACGAAGACCGTAGAAGAAACGCACGACATCATTCGCAGGTCGCTGGACGAGTCACCGATGTATACAGGTGCAATCGAGGGCGTTGGGCCGCGATATTGCCCGTCAGTGGAAGACAAGGTTGTGCGCTTCGCCGACAAGTCTTCGCACCAGATTTTCGTTGAGCCAGAGGGGCTGAACTCAAACGTCGTCTACCCGAACGGTATTTCGACAAGTCTGCCTTTTGAAGCACAGCTACGGTTTGTGCGATCGATTCCCGGCTTCGAAGCCGCGCGCATAGTACAACCGGGTTACGCGATTGAGTACGACTATTTCGATCCTCGCGACCTAAGGCCGACACTTGAGATAAAGCCAATTGGTGGCCTGTACTTCGCCGGTCAAATCAATGGGACGACGGGTTACGAAGAAGCGGCGGCTCAAGGGCTGCTAGCGGGCATCAACGCGGCACGAAAAACGCAAGATCAGGAGGCATGGTTTCCACGGCGCGACGAGGCCTACATCGGTGTACTGATCGATGACCTGATTACGCGTGGCGTGAGCGAGCCGTACAGGATGTTCACGAGTCGCGCTGAGTATCGTTTAACGCTTCGCGAGGACAATGCCGATCTGCGGCTAACGCCAGCCGGGCGCAAGCTGGGCCTCGTCAGCGACCATCGCTGGGCCGGCTTCAATGTAAAACGCGAAGCAGTTACAACCGAACAGGCGCGGCTGCACAAGACCAGGATAAAGCCTGCCGGCGTAACGGCGGCCGAGCTTCTCAAGCGGCCGGAAAACTCCTATCGTGATGTCGTCGCATTATCGGATGTCGGTAGTAACGCTGTAGTGGATGTGATGAGCGATGAACAGCGCGAGCAGATCGAACTACAGCTCGAAGTACAGGCAAAGTATGCTGGCTATATCGAGCGCCAGCAGCGCGAGATCGACAAGCATTCGAAACAAGAATCACTGCGCCTGCCAGAGGACATTGATTACAGCGCCGTCGATGGCTTATCCAACGAGGCCCGCCAACGACTTGTTTTGGCACGACCCGTTACGCTCGGTCAGGCATCGCGCCTCGAAGGCATGACCCCGTCGGCGGTATCATTGATTCTGGTCCACCTCAAAAAGCGACAGCTCAGGAAGACCGCGTAATGAAGATTAATCGCCTCGCCATTCTCGCCATCGCCGTCATTTTCAGTGTGGTGGTTTCTTCGTGCAGCGAGCCGCAGGATCAGGGCATATCGACATCCGTGTTGCACCGCGGCCTGAGCTCGGACCCGGAGTCGGTGGATCCGCACAAGGTGCGCAGCGTACAGGCCGGCGAGGTGCTCAGAGACATTGGCGAGGGCCTGCTCAGCTATTCGGCAACGGGCGAGATTGTCGCCGGCGCAGCTGATGAGTGGTCGATATCGAACGACGGCCTTACGTACACGCTTCACATTCGTGAGGACGCTCGCTGGTCTAACGGCGACCCCGTGACAGCACAGCACTTCCTGTTCAGTTTGCGGCGACTCGTGGATCCGGCAACGGCCGCATTCTACGCTCAGATGCTCGGCAGCATCGTCAATGTGCAGGAGATTGTTGCGGGCGATGCGGTACCGGCAGACCTTGGTGTCGAAGCGGTCGATGACAAAACGCTCGTGATCACACTCGTGCGTCCAACGCCATATTTGCTCAGCCTGTTGACATACCCGAGCACCTTTCCAGTCCATCCGGGCTCAATCTCGGAGCATGGCGAAGAGTTCACTCGCGCCGGAAACCTGTTGTCGAATGGTGCGTACAAGCTCGATGCCTGGGAGCCCGGCTCGGTTCTGGAGCTAAGCCGTAATGAACACTATTGGAATAATGCAGCCACGGCGATTGACGAGGTTCGTCATCACGTCATTGTTCAGGAAATGACCGAACTCAACCGCTATCGGGCAGGCGAGGTGCACATCACCGGCAGCGTTCCGCCGGACAGCTTCGAACAGGTGCGCGAAGAGTATCCTGACGAACTACATATCGCGCCCTATCTCGGTGTTTACTACTACGGTTTCAACCTGACCAAGCCGCCGTTCAAAGACAACCCACAGCTTCGCGAGGCGTTGTCGATGGCCGTTGATCGTGATGTGCTTGTCGCCAAGATTACGGGCCGTGGTGAGGCGCCCGCATACAGCTGGGTGCCTCCGGGTGTAGACAACTATGAGCCGCGCCGCTTCAGCTATGCGGAGCAAAGCCAGGACGAGCGCAACGCGCATGCGCGCCGGCTGCTCCACGAGGCGGGCTACGGTCCGGACAATCAACTTCAAATCGAATTGCGCTACAACACGTCGGACACGCAACAGCGCATCGCGCTCGCCGTGCAGTCGATGTGGCGCGAGGCGCTGGGCGTCGAGGCGACGCTGGTCAATGAGGAGTTCCAGGTCTTGCTGGCCAACATGCGGGAGCGAGAAGTGACGCAGGTGTTTCGCTCCAGCTGGATTGGCGATTACAACGATGCACATACGTTTCTAAGCATCATGGAAGGCGGCAACCCATCGAACATGCCGGGGTACCAGAATGATGAATATGACTCGCTTATGCAGCGTGCGGCTGAGCAGGTCGACCCGGATCGCCGGCGGCTGTACCTGGAAGAGGCCGAGCGGGTAATGCTTGCAGACCATCCGGTAATTCCGTTGTATTTCTACGTCAGCAAGCACCTCGTTGACCCCGACATCATCGGTTGGGGAGACAACGTCCTGGATTATCATTACAGTCAGCATCTGAAGCTGGCGCCGACAGACGCCACACCTTAATCGGAACACAGCCTTGCTGCGATACGCCCTGCTGCGACTGCTGGGCGCAATTCCGACGCTCTTGTTGGTAATTGTGCTCGCTTTTCTTATGGTGCACGCTGCACCCGGTGGCCCGTTTGACGACGAACGTGTGCTGCCTCCCGAGACTGCGGCAGCTCTGGCCGAAGCCTACAATCTGGACGAACCGCTACACCGGCAGATTTTCAACTACCTGTTCGGACTCGTGCGCGGTGATCTGGGCCCCTCGTATCGATACCGCGACTACACGGTCGGCGAATTGATCGGTAATGCATTTCCGGTTTCGCTAAAGCTCGGTGCGATGGCAATGCTGCTGGCAACGGTCATTGGCGTCGCGGCAGGGTCGTTCGCTGCGCTGCGCCGCAACAGTGTGCTCGATCGCATTGTCATGACTTTCGCGATGACCGGAATTTCGATACCGGTGTTTGTCGTCGCGCCCGTGCTCGTGTTGTTATTTGCCGTCAAGTTGCAATGGTTACCGGCAGGGTGGAGCGCAAACGACAGCGTCGCGCGATTCATGCTCCCGGTCATTTCGCTCGCACTTCCACAAATCGCCTACATTGCACGGTTGATGCGAGCGAGCATGATCGAGGTTCTCGCGAGTGACTTCATTCGGACGGCACGTGCTCAGGGTCTTGGCACAAGCGCGATCGTCCGTTATCACGCGCTAAGGCCGGCAATGCTGCCGGTCCTGTCGTACATGGGTCCGGCGATAGCGGCCATTCTTACGGGGTCGGTGGTAATCGAAGAGATTTTCGGCATACCCGGGCTAGGCCAGTTCTTTGTTCGCGGTGCGCTGAATCGCGATTACACACTGGTACTGGGCATCGTCATTTTTTACGCGGCGCTGATCGTTCTGTTGAACTTCATTGTCGACGTTTTCTACGGCGTTATTGATCCCAGGATCCGGCGGCGGTGAGGGTGCTCGCCGACATTTTGCGGCGAATACGGCAAAGCCGTGCGGCCGTAATATACGGCGGCATTCTCGTTGCGGTCGTTGTCGTTGCATTCATTGGGCCATTGCTCAGCCCGCACGACTATCTGCAAACCGACTTCGACAATCTGTTACAACGCCCGACGATCAGCGGGGCTCACTTTTTCGGCACTGACGACCTCGGTCGCGATTCGTTTGTCCGCACAATGCTCGGCGTGCAGGTAACGATGCTTGTCGCGATTGTCGCGAGCGTGGTCAGCCTGCTTATCGGCGTGACTTACGGAGCAATCGCCGGATACGTTGGCGGCCGGGTGGACGCGGTTATGATGCGCTTCGTCGATACGCTATACGCGTTGCCATTCGTGTTCTTCGTTATCCTGCTGATGGTCGCCTTCGAACGAAATTTCTTTTTGATATTCGTGGCTATCGGCGCGATCAACTGGCTGGACATGGCGCGCATCGTTCGGGGTCAGACGCTGTCGCTGCGCGAGCGCGAGTTCGTTGAGGCGGCAAGACTGACCGGCGCCTCCACAGCGCGAATTATCTTCAGGCATATCGCACCGAATCTGATTGGCGTGGTTATTGTTTACGTGACCCTGACAATTCCGCAGGCAATTCTCGTCGAGTCGTTCCTTAGCTTTCTCGGGCTCGGTATTCAGGAACCACAAACGTCGCTCGGCGCTCTTGTCGATGCAGGCGTTAATCAAATGGAGGGCGCGTCGTTCATGTTGTTGATTCCGGCCGCTCTGCTTGCTGTTATTTTGCTCTGCTTTAACTTCCTGGGCGATGCGATGCGCGACGTATTCGACGCGAGGAGCGTGCGATGAGCTTGCTGAGTGTCGATGGGCTGTCGATTCGTTACGGCGATGTCGGGGCGGTCAACGACCTGAGCTTCGCGATCGAACGGGGTGAGTCGGTCGGACTGGTCGGTGAGTCGGGATCGGGGAAGACGCAAACGGCACTGGCGATACTCGGCCTCTTGCCGGTACAGGCAGAGGTGAGCGGCAGCATAAGCTTTGCCGAAAAACCAATTTTGGGCGCGAGCGAGAAAGAACTCAATGCGCTGCGCGCACAGCGCATAGCGATGGTTTTTCAGGACCCGATGCAGGCGCTGAACCCATTTATTCGCGTCGGCGAGCAGCTGCGCCGCATATTGTTACAACACGGCCTCGCGGCAGGTGGACAGGCCCGGACACAAGTCATCGCGATGCTTGAGCGAGTGGGGCTGCCAGACGCCGAGCGTCAATTCAGGGCGTATCCACATCAACTTTCCGGCGGCATGCGGCAACGGGCGATGATTGCGGCCGCGCTGATTGCCGAACCGGAGTTGCTCATCGCGGATGAACCAACGACGGCGCTCGATGTAACGGTACAGGCGCAGATTCTGCAGCTGCTGGAAGCGGTTCGTAAAGACACGGCGTTATTGCTTATTACGCATGACCTGGGCGTCATTGCCGGGAACTGCGAGCGCATGCTCGTCGTTGAGGGTGGCGAGCTTGTTGAACAGGGTACGACGCGGGATGTTTTCGCGCACCCGCAGCACGAACATACCAGGAGACTCCTGAAAGCAGCGCCGCGACTTGACCGGGCGGATATTCCCACCGGCGGCAACGGCGAAGAGATTTTCCAGATCAGCAAGGCGTGTGTGAGCTACGTAGAGCAAGACCGCAGAACATTGCAAGCGGTTCGCGATGTCGATGTGACAGTACGGGCAGGCGAAACAGTAGCCATAGTCGGTGAATCCGGATCCGGGAAGTCGAGTCTTGTGCGCGCGGCGCTTGGGCTGGTGCCAATGCAGTCGGGCCGTGTCGTGTTCTGCGGTGTGACGCTGGCTGGTCTTGTGCAAGACAGGACAGGAGAAACCCGGCGCAGGCTGCAGCTCGTCTTTCAGGATCCCGTCGGGTCCTTAAATCCACAAATGCGAGTCGCAAAAATTATCGGTGAGCCGCTGCTGGTTCAGGAGCCCAATGTCCCTGCTGCACGCCGGCGGAAACGGGTTGCGGAAATGCTCGAGAAAGTGGGTCTGGGAGAGGAGTTTCTGGCCCGATATCCGCACGAGTTATCGGGCGGGCAGGCCCAGCGAGTCGCGATCGCGCGGGCACTGATACTCAAGCCCGGGGTGCTGGTCTGCGATGAGGCAGTGGCAGCACTTGATGGCACGGTACGTGAGCAGATTCTTGGCTTACTGCGCCAGATACAGCTGGAAAGCGGGCTCTCGATTGTCTTCATCTCGCACGATCTGTCGGTCGTGCGGGCAGTCAGCCACCGCGTACTGGTCATGTATATGGGCGCGCTTGTCGAGGCGGCGGACAATACAGCGATTTTCGGTGATGCGAGGCACCCCTATACGAGAGCGTTGCTGGAGGCGGTGCCGGTGCCGAATCCGGAGCACGCCGGTGGCAGGGCGACGCTGTCCGGTGAGATTCCGTCAATTCTTTCGCCACCCAGCGGCTGCGCGTTTCATCCGCGCTGTCCGCATGCGCGCGATATCTGCTCCGCCGAAACACCACAGCTAAGAACGGTTAACGGCACGAGTGTCGCGTGCCATCTAGCAGAGGAACTATAGCCTCCACGCTCGAAAGCCCTGCGGTCTCCGGGAGGGCCGCGGGTGGGATCTTTTTTTCCGGAAGTAAAGCGCAGCGACAAAATCGCCAGGAGCGATTTTGGACGCACAAAGTGCGCCCGAAGGGCCGGCAATAGGATGTTGCCGGTCAACCGAGCCATTCCGGAAAAAAATGATGCCAGCTGCGAGCCCGTGCATCGCGGTCGCAGGCTGTGTGGCCAATCGGGTGGCTACTGGAGCCCGGGTATCGGAATCGGCATTGGTGCGCCGTTGACTGTTAGCAGCCCCTTCTGGAACGTTGCTTCCAGTTCGTAGACGTCTCCGTTCCTTCGCAGGAACCCCATGCCAATCGTGGCATTCATTTGCGGATCAATGGTGATCAGGAACTCGACGAGTTCGGTGGGCATGCTTATCTCGGCTGTTGCATCGAGGGAAAGTAGCACTGACGTCCAGGTGAAGGGATCAGGTTCGGACGCGTCAACGACGAAGTGGAACTTCGAGCTTAGCGAACCCTGCGGCAATGAGATATCAAGCTGATCAAAGCGAAGCTCGAACCCGGCGACGAGCATCCGCTGCAGGTCGTCCTGAACAACGAACACGAAGTCGTCCAGGCTGCCACCGCCCTGCAGCCTATCGAAGGCGTCAACGATGTAGCCAAGCGATACGCCGTCAACATCGACAAGGCTCACATCAGCCGTAAACCCGGCCGTACCCAAATCGCCGAATGGCGTGTTCTCGAGATCTATGGTTGTGCGGCCGCTTACGCGCTCGCCATCGACACCAGAGGTCGTGTTGAAAGACAGCGGACCGAAAGTTATGGATTCGCCCAGTTGTTGCACCGTCATTGAGTGCATCGTCGCCCCGACATCACCGACGGAAAAACCGAATGGCGTTTTGCTCTGTTTGCCCGCGAACGCGACCTGGCTGACGTCAACATGCTCTCCCTCGGCCGTCAGCGCCAGCGACGCAATACTGCCGTCAAACCGGATATCGCCATTGGCGGAATCCGTTGTCACCTCAATAGTTGTATCGCCCCATAAAGTACTCGCGCCATCGAAATCGTGGGAACCGGCGTCAAGCTCGAGCCTGGATCGCAATTCGCCGGTCAGCCCAACAGCGCTATAAATCGTCCCGGGGAGCCTGAAGATTTCTCCATCCGTAAGCTCAACGCTGACCGTTGAAACGGCGCTACCAAGGCCGGGCATCAGCGTGCCCTTGTCGCGCGACATCGACGCAAGTGGAATCAGGCCGTGATCGAGTCGTGTGTCAATGATCAACGCAGGTAAATCATGGCGGTCGTCCGAATCGGCAAGCGCCAGGAAAAAGTTTTGTAACTCGCCCTCGCGAATTTCGACACGGTGCTGCCCCTCGGAGGAAAACCATCCGCGATCAAATCCCTGAGAGGTGACGACGACTTCCTGGCTCTCGGTCGCGGCCCAGTCAATATTTTTGTCGATCGACTTCTCAGCCAGGCGCCCGATAATTCCTGGCGAGATAAGTACGATAATCGCGAGCACGAGAAGCAGTGCGACAAAACCTTTTTTCACGGGGATTCTTCACCGGCTGGTTGCAGGGGGCGTGATGCTAGCATGGGGGGCCAGGGGTTTCGGGCTAGAAATCACGGCCCGTTGTCACTACCATAGCGACCTCAAAACATCCGGGCGCCCCGACGCACCTCACAACCGAGGCGGAGTAAGCGCCTTCCTTCGCGAGGGCTTGTACTCAATGTCAGGACATCAGGCGCAGACGACTGTTCTCGACGATGGCATCGTCGCCATCGACACTGAATATGCGCGCCCGCTGCAGGACGCAAGCCACCTGATCGTCGAGGGCGGCCGCGCGGCATTCGTCGACACGGGCGTTAACAGCAGCGTCCCGCTCCTGATAGACGCGCTCGCGCAGCAGGGCCTGGATGTTGGTGACGTCGACTATGTTTTTCTAACGCATGTTCATCTCGACCATGCCGGTGGCGCAGGGCTGCTGATGCAGCATCTGCCGAACGCGAGCTGTGTTGTGCATCGCTACGGCGCACCACACATGATTGATCCCGGGAAACTGGTCGCCGGCACGGAGGCCGTATATGGCGAAGAACAGACGCGCAGCGTGTATGGAGTCATCGAACCGATCCATCCGAGCCGGATAATCATTCCTGAGGATGAACAGTGGCTGGATCTGAATGGGCGCGCGATGCAGGCAATCAACACTGAAGGTCATGCGCGCCATCATTACGTACTCAACGACCCGCAGTCGAAGGGTGTGTTTTCAGGAGATAGTTTCGGCGTGTCGTACCGGGAGCTCGATACCGCAAAAGGAGAGTTCATCATTCCCACAACGACGCCCGTTCAGTTCGATCCGGAAGAGGCGCACAAGTCGGTTGATCGCATCATGGCCTGCGAACCCGAGCAGGTATATCTGACGCACTACAGTCGTGTTCGCAATCTCGGCCGACTGGCAGCGGACATGCACGATGGCATCGATGCGTTTGTTGCGATGGCACGCGATCATCAGGGCGCGGAGAATCGGACGGAGCAATTAAGCGCGAGCATGTTCGAGTATTTCGTGCAACGACTTACGGAGCACGGCTATAGCGGCGATCGTGAGATGATGTTCTCGATACTGAGCATTGACGTCGACCTGAATACACAGGGCCTCGAGGTCTGGCTGAGTAAACAAGTGTAGGGGCCCGCCCAGCCGTCGGCCGCTGGAGACGCCGCGTCACAGGAGTTACAGAGCGATGGAAAGATTTCGTGCGTATCGAATCGACGAAAGCGACGGCAAGGTTGTCGCGGCGTTTCAGGAATTGACTATCGATGACCTGACCGAAGGCAATGTCGTTATAAAAGTCAGCCATTCGACGATCAACTACAAGGACGCGCTTGCAGCGTCGGGAGCCGGCAGAATTCTGCGCCGCTATCCGCTGAATGGTGGCATCGATCTGGCCGGCGCTGTTGTAAGTTCCGATGATGCCGACTTCCAGCCCGGCACAGCCGTACTCGTTAACGGCTGTGGTCTCAGCGAGACGCTTGACGGAGGCTACTCGGGGTACGCGCGCGTCGACAGTAGCAGCGTAGTTCCGATTCCCGAAGGCATGTCGGCGGCGGAAGCCATGCAAATCGGAACCGCTGGCTATACCGCCGCGCTCGCAATTCATCGTATGGAGCAGAACGGACAGCGGCCTGAAAACGGTCCCGTTGTCGTCACCGGGGCAACAGGCGGCGTCGGCAGTATCGCGATCGACATGCTCGATGGACGCGGTTACGAAGTCGTTGCTGTGACAGGCAAAGGCAACGAAGACGGGTATCTGAAAAGCATCGGAGCGCGCCGTATCTTGCTGCGTGACAAGATCGAGCTCGGCAAGCGGCCAATGGAGAAGGCAGTGTGGGCTGGAGCAATCGACAATCTCGGCGGCGACTATTTGACTTGGCTGACCCGCACGATGGCCTACGGCGGGAACATCGCGAGTATCGGACTTGCGGCGAGTCACGTGCTTGAGACCACGGTGCTGCCATTCATCCTGCGTGCGGTGTGCCTGCTCGGCATCAACTCAGTGGACACGCCCCGGGAATTGCGGCTTGCCGTCTGGTCCAGAATCGGCGGTGACCTGAAACCGCGCCACCTGGATACGATAGGCCACCGAACCATAGGCTTCGACGAGCTACCGGATGCGTTTCAGGCCTACATCGACGGCACCGTCACAGGTCGGACGGTCGTCGAAATCAGCTAGCCCCGGATATTTCGCCCGTTCGCTGCGCTTTACCTCCCTCGACAAGCCCGCCGCCCGCCGGCCCAACGCTCACTGCAGACGTACCGCCGCCATATTGACCGTCTTGTGCATTTGGGAATGGGTGCTGCGGTGGTTTAGAATCCACTCCCCGCAGCAATTTTAATACTAATTAAAATTGGCGGAGTCGACACCCGGAGGATACATCGAATGAGTGCAGGAGTTCGTTTCAGGAACGCGCTCGAGGCTGAGCGGCCGCTGCAAATTGCAGGAACAATCAATGCCTTTACGGCGCTGCTTGCCGAAAAGGCCGGGTTCCGGGCGATCTATCTTTCAGGCGCCGGCGTAGCAAATGCATCATTCGGTCTGCCCGATCTTGCGATGACAACACTCAATGATGTTTGTGAGGACGTCCGACGGATCGCGTCAGCAAGCGATGTGCCATTGTTGGTCGATGCTGATACTGGCTGGGGCAGCGCTTTTATGATCGGCAGGACGATTCGGGAGATGATCCGGGCCGGCGCGGCTGGCTGCCACCTGGAAGATCAGGTTGCCGTTAAGCGATGCGGTCATCGCCCGGGCAAGGCACTGGTCGAGCCGCAGGAAATGTGTGATCGCATCAGGGCCGCCGTCGACGGCCGCATCGATGATCAGTTTGTGATTATGGCGCGGACGGATGCGCACGCAGTTGAAGGACAGCAGGCGGCGCTCGATCGTGCGGCGTCATACGTTGAAGCTGGCGCCGATATGATCTTTGCGGAAGCATTAACGACGCTTGCGGAATACCGGCAATTCACTGAGACAATCGATGTGCCGGTGCTGGCTAACCTGACCGAGTTTGGCAAGACACCACTGTTTACGATAAAGGAACTGGCAGACGTCGGTGTACGTATGACGCTCTATCCGTTGACCGCATTTCGGGCGATGTCAGCGACAGCGCTCGATATATACAAAACACTGCGCGAAGATGGTACGCAGACTGCCGTTTTGGACAGGATGCAAACACGCAAGGAGCTCTATGATGTTCTCGGCTATCAGGCCTACGAGGACAAGCTCGACGAGCTTTTCGCAGAGAAGGGACTGGAAACAGGTAAAGACTAAAGTCCGCCAACATGAGTGCGGGCAAGGAAGACAGACATGACAGACAAGAAAAAAACAGGCGGCCTGGCGGGCGTCACCGCAGGCAAAACGGCACTGTGTACGGTCGGCAAGGAAGGCGCCGGCCTGACGTATTGCGGTTATGACATTTATGATCTGGCCGAGAACGCGACATTTGAAGAAGTCGCTTATCTGTTGTTGTACGGGTATTTGCCGACCCGAGCAGAGCTCGACGGATACATTGCGAGGATAAAGATGATGCGCGGATTACCCGACGCGTTGAAGACCGTTCTCGAAATGGTGCCCGCGGACGCGCACCCGATGGGCGTCCTGCGCACGGGCGTATCTTTTCTCGGCAATATCGAACCAGAGGGCGACTTCTCGAATCAGTCGAATGTGGCGGATCGATTACTCGCCAGCCTGCCGTCAATGATGGTGTACTGGCATCGATATCATGCTGATGGCACGCGCATCGATACCGAGACCGATGATGACAGTATCTCCGGGCATATTCTGCACATGCTGCATGATAAGCCGCCACCGGCGTTACATCGGAAATCGCTCGACACGACGCTGATCCTGTACGCCGAGCATGAGTTCAATGCTTCGACATTTGCGGGCCGTGTGATTACCGGAACGTTATCGGATATGCACTCGGCAATCAGCGGCGCAATCGGCGCACTGCGCGGTCCGCTGCACGGCGGTGCGAACGAGGCAGCCATGGAGCTGATTCAGAAATTCGGGTCGCGCGAAGAGGCGACGGAAGGCGTGCTCGGCATGCTTGAGCGCAAGGACCTGATCATGGGTTTTGGTCATCGCGTGTATACAACGTCAGATCCTCGCAACTCAGTGAACAAGGCAATGTCGAAAGCCCTTGCCGAGGAAGCCGGGGACATGACGCTGTACGAGGTCTCCGAAGCGGTTGAAAAAGTCATGTGGGACGAGAAAAAGCTATTCGCCAATGCCGACTTCTTCGCGGCAAGCGTGTATCACTTTATGGGCATACCAACGCACTTGTTCACGCCGATATTCGTCTGTTCGCGCATCACCGGCTGGGCGGCGCATGTCATGGAGCAAAGGTCAGACAACAAGCTCATTCGACCGGCCGCGGAGTACATCGGGCCATCGTTGCAGGAATGGGTAGCGATCGAAGATCGCTAAACCACAAATAGAGAGATTCAAGCAATGTCGAATATTGATATTCGCTCGGCGCGTCGTGCTGCCTGGGACAAAGAACTTGTCGATATCGCGGATTTCGTCTGCGACACCGAGATAGACAGCGACCTGGCTTACGAGACAGCACATTACTGCCTGATGGACACTCTTGCCTGCGGATTTCAGGCGCTCGACTATCCGGCCTGCACGAAACTGCTGGGCCCGGTAGTGCCCGGCGCGACACTGGCCGGCGGTGCGCGCGTGCCCGGCACCTCTTATGAACTCGAACCCGTTATGGCGGCATTCAATATTGCTGCGATGAACCGTTGGCTGGACTTCAACGACACGTGGCTTGCTGCGGAGTGGGGGCACCCGTCAGACAACCTGGGTGGCATCCTGGCGGTGGCCGACTATCTGAGCCGGCAAAGCCGCGCGGTGGGCAAGGAACCGCTCGCGATGCGCGATGTTCTTGAAGCAATGATCAGGGCGCACGAAATTCAGGGAGTACTCGCACTCGAAAACAGCTACAACCGCGTTGGTCTCGATCACGTTTTGCTTGTGCGCGTAGCCTCCGTCGCTGTGGTGACGCGGATGCTTGGCGGCAACAGGGAGCAGGTGTTGAATGCTCTGTCACACGCCTGGATCGACGGCGGAGCCCTGCGCACGTACCGCCATGCGCCGAACACGGGTTCGCGCAAGAGTTGGGCTGCAGGCGATGCAACGAGTCGCGCGGTGCGTCTCGCGCTGATCGCGATGACCGGAGAAATGGGCTATCCATCGGCGTTATCGGCGCAGACCTGGGGTTACTACGACGTCCTCTTCAAAGGTAAACCGTTCGGTTTTCAGCGCGGCTACGGCAGCTATGTCATGGAGAACGTGTTGTTCAAGATCTCTTTCCCGGCCGAGTTTCATTCGCAAACTGCAGTCGAGGCCGCGATGCTCTTGCACAAAGAGGTCAAAGATCGCCTTGCTGACGTTGAGAAAGTCGTCATTGAGACGCAGGAAGCCGGCGTCCGCATCATCGACAAGACCGGGCCGCTAGACAATCCGGCCGATCGCGATCACTGCATCCAGTACATGACGGCCGTGCCGCTGATCTTCGGCCGATTAACGGCAGCCGACTACGAAGACGATATTGCGAGCGATCCGCGCATCGATGGGTTGCGCGAGAAGATGGAGGTTCGCGAAAACGAGCAGTTTACGAAAGACTATTTCGATCCGGACAAGCGTTACATTGGTAACGCAGTACAGGTCTTTTTCACGAATGGTGGCAGCACTGACCGAATTGCCGTCGACGTTCCAATCGGTCATCGCGAGCGCCGCGAGGAAGGCATTCCCGTGCTCAAACAGAAATTCGTCGACAGCGTGTCGCCGAAGCTGGCCGCGAAGCAGTGGGCTGCGCTCCACGCAGTATGCGCTGATCGTGACAAACTCGCGGCCACCGCCGTCGATGATTTCATGGCACTACTGGTTGCCTAGGGGTCAGAGCCCTTTTGCCAAAAAGGGCTCTGACCCCGTAAGGTGGCGCCATGCGAACCGCCATTCAGACAGCACTCGCAACGCTTGGCCAGACCTATCCGGCCGCCACGGCCGACAAAATGGTGACGCTCCTCGAAGAGTTCGTGCGCTGGAATCAGCGCGTCAACCTGACCGCGATTCGCGATCCTGCGGAAATGATAAGCGGGCACATACTCGATAGCCTGTCGGCGCGGCGGCTAATCCGTGGATCGAGCATTCTCGATGTCGGTACCGGCGGCGGGTTCCCGGGCTTGCCGCTCGCGATTGTCGAGCCGGAAAAGTCATTCACGCTCATCGATAGCAATAACAAGAAAGTCAGGTTTGTAGAGCACGTGGCCGGTTTGCTTGGGCTC
>Ga0255053_10001134_pt1 | contig 14671 bp, 12 predicted proteins | sample JV7_2_22_MG_FD_188635 | JGI IMG/M metagenome (GOLD analysis project Ga0255053, IMG submission 188635) | Seawater microbial communities from Jervis Inlet, British Columbia, Canada - JV7_2_22 | ecosystem: Environmental > Aquatic > Marine > Inlet | place: Canada: British Columbia | collected...
GTAAACAACAGGAACATGAGGTCCGAAGGCGTGACCGGCTCCCCGGCTTGCGGCGCATCGGATGGCGCTTCGGCCAGCAGGCGGTCATACCTTGTCCACCCGGGGTCATCCTGTTTCGATCCCACGGTAATCCGGGTCGTCAGAGACGGAAAGTCGTCGACAATGCCATCGATCATTTCGACAAAGCTGAAGCCCCGAAACTCGCCAGCCACGACGATGCCTTTGGCGTCGGTTACTTTCAGCACGCCGCCGAATTCATGCTCCCTGCCCGCGATCGGCATGTGTACGGACACCGCACCGAGATAACCGAGTGCGAGCATGAAAATCGTAACGTGCTGCCAATTGGGGAGTGCGATGATGAACCTGTCGCCGCGGTTGACGCCTTTCGCCTGTAACGCCGCAGCGAGGCGGGACACTTCTTTCGCAAGCTCGGCATAAGTAATTGGCTCGAAGCGTTCGTCGATGACCGCGATTCTGTCGGGCGATCGTTCGACAGCACTTTCGAGAAGATCTGTCAGCAATCGATCCGTCCAGAGTCCCTCTGCACGGTATGAATCACATAATTCCTGTGGCTGCTCTTTCATCAGTGGCATTACATCGCATAGCCGCCACTGATGCTTACGACCTGACCCGTGGTGTAGGACGATTTATCCGATGCCAGCAACAGCACGAGTGGCACAATGTCCTTCGGCACACCATGGCGCCTCAATGGATAACGTCGCACAACTTTGGCGAGCACCTCATCGTTCTGAAATATCTGGCTCTGGTGGCTGCCCTCGTGCCAGAGACTCTCGGCGCCTGCATCATCAGCGCTCTCGGGCAGGGTCAGTCCCGGACAGACGACATTGATGTTCAGATTATATTTTCCGAATTCGCGCGCCAGCGCTTTGCTCAAAGAGATAACGCCGCCTTTGCAGGCGCTGTAGACGGCTTCATTATATTCGCCGACCCGGCCTGCATCGGACCCAATCGTTATGATCTTGCCGTATGTGCGTTCGATCATTGACGGTGCGACGGCCCTGATGCAGTTGATCGGCCCCCATAAGTTAATCGCGATCTCGCGCTCGAAATCGCTGACAGGCTTGTTTAGAAAAAGGTCGTTTGCCGTCCAGCCTGCATTGTTCACAAGGATATCTATTTGTCCAAAACGTTCCAGCGTTTGTGCTGCCATCTGCTCAATTTGCTTCGCGTCAGTGACATCGGCCTCGATGAATATTGCATCGCCATCGCCCATCGCGTTGAGTTCTTCTACGACCCGTTCGGCCTGCTTTTTGTCGACGTCCGCGACAACGACATTGGCTCCTTCTGCGGCAAAACCTTCGGCGATGGCCTTGCCGATATTCGATGCACCGCCGGTTACGACGGCTGTCTTGTTGTTCAGTTCCAGGTCCATTATTTCTTGCCCTTCTTGCTTCGTTCCTGAAAAGCGTGTAACCGCTCCTCTATCTCGTCGATTGCCTCTTCCCGGTTTCGCTGAAAATAGACCTGCTCGAGCCACAATGCTTCCGCTATCGGCAACGTAAGCCCCTTCGTCGCGACTTCTTTTATCATGGGAACGGCATTTTTCCCGCCACGGCAGATCGCCTCCGCAATGTTCAATGCTTCATCCAGCAACTGGCCGTCGGGCACCACTTTTTGCACGAGGCGCAGACGCAACGCTTCTGCCGCATCGATCGATTCTCCGGTCAGCATCAGGAACAGGGCATCGCCGAGACCGATCAGCCTGGGAAGGGTCTGCGTGCCGCCGCCGCCGGGCAGGGCGCCCAACAACACCTCGGGAAGACCAAATACGGCTTTCTCGGAAGCGATTCGAAAGTCACACCCCAGGGCGAGCTCGCAGCCGCCGCCGAACGCATAACCGTTCACCGCGGCAATCGTGGGTTTGCTGATCTCCATCGAGCATGGAGTCACCCAGGTGCGATGCCTGTCTTCGGCGCTCCAATGGAGAAAATCGGGCGCTTTCTTGATGTCGATTCCGGTTGAGAACGCACGCCCTTCGCCCGTATAGATAAGAACACGGAGTTCGTCGTCTGCTTCGAACTCCTCCAGGCGGCGCCGGTGCTCCGCCATGAGTTCGAGGTCGAAGGAGTTCATGGCATGCGGTCGGTTCAAGGTCAGGATGGCGACCTGGTTACGCTTCTCCCATTTCAGCGCTTCGCCTTCCGGCTCGTTCTTTTCTTCGCTCATGCTTTGTGCCTGTTCACGTTACGCTGCCTCATTGCGGCCGATAAAATCTGCGATGCATTGATTCAATTTATCACTCGCTTCAAATTGCATGCAGTGGCCCACGTCTTCAAAAACAGTAAGTTCGGCGCCGGATATGGCGCGTGAAATCATTTCCGACGCTTTGGGCGGACAGTAAGGATCATACTCGCCCGCGATCACCGACGTGGGGCATCGGATGGCATTCAACTCCGGTGTCAGTGGGTTCTCACCGATACCCAACATCGCATTGCAGGCGTTCAGATAACCCGCCGGGTCGCGGACCGCAGCAATGCGCAATTCTTTGTATTCATTGATGAGGTCTTCATCTCCTGTATGGAAACATCCGCGCGCGTCACCGTCATTGGTCTTCGCAAGACTCTCGAGTCCGCCTGTGGTGACCTGTGCGATGCGATGATTGAAGAACTCCTGTCCGCCACGGCCGACAGCGCAGGAACTGGCGATCAGCACCAGGCCTTTGGTCAGTTCCGGAAAATCCAGCGCGAACCGCTGTGAAATGACACCGCCCATGGAGAAACCGATCAGCCAGGCCGGACCCGTCTCGAACGCGCTCAGCAACTGCGCGAGATCGTCCGCCATCTGTCGCACCGTACCGTCCGCCGTGCCGGTCGGGCTGTCGCCAAAGCCCCGGATGTCATAAGTAATGACGCGCATCGATGGCTCGAGAAAAGATACCTGTCGCCACCACACTTCGCGAGTCTCGGACAGGCCATGGATAAGGACTGCAGTTGGGCGCTCGCTCATGTTCGAGCCTTCATGCGGTTGTTAAGCTGCCGATTCCTTGAGGGGTCTGATGATTCCCTCATGAATCTCCTCCATGCGTTCCTTTCTGCCGCCTGCACGGAACGCCAATGTCACGCCGTCGAGACCAAGCTTGGAGAGCTTGCGTATCCTGTCCAGGCATTCCTCGGCAGAGCCCACCAGCGCCAGATAGTCGATGAGTTCTCCCGATACGACGCCCTTGTGCTCGGCATGTTGAGACATGTGCTCGAGACGATCGTAGGCCTTAGAGGCAGATTCAAAGTCTGATTTGTACGGTTGAAGGAAGTCGGGGAGTTCGCGCCATTTCGCGAACGTCTCCGCCTGTGATGTGACCCAGTGGCTGACATCGTCCCGCGCCTGTTCGCGATCCTCGGACATAGAGATATTGGACCAGAGATGCAGCTTGATATCGTCCATCGACCGCCCGGCTTGTTTCGCCCCCTCCCTGACGAGATCGATCTGCCAGCTCAGGAATTCCTCGTTCGCGCCGCCCATCAGGATCACGCCGTCGGCAACCCGCCCTGACAGCCGCAGCATGCGCTGCTGGTTGGCCGCGATGTATATGGGAATCGGACCCTTGCCAGTCACCATCTCGTAGGGACCGTGTTCACCGCCCGGTACCTCTTCGCTCGAGCAGAGCTTGCGAATCGTTATTATCGATTCTTCCATCTGCTTGATCGTGGCGGGCTTAAGGCCGATCGGAAATACACCCGTCCAACCAACACCAATGCCAACCAGCGCACGACCATTGCTGACCTCATTGAGCGCGGTAAACGTGTTCGCAAGAACACTCGGGTGCCTCGTCAGCGGATTGGTTACGCCGGTCGAGAGCAAAATTTTCGAAGTATTGACAGCGCACAGGGCGAGGGCCATAAAACAATCTTTCATTGACAATTGGCAGTCGGCAATCCATGCGCTATCGAATCCCAGCGCCTCGGCATGCTGTACGACCTCGACGTTATGAAGGATCGGCTCGCGCGAACTTATCCCAAGTGACAATCCAACATCCATCCCGGTATTCTCCTCTTCTGATTGATCTCGTATTGTTGTGTGCCGCTGGATGCGCATCGAGGCAAGGCTGCGACGATGCATTTGCCCATGGCGAGCAAGGCAAGCAGTATGCGTGCTCGATTTGACTAACTCAATACCAGCTGCAGATAGTGGAGGTCCGCCGCGGTGGTGGAGCCGCAGAAATAGGGAAGATGATGAAGCGATGGATTGAAGCAAATGAGGTTTCGGGATTTCTGGAGGCGGGAATGACCGTATTTGTGGCCGGCGCCACCGCGGAACCGAGTGAAATCCTCACCGCTTTGCAACGTCAGCCTGACCGCTGTGCAGGCATACATTTTGTATCGGTCTCAATTCCCGGTATCAATGGCTTCGATTTCTCCACTTTGCATCCCGAAGCGAGGTCCACAGCATTTTTTGCTACGCCTCAAAACAGAGAGTCCATCTCCGCCGGCCGGACGGAATTTATTCCGATGCAATACCGTGCGATCTTCGATTTCCTGGAAAACGATCTGAAGATAGACGCTGTCCTGGCGCAGTTACCTCCGGTCAAGGGCGACTCTGTATCGCTCGGGATCAGCGCCGACTTCCTGCCCGCCGTGCTCGACAAAGCAGGACTGGTCATTGCCGAAATTAACGAACGGCAGCCGGTCCCGGTTGATTCACCGACGTTGCCGCCGGCCAGGCTCGATTTCGCCGTTGCCTGTAACCGCCCGGTTCCCGTCTTTCCGGACGTCAAAGTCAATAAGACCGCAGGCGAGATCGGGCATCATGTCGCCCAATTGATAAGCGATGGCGATTGTATCCAGATCGGACTCGGCGGCATCCCGAGCGCAACCCTGGGCGCACTCTCGGACAAGAATGATCTCGGGTTTCACTCAGGCCTGATTTCCGACGCTGTGATGGTTCTGGCCAGGGCCGGCAACATCACCGGCCGCCAAAAGAACATTGACACGGGCAAAATCGTGACCGGCACCACGCTTGGCAGTCAGGTATTGATCGATTGGGCGGGGAGCGCGCGGGAACTCAGGTTTCGCCCGGTGAGCCACACTCACGATGTCGGTGTGATCCGTCAGATCGACAATTTCGTTTCGATTAATTCCGCCCTTGAAGTCGATCTCTTTGGCCAGGTAAACGCCGATATGCTGGCCGGCCGGCAAAGGAGCGGCACCGGCGGTGCGGTCGACATGATGCGCGCCGCCGCCCTGTCGCGCGGCGGGCGCTCCATCGTTGCGCTCAGCGCAACCGCCGCTGGCGGCGAAAAATCGCGGCTCGTCACGGCGTTGGGCCGTAACACGGCAGCGACCGCGTTGCGTACCGACGTCGACTACGTTGTTACCGAATACGGCGCACGTCGTATCCGGCATCTGCCCATATCAGCCCGGGCTGAGGCACTTATTGAAATTGCCGCGCCGGAGTTCCGCGATCAACTTCGTGATGACTGGCGCGTCCTTTCGGATTAGTTTCGGTACAAAACTCAGTAGGACTTGGGCAAGCCCAGAGCTTTTTCTGCGATATTGCAAAGAATAAGTTGCGGACTGACAGGCGCCAGGCGCGCGATCATCACCTCGCGTAGCAGTCGCTCGACGTGGTACTCCTTCGCATAACCCATGCCGCCATGAGTCATCACGGCACGGGTGCAGGCCTGATATCCGGCCTCGGCGCCGAGGTACTTTGCGGCATTGGCTTCGATGCCACAGGGCTCGCCATTGTCGTAAAGGGAGGCGGCACGCATTGCCATAAGAAAGGCCGCTTCAAGCTCCATCCAGCTTTGCGCTAGGGGATGCTGTATCGCCTGATTTTGGCCGATGGGGCGATCGAACACCACCCGGTCCTTCGCGTATTGTGCGGCGCGACTTAGAGCATTCTGACCAATGCCAATCGCCTCGACAGCTATTAATATGCGTTCCGGATTGAGGCTGTGCAGCAGGTGCCGAAAGCCCTCGCCCTCGTCACCGATCCGGTCTTCCATTGGCACCGGCAGCGCATCAATAAAGACTTCGTTTGAGTCGACCGCCGAACGTCCCATTTTAGGAATCAACCGGACGTCGCAATAATCGCGGTTTAAATCTGTATAGAACAGCGTCATGCCCTCTGTTGGGCGCGCACACTCCTCTTTGGGTGTCGTGCGGGTAAGCAGCATAATCTTGTCGGCTACCTGAGCGCAGGATGTCCAGATTTTCTTGCCGTTGATGACGTAGCCGTCGCCGGATCGATCGGCGCGTGTCTTGATTGATGTCGTATTCAGTCCGGCGTCCGCTTCGGTGACGCCGAAACAGGATTTGCGCCGACCCTCGATGAGATCCGGGAGCCAACGCTTCCTTTGCTCGTCGGTGCCGAAGACGACGATCGGGTGTGGCCCGAAAATATTCAGGTGAATCGCTGATGCCGCACTCATCGCGCCGGAAGACCCGGCAACTGTATGCATCATCAATGCTGCTTCGGTGACACCGAGGCCAGCACCGCCGTACTCTTCGGGCATGGCAATTCCCAGCCAGCCACCGTCTGCGATCGCCCGGTAGAAATCTTCAGGAAACTCCCCGCTCCTGTCGCGCTCGAGCCAGTAATCGTCATCGAATCCGGCACAGATCTTCTGTACCGCATCGCATACTGCCTGCTGGTCCGTTGTCAGCGAGAAATCCATCAGTCCTTTCTCCGGTAATCCGATTCAAACGTCGAACTGAGCCATTTAGCTACGACATATCGTGTCGGTCAAGCTCTGCTGAAGTCCTCACTGCCTCCTTGAGCAAATGCGCGAACGCGGTCTGAGTCGTAAACGCCATTCACGATACACTGGAGATACGGCATTATCGGTTGTCAATGACACCCGAACGTATTTGGAGATCAATATAACCATGGACAAACTGGCCTTTCTGGATGCCACTGCGCAGGCCGAGCTTGTTCGGCGCAAGGAAGTGACGCCCGCAGAGATGGTGGAAGCCGCAATCCGCAGGATCGAGCGGCTAAACCCGGAAATTAACGCCGTCATCACGCCGTTGTTTGAGCGTGCGAGGGACGCTGCCGAAGTTGCATCGATCGACGCGCCATTCGCGGGCGTGCCGTTTCTCCTGAAGGACATAGTGGCGGAATACGCGGGCACACCCTTGTCCGAGGGGTCCGCGTTTCTGGCGGGCCATTACATTTCGCCTAATGACAGCGAGCTGGTGCGGCGCTACCGGAAAGCTGGCCTGATCATCCTGGGCAAGACCAACACTCCGGAATTCGCGCTGCTGCCGACTACAGAGCCTCGGCAGTTTGGTGCTTGCCGGAATCCGTGGGACACCAGCAAGACGACCGGCGGTTCCAGTGGTGGTTCGACGGCAGCCGTCGCTGCCGGCATGGTGGCTGCGGCGCACGCGAACGACGGCGGGGGCTCGATACGCGTTCCCTCATCCTGTTGCGGCCTGGTCGGGCTGAAGCCCACCCGGGGACGAAACTCCCTTGGACCTGAAATAGGCGATGCGGCCAACGGATTACTTTGTGATCACGTCGTGACGCGTTCCGTGCGGGATAGTGCCGCGATTCTGGATGCCACGGCCGGCCCGGCACCCGGGGATCCGTATTGGCCTGCGCTGCCCGAGCGACCTTTCGCCGCGGCGGTGGAACGATCGCCGGGACGTTTGCGCATCGGCCTCGGGATTGAGCCGCTGACCGGTGTGCCTGCCCACCCCGACTGTATTGCCGCCGCCGAATCGGCTGCGAGATTGTGCGAGGAACTCGGACACGACGTCGTTGAGGCCTCGCCTTCTCTCGACGGCAAGCGCTTGTTCAAATCGTTTGGCAGTGTTTGGGCCGGCTTCCTGTGCTGGACCGTCAAGGACTGGGCGAGACGAAGCGGCCGTACGCCTGACGAAGCTTATTTCGAACCTGCGACCTGGCGCAGCTATTTGCATGGTGAACGCCTGACGTCCGGCGATTACCTGATGGCGGTTCAGGATTTGCAACGAGCAAGCCGTGACGCTGCTGCCTTTTACGACGACTACGACATCTGGCTCACGCCGACACTGGCGCAGCCGCCCATGCCGCTAGGCTATTTCGATTACACGCCGGAAACACGTGACCAGCATATCGCACGGCTCGGCGAATATACCGGGTTTACATTGATTGCAAACGCCAGTGGCCAGCCTGGTATCTCGTTGCCCCTCTACTGGAACGCAGATAAGCTGCCAATCGGCGTGCAGTTGCTCGGCCGTTATGGCGACGAGGCGACGCTCATAAAACTGGCCGGTCAGCTCGAACAAGCGCGGCCATGGTCGGACCGGAAACCACCGGTCAGTGGCTGATCGACGAGGTCTCACCAAATTACCAACAGCAAAGAAGAAATCAGGCGCGCCGAGCGGTATCAAGAATCCGGTCAGAATCAACAGGCGGCAAGCGTGCTTCGTAATGTCCTCGCAAGAGACAGCGAAAACTTCGAAGCAAACTATGCACTTGGCATGCTGTATCGTTATGCTGGCCGCAAAGATCTGGCAATTCCTTTGCTCAAGAAAGCCGTTCGGATCCGGCCCGATGACTTTGAAGCTGCTCTGAACATCGGAATTATCGAGCGCGACCAAGGGAAGTTTGTCGATGCTCACACGCACCTCAAGAAAGCCGCTGCCCTCGAACCAGACAACCCTATTGTGCACGCAACGTTGGGAGCATTGCACATAGATCGAGATGACATCGACGCGGCGACGATAGAATTCCATCGTGCCCTGGATTTTGAGCCGGATAATGTCGAAGTAAACACACAGATGGGTTCGCTTTATTCAATTCGTGGCGAACCGGACCAGGCAATCATTTATTACAGGAAAGCGATCTCACATAGCCCACTTTATGGTGATGCTCACTATAGGCTTGCCTTCTTGCAGAAGGTTACAGATTACACCGACGATGTAAGACGAATGGAAAAGGCCTTTCACACCCCAGACATGTCAGAGCAAGATCGAATTCTTGTTGGTATTGCTCTCGGGAAAGTCTTTGATGACCTGGCGCAATATGATAAGGCCTTTGAATGTATGTACGAAGCGAATCAACTTCAGCGAAAGTCGATAGTGTATTCGTCTGATGAACAAAGAAAGATATTCGAACGGCATATGCAAGCTCTTAATCAGGAATTTGTTGATCATTGCAAAACGTGCCGTATTACCGACGATACGCCTATCTTTATACTGGGCATGCCAAGATCCGGCACCAGTCTCGCTGAACAAATTCTGGCAAGTCACCCGTCAGTACATGGTGCCGGCGAGGTCGAATACTCTCGCCTGTTCGCTGAGGAAGCCCGGCAACTCACTGGCAAGCCGTTTCCGCAGAATATTGGCACGATTGCCCCGCAGAAGTTACGAGAGCTCGGTCTTGCCTACATTGAAAATCTGAAAACCAATGCCGGTTCGGCACAACGCGTTACCGACAAACTGCCACACAATTTCTTGCGTGTTGGTCTATTCGCTGCACTGATGCCCAATGCAAAGGTAATTCATTGTGATCGAGATCCATTGGATAACTGCCTATCCATCTATCAGCACCGGTTTTCTGTATCTCACGGCTATGCTTGCGACCTGCATGAGCTGGGTGAATACTACAAACTATATAAGGAGTTGATGTCTTTCTGGCAGGAACAGTTGCCCAACCACATATACCACATCAGCTATGAGAGCCTTGTTGAAAATACGGAATCTGAAGTTCGGGACTTGCTTGAATATTGTGGGCTAGCTTTCCACGATGATTGTCTGGCGTTCCACAAAACAACACGTGCAGTCAGCACGCCCAGTGCATCTCAGGTTCGGCAGCCCATTTATAAGGACTCGCTTGGACGGGCCAAAAATTACGAGAAATACTTGCAGCCGCTGAACGATGCATTGGCATGAATCACGTTTCTTCGCCGATTGTTCAGGCACGCGACGGCAAGCGCATCTTTCAAGACATCCTAATCGCTGACATCCGGAACAGGCAACACCCGCTCCGGTGTCATTGGCAGCTCGTAGAGTGGTTTGTCAATCGCATCGTATATGGCATTGCGGATGGCCGGTGCCGTCGGAATGATGGGTGACTCCGCGATTCCTTTTGCACCCAGTGGCGCAGCAATGGGCTCAGGTATTTCCAGTACCTCCATTTCCAGTTGGGGAATGTCGAGCGCCATCGGTATCACGTAATTCTCCAGTGAGGGGTTCTGCGTGTGGCCCTCGTCGACGATAAGCTCCTCAGTGAGCGCATAGCCGATGCCCTGTGCGACACCGCCCTCGATCTGCCCGAAAACACCACCCGGATTGATCATTTTCCCCGCGTCGTGAACGGCGATCAGCCTTTCCACCGTTACCTGCCCGGTCTCGCAGTCCACCAGCACCTGCGCCGCCTGGGTACAGAACTGAAAAACCTCCTGGCTGTAACGGTAAGTAACTTCCGGGACGTCAGTCGGATATTCGAACTGGTAAGTGCTCTCGGCATGCAACGGGTAGCCCCAGTTGCTGGCACGTTGGGCGAGATCCTTAACCGAGATTTCATGCCGCTCACCGTCCACAGTCAGACTGCCTGCTTTCAGATCGAGCCGGTCCTTTTCGATTTTCGTTTTCCCGGCCGCCAGGCTCAGCAGCGTGTCACGGATCGTGTCTGCCGCCTCGAGCACCGCATTGCCTGATACCATTGCCTGGCGACTGGCACATGACCCGCCGGCATCCGGCGACTTGGCCGTGTCCGCCCTGACCACCCGGACGGAGGACATGTCAATACCAAGCCTCTCGGCGGCGAGCTGCGCCATGACGGTGATGATTCCCTGACCCATATCCGCGGCGGCACTCTGTAAGACCACGGAGCCATCACGATGCATTTCCAGTACGACGCCAGCGTGATCCGCCAGGCCGCGCCCTAACCCCGAACCTTTCAGGATCGTCGCCATCCCAAAGCCCCGGCGAAGGTGTTTTTTGGGCTCGCGCTCGACTTGATCGCGTTTCTCCCACCCGATCATTTCTGCGGCTTTCTCGAGCGAGGCCTTCATCGCCGTTCCTTCCCGGACCACAACGCCTGTGTACATCTTTGTGCCGGTCTCAACACCATTCAGCAGGCGTATCTCTAAGGGATCCAGGCCGAGTTTCCGCGCCAGGTCGTCCATCTGCGATTCATAAACGAACGCGGCCTGCGGTGCTCCAAATCCCCTGAACGCACCTGTGATCGGATTGTTGGTGCGCACCCCGATCTTCTCGACTTCCACATTTTCTACTTTGTACGGCCCGCCGATGAATTCGCCGAACTTGTTGAGCACTTCATGTGTTGAGTTCGTGTACGGACCCGCATCCGCAATCACCCTCGCTTTCACAGCCAACAGCTTTCCTTCTTTCGTTGCAGCAGTCGTGTACTCAACGATCATCGGATGACGCTTCACGTGCGTCAGCATGGATTCCCTTCGATCGCGGATCAGATGGACAGGACGCTGTGCCGCATGCGCGAGGAGCCCGGCGTGTATCTGGACATGGGCCTCGTCTTTGGCCCCGAAGGCACCACCGATATAGGGCGTGATGACGCGCACCATGCTCTCCGGTATACCCAGTGCCCTTGCAATCTGCATCCTGTCCCGGTGTGGCGCCTGGCAGGAGGAATAGACCGTGATCCCACCGTCATCGCCAACCAGCCCAACGCCCCCTTCCGTCTCGAGAAACGCGTGTTCAGCCCACTGAGTGCGATAGGTGTTCTCGATCACCACATCTGCGGACGCGATCGCCGCCTCTACATCCCCCGATCGGTACATTTTGCTCATCATGATGTTGTCTTCACCGTGCACGATCGGGTCGGCACCGGGTTTCATTGCCTCCAGCGGATCGAAGATGCCCGGTAACACCTCATACTCGACTTCAATCGCCTGCAACGCCGCATCAGCCGTCCGCTCGTCCTTTGCAGCAACCGCGGCAACCGCATCGCCCTGAAAACGCACCTCATCGACAACCAAAAGGGGCTGATCCGGTTCCGCATAGAGGTAACTGTTCTCACCGGGAATATCAGCATGTGTAATCACGGCGTAAACGTCAGGCATTTCTCGTGCTTTGCTGACATCGAGCTTTCTGATTCGCGCCCGTGCATGCGGGCTGTACAAAAGCTTGCCGCAAAGCAATCCTGGCAACTGAATGTCCGGACAATACCGGGCTTTTCCGGTCACGATCTCTTCCGCCCCGGGTGCCGCGGTCCACTGGCCGACAACAGCAGAATCAGTCATTACGAACCCCCCCCACTTTTGTTCGCAGCTCGAATCTCCGCTGCCGCTTGTTCTACGGCTTTGACGACACCCTGATAGCCGGTACACCGGCAGAAATTCCCTGCAACCGCCGTCAGTATTTCTTCGCGGGTGGGATCGTCGTTGGACTCCAAAAGGGCATAACAGGAAACGAGTATTCCTGGTGTGCAAAAACCGCATTGAAAAGCCCAGGTCTCGCCGAACGCACGCTGCACCGGATGCAATTCACCATTACTGGCGAGCCCTTCTATCGTCACTACTGAAGAACCCTCTGCCTGCGGCGCCAGCACCATGCACGAGTTCACCGGTCGGTCATCAAGCATCACGACACAGGCACCGCAGTCCCCCGAGCTGCAGCCGTCCTTGGTTCCCGTCAGACCCAGATTTTCACGAAGCACAGAGAGGAGTGTCTTATTGGGCTCAGCCGATACCCGCACCTGCTTGCCATTCACATCGAACTTGATTTCCATCTCAGCCATCAGTCGCATTCCTTCCCAACTCATCCCAGGTCGCAAGCAATGCTCGTCGAACCAACACTTCTGTCATCTCCAGGCGATAGGAGTGCGATGCTCGGACATCCGAAATCGGCGTGACCTCCGCGCGCGCCTTCTGTGCAGCGCCATTTAGCAGTTCTTCCGACAGTTCTTTGCCCAGAAGGAATTCCTCAGCCGCAACCGCACGCATCGGCACAGGCGCCACGGCACCCAATACGATGCGCGCGTCGCTAACCGCACCCGACTCATCAATACTAAGCCTGGTTGTCAGATTCACTTGCGAGATAGCCATTGATCGTCGCTGCCCAAGCTTGATAAAGGTTGCAGCCGACCAAGGAGGCATCACGGGCAGTCTGATCTCCGTCAGAATCTCGTCCGGCTTGATCACGCTTTGGCCGGGCCCAACAAAGAACTCCACCAACGACAACACACGATCGCCGTCTGAAGAAGTCAAAACGATACTTGTGTCGTAAGCGATAAGCGGCGGCACCAGATCCGCAGCAGGCGACGCATTGACGATGTTCCCGCCCAGCGTTGCCCGGTTACGGATCGGCGGCCCGGCAAACTCCCGGCAGCCTGCGGGTAACGCCGGAAAAAGCCTTTCTATTTCGGCACTCTCGAGTATCTGTGACAGCGAAGCAAAAGCGCCAAGGCGCATCTCATTGTCGGAAAGCACGATGCCATCCAGCGATAAGCGCCGAAGATCAATCAACACAGACGGAGAAAAGACCTTATCCCGCATCCTCAGGATCAGATCCGTCCCGCCGGCTATAACACGAGCCTCTGCACCCAGCTCCTTCTTAATGCCCAAAGCGTCGTCAAGAGTAGCCGGCGCCGTGTACTCAGGAATACTCATACCGGCTTAGTGCATTGTTTTGCTTTCTATGTCAACCGATGGCGGGTTCATGCAGAGATACGATTCCGTATGCGGGGCAATATCTTAACGTCGTTGGCCAACTGACACAGCATATCTGCACTATGTGAGGCGGTGGTCAAGCATCGAGCAGCCGCGACTACTGCTTGAGGCATTGTCTCTATGACTAAGGTAGAGTGACTGATCGAGCACGATCGAGAAAGGTTCGAAAATGAATAATAACGTTATTATTACCTGCGCCGTGACTGGTGCCGGCGATACCGTCGGCAAGCATTCCGGCGTACCGGTAACGCCAGAGAGTGTTGCTGAGGCTGCAATCTCTGCGGCGCAGGCCGGTGCGGCGATCGCTCATATTCACGTTCGGGATCCTGAGACCGGTCAGGGGTCCCGTGATGTCGAGTTATTTCGCCAGGCAGTGGACCTCGTGCGGGCAAGCGACACCGACGTTGTCATAAATCTGACGGCAGGCATGGGAGGTGCCTGGTTTCCGAGTGATGAAGATCCGGCCATGCCCGGACCGGGTACAGACAATGTCGGGCCAGAGGAACGGCTTGCGCATGTCGAGGCGTTGCAACCCGAGATCTGCAGCCTCGATTGCGGCACGATGAACTTCGGCGATAACGAAATCTATATCAGCACGCCGCAATTTCTGAGAAGGGAAGCTGAGTTGATCCAGAAATGGGGCGTGAGGCCGGAAATGGAAGTGTACGATCTTGGCGACATCCGCTTTGCCCGGCAATTGATCGATGAGGGATTGATCGACAGCCCACAACTGTTTCAGATTTGCCTTGGTATTCCGTGGGGAGCGCCGTCAGATACGGATAGCATGCTGGCGATGCGTAACGCACTTCCAGCGGACGCAAACTGGACTGGCTTCGGCATTTCCCGTATGGAAATGCCGATGGTGGCGCAAGCCGTGTTGCTTGGCGGACATGTGCGGGTTGGTCTGGAAGACAATCTTTATTTGGAAAGGGGCGTGTTGGCGACCAATGCGCAACTGGTCGAATGTGCGGTGCAGATCATTAAATCCCTCGGTGCCCGCGTCGTCGGACCGGACGAGGCGCGAGAACAGCTTGGCTTACGCACTCATTAAGCGCCTGGACTAGCCGC
>Ga0255053_10001136_pt1 | contig 14652 bp, 16 predicted proteins | sample JV7_2_22_MG_FD_188635 | JGI IMG/M metagenome (GOLD analysis project Ga0255053, IMG submission 188635) | Seawater microbial communities from Jervis Inlet, British Columbia, Canada - JV7_2_22 | ecosystem: Environmental > Aquatic > Marine > Inlet | place: Canada: British Columbia | collected...
AGGCGCAAGAAGGCGACTCGCAAGAAGGCGACTCGCAAGAAGGCGACTCGCAAGAAGGCCAGGCGCAAGAAGGCGACTCGCAAGAAGGCGACTCGCAAGAAGGCGACTCGCAAGAAGGCGACCCGCAAGAAGGGCGCACGGAAGAAGGCAAGGCGGAAGAAGGCCTCCTGAGGGGGATCTGCTCCATTTCAGCCTAGGTCTTCGGACCCCGGCCGGCTCCGCCGGCCGGGGTTTCCTTCTTCCGGGGCGTGGCCTAGGCTTCTTTTCCTTCCAATCATCTACCTATCGATCTAAGCCGAGAGGATCCGATGGCGCGAATCACAATCGAGGACTGCACCCGGAAAGTTGCGAACCGCTTCCATCTGGTTCAAATGGCTTCCATCCGGGCCAAGCAACTCAAGAAGGGCGCCCGGTCCCTGGTCGAGACCGAGGACAACAAGGAGGTCGTGACGGCTCTGCGTGAGATCGCCGCTGGCTACATCAACCCCGACCACGGCGATGACGAGGAGGCCGAAGCGGAAGAGTAATCAGCTCGCGAGGCGGATCAGCGCGCGGGTGCCCCAGGGGGACCTCTCAGCCGACGACCTCCACTGGGACGTGAAAGGTCACGATGGTCCCCTGGCCCACCTCGCTGGAGAGAGACATCTCCCCATCCAGCAGGTTGAGCAGGTCGCGGACCAGCGCGAGCCCCAGGCCCGCGCCGCGGTACTTGTTCGATGACAGCGAGTCGACCTGGTAGAACTCGTCGAAGATGAACTGCTGATCATCGGAGCAGATGCCGATTCCGCTGTCGCGAATCTCGCAGCTCAAACGGTCTCCCTGGACCTCGACGCCGATCTCGATGGCTCCATGAGCCGTGAACTTGGCGGCGTTGTCGAGGAGCAGGAACAGGATCTGGTTCAGCTTGGCCAGGTCGGCCCGGATCTTGGGTAGCGGCTCGGTGATCTTCTTCTCGATCGAAACCGGCTTGTCCCCCAGCGTGTCCTGAACGCTGAAGATCGCCTCCTCCACCACCTCGCGGAAGTTCAACTCCTGGCTCTCGATCGGGAGTTCGCCCTGCTTGATCCGCCACAGGTCGAGGATGTTCTGCAGGGTTCGAAGGAAGGAGGTTCCGTCGTCTAGCGCGTGGCGAAGGTTCTCTTTCGCGGCCTCGGAGAGGCTCTCGTTTTCACCTGCGAGTACCGAGATGATCGATTCGATGATTGCGTTGAGAGGCGTGCTGAGCTCGCGCGACATCTTCTCGATGAAGTCGTGCTTGAGCTTCTCGACCTTTCCGAGCTTCTCGCTGCTGCGCAGCAGTTCGATATCCTGGGCAAAGAGCGCCTCGGACAGCTTGAGAATCTCGTCGCTTTTCTCTTCCTCGGCGCGATTCTCCCCCTGAGCCTGGGACTCGAGCCTCTCGAGCTTCGAGACGAGCATGCGGTGGTCGAGGCGGAGCCCGATGGATTGTACGAGCGCACGTAGCTCATCGATGGCGCCCTCGCTGATCTCCTCTGGAGGCGCAACGGCCAGGGCACCGTGAACCCGTCCCTCGAAAACGATCGCCGTGACCCACAGACCGCCGTTGCCGCCCTCTCCGAGCGATACTTCCGCTTTCCCGGTCTGGATCTGGCCGCTCTCGATGGCCTCGCGGACCATTGCCTCCACAGCCGATGCGGCGGCCCGCGCCGCCTCCGGGGATGCGAAGCCCGCGGCTGCTCGCAGCTGGGGCGAGCGCTCCGATTCGTTCGCGGCGCAGACGAAGATCAGTGAGAGCCCGCCACCCGCGATCTCGGAAGCGCGAACGCTCCCCGCGCGCAGTGCATTGGCGAGTGTCTCGCTGCGCTCGGCCACTGGAGTGGCTTCTGCCGATTTAACTGATCCCGTGCTCACCGGGGCTCCCACAGCTCAGAATCGTCCGTCCGAATCGATCTCGAACGGTTCCAACGTCTTGCCTCCGTTGCTCTCTTCGTCCGGTGAGTGCCCCTCGAGAGACAGCTTGGTCTGGAAGTCCGCCGGGTTGGAGGCTGCCGAGAGGGCGGTGTCGACGGAGATTTTGTTCGCCTTGAGGAGGTCCAGGAGATGCTGATCGAAGGTCTGCATCTTCTCGGCGCGCCCCCGGCCGATGAAGTCGTTCAACTCGGGTGTCTTGGCGGGATCGCGGATGCACTCCTGAATCGAGCGCGTGTTGCGCAGGACCTCGACAGCGGGAACGCGACCGGTGTCCTTCTTGTTGACCAGCAGACGGAGCGACACGATTGCCCGGACGTTGTCCGCCAGGCGGGCGCGGACGCTCAACTGCTCCTCCGTAGGGAAGAACGAGACCAGCCGGTTGATGGTCGACGCCACATCGGAGGTGTGGATGGTGGAGAAGACCAGGTGTCCCGTTTCCGCCGCCTTGAGCGAGGTGTCCACGGTCTCGAGGTCGCGCATCTCGCCGACCATGATCACATCGGGATCCTGGCGCAGGGCCGCCCGCAGTGCGGCCGGGAAGGACTCGGTGTCGGTTCCGATCTCTCGCTGGGTGATGATGCACTTGTCGTGGGTGAAGACGAATTCGATCGGATCCTCGATGGTGATGATCTTCGCCTTTCGGCTCTGGTTGACCTCGTTCATCATCGCGGCCAGGGTCGTCGACTTGCCCATGCCCGTCGCGCCGGTCACCAGGACGTAGCCGCGGCGGAGAGTGGAGATGTCCCGGAGCACTCCCGGAAGATTCAGCTCCTCGAGACTCTGGATCTGAAGGGGGATCACCCGCAGTACGATGTTGAAAAAACGCCTCTGGCGGGAAATGTTGACGCGAAAGCGCCCCTCACCGGGAAGCTCGAAGGCGAGGTCGAGTTCGTTGAAGTCCATGTCCTGGCCGCGCGAATCATCTTCCAGGAGCATGCGCGTGATCTCTTCCGTGTCCTCGGGTGCGAGCACCTTGTAACGAAGCTCGACGAGGTTCCCGTTGAACCGGTAGAGGGGCAGGTTTCCCACCTGGAAGTGGATGTCCGACGCTCCCTTCTCGATTCCGAGACGGAGCAGGCGATTGAGCTTCTCGCGTTCCATCTACCGATTGCCTCCAGTCGGACAGACCGCGTTACAGGGACCATGTACCTCGCATGCCGTATCGGCTTTTCCCATGGGCTCTTGACTCCGATTCGCTCCCGATCGGCCTGAGGGCTGCTCGGCTATAGTCCCGCGGAGAACCCCATCCCGGGAAACGAGTGGGGGGAGGGAGACGGTGGATTACCGGGTGCTGGCGGTCGCCCTTCTGCCCCTCCTCGCCGGGGCGCCAGCCTCGTCCCAGGAGCCGGTGACTCCGGAGACCTCCAGGGCGGCTGCTCCGCAGGTGGACCTGGACCAGCTGCTCAAGCTGCCGTCCACGCTCGATTACTCAGTGGAGAAGCGCGGGGGTCTCACCCCAGGGGAGTGGCGCATCCGCTTTCAGGCGCTCCGCGCCGCCCTTGCAGGCGAGCGGGAGGCACTCGAGCTCGCCGAATCGGAGCTGGAGCGCATCGCTGGCTCCGCGGACGCCTGGCAGGTCGGTCCCCCCGTGCCCGGGATGACGGGAGGGTCGTCCGACGCCCCTCTCGACTTCAGGATCCGCCGGGTCATCAACCGGCATCGCAATGAAATCGATCGACTGGAGCGACAGCTCCGGGAGCTCGAGGTCGAGGCGAACCTGGCGATGGTCCCGGAGGACTGGTGGCACTAGCCCATCCGATCGACTCACACTTGGCGTGGGCGAAGTGCGGTTTGGCCTCCGTTTCGGAAGCCCTGTCCCCCGCCTTCAGCGGCTTCGCCGAGGTGCGCTTGCGCTACGTCCTTTCGTCGATCCACTTGCGGGCGCTGGAGAGGAAGAGGAATGCCGGCAGTGCGAGGCCGGCGGTCAGGGCGAAGTAGTGTCCGTAGCCCATCCACTCGACCGCTCTTCCCGAGGCTGCGCCCGCGAAGGTACCGGGCAGCGCGTAGAGCCCGGTCAGTGCGGCGTACTGGACCGCCGCGTGCTTGCGGTCGCAGATGTTCATCAGGAAGGAGAGGAAGCCGGCGCCGGCGAGACCGCTGCAGAACGACTCCAACAGCGAGGCGGTGTAGATTCCCGTCCGGCCGCTTCCCGGTAGCCAGGCGGCGCCGGCGTAGCCGAGATTCGAGGCCAGGGCGAGAATGCCGACGATGATGAGCGCACGTCCGATTCCGAGACGCGCCACGATCCAGCCTCCGACTGCCGCCCCGCCCATGGTGGCGATGGCGCCGAGGGCGGTGGAAACGAGCGCCATCTCTTCGTGCGAGAATCCTCGATCCACCCAGAAGGGCCTCAGCATCGGCGCCATCCCGAGGTCGCCCACGCGGTAGAGCAGCACGAAGCAGAGCACCAGCCCCACGCCGCCGCGCCCCTTCCAGCTGTGGAACGCGCCGCGCATGTTGTGCCGCGCCTCGAGAGGCACCTCGATCCGGGGACACGAGAAGACGCCGGCGGCCATCACCGCCATCAGCGCCGCGGCGACACCGAAGGTGGCGGTCCAGCCGATGCGGTTCGGCAGCAGCAAGAGCCCCCCGCCCGCCGCGATCAGTCCGATCCGGTAGGCGATGAGGCGCGCGCTGTTCGCAGGTCCTTCTTCGCCGTGCTCCACGATTCCGATCGTGTATGCGTCGATGGCGATGTCCTGGGTCGCGGAGGCGACGCAGAAGACGATCAGCACCGTCCAGAAGAGCCTGTCGATCTGCCCCAGGTCGAGGCCGGGGAGAAACAGGAGGGATACCGCCATCGCGCACAGGGCCGCGGCGATCCACTGCCTGCGCTCGCCGAAGCGATCGATCAGGGGGGACCAGAGGAACTTGATCGACCAGGCCAGATACAGGCCGCTCACCGCGCCGATGGTTGCGAGGGAAACGCCGTGGTCCCGGAAGTAGACGGGCCACAGGTCGCGAAAGATCCCCATCGGGGCGCCTTCGATCACGTAGACGCCGGCGATGATCAGGAGCTTCTTTTGGAGACCCACCTCTCAACCCCCCCCCGAGAGGTACCGCAGGTTACCCGGTTTCGGCCCGCTCAACCTGCCGCGGAGCTCGATCTCGATGGTCTCCGGGTCCTTGCACCCGAGCAAGAGCGGCGCCCTCGGTGCTGCGGTAGGCTTTGCAGCTGCGCCTCTCCACCGAGTGAGATTCGAGCGGAGGTTCTCGATGTCAGACGATGACGGCCGGAGAAAAGGAGTCGACAAGATCGCCATCCTCTTCATCCTCGGCGGGATCCCCGCCATCGTCGCCTTCGCCGTGATCCTCTTTACCCTGGTTCATCTCTTTCCCTCCATCCCCGCCTGAGCGCCCCTGCCCGGAGGCTTCCGGTCGGCTGCTGCCCGCCTGCGGCGGAACTGCCGGCGCACGGAGCGGAAAGTGTGATCTCAATCATCTTCGAGTGTATGGGAAAACTCACACGCCACATAAAATACTTTTGTATTTCAGTAAGTTACGCTTAATCCGCAGCATGCCCGCGACGAAGAGTCCGGTGACATGCCTTCCCCCGGTCGACGACATCGAGGCAGTGCGCGCCGAGCTCTCAGGCTCACCTGGCTGGCCGCGGTACTGCTCTCGCCGGGCTGTGTGACACTTTCGATCTCGGAAGCGCCTTCGGTCGACTACGACTACTTCGCCAGACCCTCTCCTTCGGACGCGTGGACTCCGAAGATCGCGGGCTGGCAATCGCGGGAGCAGGCGCTTCCCGATACCGATCGGCTGCGGACGCCGGCCTCCGTTTCCGGATCCGTGCGGAAGCGTGTCGCCGCGCGCACCGATGGGCGTCTTCGCTCCAAGTACTTCTCATTCCGCGCCGAGCGCAAGCGGGAGGTGGCCCGGGAGGCTGCGGAGTGGATCCAACGGGAGGCCAAGAAGCACTATCTCGCCGACGGCCCGATCGACCACTGGGCGACCCTCGAGGAGACCCTCGCCAAGAACGGCGACGACTGTGATGGTCTGGAGCTCCTCGTCTACCACATCCTGCGAGATCTGGGCTTCCGCGAGGACGAGGTGTTTCGGGCCATCGTCTTCCGACCCAGCGATGGTCAACACCATATGGTGACGCTCTGGTTCGAGCAGGCCGATGATCCCTGGGTCATCGATCCCACCGGTGCCATGACCAGTGGTATGCCCCGCATGTCCGAGGTGCCGGAGTGGTCTCCCCTCAAGGTCTTCAGCGAGACGGAAGAGTTCACCGTCGAACAGGTTCGCTCCGCGGCCAACAACTGAACTTCGCTCGGCCAGCCTCATCGACTCCGCTCGCCTTCGGCTACCCGCTCTTGCCAGGTGAACTTCGCTCATCCCCGGCTCTGGCCAACCGGCGCGCGGCGCGGGCTTCCTCCTTGCGGTGCTCCGCCTGCGTGTCGATCTCGAGGTAGCCGCCCAACCACCTCACGCCCAGGTAGAAGGGCAGCGTGTCGAGCGCCGCTATCGTCACCTTGAAGACGTAGCCCGATCCGATGAAGATCCAGAGCTGGGGCCAGATGGCTGCCTGGGGATCGATCGGCAGTCCTTGCGCGTAGAAGTGCGTGATCGTGATGACCGCGAAGGTGTCCACGAACTGGCTCACCATCGTCGAGCCGTTGTTGCGCAACCAAAGATGGCGTCCCCGTGTCAGCCGCTTCCAGAAGTGGAAGATGTAGACGTCACAGAACTGCGCGGCGAGATACGCCACCATCGACGCCACCACCGCGCCCATCGTGAGCATCCGGATGCGGTAGAAGGCAAAGCTGTAATCGTCCGTCCTCGGCAGGCCCGTAGCCGGGTCGAAGGCGGGCACCGGAGGCAGCTCTCCGCCCAGCCACAGGAGGAGAAACACCCAGCAGTTCAGCCCCAGGCCAACCCACACGACGAAGCTCGCCCGGGCGCGTCCGTAGAGCTCCGAGATGAAATCGGTGCACAGGAATGTGATGGGATACGGAAGCGCGCCGACCGCAAGCCACATGGGGATGCGCATGCCGAACAGCTCGAAAGAGAGATCGATGAAGCGCGAGACGCCGAGGATGTTCAGCATCGTCATCGACCCGAGAAACAGACCCGCGAGCACCAGGAAGACGCGCTCGCGGCGCGCCTGCAGCTCGGACGCTTCGATGGGATGTAGCTCACTCACGCGCCGCGAGCTTAGCGCGCCGATCCGCGCTCCAGGAATTGGCCGGTGCCTATCCGCAGAGTGACCGTCGCAAAGGAGATGCGATGCGTTAACCTGATTGGTGAGGGGGTGTATCGGTGGCTGAGCTGGATCGCGACAAGGGAGGCGCCGCAAACGGCCTGACCGTTGGGCGTCCGCAAGAGGCGGATGCGGAGGCGGAGCCGGGCGACGTGCCCGCGAGCATGGAGAAGCAATCGGATCACCCCTGCTTCCAGTGCGTCGAGTGCTGCACCTACGTCGCCATCGAGATGGACAATCCCACCACGGCGAAGGAATACGACTACATCGTCTGGTACCTGTACCACCAGAACGTCTCCGTATTCGTGGACTGGGAAGGCAGCTGGTTCATCAAGTTCGAGACGCGCTGCGAACACCTGACATCGCTGGGACTCTGCGACAGCTATTCATCGCGGCCGCTCATCTGCAAGGAGTTCGAGTGGCGCGAGTGCGAGAACCGCGCCGGGAACGACCCGGCCGACAAGTGGCTCTTCGAGACCAGCGATCAGTTCCTGCGCTGGTTCGAGAAGAAGAGACCCAAGACCTTCCGGCGCTTCCAGAAGCACATGCGAAAGAAGCACCGATCCGGGAAGGAAGAAGAGCTCGAGCGCCTGAAGATCACGTAGCCTGCTGCCGTCCCCGCCGGGTCGATAGCCGAATCGCTCAGGGCTCCTCCGTCGGCTCGACTTCGAGGTCGAGCTCTTTGCGCTGCTGCTCGGCTCGCTCGTTGGCCTGGGCGCGCTCCCGCTCGATCTCCAGGAGGAGCTCCTTTCGAGCTTCGTCGGCGCGTTCCTGCTCGGCGGCGATCCTGCCGCGCTTCAGTTCGACCAGCCGCTGCTCGAGCAACCGGTTTCGCTGGGCCATCAGCTCTCGGGGGAGCATGATCGTCTCGACTCCCGGCGCGTAGTTCAGCGTGACCTCGGCGATCGCCTCCGAGCCGTCGCTCGCCCGAGCCAGCACCTGAATCCGGTTGTATCCCTCCTTGACCGGTACCAGTGCACTGAAAGTCCCGTCGGCATTCGTGAGCAACTCTGAGGCCGGCGCCTCTGTGGTGAGGTTCTGGATCGTGACCTGATCGATGTTGGCGAAGCTGACGTGCTCGATGACCTCGACCAGGTCGGCCGGATGGCGGACCGGGGTGAAGTAGCCCCCGGTGCGGGCGGCCATCTCGACCGCGGCGACGGGTCCGTCCAGGGCCTCGGGTCCGATTGCGAAGGAGTGGACCTTCACATTCATCCGCTTGGCGCGATCGGCGGCGCGGAGGACCGCCTTCACGTTGTCGGCCTCGAAATACGCCTGGTACGGTAGAGTGGGCTGACCGTCCGTGAAGAACATCACCACCTTCTCGCTGTCGCGATCCGGCGTGGAGAGGCCTCCCTTGAGCCCCGTGAGCTCGATCCAGGCGAGATCGAGCCCCTCCGCCATGTTGGTCAGCCCGTCCGCACCGCGCTCGAGTACTTCATCGAGAGCGCGTTCGACGCGGGCGTAATCCGCAGTGAGGGGTTCCTCGGTGAGCGCGGCCTTGCGGGGTCCGCGCCCGAACAGGCCGCCCTGGTCCGACGGGTCGCCGGCGAAGGTGACGAGGCCGACCCGCGTGCTGCGCGGATCGAGACCCCGGAGAATCTGACGCGCCGCCGCGACTTCGGCAGCGAGAACCGAATCACCCGGATCCGTATCGCTGAAGAGCCCGCGCAGTCCGCCCTCGCCAATGATGCCGTTGCCGTTGATGTCCGCGCCGGTCATCTGGCTGGTCGAGCCCGAGGTGTCCAGCACCATGAGCACGTCGAAGCGCCGAAACTCGCCCAGCACCGCCAGGGCGCGTCCGGCCACGAAGGCCCCTGATGCCTCGCCGACGATGGCGCCCTCTGCCGGGTACTCGATTTCGACGAGGAGCTCGGTGGAGATTCCCCCGGCCTTCCCGAGCATCGGCTCGCCCTCCGGGGGTCCGGTCTTCGTCGCGCGGGCGGAGATCGCCACTGGCTCGTCGCGGGCGATCACCGGCCGCTCGGCAACAGGCTCGGTTTCCCCATCCGGTGCGAAGCGCGCGAATGGAAGACCTCTTCCGCCCTCGAGAGGATGCTCCAATGCATCGAGGACCGCACCGATGGGCGCGGCTCCGACGCGCATCGTCTCTCCGTCCGGCCAGGCGGCCTCGAGGATTCCGACCACGACGTCTTCGGGGTACCGAAGCACCGGAGCTCCGCCCCAACCCCGGAGGTCGCCGGGTACGTCGAGCTCCACCTCGAGGCGCGTGTGGGTCGCCGATCGCACCCTGCCGAAGATGTCGTCCTCGTCCTGTGGAATCGCGGCGGGAACGCCGAGGATTCGCACCCGGGTGTTCTCGAGGTCCGGTCCATCGATCTCCGGCTCCAGCACCCGGATCCCGAAGGGGGGCGCGTCCAGGGCGAAGACGATGAAGTCGTCACGCAAAGTGGCCCCAGGCGCCGTGAAGGGGCGCCCGGGCCGGGTGTAGAGCCGGCTCGCGACCGCCACCCGACGCTTCGTGGCTCCCAGCCGGAACTCGATGTCACGGGCCTGGGAGAGCTCTCGAAGGTCGAAGGAGTGGGCGGTACCGACGGCGGCGACACCCACCTCGTCCGGTACCCGGACGAAGAAGACGGTGCCCGAGCCGAGCTGTTCGTCTCCGACGCTGAAGCGGGGACGGGCGACGGCGGGGAGTTCACCCTCCTTCTGGCCGGTCGCGGACGCGGCCATGCAGAGGAGCGCCAGTGACAGGCCGACCCGAAGTACCATTGGACCTCGACGATACGGGAGGTCCCCGGGGCTGTCACGCGGAGGCGGGCGGGATGCGCGATCCGCCCGGCCGATCGCGCTGGGGAGGTCGCTGATCGCAGGGTCAGACTCCTGCACGCAAGGTCCTCTTCGCTGACGTTTGATAACCTCTGGGTCGGGGGGAAAAGAGGTCGTGAGGAATTGCCGGTTCCGCACCGCGGCAGCGGTGACGGCGTGCTCACTCGCGCTGCTCTCGCTGCCCGGGGGGTCGGAACCCCGACCCGATCGCTTCGATACGGTCGTCATCGACCCCGGCCACGGGGGTGATGATCACGGCGCGCGCGGCGCCCGGGGGCTGTTGGAGAAGGATCTGGTCCTCGATGTGACCCTTCGTCTCGCGAAACGCCTCGAGGCGCGCGGGTTCGACGTGGCCCTGACGCGCCGCGACGACCGCTTCGTCCCCCTCGAGGAGCGCACCTCCATCGCCAACGATGCCCGCGGCGATCTGTTCATCTCCATCCACGCCAATGCCTCCCGGGTCCAGAACGCACGGGGGATCGAGACCTTCTTCGTGTCCCTGGAGGCCAGCGACGAGGCCGCCCAGAGGATCGCCAACCTGGAGAACCGGGCGTTCGGGGGCTCGGACGTGGTGGCGAAGATCGCCGAAGATCCCCTGCTGGGAATCCTCGGCGATCTGATCGCCACCGAGTACCTGATGGAATCCCAGGAATTCGCTGGCCTGGTCCAGGGCAAGCTCGCCAATAGTCGCTCGCGGGGTGTCAAACAGGCGCCCTTCGTGGTGTTGATGGGTGTCCAGATGCCCGCTGCTCTGGTCGAGATCGGCTTCCTCACCAACCCCGCGGACGAGCGCGGCCTGCATTCCTCTACTGAGCGCGACCGGCTCGCCGACGGGCTGGCAGGGGCCGTCGGCGAGTTCGCGGAGCGCTACGATGCCCGGCGCGGCGCGGCGGGGACGCGGGCCGGCCCGCGCGATGGCGGAGTCGCTGCGCAGTGAGCGGAAGCGGTCGAGAGGCCGGGCGAGCCGGAGGAATCAGGGCGGGCTTCCGCCCGATCGGGGGGGACTGATGCGGTCGGATGGACGGGCTCTGGATCAGCTGCGCCCCGTGCGGCTTCTGACGGACTTCACCGAGAACCCGCTGGCATCCGTGCTGTGCGAGTTCGGGGCGACGAAGGTGCTCTGCACCATCAGCAACGAGGAGACGGTACCTCGCTTCCAGTACGGAACGGGGCGGGGCTGGGTGACTGCGGAGTACTCGCTTCTGCCCGGCTCCACGGACCGCCGGGTCGAGAGGGAGGCCGCCCGGGGCAGGCAATCGGGGCGCACCCTCGAGATTCAGCGGCTGATCGGTCGCGCTCTCCGGGCGGTCGTCGACCTCAAAGCGCTCGGGGAGCGGACGCTGTGGGTGGACTGCGACGTGCTCCAGGCCGACGGGGGGACGCGGACCGCCTCCATCACCGGTGCCTATACCGCACTCGCGCTGGCCCTCTCGCGATTGGTGCGCCGCGGCGCCCTGGACCGCCATCCGCAGAGGGACTCCATCGCCGCCGTTTCCGTCGGCATGGTCGATGGCGAGATGATGCTCGATCTCAACTACGACGAGGACTACCGCGCCGACGTGGACATGAACGTCGTCGCCACCGGCGGTGGATGCCTGGCCGAGATCCAGGGCACCGGTGAGGGGACGACCTTCTCGCGAGACGAGCTCGACGCGATGACCAACTTGGCGCTGCGCGGCATCGAGGAGCTCACCCGGATCCAGGAGAAGGCGCTGGCCGAGGCCGGCGCGGCGCGCTGATGCCGGTCGCCTTTTCTCCTCTTCCGGAGCTGGTCCTCGCGACCTCCAATCCCGGCAAGCTGCTCGAGTTTCGCGCCATCCTCGGCGACCTTTCCGTCGCGCTTCGCGCGCTGGACGCCTTCCCCGAGGTGCAGCTTCCCGAGGAAGGGGATGACTACGAGGCGAACGCCGTGGCCAAGGCCCGCGCCATCGCCGACGGATCTGGGCGGCCGGCGCTGGCGGATGATTCGGGCATCGAGGTGGCGGCGCTGGGCGGCGATCCCGGGCCGCTCTCGGCCCGCTTTGGCGGAGCGCACCTCGACGACGCCGGTCGTGTGAACAAGCTTCTGGCCAATCTCGCCGCCAGTGGCGAGACGGACCGCAGCGCTCGCTTCGTGTGCGTGGCGGCGCTCGCGTTTCCCGCTGGCGAGGTGATCACCGCGCGCGGCGAGTGCCCCGGTCGGATTCTCGATGCGCCCCGGGGTCGGGGTGGCTTCGGTTACGACCCGATCTTCGAGGTGGAGCACGGGGGCCGATCGATGGCGGAGCTTCCACCGACCGAGAAGAACCGCATCTCGCACCGCGCCCGGGCACTTCTCTGCCTGCGAGATGCGATCCGCGAGCGGATCGAGCGGGGACGTTGTTGAACGTTCAACAACGTCCCCGCCGCTAGACCAGCAGGTTGAGGCTGCGCTCCTCGACGATCCGGGCGAGGTCGTCGGTGATGGTCGGGCTCGGATCCGTGAAGCGGATGCCCATGCCGATCGGCACGCAAGGGGACAACAGGTTCCCAGGTACATTCGTGTGTACCACGCTGGCGGGCAGTGGCGTGCGACCGTTCGGCAGCGGAAGCTCCACGTTGATCTCCGCGCCGACCATGGAGGGGCGCGCCGTCTCGAGGAAGGCGCCGCGCTTGGAGAGGTTGTAGACCTGGGCTTTCTTGCGTCGCCCACCGGCGTGGACGCTCACCTGCCACGCGAGCGGTGCCCGAAGCTCGGCGCGGGCCGCCTTCTCTCCGCGGGCTCGAGCAACGGCCTGATTCACCTGGAAGCGCAAGGTGTGATCGTCGCAGGGATGCCAGAGGGCGAGGGTGAAGCCCATCTCGCGCAGCCGGTTCCGGATCTCCGGTGCAGGTGCTCTTCCCACGGCCAGCCCCGTGACCTCGCCGGCGACGAGGTGCTGGCGGAGCGGAGCGACGAATTGGGAGAGGCGCTCCGACGGCACGCTGGTACTGACCATCGCTGCCCGGAAGGGAAGGTCTGGTCGATCCATCAACCGGGTCAACTCGTCGCTGTTGCGCGCCTGCGCGGTCCGGAAACCCATACTGCACAGGCGATGGCCCAGAAACCACGCCGACGGGGTGCTGGTGTCTTCGATCAGCAGGACCTCACATTGCTGTGCCACTGGGAACTCCGCGTTTTGCTCCTCTAGGGGAGTGCCGCGAAGCGCTCGTAAGGTGTCGGGATGGTCGGGTTGTATTTTGCGATCTTGCGGCACAGACGCCGGAGCGTCCGGGGCCGCAGGGAGAGCCCACGCTCGTGCAAGAACGACTCCAGAGGCCCTTCGCAGAAGGCAATCGTCTCCTCCCGCGTGAGGCGCTCCGGATCGATGTTCCACTCGTGAAGCTCCATCCAGAGGTCGAACCGTGGAACCGCGACGCCCAGCGCCACGGAGAGCTCCATGTGCAGATTGTCGAATCGTCTCCGCCTCGAGATGCCGCTGCCCCACCGGGGTTGCCGCGTGCGTTGCACACGGCTTGCGGCCTCGCTGCGTAGTTTTCTTGCCACATCAATAGGTGGGAGCTGGCAGCGGCTTGTGTCGGGAGGCTAGCGTCGGGCCATGGGGGAGAGGGCAGGGTCGTTTCCGGGCCGCCACCTCCGGGTCTGGATGCTCGCAGCTGTGCTCGCCTGCGCTCCTGGCGCTCCGGCACCCCTGCCTCCAGAGGTTCTCCAGACGCTGGAAGCCCGCACCGAGCGGGCCCGAGGCCTCCTCTTCAGCGAACCCATCCAGGCCCGGCTGGTCTCCCGCGGTGACGTCGAGGCGCTTCTCTCGCAGGAGATCGGGAAGCTCTACACGCCGGAACTCCGCAGGACGGACGAGAGGGTCAAGAAGACCCTCGGCCTGCTACCGGCCGACGCGGACCTCTGGGGGGCGCTCCTCGAATTCCAATCCGACGCGCTGGTCGGCTTCTACGCCCCGCTGGACGGCCAGCTCTATCTGGTCGCAGAGCCGGGGAGGGAGGGTGACGAGGCGCTCCTCGGCGGGGACGTCGAACGGGTGCTGGTGCACGAGCTGGTTCACGCGCTGCAGGCCACACACACCGATCTGATCGACGTGGCCCTCGCACTCCTCGACCACGACGACCTGGCATTCGCCATCGGCGCTCTGCTCGAGGGGGACGCCACCTGGACGGGATACCGGGACGAGGCCTTGAGCTACGCACTTCCCATGCCCCGGCCCGAGGAGGTCGCGTCGGAGTTCGAGGCCGACTGGTCGGCGACCGCGTACCGTGGGGTGCCCCGACTCGTCCGAGAGGCTCTCGTCCTCCAGTATCCTGCCGGCTACGCACTCGTGACGCAGATCCTCGACGCCGGAGGCATCGCCGCACTCGATGCGGCACTTCGCGATCCGCCGCTCACGAGCGAAGAGGTGCTGCACCCGGAGCACTACCTCGACCCCTCCCGCCGTGGGCCGCTCCTGTTTCTCCAGCTCGAGGCCGAGAGGATCGCGCCCTCGTCGGACTGCACTGCGATCGGTGCCAACACCTTCGGTGAGTTCGGCCTGCGGATCTGGGCAAAGGAGCGGGGCGTGCGAGAAACCGAGGTCGCTGCTCTGGCCGAGGGCTGGGACGCCGATCGCGCCGTGGTGTTCGACTGCCCCCAAGGCCGGGCTTTCGCCTGGCTGATGCAGTTCGAGGCCGAGGCGAGGGCCCGGGAGTTTGCCGAGGTCGCCAGGCGCGTGGCGCGGTCATCGACCCGGGTCGACGACTGGGGCACCCGA
>Ga0255053_10001140_pt1 | contig 14629 bp, 11 predicted proteins | sample JV7_2_22_MG_FD_188635 | JGI IMG/M metagenome (GOLD analysis project Ga0255053, IMG submission 188635) | Seawater microbial communities from Jervis Inlet, British Columbia, Canada - JV7_2_22 | ecosystem: Environmental > Aquatic > Marine > Inlet | place: Canada: British Columbia | collected...
AGTTCCAGGTTCCAGCTTCCAAGTTCCAGGAAAAATATATTATTCGAATGAACTTACCATGGAACATGGAACTTGGATCTTGGAACACGCTCACTACGAATCATTGACATAAACCCCATTATGGTTAGCTTTATGGCGTCTATATCAAAACTAAGCCAGGGAGGAAATTGAAAGATGAGCAAAGTAATCGGCATTGATCTCGGAACAACCAATTCGGCTGTTGCGATCATGGAGGGTGGAAACCCCAAACTTATCCCCAACGAAGAGGGCGGCAGGACAACACCATCAGTGATGGCTATCACGAAAGATGATGAGCGCCTCGTGGGCCAGGTGGCAAAGCGCCAGGCTGTAACGAACCCGGAAAACACTGTTTACTCCATCAAGCGCTTCATGGGCCGCAGGCTCGAGGAGGTGCCGGGTGAGATAGATATCGTTCCATACAAGGTTGACAAGGACGGGTCCGGCAACGTGGTCATCAATATCGCCGGGAAATCCTATTCACCGCCTGAGATCTCCGCAATGATCCTTCAGAAGCTGAAAAAAGCGGCGGAGGATTACGTTGGAGGGACTATCACACAGGCGGTCATCACAGTACCTGCGTATTTCAATGACAGCCAGAGGCAGGCCACCAAGGACGCGGGCAAGATCGCTGGTCTCGAGGTCCTGAGGATCATCAACGAGCCGACAGCTGCTGCGCTGGCATATGGGCTGGACAAGAAAGCCAACGAGAAGATTGCTGTATACGACTTCGGCGGCGGCACCTTTGATATCTCCATCCTGGAGATCGGTGACAACGGAGTGGAGGTAAAAAGCACCAACGGCGATACTCACCTTGGAGGTGATGACCTCGATCAGCGCATTATTAATTACCTGGTGGAGGAATTCAAAAAGGATCAGGGGATCGATCTCTCGGGTGATGCCATGGGTATGCAGCGTCTCAAGGAAGGCGCTGAAAAAGCCAAGATCGAGCTTTCCACTACCCAGGAGACAGACATCAATCTGCCTTTTGTCACGGCTGACCAGAGCGGTCCCAAGCACCTGAATATCAAGCTCACCAGGGCCAAGTTCGAACAGATGATCGATGATCTGGTACAGAGAACCATGGGTCCGTGTAAGCAGGCCCTTAAGGACGCAGGTCTGAAACCTGCGGATATTGACGAGGTCATCCTGGTAGGAGGCAGCACCAGGATACCACTGGTGCAGAAAGTCGTTACAGATCTCTTTTCAAAGGAACCGCACAAGGGCGTGAACCCTGATGAAGTAGTCGCCATGGGAGCTGCTGTCCAGGCAGGCGTTCTTGCCGGGGAAGTCACGGACGTGCTTCTTTTAGATGTTACGCCCCTGTCCCTCGGAATTGAGACTCTCGGCGGTGTCATGACAGCCCTGATCGAAAGGAACACAACCATTCCGACCCGCAAATCAGAAACCTTTACGACGGCTGAAGATAACCAGAACCAGGTGGAGATCCACGTACTGCAGGGAGAGCGTCAGATGGCATCTGACAGCCGGACACTGGGACGGTTTCATCTCATCGGACTTCCGCCTGCGCCCCGAGGTATGCCCAAGGTTGAGGTTACCTTTGACATTGATGCCAACGGTATCGTCAATGTGTCGGCAAAAGACCAGGCAACCGGCAAGGAACAGTCTATACGCATCGAATCGTCAAGCGGCCTGTCTGAAGACGAGATCGAAACAATGGTCAAGGACTCGGAAACTCACAGCGAGGAAGATCAGAAGAAAAGGGAACTTGCAGAGACCAGGAACCGCCTGGACTCTCTTCTCTACGAAGTGAACAAGAATCTTGCCGAGAGCAAGGACAAGATTTCCGAGGAGGATGTCAAGAACATCGAAACCGCTCTGGAGGAGGGCCGTGAGGCCCTGAAGAGTGATGATACGGAAACCATGAACACGGCTATCGAGAATATCACACAAGCGTCTCACAAGCTGGCCGAGATCCTGTATCAACAGACACAGGAGGCTGCTGGCGGCGAAGGTGCGGATGCACAGGCAGGATCTCCGGGTGGAGAGTCTGATGAAGATGTGGTAGACGCTGAATACACGGATGAGTAATGTAGCTCTGATAGGGTCGCAAAAAGTCCATTACAACCCGGGGGGCCGTTGGTCTCCCGGGTTTTTTTATGCCATTTCAGTTTTCCCTGTCTTTTCACTGTGATATCCTGCGATTCAATAAAGTTGATGGACTCGTAAAAAGTCCATCAAGCGGGATGTTCGTGAAGCGTGCATCTCGGGGTGGGGGTGTAGATGCGTAACGAAGCATTCAGGTGTCGAGGTGTCGAGGTTTAATCCCCTCCCCTGGCGGCCTTTCGACAGGCTCAAGGTCCTGAGCGAGGCCGAAGGAGAGGGGAACATAAGGGGAGGGGGCAATCTTATAATTGTTTGAAATCACGTTGGACATTGGACGTTAGACAATGCCCATAGGTGTGACCGCCTAAAAGGAGAAAAGCGACATCATGGGACTATCCCGAAAAAGCAAGAAACTCACAATGAATCTTGTCATCGCCCTTCTGTTGGTTGGTGTATTTCCTGCGTGGGGTTTCGGCTCAAGGGGTCTGCAGATCGGAGACATGCTCTCTTCCAGGAAGCTGAAAACGATCGAAGGTGAAGATATCCTGCTCCCCGGCGGGAACGAACTGTCGGTGATTGTCTTCTGGACAACCTGGAGTCCACGTTCAGCACCTGCCCTGAAAATGTGGCAGCAGTTTGTTGCTGATTACAGCGAGCAGGAGCTTGAGGTAATTTCGGTTAACGCTGACCATCAGGATATGACCGAAGAAGATATCCGGAAGGTCAGTGATTATATAGCGGAAAATGAGATCGGCCTGCCCGTTATCGTTGACCGCAACCTGGAGCTTTTTAACGAGATCGGGATCATTGTCCTGCCCACCGCCATGTTCCTTGACGCAGAAGGAAAAATAACCTACTGGCTGGGGAGCCTTCCCAGTAGCGCAAAACTGGATCTCAAAGATAAGTTGGACATTGTATATGGCCTTAAGGTGGAACCGGAAGAAAAGGACGAAGTGGAGGCAAAACCTGTTTACAAGCCCGCCAACAGGGCCAATCTTTATTACAATCTGGCGAGGCAGCTTCAGAAGAAGGGCTTTGCGGAAAAGGCGAGGGCACGGTTCATAGTTGCCCTCAACAAAGACCCTGAATACCCGGATCCATTGATAGCCCTGGAGGAGGATTTCTTCAAGGACGGAAGAACCCCCCAAGCCCGGATCCAGCTAAAGGAACTGCTGATTAAAGGCGGCCTGGAAAAACTTGCGGCAAAATACGACTCAGATATAGAGCCACCAGAAGAGATCAAGCCCGAAGTTGAAGTTGAAATACCGGGTGATGAAAAATAAATTTATCTGATATCAACGCGCCCATTGAGGGGCGCCCGAATCAATGACTTGTATATTACCCTCGCGCCCGAGCGTGGGCGCCCGGGTCAATGACATAAACCTTGGGTCATTGATCCGTGAGGGAAGTGAAAACGACGCTTTTCACTTCCCGAGGAGCAAAAAGCCGCTCATGGACTTTTTGCGACTATATAATAACGATTTGTGAGGAAAGTGAAAATGACATTTTTCGCTTTCCGAGGAGTAAAAAGCCATGGATGGACTTTTTACGACCCTACCAATAATATGAGGCAGGAGGAGCCTATGGCTATGGCGGAAGTGAGTGTGGTCCCTTTAGGGACCGGGAGCGCCAGCCTCAGTAAATACATCGCCGAGTGTGTAAAGGCGATGGATGAGGCGGGTATCAAGTATACACTGACCCCAATGGGAACGGTTATCGAGGGGAGCGTAGAGGAGATCCTTGAGACAGTAAGGATGATTCACAGAATTCCCCTCAATCATGGCGCATCCAGAGTCCTGACCAGAGTCGTGATCGACGAAAGGCGGGACAAGGATGCGACTGCACAGCAGAAAGTAGAATCAGTAAAGAAGAGACTGGAAAAGTCAAAGCAATAAACCGGATCCAGTTATCTGTTCAACAGAGTATTAATGCTCTAACCGTTCGGCAGGCTCACGGTCCTGAGTCCCGCCTGTGGCGGGATCGAAGGATTTCAAATGCTCTAATGTTCTAATTGCGCGATTAGCTCAGTCGGATAGAGCGTTGGCCTCCGGAGCCAAAGGCCGCAGGTTCGAATCCTGCATCGCGCGCCAGGAAATAACAAAGCCCGCGGAAGCGGGCTTTGTTATTTCCTCACCTCGCAATATGCAGGATCGAACCTATGCCCGTAGGGCAGGGGTGAGCTTGTCCCGAGCGTGGCCGAGGGAAATCCTGCAGCGCCATTCCATAACTTATTCAAAATAGGAAATCTGGACCGGTAGCGAAATTAGAATATGGAGGAAAAGAACCTAAACCCCTTGGGACGGCCTTCTTTTTGCAAGACACATGCGATGCAGGGTGAGAAGTTATGTTGTGAGGTGAACAAATGAAGCGCTGGTGGTTATACATAGTTGAAGACGGAGGTAATTTGCAGGTTGGAGCTACCACAGATCTGAACAACCGTCTGAACCAGCGTGGTTATCCCGCGTTGGTTTACACAGAAGGTCCATTTGGAAAATCGGAAGTGTTTAAAAGAGAGAAGCAAGTAAAGGGTTGGTCAAAGCATAAAAAGCGGGAATTTATAAAGAAATCCACCTCACAACAGTAGTGAGTTTACCCTGAGCTTGCCGAAGGGAATCCTGCATCGCCTTGTCATAACTTATTCAAAGGTAGAAGGGGTCTACAGTTAGACAAAATCAGCATTGTTCGAACATTTGGTGTAGGTTCTGGTGTTCGCTGGTCTGAGAAGCTATGTTGCGAGGTGAACAAATAAAGCGCTGGTGGTTATACATAGTAGAGGACGGAGAAAACTTGCAGGTTGGAGTTACAACTGACCTGGGCAACCGTCTAAACCAGCGCGGCTATCCCGCATTGGCTTACAAAGAAGGCCCATTCGAAAGATCGGAAGTGTTTCGAAGAGAGAGGCAGATAAAGGGCTGGTCAAGGCATAAAAAGCGGGAATTTATAAAGAAATCCACCTCACAACAGTAGTGAGTTTACCCTGAGCTTGCCGAAGGGAATCCTGCATCGCGCGCCAATAAAATCAAGGGGTTACGAGGTTACGTAGCCTCTTTCGCATTTCTGAAAAGGCTTTCCCCAACCTGCAGCTTGAATATAAACTGATTCGTAATCAGTAGGTCACCGGTTCAAATCCGGTTCTCGGCTCCAATAAAATCAAGGGGTTACAGCATTATGCTGTAGCCTCTTTGCGTTGTGGCTATATTTTTGGCTACATTATAGTCTGTGAAAATAGTCTTTTTGCCTCGCCCCTATCTACTCATTGGAAATTGCACCCTGCCTATTTCGTCAGTTTTGATCAAATAGGTACCGCCACCTTCTTCGTATGAGGATGTTATCCCGGCAATTATAAACCCGCCGTCAAATGTTTCTTCTACAGACTTAGCATAGTCTTGGCTGTTACCACCGAAAGTTTTGGACCAGATTTCGTTGCCATACTGGTCAGTTTTCATCAAAGCAGCATCTAATGAATTATTTGTACTTACCGAACCCACAGTGATAAATCCTCCATCTGAGGTTACTCTTACGGATTCGCCCACACTATAGGAACCAAAGGTATTGGACCACATCTCGATGCCATTGACATCTGTTTTAATTAAGTAAGAAGCACTTGGGCCATTTGTAATATTGGGTGAAGTTGATCCAGTAATTATCAATCCGCCATCTAGAGTCTCTTGTACATCTCTGCCATACTCATAACTTGAACCACCGTATGTATTGGACCAAATTTCGTTACCATCAGCATCAGTTTTAATAAGGTAAATATCGCTTCCTCCAGCACCATAAGGAGAGGGGGTCAGGAGAGGGGGTCAGGCCGGGAATTTGGCATTAACTAAAATGATCAGCAAGCATTACAGATGATCCTGCTTATGACGGACATACTGAGGTTTAGGAAGATGGCGATCACTGCTTGTGTAGGGGTATTGTGAAATTCCCGGCCTGACCCCTCGATTTTAAGGCTATTGGTAGTCCACAATTAGGGAGAGAAGTGAGGGCGAATTTTGCAAAAGCACTCTCCGGGTTTGGAAATACAGAGGGAGGTGTAATTCTCTGGGGCGTGAGTACAACAAAGCATCAGCACTCAGGCCTAGATGTACTCTCACAACTGGAACCAATTGGTAAAGTGGTATTACTTGAAAAACACATTAATAATCATGCATTTACTTTGATAACACCCAGTTTAGCAGGAGTAGAGAGTAAGGTCTTTTGTGAGAATAAAAGCGATACCAGAGGAATAATTGCCACTTTCATACCTAAAACTCTTGGTGACCCTATCCGATCAAACGAAGATGATCATTATTATTTCCGAACTGGCGATGAGTTTAAAAAGGCTCCTTATGAGTTGATAAAACGTCTTTTCGCTTCAACAGACCAACCTGATCTCATAATCATGTTTGATTCTCGTTTAAATAAGTTGGAAAGTGATAATAACTGGAACATTCCCTTTCTTATTGTGAATCGATCTAATGCCGTAGCTGAGAACATTAAGATGTCGATAACAATCTTGAATCCTGAGGCATATGAAGAAATAAAATTTAAAAATTTCAAAGATACATCTGAAATAAATCCTGGGAAAAATATGTACATGTTCAACGTACCAGATGTCGTTCACCGAGGCTTGAACTCAATTGTAGATAAATTGGATGTTAAGATGAAAGCACGCAAACGCACTCTAAAATTATGCGTATCTCTCTACGCTAATCGAATGCGTGCAAAGGATGTATATTTTACACTCACTCTTTCCAAAGACAAAATTTCAATATCAAATGTGCGTGAGGAGTTCCAATATTAATTTGGATCTAATTACATTTGAAAAGACAGGGTTTTGCTCTGTCTTTTCTCTTTTAAGACTCTTTTCAGAACCGGGAGTCTAACGCGCTCACTACCGCATGAATAAAGGGCTGAAAGGGTGCTGGTACCACTTTGGTGACAATCTTTGGGGTCAGACCTCATATTGTTACTATTTCTATATCTAAAAAGGTAAGAAAGTGAGGTCTGACCCCACAAAACTCTACTTCGCGGGGACCAGTCAGCTGGTCTTGCACTTTATAAGTAGAAACGGGCGCTCACTTGGCTGTGAGCGCCCGTCTTCACCTGAAATTCCCTCGAAGGTTCAGTTCAGTCTTGCGTGGACCGTTCCTGGGTCACACCTCAGAAGCCCTTGAAGACGTTCCTGCTACGATCAGGCGAGGTCGAAACGGTCAAGGTTCATGACCTTGTTCCACGCCGCTACAAAATCGTGCACGAACCGCTCCTGGGAATCCTCACATCCATAGACTTCCCCGATGGCCCGGAGCTGGGAGTTCGAACCGAAGATGAGGTCGACACGGGTGCAGGTCCACTTGAGTTCGCCAGTTTCGCAATCACGACCTTCGAACACTTCGTCGTCTTCCGAGGACGCCTTCCACGTAGTACTCATGTCGAGCAGATTCACGAAATAGTCATTGGTGAGCGTTTCTGGACGCTTGGTGAAGACGCCGTGTTGGGACTGTCCGAAGTTGGCATTCAAGACGCGCATGCCGCCAACGAGAACCGTCATCTCAGGAGCGGTCAGCGTCAGCAACTGCGCCCGATCAACCAGCAGCTCCTCTGTTGATACGGAGTATTTGGATTTGAGGTAGTTTCGGAATCCGTCCGCAGCCGGTTCGAGAACGGCGAACGACTTCACGTCGGTTTGCTCCTGAGACGCATCCGTGCGTCCAGGCGTGAAGGGAGCAGTCACATCGTGGCCGGCATTCTTCGCAGCTTGCTGGACACCCGCGCATCCACCCAGAACAATCAAGTCGGCGAGCGAAACCATCTTCCCGCCTGGCTGTGTGCTGTTGAACTCCTTCTGGATCCCCTCAAGAGTCTGCAGCACAGCCTCCAATTGTTCAGGCTGGTTTGTTTCCCAATCCTTCTGCGGGGCAAGACGGATGCGTGCTCCGTTAGCCCCGCCGCGCTTGTCGGAGTCACGGTACGTGGACGCCGACGCCCAGGCCGTCGAGACCAGTTGCGAGACAGACAGTCCCGAAGCGAGGACCTTGCCCTTGAGGTTGGCGATGTCCTGTGCGTCGATCAGCTCATGATCGACTGCAGGTACCGGGTCCTGCCAAATCAGCTCTTCTTCAGGCACTTCCGGGCCGAGATAGCGTAAGCGCGGACCCATGTCGCGGTGGGTCAGCTTGAACCAGGCGCGGGCAAAGGCATCGGCGAACGATTCCGGGTTCTCGTGGAACCGCTTCGCAATCGGTTTATAAATCGGATCCATTCTCAGTGAGAGGTCTGCGGTAGTCATTATGGGTGCTTGTTGTTTGGACGGGTCGTGGGCGCCCGGCACAGCACTCGCTGCCGCTGGATCGCTCGGAACCCACTGGTAGGCTCCGGCAGGGCTTTTCACCAGATTCCAGTCGTAACCGAACAGGGTGTCGAAATAGCCCATGTCCCACTTGGTCGGGGTCGGATTCCAGGCCCCTTCAATGCCGCTGCTGATCGTGTCATCTCCCTTACCGCTGCCGAAGCTGCTCTTCCAGCCGAGACCCTGTTCTTCGATGCCGGCGGCTTCCGGTTCGGGGCCCACATGCGACGCATCGCCAGCACCGTGGCATTTGCCGAACGTGTGTCCACCGGCGACTAGGGCGACGGTCTCTTCGTCGTTCATCGCCATGCGCGCGAAGGTTTCGCGTACGTCGAGCCCCGACGCGACCGCATCCGGCTCGCCATTCGGCCCTTCCGGGTTCACATAGATCAAGCCCATCTGCACGGCGGCGAGAGGATTCTCCAGTTCCCGGTCGCCGGTGTAGCGCTTGTCTCCAAGCCACGTGTCCTCAGCTCCCCAGTAAATGTCTTCTTCCGGCTCCCAGAGGTCCTCACGCCCGCCCGCGAAACCGAACGTCTTGAATCCCATCGACTCTAGAGCGCAGTTGCCGGCAAGGATCATAAGGTCGGCCCAGGATATCTTCCTGCCGTATTTTTGCTTGATGGGCCAAAGCAATCGGCGTGCCTTGTCAAGGTTGACGTTGTCCGGCCAACTGTTGAGCGGCGCTAAACGCTGGTTGCCGGTCCCGGCTCCGCCGCGGCCGTCGCCCATGCGGTAGGTTCCTGCGCTGTGCCACGCCATCCGGATGAAGAGGCCTCCGTAGTGGCCGTAGTCGGCCGGCCACCAATCCTGCGAATCGGTCATCAACTCAATGAGATCCTTCTTCAGGGCATCAAGGTCGAGACTTTTGAACTCTTCAGCATAGTTGAAATCCTCCCCCATCGGGTTGGACAGGGAGGAATGCTGGTGCAGGATCTTAAGGTTCAACTGGTTCGGCCACCAGTCCCGGTTCGACGTTCCACCGCCGTCTGCCTGTTTACCAGCTCTGCCCGTTACCGGACACTTGTTATCATCATTCATAAAGTTACCCCCTTTCGTTTTGCGTGTTTTCTCTTACCCTGCTGCGCATGTATGCCAAGGCAAAAACTGGAGAACGCCTATTAAATGAAAATGATTATCGCAATAAGAGGAAAAAATTTTCTCTTATCCTTTATCTTTCTGGCACTCCGGGCAAAGTCCGTAAAAATCCAATCTATGGTTGACTACTCGGAACCCCGTCTGCTTAGAGACCTCTGTGGTCATGGCGCTTAAGCTCTCGAGGTCGGGATCGACGATTGTTTTGCACTTGGTACAAACGACATGGGGATGGGGGAAGGGTTTGCTCCCGTCGTAGCGGTTGCTCCCCTGGCTGAATTCCAACTCCAAAACCTCTCCGAGTTCCTTAAGCAGGGTTATCGTTTTATATACTGTGGCAAGGCTGGTGGTGGGGAAATCGTTGACGATAACCTTGTATATCTCCTCCACGCTGGGATGCTCCTCGCTTTTGGCGAGGATCTTCAGGATCGCCATTCGTTGCGGTGTGATTCTTTGCCTGCCATCTCTGAGCTTGGAGAGCATGTGTTCGAGACGTGCTTGATGATTCGACAAAGGTCATCCCCCTTGATGCGCAAGTCGTTCTTTTCTGATAACCATTTTCCAAGTATACCAATGGATGTCCTTGTGTCAAGATCGGCAGTCTGGCAGTCAGGGATACAGGTCAATTCAACAAAGGTCCACCCTTGATGGGTGATGCCAAGGTGGTACCAACACCCTGCAAGCCCTTTTTCCATGCACTAAGGAAACCTTGGGGTCAGAGCTCAGATTCTCAGGTCTCCAGTTTTTTGACGATGCCACAGAGGTAGTTGGGAAAATCTTTAGAGTTAAAACCTCACTTTCTTACTTTTGTAAGTGAATCAAGGTTGTCGCGTCGCTCCGCTCCTTTCTCCTTCGCCCTTTAAAGCTTCAACGACGATAGGCTTCTGAGAACAAGCGCAATAGCGCTGGCCATCGGCCAGCCAATAACCACAGATGGGGATCGGGGGTCGGATCTTGGGATCGGGGGTCGGGATCGGGGGTCGGATCTTGGCTTTTAAGGTTTACAACTCAGTGAGGGAATCATAGAAACTACTCGGGGTCCGGGTCACAGGTGCCGGTGTTTGAATTTTGACGTTATAGCTGTCAGGCTGAAAAACCCTGCGTCCTTTGCGTTATAGTTCTGACATGACAAACGAGCGAGAGGCATAATTCCCCCTCACCTCTGTCCTCTCTCCTTCGGCAGGCTCAGGACAGGCCGCCAGGGGAGAGGATTAAGCACCAATAATCCGTTTCCCCGATTCATTTCTATAACAACCCCCTTTTCTTACCCTGCGAAACTCTGCGATCAGGGCTGACTAGCCCTGCCCGCGGCACCCTGCGTTAAAGGCTTTTATCTCTTTTTGTAAACCCAAACTTTTCCCTTTAAAATTCCCTTCCGTACCCTTAACATGAAAGCTGACCTTTTTCCCAGGGGATGGTCTGATGAAGGACACTCGGAAAATTACGCATGCTGTGGGCAAGCTGCATCTGCACAAGCATGTCTATCTCTCCCTGGTCGCTATCCTGATCGGCATTCTTGCCGGTTACGGCGCGCTCATCTTCCGCTACGTCATCAAGATGGCGCAGTACGGTTTCTATCAGAACACCAACGACGTCCTGACCTTTCACAGCTCCATGCCATTCTGGTTGAAGATACTACTGCCGGCCGCCGGCGGTCTCATAGTTGGTCCCCTTATTTATTTTGGCGCCCGTGAGGCCAAGGGACACGGTGTACCGGAGGTCATGGAGGCGGTTGCCCTCAAGGGCGGGAGGATCCGGGCCAGGGTGGCTCTCGTCAAGATCATCGCCTCGGGCATTTCCATCGGTTCCGGGGGGTCAGTGGGGCGGGAAGGTCCCATTGTTCAGATCGGATCCTCCATCGGCTCCACACTGGCTCAGATCCTCAGGGCACCTACTTTCCGGCAGAGGACTTTCGTAGGTTGCGGCGCAGCGGCAGGAATTGCCGCCACCTTCAACGCGCCCATCGCCGGGGCCCTGTTCGCCGCGGAAGTTATACTGGGTGATTTCGGTATTGCCACATTTTCACCGGTAGTGCTCTCATCGGTGACCGCTACTGCCATCTCACGTCACTACTTCGGTGATTTCCCGGCTTTCATCATTCCCTCTTATACGGTTGTATCCCTCTGGGAATTCCTCTTCTATCCGCTCCTGGGAATTGTCGCAGGTGTCATAGCAGTTTTATTCACTGTGACCCTGTACAAGTTAGAGGATGGTTTTGAAGCGCTGAAGTTCCCGGAATATTTAAAGCCGGCGGTGGGAGGCCTGCTCCTCGGCGTGATGCTCATCAAACTGCCCCACGTGTTCGGGGTAGGCTACGGGGCGATCAACATGTCCCTCAAGAACCAGCTGCCCGCACTGATCCTGTTGGCCCTGGTCTTTGCAAAGATACTTGCCACTTCCGTTACGATCGGCTCGGGCGGCTCCGGAGGCATATTCGCGCCATCCCTGTTCATTGGCGCAATGACAGGCGGATTTTTCGGTTGGGGGGTCCATACGCTGTTTCCCCAGATCACAGCCAATCCCGGCGCTTACGCTCTCGTAGCCATGGGGGCTGTGGTGGCAGGTACGACCCACGCTCCCATAACCGCAATACTGATCATTTTCGAGATGACAGCCACCTATAAGATCATCCTGCCGCTGATGTTTGCCTGCATTATCAGCACCCTTGTCGCCAGTTCTATCAAGAGCGGTTCGATCTATACGATCAAACTTGCGCGAAGGGGAGTTGAGCTTTCACAGGGTTGGGAGCAGAGTATCCTGCAGACGATCAAGGTAAGAGACATAATGCGCGACCATGTGATAACCGTTCAGGAAGGTACTCTGTTGGGAGAAGTTATCGAAATTCTCAAGACCAGGGATGTCTCCTACCTGCATGTTGTCAACGACAGCGATGAACTGACGGGAGTCATATCCTTTCGCGACATCCGGTCCGCCCTTCAGGAGGAAACCCTTAAAAACCTGGTTATTGCAAGGGATGTGGCCAGCGTAGATATCGTGACCATACATCCTACGGACAGCTTACTCCTCGCCTTCCAGGAGATGGGCAGCAGGGGGATTTCCCAGCTCCCTGTGGTGAGGGAGGATGATGGAAATAAGTTGGTGGGTACAGTGAGCCAGCGGGATGTAATGGCGGCCTATGATAAAGCTATTTTAAAACGGGAAATTGAGGAGATGTAGTTGCAGTCCTTTGTCCCAAGATCCAAGATCCTTTTGAACCACAGAGTCACAGAGTACACAGAGGAGAAACTAAGTTTGGGTTTTTACCACGGAGGCACGGAGGACGCGGAGAAGGAAGAAATTGGGTTTTACAGGGAAAATAGATGAGTTGCTTTGGTTCAAGTAATAAAATGAAAAAATCTCATTCCTTTAAAGTTTATTTTTTAATATGCTCTTACCCAACACCCTTAGTTTACTCCGTGACCTCCGTGCCTCCGTGGTGAAAAACACGTTGGTGGTTGGGCATTGGATGTTGGACGCGCTCAATCCTCATTCCCCTCAACCTCAATCCGCCCTTCAAGATTCTCCAGATCGTGATCGAGCCGGCGTGCGATTGCTTCCGCGTTATCGTGGCTGATCTCGCCCCCCATGAGAAGTTCGGTGAGCGTGCTCTTTTGAAGCATGAGGAGCGACCTCCTCAGCATCAGCTCTCTTGCTGTCATGACTTCAGGTGTTGTCTCAAGTTCCGCCATCTCCTCTCCCACGTTTTTTAACTCCTCTTCAAGTTCATACGTCAGGCGTGTTGCCGTGGCTGGCGAGACACGCCCCTCCACCTTTTTCCTTTTGAGGTCTTCCAGGCTCCTGTTGATAATAACGGTACGGGCCACGGCGCGCTCATAGAGCTCATCCCTTTCGTCCCTGCCGGCGAGGCCGAGGAACCTTATAAGGGGCGACATGGTAAGCCCCTGGACGGTAAGGGACAGGAAAACAACTCCAAACACAAGGGAGACTATGAAATCCCGCTGAGGGATATCGGGCAGGCCCAGAGCAAGGGCAATGGGGATCGAACCGTGGATACCTCCCCAGTTTATAACGTGGGTCCATCTCATGGGGATCCGTTCACCTGCCAGGTTGAGGAGTCCGAGCATGGGATAGCATCCAATGGCCCTGGCCGCGACCACGATGAGGAAAGCCGCAAGTATTGAGGGCCATATCAGGAAAAGCTCACGAGGGTCTATCTGGGTGCCTATCATCAGGAAGATAAGGGAGTTGATGATAAATGCGGCGATCTCCCAGAAGTTCTTGATGGCAATACGTGTCGTTGGGCTCATTGCGTGCCGGATGCCCTGGTTTCCTATCAGGACTCCGGCAGCTACAACGGCCATAACACCTGAGACGTGCAGGGTGTGTTCAGCGATCATGAATGAACCGAAGGCGAGAATTATGGTGATCAGGACCTCGAGAACGTGATCGTCCAGTCTTTTGAGAAACATGAAAGCTAACTGTCCGGCGATTATCCCCACCATAAGGCCGCCGATGACCACTTTAAGGAACAGAAGGACCGATGCGCCCATGCTGAAAGTTCCAGAAGTTATTATTCCCACAATCACGCCGTAAAGAACGATGCCGGTTCCATCGTTGAAAACTGATTCGCCCTCAACGATCATGGAGAGCCGCTTGGAAACGCCCAGTTTCTTGAACAGGGCCAGGACGGAAATGGGATCCGTGGGCGTGATCATAACACCCACGAGAAGGGCTACGATAAAAGGTAATCCTGTCAGCTGCTGCAAAAGAAACCCGGCCATGAATCCGGCTATTAAAAGCCCGGGAAGGGCGAGGACCGCTATGGTACGCATGTTCCGTTTCAGGTCGGATATCTCGAAGTGGATTGCTCCCTCGAAGAGGAGGGGGGGCAGGAACGCGAAGAGGATCATCTCCTGGGTGAGACGGTAGGGCCCGATCCCGGTGAGTCCTACAAAGAGACCGCCGATCACAAGAGCTATCGTATAGGGGAGTCTGACATACTTGACCACGACACTTATCAGGGCCGCTATGGTCAGAAGCGTCAGAAACTGGATCTCAGGTCCGATGAGAGTCTGTTCCATCAGGAGTACCCTAGGCGGGTATGGGTTTTCTCTTCTCGTCTACGCTACGGTAGAAGCGGTCACTGTCTATTATCGC
>Ga0255053_10001141_pt1 | contig 14628 bp, 14 predicted proteins | sample JV7_2_22_MG_FD_188635 | JGI IMG/M metagenome (GOLD analysis project Ga0255053, IMG submission 188635) | Seawater microbial communities from Jervis Inlet, British Columbia, Canada - JV7_2_22 | ecosystem: Environmental > Aquatic > Marine > Inlet | place: Canada: British Columbia | collected...
CCGAGTATGTTCGTGATGTGGCCAAGCAGGCACGTGAACGCCTCGGTGCTCAGGACGTGCTCGGCCGTCGCGTTCCCCGCGGTCCCGACCGTCATCGCGGTAGGAACTGTGATCGTGTTCTGGTCAGGGTCGGCGGACGACGACCCGATGCAGATGATCGCGTCCTTGACCTGAACGAGGAAGTGCTCGCCGTCCATGTCCATTTGCAGGATGTACTCGGGCGCCGACGTCGGCGACTGCGGCCCCTGGAACTGGAACGTGTCCGGGCTCATCTGCATCGACACGCCGTCGGTCCCGCGGATCGTCACGATGCCGCCCTCGTCGATCGAGATGAACGACTCGCTCAGCGCCGACCGCAGCAGGACCGGGCCGGCATACTCCTCGACGAACGCGGTGCGCCGGCGCCGGAACCCGAAGGTGTTGGTCGTCGGGTCCTGCCCGGCGACGCTCTCCATCGGGAACTTGTCGCGCCTGTTGTTCAGCCGGCAAAGGATGACCGAGCCGTTGTCCTCGCGGCCGAGCGGGCACGCGACGAGGACCTCGTCGCCCACCATGAAGGGAGTGTAGTCACCCTCGCCGTCGCCCGCGACGCTCGCGCCGAGCCGGCAGAGGACCGGGAGCTTGCTCGGCTCGAGCTGGACCTGGACGTAGACCTGGCCGTCCTCCTCGTCGAACAGCACGGGCTCGTCTTCGTCGCCCCCTACCACGAGCGCGTTCGAGATCCACTGGCGAGGATCGATCCCGGGGACCGCGAGAGCCTGCGCCACCGTCGCCTGGTCGAACCCGACCGGAACCCTGCGCCGCCGCCTCCAAGTCATTGCACCTGATCCTCGACCACTACCGGCGTGGGGTCGGGCGTGGCCGGGTCGTCAGGCACGAGCTGCTCGCTCTCCTCGAGGTCCTTGTCGGCGCGCACCTCGATGTAGTTCACGCACTCGAAGTCCAACGTCACGCCCTCGTTCAAGCCGTCCCAGTCCAGCCCGAGCGACCGCACCCGGAACGTCGTCTGCAGCCCTACGTTGTTGATTGCCAACTGGTAGGCAGCTGCGAACACCGGGTCGAACCCCAGCGCCTCCATGAAGTCGGCGGCGCGCGTCACCATGTTCTCCTGGATCTCGTTGATGGTGCTCTCGTCGTCCTCCTGGAACGGCGAGCGAAGCACCTCGACGTCGATCGCGTCGCCGGCCTCGACGTCGAGCGCGTCGGGGTCGAGGTTCCCGCCGCCGAAGGAGCCCATGTTCTTCGTGCTGAACACGACCTCGAGCTCGTTCCGGGTCAGCGCTTCGTACGTACCCTGCGCGATGATCCGCAGGGTCTTGTCGTCCTTGACCCCCTCGACGAACTTCACCTTCCAGACCTGGTCGCTGCTGCTGCCTGGGCTGATCCGCTTCTGCCGGTCGCCCTTCAGCGGGAACCGTGCGACGAGCGTGCGCTTCGTCGCCGTGTCGTAGCTCCTGACCTCGATGTTCTGCGGGGCGACCGCCGTGAACTTCCTCCTGAAGTCCATGTCGGCGATGTTCCGGCCGTACACGTACAGCCGGTTGGGCAGCACGCGCCCGGTCGGCAGCTCGCGGCCGCCGGCGATGACGAACGGGTCGTCGAAGCGACCGAACGCGCGGGCGTCGTACAGCGTGCGGACGCGCTGGATCACGACGACCGTGCCCTCGACCCGCAGCGTGTGCCCGACCGAGCCGGCTACGTCGGTCAGGTAGTCCCAGACCTTGAGCTGGCCCGACCCCCCGCTCGCGGGCGGCCCGTGCTTGGGCCGGTACTTCGTCTTCTGCAGCGCGTCCTTGAGGACCGGCACGTCCTCGGGGTGGCCGCCCGGGCGGTACTCGACCGACAGCCCCCTGAACTGAGGGTAGTTCGAGAGGTAGTCTGCGAACGCCCGGTCGAGCGGGACCGTCGGGTCTACGGTCAGCTTCGGGCCGGCGTCCTGCTCGAGCAGCAGCCGCGTGTTGTCCGTGCACTCCAGCCGGACGGTCGGCGCGTCGCCTTCCGACCAGGCGTCGCCCCACTCGTCTACCCAGCCCTGGAACCTAAGGTTGGACCGGGGGCGACCGTGCCCGTCCAGGTAGCCGTCCGGCACGATGTTCCACGGCAGCCCGAGCCCGCCGCTGGTCGCGTCCGACCTTACCTCCCCGTCGATGCCCCGCGCGTAGTCGGCGGCCGTCACCGTCCCGAGGAAGTACTCGACCGCACAGGAGCGAATCACGCGCGGGTCGATCGGCATGTCTCGGAACTGTACCTCGAGCGAGAGCGTGTCGGCCGCGCGGATCCCGTTCCGCATCACCTGAGCCGAGCGCGGGATCACGCCATCGACGACGTGGGTCAGCGCGTCCTGGCTCGAGATCTGCTGCTGCGGCGTCCCCCCCGCGGTCGGGTCCTCGCCGGGGGCTACCAGCGTCAGCCTGCCGTTCAGCCCTTCGGCGACGTTCAGCACCTGGCCGCGGTCGCGCTTGCCCTTCCGGATCGTCACCGGTTCTTCGGGGGGCTCCGGCGTGCCCGCCGCGCCGTAGTCCTCGAGCCGGACTATCAGCCGGACGCGGGCCGAGGGGTAGTACTGCTGGGGGGGTTCGTCCCGCTGGGGCATTGCCGGAGCATACACCCCGGCGCGCCCCTCCCGAAAGACGCCGGCGCCGGCGCCAGGCGCCCCGCCACGACGCTGGGGGCGGGACCGCCGGCGCGTCGGTCGCGGCCCGGGGCCGACGCGCTAGAGGGGCGCTCAGACGGCCGAGGCCTGCTGCCCCTCCAGCGACGTCCGGGTCGGGATGATCAGCGGGGTCCTCTGCGGGGGCTCGATTGTGTACGACGGCAGCCCGTTCGCCCGGGCCAGCTCGGCTGACAGGTCGGCCTCGTAGTACCGCATGGAGATGTTGTGCAGCGTCTCCCCGTCGCGCGGGACGTGGACCGCGAGCACGTCCGACACCGTCGTGTTGTTCCCGAACCGCGTCAGGCCGAGCATGACGTTGCGCCGCTGCCGGACCGTCCGGGCGAACCGCTCGCCGGCCGCCGCCATCAGCTCCGCCTGCGTCTGGCTCTTGCCGTAGTAGCTCGCGGCCCGCGTCAGGTTGGACACCTTGTTCCGGGTCGACATCGCCTCCGGCCCCTCGCGGCTGATCGTGTCCACGAACTGGTTGGCGACCGACACCGCGTTCGTCGCGACGTCGACCGCCTGACCCGCGATGGCGGCGGGCGTCTCGCGGACCTTGTTGATGAGGTCGCCGATCTGCTTCATCCGGTTCGTCAGCGAGTTCGCCGTGCGCGCGAAGTCGTCGACCAGGTCGCGCGGTCCGTCGGCCAGGGCCTCCAGGTCGCCGAGACGGAAGGGGGTCGTAGCGTTCGCGACGTGGTGGCGCTGCCGCAGCGAGTCCCCCAGGATGACCGTGGCCGTCGCGTTCTGTTCCGCGATCGATCGGCGCGACGCCATCACGATCGAGTCGCCGCGCAGGTCCAAGACCTTGCGTTGGTTCTCGCCGCGCCCCGACCACTCGTAGGTCATCGACCACATGATGTCGTCCATCCGTGCCGGGCTGATCTCGAACTGCGTCAGCCGCCCCACGCGCGTGATCTTGAACTCGCGGCTGACCTCAGTCCCCTCAGCTGCAACAACACCAAGGGCAGTCCTCTGCGCCCCGGTCTTGATGTTCCGCTGCTCCTGCCACGTCACCCGCAGCAGCTGCCCGCCGCGCCGGATCGAGTCGAAGATGTCGGCGAACTGGTTCGCGAACACGACCGTCTCGTCTTGCGCTCCCCCTTCGCTGAACGTGCTCGGCGCCGCAGCGATCCGGTTCGTGTTCCACTCCCCCACCCACGAGCTCGGCATCTCCTGCGGAGAGAGGACGTGCTGCGTGGCCTCCGGGTTGCCCGGGTTCCACTGCGTCATCACGACGGTCTGGCCCGCCCAGCTCGCACCCTGGAACGGCAGCGCGCCGCCCTTCAGCGTGACCTTGCGCCGGCGCCCCGTCAGCTCCTCGACGACGAGGACGCTCGCCACTTATCCCCCTTGCATCACGCGGTCGGCCCAGATCCGCATCGCCTCGGCGTCCTTGTCCTCGGCGTCCTTGTTTGGCTTCGTCGTCGCGGCCACGACCCGCGCCTGCTCGAGCAGGCCCCGTACCTTGTCGGCGCAGCGCTGCGCCAGCATCCCGGCCTCGGTCGCCGCCTGGACGTCCTCCTTCTTGACCGCCTTCTCGACGTCGGCGACGTAGCCCTCGCACTCCTTCTGGGCAACCTCGGCCAGGTCGGCCAGCTTCGAGACGGCCTTCGGGTCGGCGCCCAGCTTCTTGTTCTCCTCGGCGCTCGCGACCAGCTCCTCGAACTGCGGGATGGACGTCTCGAGGTCGGCGATAGCTGCGTCGGCTCCCGTCATCACCGGCACCAGGTCGATCGGCGGGGGCTCACCCTCCTCCGTCATCTCGCCGCCCGCAGGCGGTGCCCCCTCCACAGGCGGCGGCGCGTCGCCCTCCGCAGGCGGGGCGCCCTCCGCGGGCGGGGCGCCCGTGAGTTCGGCGAGGCTTGCCTCGTCGATCGAGTCGAGGACGGTTGCGAGGTTCGCGACCACGTCGCCGCCTCCGTCCGTGCCTTCTCCACCTTCGCCTACGAGTCCTGGCATCACCGGCATCGTCATGTCTTCACCTCTGGCTCACCTGCGGAGCGTATCACGGCCCGGCTACGTGCCAAAGGGCGACGCGCCCCGGGCCTGGATCCTGCGCGTCGCTGACGCAGCCATGTCCCTCCGGAACGCGATGAGGACCCGGTCCGGGTCGGCGTCGCGGAAGTCCTGCTTGATGTTGAAGGTCTGGCCCCCCGACATGCTGATGCTCGGGGCTTTCGGCTTCGCCCCCTTGAACGCCCCCGGCTGCCACGAGATCTCCGATACCTCGGAGACCACCCGGTTCCGGAAGTCCTTGGCGCTCGCGACCAGCATGCTGGCCATCTTGTCGAACCCCTCCTGAGTCATGTCGCTGCTCTTGAGGAACGCGTCTCGCAGCTCCGCCGAGTCGTCGAGCATGCTGGCGATGTATTCCATGCTCGACCGGTTGCCAAGGCCGATTGCTTCCTGGAACGCGTTGGCGAGGACGTCCCCCTGCGCCTGCAGCTCCTCCGCCTTCTCGACCCCACCGATGTCCGCGGCCCCTATGCTGATCGCCTCGATCCTCCGCGCCGCGTCGTCGACCTGCCGGGCCATGAACTCGCCGGCGATCCTCGATTCGCGCAGCCCTTGCACGAACGCCTTCGCCTGGGCCTGCGTCATGTCGAGCGACTCGGCACTGTCGACGAACGCCTGGCCGATGCGGCCGAACGCTTCCGACTGCTCCTCGTCCCAGCGCGTGAAGTCCTTGGACATCTTGACCAGGGCGACGCGCCGCGCCTCCGCGTCCTTCGCCTCCTCGGTCTGCACGTCCTTCAGCAGCAGCGTGAACTGCTCGACCGCAAGGCCAGCTCCGGCGATGGCGACGGCGAACGCGCCCAGAGCCATCGCCCCGCCCCCGGCCCCCAACATACCGGCCCCGGCGCCGCCGGCGGCGCCCGCCTTGAACACGGCCCCGCCGACGCTCGCCGCCGCTCCTATCGCGGGGGCTGCGACGCGCGCACCGAACGCGATGGCGATCAGCTCCCGGTTCTCGATGATCCACTGCACGACCGCCTTCGCGTTCTCGAACCCGCTGACGATCGCCTCCTTGATCTCGTCGCCGTGCGACTTGATGAACTCGAACCCCTTCTGGATCGTGTCCCCCGCGGACTGTACCCACCTGCCGACGTCGCGGCCCATCGTCTTCGCGAACGCCCCGATCTCCTCGCGCGCCCCCCGGATCCTCTGCGTCACGCTCTCGAACACCGGTTTCAGCTCGTTTATGAGAGGCATCCCGAACGCCTCGACGAGCATCTTCCCCGCCTCCTTCATGCTCGTGACCATGTCCGACATGGTCGGCGCCGCCGCCTCGAGGTTCTTCGCGACCGAGTGGAGCGCGCCCTCGAGCCGGCCGATACGCTCCTCCTCCGTCAGCAGCCTCCACTCCTTCGTGATGTCGTTGATGTTCTCGGCGAAGATGCCGGTGCCGCGCAGCAGCGCGAACATCGGCGACCTGGTCTGAATGAAGCCCGCCGCCATCTGCCCGACGCCCATCCCGATCTTCGTAACGCTCAGGCCCATGACGTTGGCGATCTGCGTCATGTTCCGCATCTGCCCGGTCGCGACTTCGTAGGCGCGCTGCCCCCCGCCCATCCAAGTCATCAAGCCTTGGACGCCGCGCTCGATGTCGTCGCTCGCCTGGCCGATGTCCACGGCCATGTCGAGGACGACCTTGTGCAGCCGCTCGCCCTCCGCCCTCGCCGCCGGCCAGGTGTAGCCCGCGGTCCCGGCGAGGAAGCCGCCGATGTTCTGGGCCGCGTCGTCCGCCGCGCGGGCGACGTCGAGGATCCCGCTGGCGAATTGGCTCATCTGCCGGATCGCCGGCATCAAGTTGATCGCCGCGAACTGCGACGCGAAGGTCTTCGCGAACTGGGAGAACCCCTGCTGCGTCGTCTCCCGCTTCTCGTTCAGCTCGGTGAACCCCTCGCGGATCCTCCCGAGCACCGACGACGCGACGTCGTCCAGCGTGAGCTTGGTTTTGACCTCTGTCTCAGCCACGGCTCACGTCCACTCCGTCTCGTTGTCGCTCGTGACCTTCGGCGACTCCGCCTTGATGAAGCTGCTGATGCGCTCGACCCAGCGGTCCACGCGCGTTACCTCCCACTCCATCAACTTGTCCGCGTCCTGCCTCGCGTACCGGCCGAGGTAGGTCAGCTTCCACTCCTCGATCTCCTCCATCTCCCACGGGTCGAGCCCGACGAGGCCCTCGTACCACCGCAGGTCTCCAAGCGTCCCGCCCGCCCACGGGATCAGCTTGGAGATCCGCTCGTCCACGACGTACAGCGGAACGACCAGGCCGTCCTCGTCGAGCGTCAGCCCGTCGACCTGACAGCGATGCAGTTCTCGAAAAAATCCCGCAGCTCCTCTCTCTTCATCATGTGGAGCTGCAAGAAGACCTTCGAGATGAGCATGCGCGAGCGCTCGCCCATCTGTGCCCACCACTGCTCCACGTTCCCGGAGCCGGGCGTCCCGTCCCAGTTCACGGTGTGTCCGTCGATCGACCGGATCATCTGCTTCGCCAGCTCGTCCGCGACCCGGTTCGGGTCTTGCTTCGCCCGGTTCAGCCCGAGGGTCTTGTCGCCGATGCTGATCGTCCAGCAAATGCACTGGCGCCACTTCCCCGTCTCGCCTTCGATCGGGTCGCCGATCCACGGCGTGTCGGTCCACTCGCTGCGGAACCGGAGGAAGATCGCCTGCCGCCCGCGCGGGAACTTCAGGTCGGGCGGGATGACCACCCACTTCGGCGCGCCGCCCTGCGTCGCCTGCGGCACGTCCATGTCCATCAGGTTGGCGCCCTTCTCCTCCTCCGCCGTGTCGCCCTCCCCTTCGCGGAGGTCCGCGGTCGGTGCGCCTATCGCCTGCTCGTCGTCGGTGTACGCGAGCTCCTGCTCCTCTTCCGCTGGTGCCTCTGCCGTCGGTTCGTCGGTCGTCATCTTCTATCCTCCCATTCAGATTAAGACCCCGCGTCGGCGGGCTGGGGAGGAGCCCTGGCCGTCGCCCGAGCACCACCCGCCGCCGCGGAATCATCACTCGGGGGCCGCCTTAGGCGACGGCCTCCAGCTGGTGCGGTCGCTCGGTGCAGCGGAACTCAAGCCGAGGCTTGACGAAGTCGCCGCGCGACGCGACCGCGGTCGGGATCGCGCCCCAGTGCACGTCCGTGTAGGTGTACGTGACGGTGTCGCCGTTCGGGTAGTAGTCGACGCGGACGACGTTGAACTGCACGTCGGGAGTGCGCCGCTCGGCCTTGTCCGTGATCGCCGACACGAAGGTGTTCCAGTCTCCGCGATGAACCTGGAACTCGAAGTCGCCGCCGTACCCGTTCAGGATCTCGTCGAACCGGTTGGCCGTCTCGCCGAGGAAGCCGTCCTCCTTCAGCTCGAGGGCAACGTTGTCGTTCATCGAAGCAATCGAGTCGATCGACCCGACGACGACGCCTGCGTTGATAACCCGGACGCTGATGTCCTGGCCCTTTACTCTCAGCCCTGGCATGCCGTTCTTCCTTCCGCGCTAGGCTGCCAGTGGCAGCTCGTTCACCTCGACGTTCTCTCCGATGACCGTCTCGATCACGATCACGTCCAGCGACGGCGTCGTCCGCACCTTCAGGATTATCCGAAACACCCCGGCGGCCAGCGACTGCGGCGTGTTGCCGGCGCGCGGGTCGAGCAGGTAGCCGTCGATCCTCTGCGCCGCCTCGTTCGACGGTGAGAGGAGCTGGTTCATGAATCCGTTGATCTCGCCCGTGACCAGGCTCCGGCGCAGGCGCGTCGCGAGCTTCTTGCTGAACGCGTTCGCCCGCTGCGCCAGCGTGTCCTGGATGAAGTCCGCCATGCGCCGCCGGTTGATGTTCTGCAGGTTCGGGTGGACCGCCGGGTCGACGCTCGTCTTGCCGCTCTGGATGACGGCCGTCCCTTCGTTCATGCGCAGCGCCGCGATGCCCGCGCGCTTAAACGCCTTGTAGTCGTCGATCCTCATGTCCTGCACGTCGGGGTTGTTCAGCTCGACCCCGACGATCGACACCATGAAGCCAGTGAGCTGGCCCGGGTTCTCCTCCGGCGCGAGCTGGCTCATCGTCGATGACGCCCACGTGTCGAACCCGACGTCTATCCTCCCGTCGACCGTGAACCCGGTCCCGCCCGACACGCCGCGCGCGGCGATCTGCGGGATGAACGTGCGGGCTCCAGGGTACGCATACACGACCCGCTGGTCGCGCGTCGCCCCGACGCCCGGCGCCGTCGAGCCGCGGGCGGTTGCCCGGGTCGTCGTCCCCAGCGGCGGGCGCACCACGCCCAGCCTCCCGCGCAGCCCGTCGGCGCTCGCGTTGATTGCGTTCGACCGGATGCGCTGCCGGATCGCGGTCGACTGCCGCGCGCTGACTATGATGTTCGTTTCCTTGCTGACCGAGTTTGGGTTCAACGTCTTGTCGATCGCGGTCACGTACGCGGCGTCGAGAGCCGGTTCGGTCAGCGCTGCCGCGACCGGGGCCGGGTTCGTCACTGCCCACGAGCCCGAGGCGATCGGGGTCGTCACTACTACGACCGTGCCGACGCCCGTCCCCGCCGTCGTCCCGTCGTCCTCCGCCGGACGGATGCGGGCGACGTAGTCGTCCGGCTCATCCGCCGTCGTGTCCACAGTCTGCGCCGTGACCCACACGGTGCCGCCGACGGTCTGGACCCGCGTGCCCGCCGGGATGGACGCCGCCACGCTGACGAACGCATCGGCGAGCACGTCCAGGGGGAACTCGAAAGCAAGCGCGGTCGTCGCGGTCGTGATGACCTCGATGGTCCGGGTCACGCCGCTGACCGTCGCGCTGCTGAGCCGGATGTTGCCGTCGGCGTCCCGGTCGATCAGCGTGCCCGCGACGTCGGCCTCGATGACAGACTTCGCCTCGGCGAACGTCACCTCGTCGATGTTTGCGACGTCGCCGGTGCCGTTCGTCGTGCCCGCCGCGAACCCGGTCGCCGTCGTCACCAGCGCGTCGATGCTGGTGATGTCGACCTCGCCGGCCGTGCCACGGATGCGCCCCTGCAGGGTTGTGATTCCGCCGCCCGCGTCGATCGCTGCGGTGTACCCGAGCGCGCCGTTGATCCGGCTGATGACTTGCGCCTGCGTCTGGTCGCCGACCTGGAAGAAGATCTGCTGCGTGATCTCGAGGGACGTCCCCGCGTCCATCGTCACGGTCATCTGCTCACCGCCCGCGAACGTCGAGGGGTAGGTCCCGGCGCCGCTCGTCTCGAGGGCGATCGCTGCGTCGAACGTCGCCGACACGGCGGCGGCCCCGTCCAGCTCGATGCGGAGAACCTGCGCCGGCTCGAGGTTCCACGTGTTGTTCTCGTTCCCGCTGATGCTCGCGAGCCGAGTGAACTCGACCGCCCCGATGGACGTGTCGACTCGAACGATGATGAGCCGGCGGAACCGCTTGTTGACCAGGGCGATGAAGCCGTTGCCGTTCCAGTACTCCGGCGTCAGCGCAGCGTCCGCGAGGCGCGACCGCGCCGACGGGTTCTGCGACGGCACGCCGGCGTACGAGTAGCCGAACGATCCGAACTGATCCAACAGGTCGCCCCCGCTGAACACCTCGCACGGGGTCGAGTACTCGCCGTCCTCGAACTCACCCACGACCGTGACCGTCCCGCTGCCGAGCCCAGTGATGGAGGCTGGCGGTTCCCGGTCGATGATGACGACGCCCTCGATCGCCAGGATCTCCTCGAGACCTGGATCCTCTAGATACCTTCGGATGAATCCTGCCATGTCGCTGTCCTCGCTCCGCCGGTAGGTTACACCACCGCCAGCCTATGAGCTATCCCCGGAGCAGCGGCTCCGGACAGTGCCCGAATTGAAGGGGGTTTCGCCGAAATCAAGGAAGAGGTTGCCGTCGTACACCTCCGAGGCGTCCGCCCCACCGAGGTCTACGATCGGGACCAGCTCGACGTAGTCGATCAGGAATACCTCGGGAACGGTCAGCTCCACGAACAGGTGGGCACGGCGCCGGTTCTTCACGACCTCCGGGTTGTCGTCGATGTACGTCGACTCGTCGAGCCAGAACCGGGCGACCTGATCGAAGTAGCCGGGGAGGCTCAGGTCCGTGCTCAACGACTTGTCGGTCGCCCGCAGCCCTTGCTTCAGCCCCGCCACGATCGCCCGGCGGAAGGCGTGCTTCGCAGCGAGTACCTCGATCGTGAACGTCTCGACGTAGTCCGACTGCTTCACCAGGACCGTCCCCGCCCCGTACACGTCCTGCGTGTCCTCCATCGGGAGGGGCGGCCCGAGCCCTTGCGGCACGTGCATACCCCGCCCCGGCAGGAACGCGATGGCGGGGAACTCCACGTTCTTCAGGTCGTCCGGCTGGTAGACGTGGATCCGGTCGCGCGGAACCTGGAACCCACGCGGCGCCGCGTTCTTCTCCATCGTCCGGCGGAACACGAGCAGGCTGATGAACTCGGCGATCCGCTCGAGCGCCTGCTCGCGCGCGTCCTTGTCGTTCATCGGGCGCGGCGGGCGCGGCGGCCAGACCGTCCCCATCGGATTGCTGAAGGCCAGGAGGGCTGCGATCTCCTCGTTCGTCGGGACGCTCACAGCTGGAGCCTCCTGATCTCGCGCCCGACTTCCTCCTCGATGATCCGAGGCAAGTGCTGCTCGACCAGCTCGCGCAGGATCCCCAACCCACCCGGGTAGAAGAACCCGCGGCTGCGAGCAGAGTTCGCAATCGACCAGGCGATCTCGACTGCCTCCACTTCGTCGGCGGCGATCCCCTTGCGCATCGCCCACTCGGTCAGGTTCTCGATCATCGCGTACCCGGGCTTCACGCTGCCCGGGTCGACGCCGTACTCAATCAGAGCGGCGTGCGCCTCGTCGTTGTAGATCGTCGCCCCGTCGGGCGGGTCGTTCACGTCAGCCTTCCAGCCGGCGCGGTAGGCCGACCTGTCAACGGGCGCCGGCGACCGCGACGGGATGATCTGCGTCTGGATCATGGCGACCCCGCGCAGCGCCGCCGACTGGAGGCCGCGCACCGCCGCCTCCTTCAGGTCGCCCTCGAGCTTCTTGAGATGCTGGGGCACGTCGGCCAGGTCGATCGTAGTCATACGTAGGCCACGTCGTCCTTCGCGACTTGGGGCTGCCCCTTCCGGTCGTCGTCCTCGCTCGCCCGCTCGAGGTTCACGGCGCAGTACAGCGACCCCTCCTTCCGGTCCGGGCCGCCGAGCAGCCGGTAGCGGTCGTAGTCGACCTGGTCGTCGCCGCGTCGGTCCTCCACGAACTCGTAGTAGAAGTCGATCCGCGGGTTCGTCTTCGGGTCCTCCGCGTCGCCCGCGACGTACTCCCCCCGCGACGCGCGCGGAGCCTCCTGCACGGTGCCCGGTATCTCGAGCCCGCGGAGCTGGTCCATCGTGTACGCGCCGGCCGAGATCTGATCAACCCTGATGGTCCCGTCCGGCAGCACACCCTGCGAGTACGGGCGGCGCCGGATCGCAGTCTCGTCGCTGACCCTCGGCGTCGGGAGCAGCTCGACGCGGGTGAGAATATGCTCGACCCCCTCGCCCCTCCGCTCGCCCGACCACTTCGTCCAGGTCAAGAACACGCGCGTCGAGCGCAGCCCGAACCGGGTGTAGAACTGCCGGAGCCTGTCCGCCGTCCGCGTCAGCCGGTGAGCAAGCGTCTGCTTGGCTTGCTCGGCCGTGTCCAGTGGTCGCGGCCTCGGCATCTTGGTTTCCTACCCTGCGACCCTCGCGTTGATTCCGACGCCGCCGCTGTCCAGCCGCTTGTCGAACGGGTTCCGCTCGACGCCGAACAGGTTGCACATCGAGTCCACCCAGTAGTTGTAGCGGCGGGTGAGTTTCTCCTGCTCCTTCGTGTTGACCGTGATCTCGCCCAGCTTCTCCACGGCGAGCAACTCGTGGTCCATGATCATCTGTTCCTCGAGCGCGTCGAGGATCTGCAGGTGCCGCCGGACCTCCGGCAGCGCGAGCTCGAGGACGCGGTTCATCGCGCCCTCGATGATGAACTGCGTCTCGACCGACGCCGGGGTGCCGAGGACGAACGTCGCTGCGTCCGCCACGTTTAGGAATCCAGTGTGGTGGCGGATCTTGACCTTCTCACTGTCCGTCAGCGGCACCCCTTGCTCCTACCGGTAGCCGTCGAGGCTCGAGCCGAACGCGCCCGCGCGGTCTTCCGGCTTGATCTCCTCGAGCTTCACGCCCTGGCTTTGCAGGCGCCTGATGTCGTAGTTCAGCGTGTCGATCTCCTTGCCGGCGCGGAGGATCGTGCGGTAGCCGTTCACGAGGGCTCGCTTGTCTTCCTTGACGCGGAACACTCGAGGCACCTTGACCTCGGGGGGTTTCTTCGTCGGCGGCGGCGGCTTGTTCTTGTCCCGCGCGTCAGCCTTGACTTCAGACTCCATGCTGTACGGTGCCTCGACCTCTGGGATCGGGCCGTCGCGCAATACTTCGACGTGCTCGTCTTTCTTCACTCTCGGGGTTCGTGCCATGTCGGCTCCTCCTTGCTCACTACTGTGCCACGTTCCCCGACCGGACGCGAGAGGGTTGCCCGCGCCCGGTCGGCTGCTTTCGCACAGTGGGGAGTCTGGTGGGGCTAGTCGAGCGCGTGCTCGATGACGAGCGCTCGCTTGAAGCGCTGCGGGCCGCCGCTCGTGACGTCGGACGGGATCGGGAAGCTGGTCGTGATCGACCAGGTCGCCGCGACGACGTCCTGCAGCCGGTTGATGGGGGCGCGCAAGATGAGCCGGATGCGCTCGGTCAGTACCTCGACGCCCTGGTTCACGATGGTGAACTCGCCGACCTTGCCGGTGATGCCCGCCTCCGTGACGTACTGCTTCTCGTCCAGCCAGCGCTCGTAGATCGAGCCCTTGCCCGTCACGATGATGCGGCCGATGTTCACGCCCGTGTTGTTCGTCGTCTCTGCCCCGATGTCCTCGGAGTAGAACGCGTTCGCACTCGTCGCGGTACGCGTGCCAGAGTTGAGCGAGTCGGGCGACTCGGTGTTCAGGAAGAACGCGATGCCGGCGATCGTCCCGATGAACGCCTCCTGGTAGTAGACGTGGTCCGGCAGCGCGGTGTTGAGGCGCTGGAACGCGGCGTCGGTGAACACCTGGCTGTTGCCGTCGGTGCTGATGTGCGCGTGGTAGTACCCGTCCTCGTGCGGCGAGACGTTCGCGCGGCGCAGCCGGTTGACTGCGTTGATGGCGTCCTGCAGCTCGAACACGTCGGCCGAGCCGATCGCGTCGACCGAGTCGCCGCCGCCGGACCGGATGACCAACGGGCGTGCGCTCGACAGGACCGGCGTGCGGACCGCAACGATCGCGCCGACCGCGGCGTCGAGGAACAGAGTCCCCGGCCCGTTCGGGTCGTCGGGGTCGTCGGGGTCGAAGCCGATGACGTTGACGGTGATGACAGGCGCGTCCTGGATCGTGATCGACAGCGGGTGGCTCGTGCTCACCGGCGCCGGTCGGACGTTCTGCCCTCGGATCACGACGTCCACGAAGCCGTTCAGCGCGGCGACGCGGATCTGCGTGTCGATCGCCGCGGTCGCAGCGATCAGGTTCGTCTGGCCCGACAGGTACGCCGTGAACAGCTCGTTGCGGGGGATCCGGTTCAGCGACTGGCCTGACTGCAAGCCGAGCTGGTGGATGTTCCGCAGGAACTGGTCAGCGTTCGCGACCACGCTCGTCGGCACGTGTGTGTCGATCGTGTCGGCGTATCGCGCGAGTCGAGCAACCCATTGCTCGTAGTTGACCGTCTGCGGGACCGGGTCCTCGCCGGGGTTCAGAGGCTTGGTGCGCGGCGTCAGCAGCCCGGGGCGAGACATGAAGATCTCGGTGCCGGTGTTTGCTGGCCACTCCTCCTCTTGTGCTTCCGACCTGTACTGCAGGGCGGGGAACAGGCCGTCGTGGAACGCGCGCTCGAGTAGGCCCTGCTGGACCAGCTCGAGGACCGCGGGCGGAACTCCGAGAACGAGTTGCTCTGGCATTGGTTTCTCCTGGT
>Ga0255053_10001143_pt1 | contig 14624 bp, 13 predicted proteins | sample JV7_2_22_MG_FD_188635 | JGI IMG/M metagenome (GOLD analysis project Ga0255053, IMG submission 188635) | Seawater microbial communities from Jervis Inlet, British Columbia, Canada - JV7_2_22 | ecosystem: Environmental > Aquatic > Marine > Inlet | place: Canada: British Columbia | collected...
GTCCAGTCGTAGCAAGCCAGGGGGGTGACGGCAGAGTCGGAAGGTGGGGCCAATCGTCACACGACAGATGCGACAGGACATGGTGTCATGAAGTGGTCTGGAGTATCGCAAAGTCAGTATCCACCAGCAGAAAGGAGGCTGATGTCAACGATCGACATACTCGTGCAGGATTTTCTCGCGCAGAAGAAGATCGCCGTGGTCGGCGTATCGGACCGGCGCGAGACGGGCTGCAACCAGGGCTACCAAAAGTTCAAAGAGGCAGGTTATTCAGTTTTCGCCGTCAATCCCCGGATAACGGAGTTCGAAGGGGATCCGTGCTATCCGGACCTGCGGTCAATTCCCGAGCGGCCGCATGCGGTCTTCATTCTCGCCAACCCCCAGGTCACCGAACAGGTCGTCCAACAGTGCGCAGACCTGGGCATAAATCACGTCTGGATGCACTGCATGATGGGTACGAAGCCTGGCCTGGTAGGCGGGATGACGAGCGTTTCGCAAGACGCAGTCCGTATGTGCCGCGAGAATGGGATCGTGGTGATTCCCGGCAGCTGTCCGAATCAGTTCCTGAATCCAGACTTTGGCCACTCGATGATGCGCGTATTGTGGCGCGCGCTCGGTTTTATGAGAATCAGTGAGCATGGGCCCACAAAAGCGACGTCCTGATCCTGTTCATTGTCGCCGCCGCCGTCTCAATGTCAGGATAACTATGACCAAGAGGGGAATGTTATTGCAACCCAGACACCGGCAATAATTAGTTTCTGTTGATCAAGCAGGTGTCTTATCGTAGATTACCGTTTCCTCCTGCGGCGGTTCCTGGATAAAGCCGCGCTCCATGCTGTTTTCGACGATGGCGCGGGCGCGCTCGATGCGGTGGTGGGCAGCCCGATACAAATCCTCCCTTGAGATCTCCAGTTGAGCGTAGCCCAGTTCCTGCGCTTTCATTCCAACCGCAGTAGCAACCCGAGGAAAGAGCTCCCAATCTTCCATTGTTGGCAAGATGGCCTGAGCATTCATCCCATTTTCCTCAGCGATGAGGGCCAATTCCTCGGCCGCCGCAATGCACATCTCGTCCGTGATGCGAGTGCTGCGGACATCGAGTACCCCACGAAATATTCCGGGGAATCCAAGCGAGTTGTTGACCTGATTTGGAAAATCCGATCTGCCGGTGGCTACAACTCCGGCTCCCGCCTCGGTGGCTTCCCAGGGCCAGATCTCAGGGATCGGGTTGGCGCATGCGAACACGATCGGGTGTGCCGCCATCACCTCGATATCCTCGATGGTGATGACTCCGGGTCCTGGGCGCGACAGGGCTACGACGGCATCTGCTCGCTTCAAAGCCTCCCTTATTCCACCTGTTCGGCTTTCGCCGTTGGTAACCTGTGCGATCTCCCACTTCTCTGGATACCGTCCCTCTAGGTCATCCCTTCCAATATGGAGGAGCCCCGTACTGTCGACCACAAACAGCTTCTTCGGATCCACACCAGCCGCCATCAGAAGTCGTGCGGTGCGGATATTGCTGGCGCCCGCTCCAATCAGCGCTACACGGACTTGATCAAGAGACTTGTTAACTATCTTCAGCGCATTCAGAAATCCAGCCAACACGACCGTGGCGGTCCCCTGCTGATCGTCATGCCAGATGGGAATTTCCGCCTCCCTTTCGAGTCGATCAAGGATACCGAAGCACTTGGGTTGAGCGATGTCTTCCAGATTGACCCCGCCATATGAGGGTTGAATGGCCTTGACAACCTCAACGAACTCGTCCGGATCAGTAGTTTTGACGCAGATGGCCTGGGCATCGACCCCACCCAGATAGCGGAACAACAGTGATTTGCCCTCCATCACAGGGAGCGCGGCCTCGGGTCCAATATCCCCCAGCCCTAGCACTCGCGTGCCATCGGTGACGATGGCGATCGAGTTGCCTTTATTCGTATGATCGTAGACTCGCGGCGGATCCTTCTGGATGTCCTTGCAGGGTTCGGCCACACCCGGCGTGTACCAAATGGCAAAATCATCGATGCTGCGGACCGGAACTTTCAGGCTGACTTCCACTTTGCCCTGATAGAACGGGTGGTACCGCATAGCTTCTTCAGCCGGCTGATAGGCCTTACTTCGTAGGAACTCCACTTCCTCCTGGATTGTGAACCGCTGAGCAATGATGCCCACAGGCTTGTCCCCATCCATAACAAGCAGCCTGCGAAATCCGTTGTGCGCCATGACCTCGAGCGCTTCAGCGACTTTCACATAGGGACTCACACTGATGATTGGGGAGGACATGATTTCCTTCAGTTCAATATCGTCAGGTTCTCGGCCCTCTCCAAGCACCTTGCCAAGCATGTCACGTTCGGTAACGATGCCGACCGGCACTCCTTTCTCAGCTACGAACACACTTCCAACGTTGGACTCCATCATGATCCTCGCAGCCTCAGCGCAAGAGTCATCTGGCTCCAGGAAGTAGAGCGTACGGCGCATGAAATCTTCGACGGTTGAATCGAGTTCGACATGCAGCATGAACATCACCTCAGTTGGGCTAGGTTTCCTCGCTCATTCTATGAAACGTAGGGTCGGGAAGTTACTGATAAATGGCGCTGTTTATTCGGACGATCTACCCATTCCGTCGCCCTAGTCGGGTTTAGCGGGAGGCTTCGATGGAGGAGATATTGCCCAGCGCGTTCACAGTCAAGATCCAGGTGCTGCCCAGTTCGAACTGGCTGAACTCGTTGGCGTCCGCGGCTGAGTATGAGTATGTATCATCGTCGGAGGAGAGGGTCACCACATATTGCTCCGCCGGCTCGCCCTCACGCTGATCATCGGCGAGGCTCACCTCTGGCCAGCTTGGATTGAGGTCGGTGCCGGTTACCGTGACTGTTTCAAAGACCGTCCAATCCATCACGGTGTAGGTACACCGATCGTCAAACACTTCGTACACGCAATCCTGAACCACCTCGCCAAATCCTGAGCCCGTGTCCACCGTGTACGGAGTGCCGCAGACCTCGGTCGAGTTTGACACCCGTTCATTAGAGGTGGAGCGATGCTCTTGACTGCAGGCACCCACCTCAGCCTCTTCAGGTATCTCATCAATCCATGCTTCGCGCTCGACCGGGGCGAGCGCTTCCACTGGGATACTGCGCTCCCATCTCACTTCGGAGACCTGCCCCGTGCGTTCTTCGGTTTTGAAAGCAAAGAAGAAGATCGCTGCTGCAGCCACCGCGCAGAAAAGGCCGCCTCCCAGAATTGCGAGAAGAGGCAGACCTTTCTTGGCTTGCGAGGCGGGCTCGGGAACCGGTGCTGGTTCTTTTTCTAGCTGAGCTCCGCAGTTGGAACAGGTCTTGTTGGCCGCAGGATTGGCCGTGCCACAGGACGGGCAAAGCACATCCTCCAAGGCTTCATGACGATGGGCGCCGACGACCCGCCCGCTTTCCCGGGCTTCCGCCGACGAGAGGTCTCCGCCGCAAGCGCCACAGAACTTGGCGTCACCCGAATTGCGGGCGCCACAGTATGGGCAGTGAACGTCCGGACCAGCCTGGGCGCGTGCGATCTCCTGTTCAGAGGTGAGAATCTCTTCTTCAAGCGCCTGTTCAAACTCAACATCATGCGGCTGTGGCGCGCCACAGCCATTGCAGAACTTCTGTGGTCCCGGGTTACGGGTCTCACAGTTGGGGCAAACCCACTCGAGTTCTACATAGCCAAGTTGCTTCTTAGTCATCGAGCAATTTTCCTCTAGTTCCGGGCGAAGCTAGCCTTCCAGACCGAACCACTTTAGCCATGATCCTATGATATGCGCAATCGTCTGCGATTAGTCGACATTTCCCAATTCGTCCGACCCAGAGGAAGACAAATCGCCGATCGAGCGCAACGGCTCAACCGGCGATCCATTCTTTCACCTAAAATCTCGAAATGACGCTAGGTTTCTGAAACCTGCTCTTCAGACGCCTCTTCCCTCCCCCGCTTGGTGATCAGCCGAACCAAAATACCTCCACCAACGAGGATTAGTGCAACCGGTGTTACATACTCAGCCAGGTCTGAAGCAAACAGGATTGAGACACCGACGAGGGCGATGATACCGCCCACAATCAGCGCCCACCATTGCTTCGTATTCGCGATAAACACGACCAGGAACGGCAGCGCGACCGCAAACAAAACGTAGGCGGGAACGTAGGTTTCGGTCAGAGTCTCAGACTCTAGCAAGGGCACCATCACACCGACCGCGATCAATACATATGCCGGTATGAGCAACCCCCAGTTTGTTCTGTCTCCGCGGAAATAGGCGAATATGAACGGAATTGCGATAGCCGCCATCACGTAGGTGGCAATATAGGCATCCTCAAGGATGTCCCCTGTGACTAGCGCTATCATGATGCCTATGGCTAGTAGTACATAGGACAGAATGAGCATCCACGATTCTTCTCTTGCAATTGAGTAAACCCCATATACACCCAAGCCCGAGGCGATTAGAACGCCGACCCATATCCAGGAGCTGATCTCAACGAATTCCTGTATGAGCAGCAAAGCTCCGAAGAGGAGTAACAACCCCCCACCTACAACAGCATTTCTCGTATCCTTTGATTGCATATTTCTACTCCTTTCGGGTTTCTATCTTTCGCTTAGGGCGCGGTGGTTAGTGGCGTTAGCGATTGTAGGTCTACTCTAGTCAATAGCGCACACTTCTGTACTGGGTAGCTAGATTATCCACCTATGCCGTCAGAATCCGCTGCCGGGTGTAGGGGATGAGGCCTCCCGCGTCGATGATAGCTTGGCGCGATTTCGGAAGAGGCTCGACGGTGAAGGTGTTGTCAGTAGTTTTGTTAACGACCTCGTCACCTGAGATCTCTAGCTCGTCTCCTTCGGAGGCTTCAATGTTTGGAGCGGTCACAACGTTGAGTCCGAGATTGATGGCGTTCTGGAGGAAGATCCTGGCGAAGCTCTCCGCGACGATGGTGAGCTCCCATCCCTTCAGGCACGAGACAGCCTGCTCTCTTGACGAGCCGCAGCCGAAATTCTTCCCGCCTATGAGCACGCTACCGTTCGGGATCTCGCCCTCGGTCAGCTTCCTGCTAAAAGTGTCGTCGTCGGCAAAGGCGTACTGGGGGGTCTCGGTAGGGAGTACTGTTGCCATGTAGCGTCCGGGGTAGATGACATCGGTTGAAATGTCGTCGCCGATAGCGTAAACAACCTTGGCCATAATCATGCTCCTCTCTGCGGATCAGTAATCACTCCGGTGAGGGCAGAAGCGGCCGCAACTTCAGGCGAACACAGGTAAACCTCGGCCGTCGGATTGCCCATACGGCCCTTGAAGTTGCGGTTGGTGGTGCTGAGGGCCACTTCTCCATCTCCAAGGGCGCCCTCGTGGATGCCCAGGCAGGGGCCGCAGCCGGAGTTCATCACCACTGCCCCCGCTTTCATGAGATCCGAGACATAGCCCTTGTCGATAGCCTCCTGGAAAATGCGCCCAGAAGCGGGAAAAACGAGCATGCGCGTGCCCTGGGCCACTTTTTTACCCCGGAGCTTCTCCGCAGCGGCGGCTATGTCGTCCAGGCGCCCGTTGGTGCAGGAACCGATGACGACCTGGTGGATCTTCGTGCCAGACACAGCCCCGACGGGTTTGACGTTGTCCACAGTGTGGGGGCAAGCGATCTGGGGCTCGAGCTTGGACACGTCGATCTCGATGACCTGCTCGTATTTCGCGTCGTGGTCGGGGAGCACGAGATCGATCTCGTCTGTGACCCCGGCTTCCTGGCGGAGATATCGGATGGTCTCCTCGTCACCCGGGATGACGCCGGAGGTGGCGCCCGCCTCCACTGTCATGTTGCACAGCGTCAGCCGTCCGGAAGTGGACATGCTGCGGATGGTCTCGCCATGGAACTCGATAACCTGGAAGTTAGCTCCCTTGGCAGTGAGCCGACCCACAAGATGAAGAATGAGATCTTTGGCTCCCACGCCCAACGGGAACTGGCCATTGACATCAACCTTGATAGTCCCTGGAACTTCCACGTTCAGAACTGCGCCCAGGGCCCACACGCTGGCCATCTCGGTGGCGCCAATACCGAAGGAGAAGGCGTTCAGCGCCCCATGGCTTGTGGTGTGGGAGTCGGTGCCGACGACTAGCGCTCCAGGGCGGACATAGCCATTCTCCGGGAGGATCTGGTGGCATATTCCGCCCTCGTCGCCGCGGATGTCGTGGAATCGAGTGATGGCTTGCTCGGCTACAAACTCCCTTATCTTTTTTTGATTGCTCGCGGTAAGCGACGATTCCGCCGGGACCCGGTGGTCGAAGATGATTGCGATTCTCGAGGGGTCCCAAATTCTCGGCTCAAGCCCGGTACCGGCAAAGATCGCCAGGAATTGGTTGATGACCAGCGCCCCGTTCTCGTGGGACATGGCGAGATCCACGGCGGGCTCGACAACTTCACCCACTTCGACCTCGCTTCGGCCAGCCGAGCGGGCCAGGATCTTTTCAACGACTGTCATGCTCATAGGGTTCTCCTTATCAGACGACACCTTTTCCGCGGAATTCTTCGACCTCTGCCTGACTGTAGCCAAGATCGCCCAGGATCTCCCCAGTGTGTTCGCCCAGCCGCGGTGGAGGAGAGACAATCTTCCCGGGAGTCTTCTTGAGCTTAGCGGAGAGGCCAAAGAGCTTCACCGAACCGATTCCCTTGATGTCCACAGTCTCGAGCGTCCCTCGGTGGCGAATCTGGGGCTGATCGAGAGCCTTTCCAAGTGACAAGATATCCCCTGTGGGGATACCCCTAGCGTTGAGAAGCTCCACCCAATGGTCGGTGGGCTGCTCTTTGAGTTTCGCCTCGATGAGGGGCGTAAGGGTCTTGCGGTTCTTCTTCCTCTCGTCGCGCTCCTGGAACCGCGGGTCGACCTTAAGTTCTTCGACTCCCACGACCTCGGTGAGGGCTTCCCATTGTTCCTGTTTGTTGGCCGCGATATTGATGTGGCCGTCCTGCGTGGCAAACGTGCCCGAAGGGGCAGCGGTGAAATTGTCGTTGCCCATCGGCACCGGATCCTTGCCGCCAATAAGGAGGTTGGCCGCCACCCAGCCCATCAACGGCATGATCGAGTCGAGCATTGCTACGTCGATCTCCTGGCCCTCGCCGGTCCGCTCCCGATGGTAAAGGGCGGCCATGATGGCAAAGGCAGCGTTGAGACCTCCAACGGTGTCACACACTGGGAATCCGGCCCGCAAAGGATGGAGCTGTTGATCGCCATTCACATCCATGATCCCGCTGAGGCCCTGGATGATCTGGTCGTAAGCCGGCTTCTTGGAGTCGGGGCCGGTCTGGCCGAATCCAGAGATACCGCAATAAACGAGGCGTGGGTTGATCTCGACGAGTGCATCGTAGCCCAAGCCGAGGCGGGTCATGACGCCCGGCCGGAAATTCTCAACTACGACGTCGGCTTCTTTGGCGAGCTTGATGAAGATCGCTTTCCCCTGCTCCTCTTTGAGGTTGAGGGTCAGCGACCGCTTATTGGAGTTCTGGGCAAGAAAGCTCGTTCCTCGAAGGTCCTGGTTGTACTCGGGAACGTTCCCGAGCTTGCGGGCGAGATCGCCGCCCCGCGGATTTTCGATCTTAATGACATCTGCTCCAAGGAGCGCCAGGTGCAATGTGCAGAATGGGCCGGCAAGGACGTTGGTCAGGTCGAGAACGCGGACCCCTGAAAGTGCGGTCATTTTGCTACGTCTCCACCGGCTGACCGATTGACTCGGAGATTGGGCCCACCCGGTATACGGTCCCGGGCAGTTCCCGCTCGAAAAAGTCCGCAACGTCTTGAGCCACGTCGATCAGCGCAACGAGATTGACGTCAAGGAGCTCCCCGGTTCTCTGAAGTGCATGCACCAGGTCTTCGGTGCACGTGTTGCCGCCGGCCACCGCGGTGAAGGGACATCCACCTAGACCGGCCACGGAGCTCTCAAAGTACCGCACTCCAGCCCGGCGGGCGGCGTAGCAGTTGGCGAGCGCCAACCCGTAGGTGTTATGGAAGTGGCAGGCACAGTCGATCTCGCTCTCGAGGGCGAATATCTTTTCAAAGAGCGTCGCGACCTGCTCCGGTGTAGCATGTCCGGCGGTGTCGGCGAGGCTGATGTTTCGCAGCCCGGCGTCAAGGTACGCCTCCACGATGGTGAGCACCTGGCTGTGAGGTACCGGACCCTCATACCCGCAGCCGAAGGCAGACTGAACCGAGACCTGGACCTTCTTGCCTGCCGCGAGCGCATCCTTTGCCATGACGATGGTCCGCCGGGTGGCATCGGAGACGCTCATGCGCGTGTTCTTCATGCTGTGGGTTTCGGAGGCCGAGACGCCCATACAGTACATCTCGACTTCGCAGGCCAGGCCGCGTTCCAGTCCCTTTTCATTGAGAATGAGCCCGGAGAGAATCACACCCTCTGGCTTGCGATTGGGGGCAGTGAAGTACTCAAACAAGTGGTCGGTATCCGCCATCTGGGGAACCTTGACGGGGTGGACGAATGAGCCCAGTTGGACGATGTCCACGCCGGTCTGGAGCAGTGCCTCAATCCAGGCGATTTTTTGATCGGTGGAGACGGTCTGCTCTTCCATCTGCAGGCCGTCGCGCATGCCGACTTCATGCAGGACGAGTTCTTTCATGGCTGTCTCATTGCGGAGCGGTCACCGGAAGACGGTCGGCGATTGCCCTACCCATCTCGAGCGTTGTTGCACCACCGCCCATATCGTAAGTGCGGACCCGGCCCTCTTCGATGACGGCGGCAGTGGCCTGCTCGAGGCGGACGGCATTGTCCGTTTCACCCAGCCAGTCAAGCATCATCTTCGCGGCCAGGATCGTGGCGATGGGGTTGGCCTTGCTTTTGCCAGCATGCTTAGGAGCGGAGCCGTGAGTGGGCTCGAAAACTGCAAGCTTCTCACCGATGTTGCCGGAGCATGCGAATCCGAGACCGCCCACCATCTGGGCGCAGAGGTCCGAAATGATGTCCCCGTAGAGATTGGGCGCCACGAGCACGTCGTAGTTGAACGGATTTTTGAGCAGCCACATCCCGATGGCGTCGATGTTGGCGTTGTCGCACTCGATTTCGGGGTACTCCTTCGCGACCTCCTTCGCCTGCTCGAGAAAGAGACCATCGGTTGCGCGGACGACGTTGGCCTTGTGGACAACCGTCACCTTCTTGCGGTCGTGGGTCTTGGCGAACTCGAAGGCCGCGCGAACGATCCGCTCCGAGCCCACCTTCGTGTTGATCTTGCACGAGATTGCGTAATCCTCGCCGTCGAGGGAGGCAAAGCGGCCGAAAGGCTTCGCATACTCCTCCAAGGTTTTCGCGATTTCGGGGGGCACCGGTGAGAATTCAACGCCGGCGTATAGATCCTCGGTGTTTTCTCGGAAGACGCCGATATCAATACTCTCACGGTGATTGAGAGGGCTGCCAGCGTATGCCTTGCACGGCCTCAAGCAGACGTACAGGTCGAATTGCTGCCGCATCCGGACGATGGGCGAGCGGTAGGAGAGGTCCTTTCCCTGAAGCTCAGGAGCGAGCTCGGCCGCGGCAGCCTTTGCCGGTTTGGAAGTGATGGCGCCGAAAAGCGCCGCGTCCACGTTTCCGAGAAGCTCGACTGTGCGGTCAGGCAGCGCGTCGCCTTCCGTGCACCAGAAATCCCAGCCGATGTCACCGTGGATGTACTGGGCATCGAGCTCGATGCTATCGAGAACGACTCGGGCCGCTTCCATCACCTCAACGCCGATTCCGTCTCCGGGGAGCCATGCGATGCGATATTTGCTCATTGTCGAGTTCCTCCGCAGGAAATCATTTGTTGGATTTATGGATTGAATGTTCTTCTCATATTACACAAAGACTGTTCGCACCTCAAAGCGCGCAACGCTCTAAGAGTGTGCAAGAAGGAACAGATGAATTGTCAGATCGGGGAATAGAGATTGGGAAGTATCGGTTCTCGTATAGTAAGCGGCCGAATATCACTCGTTGCCGCCTATCAGCGGTACCCGCCAGGGTGTGCTTGGATTGTTTTGATCCCGTTGAAGGTGGACCTAACCCCCAGGTGCGTCGTGTCTGTAGTCCTCTTCGATTTCTTTCCAGACGTACCTGCCGCGCTCGTAGTATCGTGGCAGCGCGCTGAGGGCTCTCTGCATCTCCGCGTATTCATTCTCGAAGTTGCAGCCTGGGATCCTTGTCTCATCGCACGCATTGATAGCGTCAACGAGGTCTTCGGCCGCGCTTGATATGCGTCGAAGAGCGACTAGCTCATAGCCCGGAATTTTCATCAGATTATCTTTCTCTCACCGCGAGCCCGATGCTGCACTCTGTGATAGGCCGGGCTCCAAACCTACAGCCGATCCTCCAATATCTCGGCGAGTTTCAAGGCGATATCCTCGGGAGTGCCCCCAATGAATTCCATTCTTCGTTCGCGGGAGGGCGCCTGATCCAGTCCCGATACGATCGTGGGTGACCCTGGTTCGCCGATCAACCCAGGATCGACGTCCATATCCTTCGCAGCCCAGGTCGTGATGCGATCGTCTTCGAAAGCCGAAGGCTTAATACGGTAGTCCATGAAACGCGGTTCATTGGAGGCCGTGGCCACGGATATCACTGACGGCAGCGGGGTATCAACGATCTGGTGGCCGCCGGGGATCTCGCGTTGGCCTCTGACCATCTTCCGCTTCGCGTCGTAGTCCAGCCGATTCACCATCGTGATCTGGTTGATGTTCAGCCATTCGGCAATTCCGGGAGGAACCTGGCCAGTTGCTCCGTCAGAAGACTCCTCTCCGCAGAAGATCAGATCCACATCGCCAATCTTGCGGATCCCCTGTGCCAACGTGTAGGTCGTAGCAAGTGTGTCTGCTCCGCCAAATCCGCGATCGCTCAGCAGATAGATGTGGTTGGCCCCCATCGCCAGACCGACCGGAAGGATGTCTGAAAAGAAAGGCGGACCCATGGAGAGGATATCGACCGAGCCGCCATAGCGATCCTTGAAGTCCAGCGCCATCTCCAACGCGTTCATGTCGGGCGGGTTCATTTCGGAGCGTGCGTTCTCCCGGTCGAGACGCATCGTTTCAGTATCGACGCCAACCTCTTCGGGCTTCGGCACCACCTTCATGCATACGACGATCTTTAGCTCAGGCACTGAGCACCCTCTCCAAGGTCAGCGCGCGGGTCAAGGCCGGGACTATTTCGGCCGCGTCACCCACAATGCAGTAGTCGGCGAATTCGAACATCGGCGCTTCGGGATCGGTATTGATTGCGATCACCGTATCTGCATCCTGAATACCGACTACGAAATGAAAGGCTCCGCTCACTCCACAGACGATCGCCACCTTCGGTCGACAGACCACACCCGTCTGACCAATCTGGCGTTCACGCTTGATATATCCATCGTCAACTGGCGGACGCGTGGCACCGATGTCTCCGCCAAGCGCGTCGGCCAGCTCGCGCAACATATCGAAATTCCCGTCGATGCCTCGTCCCCCGATGACCAGCGCTTCGACCTGTGTCAGGTCGACACCGGCGCCGACAACGGTCTCAACCACCTCTGTCTGCAGCATATCTTCCGACAGCAGCGCCTGGAAGTCAATGACGTGGCCTCCGCGTGAGGCGTCTGGTTCGCCGAGTGGGAAGACACCCGGCCGCACCGTGGACATCTGGGGTCGGTGCGTAGGCGCCTCGATGAGCGCTAATATGCCCCCACCGAAGCCGGTCACCTCGCTGATGACGACACCGGTATCTGCGATTAGCCGCAGATCGGTGCAGTCGGCGGTGAGGCCAGCTCGCATCCGGACTGCCAGCCTCCCCAGCAAATCACGGCCATTGGGAGTGGCTCCAGCCAAGAACACGCTTGGCTTGCCTTTCATGAGTGCGTCGCACACCACCCCCCCATAGGCATCCACGGTGTAATCTTTCAAGAGCGAGTGCTCCGCCAGCCACACTTCGTCCGCTCCGTAGGCGATGGCCTCTTTAGCGAGGTGCCCGATTTGATCTCCCAGTAGCAGGGCCACCACTTGCCAGCCGACGTCGTCTGCCATACGGCGACCTTGAGCCAGCAGCTCCAAACCAACGCCCTCTAAGCTTCCACCCATCTGCTCTAAAAATACCCAGATGGCCTTGGCTTCGTCATCTACACCGAACAGTGATTTAACGTTTTCAGTCATTAGCCGCTTCCACAAGAGCGCCATCCTGGCCAAGCACGGCTAGCTCCGCGACATCCAGCACTCTTAAGTCCTTGAGACCCTGTGCTTTCGCACTGTCTTCCAAACAAGCGATGCAAGATGGACAGGCTGTCACAACCACCTCCGCGCCGATGTCAACCGCCTCCTGTACTCGCAGATCTGAGAACCGTTCGCCGGCCTCGGTCTCCATCCACATCCGACCGCCACCTCCGCCGCAACAGAGGCTATCAATGCCGGTGTGTTCCATTTCGACCAGTTCAATCGACGGTATCGCGCCGATGACCTTACGAGGCGCCTCATACTCGTTGTTGCCGCGCCCAAGCAAACACGGATCGTGAAAAGTTGCCTTGAGCTCTGGACTCGCGCCTAATTCAAGCCGACCGCTCTCAACCAGTTCCGCCAACAGCTGGGTGTAGTGGTAAATCTCGACCGTATCCTTGAGTTCACCGTAGTGATTTTGGAAGACGTCGTAGCAGTGTGGCGAGATGACCACCATCTTCTTTACTTTTTGCTCCTGGAATATAGAGGTGGCCTTGGCCGCCAGCTCTTCGAAATAGGGGCTGTGACCCATACTCAACACAGCTTCACCGCAGCATGGCTCACCCTCTCCCAGTGTGCCGTACTTAACCCCGCTCGCATTAAGCAGCTTGACAACCGACCGCGCTACGTTTTGTGCACGTCGATCATAGGAGGCAGTACATCCCACATATAGCAAGAACTCGTGCTCGGCCGGATCAAAATCGTGGAGTTGACCGTTATCCGCCCATGCTGTCCGTTGCGATGGAGGTTGGAAGAGTGGATTGTTGTTCCAGTAGACCGACCACAGCACGTTCGGTAAGCCTTCGAGCACCTGTTGCCGTTCCCAGGCCAGCTGGCGCAGCGCACGGAAAACATCCGCGATCGGTACGCCGCGCGGGCAGTAGACCTCACACTGCTTGCAGGCCGTACACAGCCACAAATCCTCGTTTCCGTCGAACAGCCCCAGCTGTGCCTGCCGCATCATCGTGCGCACGCTGAGCGGTTCCTCTCTCACGGTTCCCCAGGGACAGGTCGCGGTACACACTCCGCACTGATAACACGGCGCGGCTGCGCCGCCGGTGAGCTCAATGAGCTGATCCCACAGTTCATCGTCGAGTACCAATGCCTCCAGCTCAACAGTTTCGGATTGGGGAGGATCAGTCATGAGTACACGGGTTTCATCCGCAGGAAGCTCAATTTCATCGATCACTTTGTCGCTCATACGGGTTCCGCCTCTACGGGCAGCTCCATTTCGATTGTCCGAGCGTGTTCCTGGACGATATCGTCCATTTCCTTGATCTTGGCCGCAAACTCCTTGCCCTCGGCGGCCGAGATCCATTCCAACTGGAAGCGTTCCGGGTCGATCCCTTTACGTTCGTACTTACGCCTCCAGTGTTTAAAGCGCTTCCAGGTCTGCTCATTGGCGTAGTTGTAGTGGCAGTCGGATCCGGTTTCCGTGAGCCGGCAGCCGGTCACAAGCACTGCGCCCGCGCCCTTGTCAAAGGAGCGTGCGATGAAGTCCTCCTCCAGTCGCGCCGAGCACATGGTGCGGATTAAGAGCGCCGAAGTCGGATATTGGCGCTTTTCGATACCGGCCAGATCAGCGCCGGCGTACGAGCACCAGTTACAGGCGAACACCATGACCTTTTCTGCCGGTTTCTCGGCTAGCGCGGCATCGATCTGCACCAGAATCTGTTCTTTCGTGAAGTACGGCATGTCGATCGCTTCGAAATTGCATTCGGCGGTGCAGTTGCCGCAGGACATACAGGCCGCCTCATGGATCACGATGGTGCCCTCTTTGACCGGGCCGATCTGCTCAATGGCGCTAAACGGGCAGACCTTCACGCAGCGCATGCAGGCGATACACAGCTCCATGTTCACCTGTGCGGTTAAGGGCTCCTTCTCGATGAACTCATGTGATAGCAGTGCGCCAGCCTTGGCGGCGGTTGCCATGGCTTGTGCCATCGCCTCGCGCACGTCTTTTGCTCCCTGGGATGTTCCAGCCAGATAGACGCCCTGCACCGCAGTTTCAGCCGGCCCGAGCTTGGGATGCAGCTCCATCAGGAAGCCGTCCTCGCTCTTGGCCAGCTTGAGCTGCTCGGCAGCCGCGCTTTCTGCTGGGCGCAGACCCAACACGAGCACGATCAGGTCGGTTGGGATCTTGATCCTGCGCCCGATCAAATGATCGAAGAACTCGACGTAGCTGCCATCGGCCTGAACAACCTCTTCGGGAGTGTGATCCGGGTCGTACTGGAAGAACTGCACCCCAGCCGCCATGGCCTCTTCGTAGAGCTCCTCGGCCTGGCGAGAGTAGGTGCGGATGTCCTTGTACAGAACTCGAACCTTCTTGCCCATCCTCCGAAGGCTCAATGCCTGAGCGATCATGGAGGTGCAGCAGTAGCGCGAGCAGCCCATCTCCTCATTACGGGAGCCTACGCACCCGATAAATGTGTTTTTCT
>Ga0255053_10001144_pt1 | contig 14621 bp, 12 predicted proteins | sample JV7_2_22_MG_FD_188635 | JGI IMG/M metagenome (GOLD analysis project Ga0255053, IMG submission 188635) | Seawater microbial communities from Jervis Inlet, British Columbia, Canada - JV7_2_22 | ecosystem: Environmental > Aquatic > Marine > Inlet | place: Canada: British Columbia | collected...
CGCGCCGTCGCCGACGGCAAGGCCACCATGGAGTACCGCTACAGCGGCAAGCCGGCCTACGCGATCATGATGCAGCCGCCGGCGAAGTGCCCGATCGAGGCATTCGCGATCCCGCTGCCGGGCGCGCCGGGGCCCTAGGCGCGGCGCAGGACCAAGACCGGAATCGTGCGCTCGGTCTTGCGCTCGTAGGCGGCATGGGGCTCATGCGCTTCCTCCGTCCCCACCGGCCAGCAGACCCTCGTAGGAGATCGGCACCAGATCGTCCGGCTGCACGCCCAGCTCGGCCAGCAGCCAATCCACTTTCGCCTGCTGCTCGGGCTCGGCCTCCGGCGCACCGTCGAAGACCGCTTCCAGCTCCATGAACGTTCCCAGGCCTTCGACCCGATCCAGGTGGATGCGCACGTTCTGGTACAGGAAGATCTCGCGCTCCTTGCGCACCACGCGGTGCACGCCCAGAAGCTCCGCCAGCAGGTCGCGGGTGCCGGCGGGATCCGGCACCGGGATCACCTGGTAGTCGGAGCGCCGCGGCCCGGCCCCATCGGCGCGCCGGTAGGGGACGAGCTGTCCGCCGGACAGACTCGACTCGCGCAGCTTGAGCCGCCCGGACGCGGTGCGGAAGTAGGTGTCCACCTGGCGGTCGACACCCAGGTAGTCGGTGGCCAGCGCCTCGGCCCGGCGGCGCAGCGCGTCCAGGTCGGCGCAGCGCGCCTTGATCTCCAGGTTGGCGCTCACGGCTCGCACACCATCGGGACCACCTCGTCCAGCTGCTCGAGGCGGCGCCGGCAGTCAAAACGCAGGCCGGCGAAGGCGATGCCGGCGGCGAGGGCGGCGTCGCGGTCGAAGGCGGTGTCGCCCACCAGCAGCGCCCGGTCGGGCGCCACGCCCAGCAGCTCGCAGGCGCGCAACGGGATGTCCGGCTGCGGCTTGGGCCGCGGCACGTCGGTTCCGCCCACCACCACGTCCAGCCGCAGCCCACCGCGCTCGAGGATCGCCTTGGCCAGCGGCCTGGGCGTGTTGGTCACCAGGGCCGTCGGCACCTGGCGGTTGCGCAGGGCGTCCACCACCCCGGCGGCGCGGGGGTCGAACTTCACGTGGCCCAGCTGCTGCGGGTAGGCCTCCTCCAGGCAGCGCTCGATTTCGGGAATCGTGTGATTCCAGTAGAAACGCCGCACGTCCGCCTCGATGCCCTGCCCCCAGCCCTGCGCAAAGGCCTCGCGCGAAACGGCTGGGTAGCCCAGGTCGGCGGCAATGGCGTTCGTGGTGCGAAACCACGCCTCGTAGCTGTCCACCAGGACCCCGTCGAGATCGAAGAGCACCGCGCGCCACATGGGCGGCCAGGGTAGGCAGTCGATTTCGCAAGGGCCAGCGCTTCGCTGCCGCTAGAATGGGCGGCTCATGGCCGACGCCTCACCGCGCCGACTCACGGTCGCCACCAAGGTCATCTACTCGCTGGGCGACCACACGGTGAACGTGTTCCTCACGGCCATGACGATGCTGTACATCAACTTCCTCACCGACGTGGTGCACTTCCCGATCGCCCTGGCCGGGGCGATCCCCCTGGTCGGGCGCTTCGTCGACGCGATCACGGATCCGCTGATGGGCCGGATCTCCGATCACACCCGCTGGCGCTGGGGACGCCGCCGGCCGTACATGCTGATCGGCTGCGTGCCCTTCGGCGTGAGCTTCGCGCTGCTCTGGATCAACCCGCCCTTCGCCGGCCAGACGGCGGACTTCATCTACTACGCATCGGTGTACGTGCTTCTATCGATCTTCAGCACGGTGGTCACGGTCCCCTACATGGCGCTGATCCCGGAGATGGCGCGGAACTACGACGAGCGGACGTCCCTCAACACCTACCGCGCGGCGGCCGGCCTGCTCGGCGTCTTCGTCACCCTGTCCATGAGCGCGCTGGCCCGGTCCCTGGGCGGCGACGCCCGGGGGTGGTTCGAGGCCGCCATGATCGTCGGCGTCTGGCTGATCGTTCCCTGGTTCGCCGTGCATCGGGTGACCTGGGAGCGGCCGCGGGCGGCCCACCAGACTCGGCGCATCGGCGAAAGCCTGCGGCTGGTGGCGCGCCACCGCACGTACATGCACCTCTGCGCCATCTACATCCCGGGGCGGATCGCCATCGACCTGGTCTCCGCCATGTTCATCTTCTACGTGGCCTGGGTGATCGGCCGGCGTGAGGACTTCGAGCTGACGATGGCCACGTTCCTGACCGTCGTCATCCTCGCCCTGCCCTTCTGGCTCTACCTCTCCAAGCGGTTCGACAAACGCAGCGTGATGATCGCGGGGCTGCTGTGGTGGATGTTCGCCCAGTTCATCCTCTTCTTCGGCGACACCGATTGGCCGCGTTGGAGCGTGTTCCTGGTCGCGGGCTTTGCGGGTGTCGGCTACGCCGTGGCGGACATCATGCCCTGGGCCATGCTGCCCGACGTGATCGACGAGGACGAGCTGAAGACCGGCGAGCGCCGCGAGGGCCTCTACTCCGGGATGTTCACCTTCCTGCGCAAGATCGGCGGCGCGGTGGCCATCTTCCTGATGGGCCTGGTGCTGTCCGCGGCGGGCTACGACGGCGAGGCGCCGGAGCAGTCGGCGGGGGCCATCAATGCCATCCGCATCCTCATGGCGCTGGTGCCCATCGTATTCCTCGGGCTCACGGCGTGGATCGCGCGCACCTACCCTCTCTCACGCGAGGTGCACCACGCCATCCTCGCCGAGCTGGCCCGCCGCGAGTCGGGCTCCGTCAACTAAAGGGACAGTCCCCTTAGTTGACGCAGGGAACCTGGGGAACTGTCCCTCTAGTTCCGGGCGTCAACTAAGGGGACTGTCCCTTTAGTTGACGGAGCCCGACTGCGAGCGATCAGCGAGCAGGAGGCCCGGCTTGTCTGGGCGCCAGGCCGCTCTCGTCCAGGGCATCGCGCACCAGGCGGCGCACGTGGGGGTGCGCGCGGAAGGTGAGGTGGGCGCCCTGGTACCAGGCGATGCGCGGCCGGTCCCAGTGGTCCCAGAGGTCGCGCACGTGATCCGGGGTGACCAACTGGTCGGCCACGCCGCCAAAGATGTAGCGGCGCTCGTGGGGCACCTTGGGCTCCAGCACCAGCGGCGACACGACGCGCAGCACCTCGGCCACATGATCGCGCACGATGCCCTCGCGCTCGGCATGCAGCAGGTGCAGCAGGGGCGCATGGCGCCAGACCGCGCGGGACACGTCGGTGAGCGGGATGCCCGCGATCGCGCAGGCCAGATCCTCGTCGAAGCAGGCCAGCAGCGCGGTCTGGTAGCCGCCCAGGGACAAGCCCATCGCACCGACGGCCGGCGCTTCCTGCGCGCGCACCCAGCTGAGCAGCCGGCGCAGGTCCCACATGGCCTGGGCCTCGGCGTGGATCGAGTCCAGGGGGTCGCCGCCGATGAAACGGTCACCGCTGCGCTTGATGGCCCGCGGCCCGTGGAGCGGCAGCACGGGGATCAGCAGGTTCATCCCCAGCTTCTCGTGGTAGTAGCCGGGTTCGAAGGCCAGCAGGTCGATGGCGGCCATGCCCATGCGGTAACCGTGCAGCCCCACCAGCCAGGGGCGCGGCGGCCCCGGGTGGCGCAGCACCCACGCGTGGGCGGTCTTGTTGGCGGTGAACGAGTCCCAGCGCTCGCTGCCGGGCTCGCCGTCCCAGGGCTCGTAGCCGCTCTCGAAGCGGAGGTGCTCGTACTCGCGCTTGCGGGTGCGCGCCGGGCGGATGTCCGGATTCTCCAGCACCGGCGGCAACCGGTGGTAGTCCATCGGCTTCTCGAGCCAGCCGCGGGCGTCGTAGAGCTCGGCCGCGTCGAAGACCTCGCGCGAGATGCGCCGCCACTCCTCGCCCTCGCGAAGGTCGAGGCTGACCTGCATCCAGGCCAGGATCGAGTTGTCGCAGGCGACCTGGGCGTACAGGGAGAGGGACGGCTCCGGCACCGGAACGTCCGGGAAGTGGGGATCCTGGCGAAGCGCTACGCGGCCTGCGGCCAGGAAGGACAGAGCCGAGAGCGCGATCAGCAGCGCGGCCGTGCCCGGGCCCGCCACGAAGATGGCCGGAAGGGCGAGGGGAACGCCCAGCAGGCCCCCCACGGAAGCGAACTGGGGCATGCGCATGTCGCCGGCCCAGAGCAGCATGCCGACGCCGGCTGAGAGCAGCAGGCAGCCGGGGATCACCGAGAAAATGAACCCGACGATGCCGAAGCTGGCGGCGCACCAGAGCCAGGCGAGGCCGGCCACCAGCGGAATGGCGGCCGTGGGATGGAAGCGGGGGGGGTGCTGGGTCACGACGTAGCCTCTGGCGTCTACGATACCCTTCGCGACCCGCGTCGCCACGCACGCACCAAGGCGATAGGAGAACCCGATGCGCCGAGCCCGGCTCTTGCCTCTGCTGATCCTGCCGCTGGCCCTGGCCTGTGGCGAAGCCGCCGAGGAGGCCCCCGCCGCCGCGGTAGCACCGCCCGTTGCGCAGCAGTTGCCGGTCCTGACCGATGAACCGCTGCCGATCCCGGCGCCGCGCACCGCGCGCGCGGCCGAGATCGACCGCCTGGCGGCGGAGGTGGAAGAGCAGGTGGTCCAGTGGCGCCGGCACATCCACCAGCATCCCGAGCTGTCGAATCGCGAGTTTGCCACCGGCAAGCTGGTGGCCGCCGAGCTGGAGGACCTGGGCCTGGAGGTGCGCCGCGAAGTGGCCCACACCGGGGTGGTGGGCGTCCTGCGCGGCGGCAAGCCGGGTCCGGTGGTCGCCCTGCGCGCGGACATGGACGCGCTGCCGGTGGTGGAAGATACGGGCCTGCCGTTCGCCTCCACGGCGCGCACGACGTACAACGGCCGCGACGTCGGGGTGATGCACGCGTGCGGGCACGACGCCCACGTAGCCGTGCTGCTGGGAGCGGCACGCGTCCTGGCGGAGCAGCGCGACGAGCTTCCGGGGACGGTGGTCTTCCTGTTCCAGCCCGCCGAGGAGGGCGCGCCCCAGGGCGAGGAAGGCGGCGCGCGGCTGATGCTGAAGGAAGGCGCCTTCGACGACCCGATTCCCGACGCCGTCTTCGGACTGCACGCGACACCCGACTTCGAGGTAGGAACCCTGGGCTACCGCTCGGGCGGCGTCATGGCCAGCTCCGATCGCCTGGACATCACCGTGCGCGGCCGCCAGACCCACGCCGCGTACCCGTGGCGCGGGATCGACCCGGTGGCGGCCGCCGCGCGCGTGATCCTGGCGGTGCGCGAGATCCCGGCACGCCGGGTGGACACGCGGATCGGATCCATCGTGACGATCGGCGTGGTCGAGGGCGGCGTGCGCCACAACATCATCCCGGACCACGTGACCCTCAAGGGCACGATCCGCTCCCTGGATCCGGAGATGCGCTTCGACCTGCACCGCAAGGTGCGCGAGGTCGCCCAGCACGCCGCGGCGATCGACGGCGCCAGCGCCGAGGTGGATATCCAGCTGGGCTATCCGGTCACGGTCAACAACCCCGCCCTGGTGGAGCGCATGCTGCCGACCCTGGCCCGCACCGCGGGCGCCAAGCACGTGGCGGTGGGCCTGGCGCGAACCGGCGCCGAGGACTTCTCCTTCTTCGCCGAGCGGGCCCCCGGGTTCTACTACTGGCTCGGCGTGCGGCGGCCCGACGTGGCGGTGCAGGACGCGGCGCCGAACCACGCGCCCGGCTTCATGGTCGACGAGCGCGCACTCATCCTGGGCGTCCGCTCCATGGCGAACCTGGCCTTCGACTTCCTGGAGGGCGGGCCGCCGGAGTAGAATGGAGCCGAGGTCCCAGACGTGAGCCCCAACAAGCCCGTAACGGACGAGCCCACCTGGCCCGCCAGGCCCGGCGAGCCGGTGGCCTTCCTGCTGGACAGCTCGAGCCCGCTGGAGGCGCGGCTGCTGCGGGCGTGGACCGCCCGGGCGCGGCCCGAGGGCACCGGTGACGCGGAGGTCCAGTGCCTGCCCATCCCGCCCTCCCGGCGCCGGTCCCGCCGAACCGCGCCGGACTCGGGCCTCGAGTCCTGCGTCGCATCCGGCGAGGACCCGCTGATGGCCCCGCTGCGCGTAGCCTGGCTGCCGTCCAAGCGCGACGGCGTGCGCGCCGCGCGCTGGTCGGACCTGCTCACCTTCGGCGACCCGCGGGACCCGGGCCGAATGCGCCAGCGCTGGACCCTGCGCCATGACCGCGACCGCTGCCGCATCGTCGCGGGCGATCCGGCGCCGCTCTCGGAGCTGCGCACGCGCTGGCGTGAAGCGGGGGGCGCCGACGCCTTGGCGACCACGGGCCTGGCCGAGTTCGTCTCGCGCCAGGCGGCCCTGGCCCTGGAGCGCGCCGAACGCCGCCTGCGCGGTGCGCGCTACAAGGTGGCCCGCTTCGTGGACGACGACATCCTGTCGCGCCCCAAGGTCCGCGGCGGGCTGGCGCGCATCGCCCGCGAGCAGGGCAGCGACGAAGCCTCGGCGCACAAGCAGGCGAAGCGGTACCTGCGTGAAATTGCCGCCACCCATAGCCCGTACGTGATCGACCTGGCCGCCTCGCTGATCCGCGCCCTGTGGTCGCAGGGCTACCGCAGCCTGCGCTTCGACGAGCGCCAGCTCGACGGGATCGCCAGCATGGGACAGCGGCACCCGGTGATCTTCCTGCCGTCCCACAAGTCCAACCTGGACCACCTGGTGCTCCAGTACGCGCTGCACGAGCGCGGCCTGCCCCCGAACCACACCGCGGGCGGCATCAACATGAACTTCTTTCCGATCGGCCCCCTGGTGCGACGTAGCGGCGTCTTCTTCATCCGCCGCTCGTTCAAAGACAACCCGATCTACAAGTTCACACTACGCCAGTACGTGGACTACCTGATCGAGAAGCGCTTCTCCCTGGAGTGGTACGTGGAGGGCGGCCGCTCGCGCTCGGGCAAGCTGCTGCCCCCGCGCTTCGGTCTGCTCACCTACGTGGTGGATGCCTGGCATCGCGGCTGCTCCGACGACGTGATGCTGATCCCGGTCTCCATCGCCTACGACCAGATCTCCGACATGGGCGACTACGCCCGGGAGCAGCGCGGGGGCGCCAAGGAGAAGGAGAGCTTCGGCTGGTTCGTCGGTTTTGTGCGCCGTCTGCGGCGGCGCTACGGCGATGTGCACATCCGCTTCGGCGAGCCGATCTCGCTGAGCACCGCCCTGGGCAAGCGCAATCCCGACGACGATCCCGACCACGAGTCGCCGGAGCTCGAGGTACAGAAGCTCGCCTTCGAGACCTGCGTCCGCATCAACCGCGCCACGCCAATCACGCCCACGTCGCTGGTGACACTGACGCTGCTGGGCGCCGGAAACCGCGCGCTCACGGTGGAGGGCATCCTGCTGGCGATGCACAACCTGCTGGAGTACGCGCGCCGCCGGAAGCTTCCCACCACCACCGAGCTGGACGACCTGGAGACGCCCGACGGCGTGCGCCGCGCGTTGGATGCGTTGCTCTCGAGCGGCGTGGTGTCGTGCTACGACGAGGGTCCGGAGGCCGTCTACGCCATCGAGCGCGACCAGCACTTCGCCGCCGCCTACTACCTCAACTCGGTCGCGCACTTCTTCATCAACGGCGCCATCGCGGAGCTGGCCCTGCTGGCGGCGGCCAGCCAGGGTGTGTCCGACCCGCTGGACGCGTTCTGGGACGAAGCCTGGCGGCTGCGCGATCTGCTGAAGTTCGAGTTCTTCTTCTCGGAGAAGGACGTCTTCCGCCGCGAGCTGAGCCAGGAGCTGGCCTACCACGTGAGCGATTGGGAGTCGCAGCTGACCGACGACCCGACCGCCGCGCTCGAGCTCGTGCGGCAGATCCGCCCCCTCTCCTCCCACCGCGTCCTGCGCCCGTTCCTGGACGCCTACGACGTGGTGGCCGACCTGCTGGCGCGCCGCAGCAGCGACGCCCCCTTCGAGCCGGGTCCCTTCATCGACGAGTGCCAGAAGCTGGGCCGTCAGTACGTGCTGCAAGGGCGGGTACGAAGCCCGGAGTCGGTCGCCAAGAGCCTCTTCGACACCGGGCTGCGGCTGGCCCGCAACCGCGGCCTGGTCGAGCCCGGGTCGCCCGGCCTGGCCGGGCGCCGCAAGGCGTTCGCCATCGAGGTGCGCGACGCCGTGCGCCGGATCGAGATCGTGGAGGCGCTGGCCGCCCAGCGCCGCGCCGGCCTGGACTGACCTAGACGCGGTTGCGCAGCATCAGCTCCACGGGATGCGGCGCCAGGTAGTGCTGGTCCCGGAGGCAGGCGATGTCGCAGCGCTCCACGTGGTGACGGATCAGCGTGAGTGGGACCACCAGGGGGACCCGGCCGTTGCGATAGTCCTCGATCAGGCCCAGCAGCTCCTGCTTCGAGCGCGCGTCCAGGTGCTTGCGAAAGAAGCCCAGCATGTGGTGCATCGCATTCACGTTCCGGCGCGGCGTGGCCTTTCGCACCAGGGCCTCCATGAACCCGTCGGTGTAGCGACTGCGCAGCGCATCCCGGTCCATGCTCTTGGCCTCGCCCACCAGACGGCCCAGGCGTTGGTAGGCCTGCGGCTCGTGACTCATGAGCTGCAGCTTGTGGGCCGCGTGAAAGGCCACCAAGCTGCTCACGCTCCAGCGGCCACGGAACAGGTCGCGCAGCCGGCGGTACGCGAAGACCCGCTCGATGAAGTTCTCGCGCAGCGCCGGGTCGTGAAGACGGCCCTCTTCCTCGATGGGTAGCTGGGGGATGCCTTCGAGCAGGGCTTGCGCGAAGAGGCCGCGTCCCTTCTTCTCGGGCATGCCCTTCTCGCCGTACAGCCGAACCCGCGCCATGCCGCAGCTGGGCGAGTCCTTCTTCAGCACGTAGCCCGCCAGGTCCAGCTTGCGCAGTGCGGCCACGCGCTTGCGCGCGAAGGAGCGCATGCCGCGGGTGTGGTCCTCGCCGCTGCGCTCGGCGACCATCCTCAGGTCGTCGCCGCTTCGGACCAGGCGCAGCATGGGCCGGGGGATTCCCATGCCGACCTCGACCTCCGGGCACACGGGCACCCACTCGACGAACCGGCCCAGCACGTCGGTCAGGAAGCGGTCGCGCTTGTGGTCGCCGTCGTAGCGGACCTCCTGGCCGAGCAGGCAGGAGGAGATCCCGATCCGGATGAGGCATACGGCACTGGGCATCGATCGAAGTCTAGCCCCGTACTACCGCGCAGTAGCGCAGCGCTCGCCGTCGCAGCCATCGCCGGCGCGGCCCGTGAGGCGCAGGCGGTTCCGCGCGAAGCTCCGGTAGGCCGCGTCGCACAGGGGTCGCAGCAACGGCCAGCGCGACGGCGCCAGCAGCCAACCAAGCCCCACCGCAGCATACGCGCGGCGGAAGACCTCCATCCCCTCGATCACGCGACCGTCGCCCAGCACGCCGTGGATGCGCGCCATCAGGGTCGCCGAGTCGAGGCCGTAGCGGGACGCCTCGAAGCCGGGCGCCGCGATGTCCTCGAAGCCGATGCGACCGCGACCCCGGTCCAGGCGCCGCAGCATACGGACCTCCCGAACGCACAGCGGGCAGTCCCCATCGAACAGAACCGAGATCTCGATGCGGTCTTCCATGGGGCTCAGCTTGACTGCCTCGGCACCGTTGTCAAACTGTTGTCTAGATCCTTGCGACTGCCATGAACGCACACGCCACCGCACCGACCGGCCCGACCTACCCCCTTGGCGCCGTCGTCCGCCTTACGGGGCTGGGCGAGCACACCATCCGCGCCTGGGAGCGGCGCTACAGCGCCGTGACCCCGGGGCGTACGCCGGGCGGCACAAGGCGCTACTCCGCCCACGACGTGGCGCGCCTGCGCCTGCTGCGCGAGGGCATCGAGGCGGGACATCGCATCTCCGACCTGGCGTCCCACTCCGATGCGGACCTGGAGCGGCTGCTGTCGCCTCCGGCCGAGGCGACGGCGCCCGAAGGCAGCCCGCTGAACGCGATCCGCTCCGCGGTGGAGCGCCTGGACCTGCAGGCGCTGGACGGGCTCCTGTCGCTTCAGTTCGTCACGCTGGGTCCGGAGCCGTTCGCGCGACGCGTGGCAGCACCGCTGCTATGCGAAATCGGCGAACGCTGGGAGCACGGCGAGAGCAGCGTGGCGTCGGAGCACCTTCTCTCGTCGGTGACGCGCGGAATTCTGGGAGTCGCGCTGCGCGCCGCAAGCGCGAACCGGAGCGGGCCGCGGGTCCTATTCACCACCCCACAGGGTGAGCTGCACGAATTCGGGGCGCTGATCGCGGCGATCGTCGCACTGAGCGCGGGAGCGGCGATCACCTACCTGGGGCCCAACCTGCCGGTGGACGAGGTGGTCGGCGCGGCCCGCCAGCTCGACGCCGACGCGGTGGCCCTGGGCGTCGTCCGCCTGGCCCCCGCCGCGACGCGCAAGTACCTGAAGGAGCTGCGGAAGGAGCTTCCCGAGCGGGTTGCGCTCTGGATCGGAGGACCCGTCCGGGGCGGGCCGTTCGAGGGCCTCGAGCAGCTGGATCTGGACGAGATGGAGAGGCGCATCGGCCGCATGGTGAGGACCCCAGGATGAGGGTTCCATGGATTCTGTCTAGATTTTCCTAGACACTATCTTGACAGCGACTGTCGTCTGGTCCAGATTTCGGGCGATGGACTTCGACATCACCCCGACTACGCATCCCGCGGACGACTTCGAGCAGGCCCCGGCGGCGGTTACCCCGCCCATCCCCAGCGCTGCCGGTCGGCGCTTCGACCCCGAGGACCCGGCCTTCGTCCTCCGCGAGTACCTGCGCGGCATCGCCGACCTTCCCACCCTGACCCGCGAGCAGGAGGTCGAGCTGAGCCAGGAGATGCGGGGCCACGAGGCCGCCTACCGCCAGGCGCTGGCCGCCATCCCCTTCACAGCACTCCGCGTGGTGCGCCTCTGGCGCGAACTCCGCGCGGACGGCCGCGCCACCGCCAAGCTGTCGGCGCACTGGCGGGATCCCGCACACCCGGACCCCGGCCCCACACTGGACCGCGCGCTCGGTCGGGTCGCCTCGCTGCTGGAACGGGGCGTGCGCACCGCGGCCGACCGCGCGGCCCTGCCCCGCCAACTACTGCGCTCCGGCCTCGCCATGCGCCAATTCGACGACGCCTGGGAGGCACTCTGCGAGGACGCGGCCCAAGGGCGAGCCACGCGAACCCAGACCGGGCTTCCGGCCGCCGCCCTGCGTCGGCGCATGGAGGAGATCGAGACGCACCGGGAGGGACTGATCAGGGCCCGCAACGAGTTCATCCGGCACAACCTCAAGCTGGTGGTCTTCATGGCCAAGGAGTACCGGAACCTCGGCGTTCTCTTCATCGACCTGATCCAGGAGGGGAACATCGGACTGGTGCGCGCGGTGGAGAAGTTCGACGCCACCCGCGGGTTCAAGTTCTCGACCTACGCCGCCTGGTGGATTCGCCAGTCGTTCATCCGGGCGGCCCAGAACCAGTCGCGCACCGTGCGGTTGCCCTCCCACGTCTACGACCTGGCGATTCGCGAGAAGCGCACGCGCGAGGAGCTGAGCCACAACCTGGGGCGCGACCCCTCTCGCGAGGAGATGATGGACGCCCTGGGCGTCGAGGACCAGGACCTGGAGGCGCTCTACCGCGCCACGCGCAAGATCGCGTCGCTGGACGCCGAGGCGCCCGGTCGCGAAGACACGCCCTTGGGGGATCTGGTTCGCGACGAGGACAGCGACCCGACCGAGGCGATCAACGACGCGGAGATCCAGCCCGTGGTGGGACGGCTGCTGGACATCCTGCCGCCGCGCGAGCGGGCCATCCTGAAGATGCGCTTCGGGCTGGGGGGCATGGAGGCGCACACGCTCCACGAGGTGGGCCAGCAGCTGGGCCTTTCCCGCGAGCGGGTCCGCCAGATCGAGCGGGCCGCGCTGGATAGCATGCGCGCCCCGGCCGCGGCGGGCGGCCTGCACCACGCCCTGGACTCGGCACACGAGCACCACGACACGGCCTTCCGCCCGGGTCCTTGAGCGAGCACTCGACCTCGAGCGGAGCGAGATCTCGGGGCCTGCGCCGGCCCGAATGCTGGTACGCTATCCGGCGATGACCGCCCAGGGGTTCGCGGCCATCCATGGACACGCGATTCGTCTGCGGCGGAAGGGAGTTCCCTAGTGCCCGCATCCCGGGGAGGATGCGGAGTCACGAGGGAGCCTGGAGGTCGCCGCACGATGACCGACCGCCTCACCCACTCAACCGAAGACGACTACGCCCGGCGGCCGCGGCCCGGCGCGATGGCGCGCGCGGCGCGACGCGCATTGCTCTCCCGCCTGGAGGGGATCGAAGACGCCATCCTGGTCCTGGAGGATGCCGACGGATCCCACCGCTTCGGCTCACGCGAGTCCGACCTGGAAGCGCGAATCGACGTGCACGATCCACGCTTCTACATCGCATTGGCCCGGCGCGGCAGCGTGGGAGCCGCGGAGTCCTATATGGACGGCCACTGGTCGAGCGAGGACCTGCCTTTGGTCATCCGCGTGCTGGCCCGGAACGCCGGGCTCGGCCAGGTGGACCGCGGCATCACGCGCCTGATCCAGCCGGGGCTCAAGCTCCTGCACGGCCTGCGGCGCAACCACCGCCGCGGCGCGCGCCGCAACATCGCCGCCCACTACGACCTGGGCAACGAGTTCTTCTCGCTCTTCCTGGACCCGAGCCTGACCTACTCCTCGGCCGTCTTCGAGCGCAGCGACATGAGCCTGGAGGAGGCACAGACGGCCAAGTACGAGCGCCTGTGCCGCAAGCTCGCGCTGAAGCCCGGAGATCGCGTGCTGGAGATCGGCGGCGGCTGGGGCGGCTTCGCCCTGCACGCCGCGAGCCGCCACGGCTGCCACGTCACCAGCGCCACGATCTCGCGCGAGCAGTACGAGCTGTCGCGCAAGCGCGTGGCCCAGGCCGGGATCGAGGACCGGGTGGACATCCTGTTCTGCGACTACCGGGACCTGGAGGGGAGCTTCGACAAGCTGGTGTCCATCGAGATGATCGAGGCCGTGGGCGTCCGCCACCTGCCCGACTTCTTCCGGGTGTGCAGCGAACGGCTGCGCCCCGACGGCTTGATGGCGCTGCAGGCGATCCTCGTTCCCGATCAGGAGTGGAAGTCGTCCGTCCGAAACGTGGACTTCGTCAAGCGCTATATCTTCCCCGGCGGGCAACTCGTTTCGCTGGGCGCGATTTCGCGCAGCATCGCCGAGAAGACGGACCTGCGCATCATCCACCTGGAGGACATCACGTCGCACTACGCCGAGACGCTGCTTCGCTGGCGACGCGCCCTGCACGAGCGCCTGGACGACGTGCGGGCCCTGGGTCTCGACGACGGTTTCCTGCGCATGTGGGACTTCTACTTCTGCTACTGCTCCGGCGGCTTCGCCGAGCGCGCCATTCTGGGCAACCAGATCGTGTTCTCCAAAGCGCGCGCACGTCGCGAGCCCGTTCTGGGCGCGCTGGCCTAAGGCGCCGCCTGCTGGCGCCCCGGTGAAGCCGCTCTTCCGCCGCCTGATCACGATCCCGATGTACTTCGGGCTGCTGGTGCTCGGCGTCGTCACGCTCCCCCTCACGGTTCCGCTGTGCGCCGTGCTGGACGCGGTCCGCGGAACGCCGCTCGCGCTGACCCGCACCATCCTCTTCTTCACGTGGTACCTGGTCTTCGAATGCGCCGGGATCCTCGCCAGCGGCGCCTTGTGGGTTTGGCAGAGGATCGCGAAGCCCAGCCACGAGGCCTGGCTGCACGCCAACTTCCGGCTCAAGTGCTGGTGGACCCGGAAGCTGGTGAACGGTGCCCGCCATTGCTTCGGGCTGCGCTTCGAGATCGAGGGGCTCGACGAGCTTCCGCCCGGTCCCTACCTGCTCTTCATGCGCCATGCCAGCGTGGCCGACACGATCCTGCCCTCGGCGTTGGTGTCCGCGAAGCACGGCATCGACTTCCGCCACGTGATCAAACGCGAGCTGCTCTGGGATCCGTGCCTGGACCTCTGCGGCAACCGCCTGCTCAACTACTTCGTCGATCGCAGCGGAGCCGACAGCGCCCGGGAGATCGCGGGCGTCCAGCGGCTGGCCGAAGACCTGGGGCCGCGGGACGGAGTGGCCATCTTCCCGGAAGGCACGCGCTTCACCGAGGCCAAGAAGACTCGCATCCTGGAGAAGCTCGAGGCCTCGGGCGACCGCGACCTCTACGAGCGCACGCGCGCGCTGACCCACGTGCTGCCACCGCGGCTGGGCGGGGCGATCGGCCTGCTGGAGGCCGCCGAAGGCGTGGACGCGCTCTTCTGCGCCCACGTGGGCTTCGACGGGATCCAGAGCTTCCGCAGGTTCCTGGGCGGTGGCCTGGTCAACCGGACCGTGGTCCTGACATTCTGGATCGTGCCCGGCGCCGACGTGCCGCGGGATCGCGACGCACGCATCGAGTGGCTGTTCGAGCAGTGGCAGCGGGTCGACGACTGGATCGACCAGCGCGGCAAGGCGGAGTCGTGAGCGGCAGGGACCTCCTGTCCCGGCGCATTCCGGCGTACGTACAGCGCCTCCCGAGACGCCGAAGTCGGTGATACCCTGGGGCGCCACATCTAGGAGCCCCCATGCCCGATCAAGCCCCCGCCCCCGGAAGCTACGACGCCCACGTCCGATCCAATCCCGAGGGCCT
>Ga0255053_10001145_pt1 | contig 14613 bp, 14 predicted proteins | sample JV7_2_22_MG_FD_188635 | JGI IMG/M metagenome (GOLD analysis project Ga0255053, IMG submission 188635) | Seawater microbial communities from Jervis Inlet, British Columbia, Canada - JV7_2_22 | ecosystem: Environmental > Aquatic > Marine > Inlet | place: Canada: British Columbia | collected...
TAATAGATAGAATAAAACCTTTACTTTGTCAAATGAAAAAGAATTACTGCAAGCATCTTTTTTTCCGTGATTGCAAGTAAACTATAAGGCTGGGTGTTTCGAAAACACGCGGGATTTTCCCAGCGAGGAAATCCCGCTCGGATACAGGCTTCGCTCGGGGTCAGACTTTGACATCATGTTGAGAATTGGGCTAGATTTCATCTCTTAGCATCACCTCATGATAAAGTCTGACCCCCGCTCAGCCTTTCTCACGGTTTTCTCAATCACCCAGCCTTATCAATGTTTGTGGTTTTTCCAGCCCGTCTATTTCCAGGAAAAAAAAGATGCTTTCAGAGTTACCCTAACATTTCCTTTTCCGTAATAGGGGGAGGGCTTGATAAATAAGGCCCCTTCTATTTCCAGAGGACTTTATGAATGTCGTGAAGATTGTATTTTTTTTCGATTTTTCCCAGAATTTGACTATAGCTTTCTTCTTTTTTAGATTCGAGCGTTTGTTCCCAATCTTTAAAAAGTGAAGAGGAGATAAACTCATGTTCTTTTTTTAGCAACCGGTTTATTCCTTTAAGAGCCTGCCAGTGTGTAATCGTTAAAAGAGCCAAGTAGCCAAAAAAAACGTTCGGTCCAGGAAGGATAATAGCCAACCCGCTGATGGGGAGAAGCAGAGCTTCTCCGGTGAGCATGAAAATGTGCTTTGTTCTTTGTTTCTGGAGGAAGAAATAAAATTTGGTTTTGATTCTTTTGTTATCCAGTCGGCCTGAGTGAAAAACCTGGATTTTCTTCTCCTCCAGTTTCAAGACTCTTCCGAAAGCTTGTTCTTGCCTGAGAACTCTTTGAGGCAAGAGCATAAGCTTCTTTTTAGCCAGTTCCCAGATTTCTTTCCAGCGAGAGGATTTGATTTTGATTTGACTTAAGGTTTCAGAAGAAAAATATCTGTATATCTGCGAGTAATCTCGAACGAAGAAGAATTTCATGAGCGTGCCTCATTTTAACATTTCTCTGGGATAATAGACAAGATTTGCTTAGCTCTCGCAGGAATTTCCATTTTCGTTATTGGCGAAGGTTTTGGAAAATAGCTGCAGCGACCATTGAAGAAAGGCTCAGGCTTATGGTTAAAAAACACGTTGCTTTTGCCCCAGCGAATTAATGGGGGCCAGGCCCCATTTATTCCCATGATTTCAAGTAAACGATCAGGCAGGGTGTTTCGAAAACACTCATAGAAAAAGGGGACTGCCCCCTTTTTCTGAATTCGGATACTGGCTTCGCTCTCCTCTCCTTATTTAAGAGATTGCGCAGCCTGTTCCGAGCGAAGCGAAGGAATCTTCTTCGCTCCTCGCAACGCCCGCTCAGCCTTCCTCACGGTTTTTTCACCATACAGCCTTCGCCAAGCTAGGGAACCCGACGGAGAAGGGCGTCGAGGGGGTCAGGCGAGGGGTCAGGCCTTATCCTGAAGAATGCCATAAGGGCGAGCAGTAAGAAAACATCTTCTCATGATGGCAAGGCCTGACCCCAAGCCATAAGAGCAAGCAGTAAGAAAATATCTTCACCCAATGGCAAGGCCTGACCCCAGCGAGTTACGTAGACACCAAGAAGAGCGAATGGAGAATGGTGTTAAAAATCTGAAGGTAGCTAGGCTGATTCCCAAAATCTATACCTTAGCAATTAGCGATACCGGATATGGATATGCTTCTTCTTTATCTTCGCTTGCTGAGGAGATAGATGAAGAACGGAGCACCCACGATTGCAGTGATGATTCCGATGGGTAGCTCGCCCTGGAGGATAGTACGGGCCAGAAAATCCGAGTAGAGGAGAACGATTCCACCTGTTAGAGAGGAAAAGAAGAAGAGATGCCTGTGATCGGGCCCTATGAGAATACGAATCCCATGGGGAACAATAAGGCCGACAAAGCCGATGATTCCGCTGACAGAGACAGATGAAGCAGCGAGGAACGTTGAAATAACCAGGAAGGTTTTCCTGACGCTATTAACCGGACAACCCAATGAGTGGGCTACATCATCCCCCAAAACCAGGAGGTTCATGTCCTTGGCCAGGCACTGAGCGATGATAAAACAAAGGAAAAAATAAGGGGCGACAGCAGTTATTTGATTCCAGTCAGAAAGAGCAAAGCTTCCCAGGAGCCAGAAAACAGCCTGCTCGAAGGAGTCTACTTTTAGGAATATCAGAAAGGACGTTAGAGCTGAGGCAAGAGCCCCGGCGGCAATTCCTGTCAGAAGCAGAGTTTCAACCTTAAAAACACCTTTTCTTTGGGAGAGGAGATAGACAAGAGAGACAATGGCAAATCCTGAGACAAAAGCAAAAATACTCTGAAGAGAGAAACCGGTGATTCGTATGTTTAGTCCAAGATAAATACAGAGGACAGCCCCGAAGGAAGCTCCAGAGGAGACGCCGACAACAAACGGACCAGCCATTGGATTTTGGAAGTATCCTTGGAGGATTGCCCCGGAAAGCGAGAGGCTAGCTCCTACCAGGAAAGCTAAAAGTGCCCGGGAAAGCCTGAGGTCAATGAAGATTGTCCTAAAGGTGCTATCGTTATTGATGATAAGATTCCATAAATCATTAAAATTCGTCTCAACAGGCCCTTCAAGAAGAGAAATTAAAAAACCTGCAACAAGAAGAATAAGAAGAACAAGGAGAAGCCTGAGTTTTTTCGCCTTTGATTTCAACGCTCTTCCTTAAAAAATGGAGGATGGAGGATTCGAGCCAGTTCTTCAAGAGCATCTATAAGGCGAGGACCTGGCCTGGTGGCGAGGTTTTCATCTAGAAAATAAATTCTGTCTGTTTCAACGGCTTTGATTCCCTTTAGATGAGCCTCATTTTTTATCCAATCTTTGACATTAGAGAATTCTCTTTGTGACCTGGATAAGATGATGATGACTTCAGGGTTATCATGGATGAGTTGTTCTCGATTATAGTGAAGCCATTTTCTGCGTATGTTTCCGGCAATATTCACTCCTCTGGCTTTTTCGACAAGGTCGTTAAGGAAACTCCCCTTTCCGCAGGTCCAGAGACCAGTGCCATGGATAGAGAGAAAGACTCTTGGCTCATGCTGCACATTTCGAAGCGCTGCCTGAGTTTCGCCGTATCTTTTTTTCAGAGATTCTACAAGGATTTCTGCCTTTTTTTCCTTTTGGGAGATTGTTCCTATTTTCTCGATGATGATGAATATCGTTTCAAGATTTGTTCCTGCTTCTAAGACAAACAAAGGAAGGTGGAGGCCTCTGAGGCGCTCGACGGTTCTGATAGGATTTCCTCGAAAGCCTATGATTAAATCAGGTTTCAGGGCGATTATCTTTTCTAGATTAAGGTCAATCATCCCTCCGATTTTTTCTTTCTTCAACGCCTTCTCCGGGAAATCACAATAGCGGGTAACTCCGACAACTTTTTCCCCTAAATCCAGATCAAAAAGAATCTCTGTGATGTTGGGGGCCAGGGAAATGATTCTTTGAGGAGGAGAAGTTAAAGTATAAGGGAAATCCAGGTCGTCCTTTATTATTTTCTGCTGGTTTCCAAAGAGAACAGCATTAAGCGAAAATAACAGAAAAACTGACAGCATTTTTTTCGAGTTCACGACTTCTTCCCTTCTTTTGGAATTAAAGATATTTCAGGGAGCTTTGAGTGGATATTTTCTCTTATTTCTACATCTGCGTCGAAAACATCTTTGATGTTCCCCTGTGTTATCAACTTTTCTGGTTCACCTAAGGCCCTAATTTTACCCTCTTTTAAGAACATCAGCCTCTGAGAATAAGGAATAACAAGGTTAATGTTGTGCTCGGTGGTGAGGATGGTTTTGCCTTTCTCTTCTTGCAGGTGCTTAAGTATCTGATAAATCTCTACCTGATAGCTTATATCCAGATGGGAACTGGGTTCATCGAGAAAAAGAAAGGGAGTGTCCTGGGCTAATGCCCGAGCGATGAAGACTCTCTGGCGTTCACCACCGCTTAGATGAGCTATCTTTTTATCCTTTAGGTGGTCAATCTGGGTGAGGCTAATGACTTCCTCTACCATCCTGGAGTCTGAGGAAGAGATGCTTCCCAGACGGCCTTGATGAATGTACCTTCCCATAAGAATAGTTTCCATTACGCTGAATTCAAAGGAGAAGCTGAATATCTGGGGAACATATGCTATTTTTTTAGCGAGCTTCCGCGCTTTTAAAGAAAAGATATCTTCACCATCAACCGTGATTTGACCAGAAGCATTCTTTAGTAGTCCTTGGAGGGCTTTTATCAATGTGCTTTTACCTGAACCATTTCGTCCAAGAATAGAGAGGAACTCCCCCTCTTTCAGAGAGAAGGAAATATTCTCCAAAACATACCCGTTTCCGTATCCTGCAGAAAGGTCTTTTACTTCGATAAGTGCCATTTTAAAAGATTAGAAATTAAATTTTTTCGAAATACAATGAAAAAAATATATAATTTTCCAACAATAATCAAGTCCTAAGGGGTCATCCGAAGGAGTCAGGTCTTGTTTTTTGCTTGTCTAGAACATCTCATACAAATGCATTAAAATTTCAATACAAGGATGAAAACGACACAGAGATCTCTTTTCTTCATGATGAGATTATGCCATGTTCGCCTGCCCTTTTATGAGAAGAGCGGGGACGCCCGAAGCCTCGGGGTCAGGCCTTATCCTACAGAATGCCATGAGGGCAAGAAGCAGGAAAAGATCTTTTCCCGATGACAAGGCCTGATCCCACAAATTAAATTGTGTTTATATGAGAAAAAGCAAAAAACAAGACCTGACCCCATTGAGTACCATTGAGTATATTACTCCGCATGATCTGACTGCATTATCTTGACTTTTAGGGGTAATAAATCTAATATTTATGATTGAATTTCAAAGAAAAAAAGGACAAAAAAAGAGGCTGTTTCTCTTCTGTCCTAATTTCTGAAAATAACTTAAGAAGATGCAAAAGATGAAAGAAGAGTATAATTTCCAGAAGATTGAGAAAAAATGGCAAAAGATCTGGGAAGAAAAAGAAGTTTTTCTGTCTCGTGAGGATCCCCAAAAATCAAAATATTACTGCCTCGAAATGTACCCATACCCTTCTGGGGCCATCCACATGGGCCAGGTCCGAAATTACACGATCGGGGATGTGATTTCCCGCTATAAGATGATGAAGGGCTTCAACGTGATCCATCCAATCGGATGGGATGCGCTTGGGATGCCAGCTGAGAATGCCGCAATTACTCAGGGAGTGCATCCTCAAGAATGGACTCTTCGCAACATAGCCCATATGAGAAGTCAGCTGAAAAGAATAGGCTTCAGCTATGACTGGTCGAGAGAAGTTAACACCTGTTTACCAAAGTATTACAAATGGAATCAGTGGATTTTTCTGAAGATGCTTGAAAGGGATTTGGCTTACCGCAAGAAAAGCAAGGTTAACTGGTGCCCCCAATGCCAAACCGTGCTGGCGAACGAACAGGTAATCGAGGAGCGGTGCTGGCGGTGCGAGTCTCTCGTCAAGCTGAAAGAAATGGAGCAATGGTTCTTGAAGATTACAGATTATGCAGAAGAGCTTATTTCAGGTCATGATCTTTTGGAAAAATGGCCTGAACATGTCCTTCTTATGCAAAAAAATTGGATCGGAAAGAGTACGGGAGCTTATATCACTTTTCCTATTCCTGATACTCCCCTATCAATAGAGGTATTTACCACGAGGGTTGATACAATCTATGGGGCTACATTTTTGGCGCTTTCTCCTGAACATCCGTTAAGTAAGGAGTTGATCGCTGATTCAAGACAGAGAGGAAAATCACAGAAGTGGATAGATAAGAATATAGAGAACCTCCGTTTCAGGAAGGAACCAAGAGAAGTAGAAAAGGAGGGAATAGATACAGGTAAGAAAGCCATTAATCCTTTCAGCGGTGAAGCGATTCCGATTTGGATCTCCAATTATGTATTGATGGAATACGGAACCGGGGCGATCATGGCTGTTCCTGCCCATGATCAGAGAGATTTCGAGTTTGCTAATAAATATTCCTTGCCAATAAAGGTTGTAATTGTTCCTGAAGGGGAATCTCCTCCGGGAGAGCCGGAAGAGTCTTTTGAAGATTATGGAGTGGTTGTTAATTCCGGACCTTTCTCTAAGAAACCTTCTCTTGAAGCTATGGAGGAGATGGGTCAGCATGCGCAAGAGAAGAGATTCGGAAGAAAAAGCATACTCTATCGGATCCGGGACTGGGGCATTTCCAGGCAGCGCTATTGGGGTACCCCTATCCCAGTTATTCACTGCCAGAACTGCGGAATAGTAGGAGTTCCGTATGAAGATTTGCCAGTTGTACTCCCTCTCGATGTTGAATTAAAAGGAGAGGAAGGTTCTCCTCTTGAAAAAGTGGAAAGCTTTGTCAAGACGACATGTCCCAAATGCAAAGGGGATGCACGGAGGGAAACAGATACCATGGACACTTTTTTTGATTCATCATGGTATTTCTTTCGTTATACTTCCCCTAGCGAAGAAAAGCTTCCTTTTAGCCCTCAAGCTGCCGATTACTGGCTTCCCGTTGATCTTTATATAGGAGGGGTGGAACATGCAATTCTTCATCTGATTTATGCTCGTTTTTTCTGCAAATATTTCAGAGATTTTGGATTAACGTTAATAGATGAGCCTTTTCCTCGCTTGCTTGCCCAGGGCATGGTTGTCAAGGACGGAGCCAAGATGTCCAAGTCAAAGGGAAATGTTGTCGATCCTGACGGTATAGTAGAAAAATACGGAGCAGATTCGCTGAGGCTTTTCATTCTTTTCGCTTCTCCTCCGGAAAAAGAGTTCATCTGGAACGATGAAGGGATAGATGGGAGCTACAGATTCCTGAATCGTCTCTGGGCGACAATGCAGGAAAATCTGGATCTGTTTAAAGAGAAGAGCAGTTCTCGAAAAGGAACAGGAATTGAGGAAAAAGCCAGTAAACTGAGAATAAAAATGCACCAGACTATAAGAAAAGTCAGTAATGATATTGATAAAAGATACCATTTGAATACTGCTATAAGTTCTATAATGGAGTTTTACAACCTGATCAAGAAAGAAAAGGAGACGTTGAGTCAAAGCGTTAGAGGGAAAAATCTGCTAAGGAAATCCCTGGAGAGCCTTGTTTTACTTCTTTCACCTTTTGCCCCTCATCTTTGTGAAGAAATATGGGAAAGAATGGGTCATAAGACTTTTCTTATCCACTCTCCTTGGCCGCCTTTCGATCCGGACTTAGCTACCGGGGAGAAGGTCACCATTGTTGTTCAGGTCAGCGGCAAGCTGAGGGACAAGTTTGAAGCGGAAAGAGATTTAGCTGAGGACCAAATAAAAGAAATGGCTCTGGGTTCAAATCGAATCAAAAATATTGTAGGAGAGAAAAAGATCAAAAAAATAATTTACATCAAAAACAAACTGGTTAACATAGTATTGTAAATGTTTTTTATGAGCCTGTTATGAAAAGAATTTTTTTGCTTTTTCTAGTATGCTTTTTCTTTCTCCATTGCGGTTACCATCTTCGGGGGACAGGGAGCTTCCTCCCTCCTAATATAAAGAAAATGAACATTCCCATGTTCAAAAACCTAACCACACGCTTTGAGCTGGACTTGAAGTTGACCCAAAGCGTCATTGATGAGATTGTAGCCAGAGGAAAAGTAGAGATCACCGGAAATATGGAGTCCGCAGATGCTGTCTTAATAGGGGAAATCACCGGCTTCCATGTTATCCCTATAGCTTTTTCTAAAGAGGCAACGGCTGACCGGTACAACATCACTGTTGTGGCCAAGATTATCCTGAAAGATATGGTTAATCAGAAAATTATCTTTTCCAATCCAAATTTTCAATATGTGGAAGAATACGAGGTGCCAGAAGGGGTAGATTTTGAGACCGTTGAATCAGAAGCTTTGGACAAGGTCAGTGTGAAATTCGCTAGGAGTTTAGTGAGCACGATTTTAGAAGGATTTTAGGAGAGTGGCAAGTTTCCAGGGTAAAGGAATAAAAGAAGAGACTCTTATCCCCTGTTATTTTTTTTATGGAGAGGATACTTTTCCTGCCTGGGAATTTATTAACGAACTCAAAGAAGCCCTGATTTCTCCCGATATTCAGGATTACAGTGTGGAGAGATTCAACCTTGAAGATAACTCATGGGCGGATGTCATCGATTCGGCCAGAGCACTTCCTATCTTTATCTCCCCATGTCGGATAATTGCCGTCGAAGTTCCTAAAGGTAAGAAGGAAAGCCTTTCCTCCATGGAGAAATCAATATTGAAAGACTATTTTTCCTCTCCTCCTTCGAAGACCGTCATCGTCATCGTATTCTCTGGGAAAATAAAAAAAAATACCTCCCTCTTCAGATTTTTTTCATCCCTTTCTTCAGCAGTGGTTAGCTTGAAAGAGTTAAGATATTTAAAGGAGAGAGCTCTTTTTGCCTGGATGGATAAAAAATTTCTTTCTCAGGGAAAGACAGCGGCTTTTGAAGCGAAAATAAGGCTCCAGGAGCTCGCCGGGAATGATATGAGAAGGGTGAACAATGAGATAGAGAAACTTATAACATTCGTAGGCGAAAAAAAAGAGATCGAATTGGATGATGTCAACCAGGTTTCCGGTTGGGTTAAGATTTTTTTTGAGTGGGAAATTGCTGATAGCCTGGGAAAGGTTGATTTTGAACGGAGTCTTATCGTTTTGAATAACTTGTTCAAAGACGGAGTGAAGCCTGAATATATCCTGGGTTCAATGGCCAAGTTTTTTCGTGATATTTTTTTGGCCAAGCTTTTGCTTAAAGAGAAAAGTATGGATAGGAAGGCGGTTTTCAAGGAATTGAGGCCCCAAATCCATGAAAAATTTGGAAACTTTTATACGACTAAATTCAGGGAATTTTTCTCTTTAGTTGAAAAATTTTCCCTGAGAGATTTGAATCGAGTTTTGACTGAGCTTGAAGAGGTCGATTTAAAGCTGAAGACAACCTCTCTCACTCCTCAGACACTTCTAGAAAGCTTCCTGTTTAATTATTGTGAGCCTCGAAAGAAAGAAAGAATTACTTGGAGGGAACAGAGGGATTAATCATTTCAACCTGCTGGCTCAATCTTGACTTGTGTCTGTTTCCTTTGTTTTCATGAATCGTCCCTTTTTTGATTGATTTATCGATGAGGGAAAAAGTGGGAGGGAGAAGCTTCCGGGCTGCTTCCTGGTCCTTCTTATTAATGGCCTCATTTAGTCTTTTTATCTGACTACGGAGAGCAGATTTGTTTCTTTTGTTTATAGCATTCCTGCGCAGGCTGCGTTTCCACTGTTGTATTGCTGATTTATGAATGGCCATTTCTCTCTCTTTTTTGAAAATGGTATGATAAGATATCTCTGTTCCAAAGTCAACCTCTGGGAAGGAAAGTATTTCTTTTTCATGATGGAAGACAAAATGATTTATCAGGCAGAATGTCTCGAAAACACGCCCAGAAAAAGTAGACACAAGAAATGGGGCCAGGCCCCATTTTCAAAATTGCACATAAAAGATACAGGCATAAAATGGGGCCTGGCCCCATTTCTTGTGCATACAGAAAAAGTAGCCTGTCCCCTTTATTAAGGAAATGATGAAGCAAAAGGACCGAAATCAAAGATTGCTGAAGTCGACTTTTGCAGTGGCCGCGCCGACCCTGCTGAGCAGAGTATTTGGTTATATCAGAGACATGATCCAGGCATATTACCTGGGAACAGGAAAAAGTGCTGATGCCTTTTACATCGCCTATATCATCCCCAATTTGCTCAGAAGATTGACAGGCGAAGGGGCGATGACGGCTGCTTTTATACCCGTTTTTACTCAGGAAAGAAAGGAAAAATCGAAAGAAGAGCTCTGGAAATTTGCCAATGCCTTCTTTTTTAATTTGACCCTTGTTATGGCTGCCATCGCAGTCTTAGGTATCGTCTTTTCTCCTCTTTTGGTTAAAATTATAACCCCTGGTTTTGGGGCTGTTGAAGGGAAATGGGAGCTGACAATTTTTCTTACTCGAATAATGTTTCCCTACATATTTTTAATCAGTTTAGCCGCGCTAGCCATGGCCATTCTGAATTCTTTCCATAAATTTTTTGTTCCTGCTTTTACTCCTGTCCTTTTCAATCTGGCGATAATCAGTATCGCGGTTCTTTTTGCCAGAAAGGCGGAAGAGCCGGCTCTTGTTTTTGCGGTTGGGGTTGTCCTCGGAGGTGTTTTTCAGCTTGCATTCCAGCTTCCTTATCTCTGGCGAAGGGGAATGCGGTTCAAAATAAGCCTCTCTTTCAACCACCCAGCCGTTCGTAAGGTGGCCAAACTTATGATTCCGGGCATATTTGGCGCTGGGATTATCCAGATAAACCTTGCTATAAGCCGGATTATTGCCTCTGTTTTAGAGGAAGGAAGTGTCTCTTCTCTTTACTATGCCACAAGAGTTCAGGAGCTTACCCTGGGAATCTTTTCCATCGCCCTTTCCATTGCCCTCCTTCCCACTCTATCCGAATTGACTGCCCAGCGCGATATTCAGGGTATGAAAAGGACTCTTATTTTCTCTTTTAAGCTGGTATTTTTTATTACTATTCCCGCTATGGTTGGGCTGCTTGTTTTGAGCCGTCCTATCATCCAAGTTCTTTTTCAAAGGGGTGTCTTTGATGAACAATCAACAGCCATCAGTGCTTCATGCCTGTTCTTTTTTTCTTTTGGGCTTCCTTTTATCTCAGGAGTAAAAATTTTGGCCTCTGCCTTTTATTCCCTGAAAGACACTAAAACCCCTGTTATTGTCGCCTTTTTTGTGATGATAAGCTATATCTCGTTCTCTTTGATTTTGATGAACCCCTTACGGGTAGGAGGCATAGCTTTAGCCCTCTCCATTTCCGCCGCCTTGAATTTCTTTCTTCTTTTTATCTTGCTGGAGAGAAAAATCGGGAAGATAGAGCGGAAAGGGTATTCAGCATCGGTTTTGAAATCTTCTTTTTCAGCTGCTGGGATGGGATTGGCTGTATGGTTTTTTATGGGCTATTTTGATTTCCCACGCCTTGTATTCCTAGAACAGCTTGGAGTTTTGCTTTCGGCTATTATGATAGGAATAATCATTTATCTCTTGATAAATATGCTTTTTAGCCATGAAGAATTAAGAAGCATAAGAGATGTCTTTTCTCGAGAGAGAATTTTGAAGGAATGAGAGGAAGAGGATGAAGATTGTCTTGCAGAGAGTCAAACAGGCATCGGTTGAAGTTAAGGGAAAGACAACGGGAGAAATAGAGCGGGGAATTTGCCTTCTTGTCGGCATTGAAAAAGGAGACTCAGAGGATGATGCTCAATATCTGGCCAAAAAAGTGGTGGAGCTTCGGATTTTCCCGGATAAGGAAGGAAAAATGAACCTTTCCTTGCCAGAGATTCGAGGAGAAGTGCTTGCAGTCTCTCAGTTCACTCTTGCTGGCTCAGTGCAAAAAGGAAAGAGGCCCAGTTTCGACAGAGCTGAGTTGCCAGAAAGAGCGGAGGAGCTTTTTCGTTATTTTGTTGATCTAATAAGGCAGAGAGGTTTTAAGATCGAAACAGGAATTTTTGGGGCTCTTATGGATGTCCATTTGGTCAATGATGGCCCCGTTACTTTTATTCTTGAAAAGAAAAAATCTTATGAGGGTTAGATTTTAAGGTAGAAGCAAGTTTTTTGTTTTAGACCATATCCAGGATATGACCCATTTTTTCTTTCTTGGTCTTCAGGTATTTGAGGTTTGCCTTGTTAGGAGGGATTTCGATAGGCACCCTTTCCACAATTTCTAATCCATATCCTGAAAGACCGATGAATTTTCGAGGATTATTGGTGATCAGACGGAGCCTGTTGGCTCCAAGGGAAACCAGGACTTGAGCTCCTATTCCGTAGTCCCTCTGGTCAGCCTTAAAGCCCAGTTTTCGGTTGGCTTCAACAGTATCTACTCCCTGTTCCTGGATGGCATAGGCTTTGATTTTGTTGGCGAAGCCGATACCTCTTCCCTCATGATTGAGGATGTAAAGGATGACTCCCTTTCCTTCTTCGCTGATCATTTCCATGGATCGCTGAAGCTGCTCTCCACAGTCACAGCGAACCGAACCAAAGGTGTCTCCAGTCAAACACTGAGAGTGAGCACGGACAAGTGTAGGTTCATCCTTTTTTATTTCTCCTTTGACCAGGGCTATATGCTGTTCCTTATGGATGCTGTCTTCAAAAATCATCACCTTGAAGTGCCCAAACTTAGTCGGCAAATCGGCTTCTGCAATTTTATTGACAAGCCTTTCATGCCTCATCCTGTATTTTATGAGATCTGCGACAGTCAGGATGGGAATATTATGAACCTGGCTAAATTCCTCAAGTTGAGGCATCCTGGCCATTGTACCGTCTTCGTTCATGATTTCGCAGATGACGCCTGCAGGCTTTAGTCCAGCCAGACGAGTGATGTCCAGTGCTGCCTCAGTCTGACCCGCTCTTTCCAGAACGCCGCCTTCCTGTGCTTGAAGGGGAAAGATATGCCCGGGTCGAGTTAGGTCTGCGGGGCGCGTTTTGTGGTCTATGGCAGTCAGAACTGTTTTCGCCCGGTCATGGGCCGAAATACCCGTCGTGACTCCCTTTTTAGCGTCTATGGAAACGGTAAAGGCTGTTTGGAAGGGAGCTGTGTTATCTCGAACCATTAAAGGGATATCAAGTTCCCTAAGCCTTTTTTCTGTCAGGGGCATACAGATAAGACCCCGCCCGTGTTTGGTCATGAAATTGATGACTTCTGGAGTTGCTTTTTCAGCAGCAACCATAAGGTCACCTTCATTCTCCCTGTCTTCATCATCGACGATAATGATGAGCTTTCCGTCCTTTACTGTTTTTAGAGCTTGTTCTACTGAAACAACTTGTGATTTCCTTTTCATTTCACATCCACTCTCTTTTCCTATCGTTTTATCTCTTGTCTTTACTCATCCAATTATACACGTATTTTCCGATCATGTCACATTCTACGTTGACCGCATCTCCTCTTTTTAAGGTACCAAGATTAGAATTTTTTAATGTGATGGGGATAAGCTCAACATCGAACGAAGGGGGACTTAAACGAGCTATGGTCAAGCTAACTCCGTTCAAGGCTACTGAACCCTCAGGGATAAAATAGGGCCTGAGCTCTGGAGGAAAGGAGACTTTCAGTCTTTTTCCTGGTTTTTTTTGCGAAATCAGGAGGACCTTTCCTCGGGAGTCGACATGACCTGTGATGATGTGGCCACTTAAGGGAGAAGAAAGGGTAAGAGGTTGCTCGAGATTGAGCATTTCACCCTGTCTAAGTGAGCCCAGTGTGGTTTTTTGAATGGTTTCCTGAGAGAGATTAAAGAAAAGGGCTTTATTCTCTTTTTTAATGAGGCTCAAACAGACCCCGTTCACAGCCAGGCTTTCGCCGACCTCAATTTGAGAAATGATGGAAGGAGCCTCGGCAGTTATTTCTTGTTTTCCCCGGCGGTATCCTTTAAATAAACCTGTATGATGAATGATTCCTGTAAACATTAGAGATATCCCTCCATGATGATGTCTTCATCAATTTGAAAAGAGTTTGTTCTCTTCAAATGCAGAGAATTTTTAATGAAGTCTGCACCTTCTCCTTGGAAAAGAGCCGGCGCTTGCTTTCCCCCGATCAATTTGGGAGAGATGGATATAATTATTTTATCTACCAGTTTCTTTTCGAACATTGATGTCAGCACCCGGCTGCCGCCTTCCACCAGCACGCTCGACATCTCATTCTTTCCCAGCCAGGATAGAACTTCCTTTAAGTCCAAAGTTTGTGAAGAAAAAGAGATGACCTCTACTCCCTTTTTGCGCAAAGCATCGGCTTTCTTTTGGGAGGCTTTCTTAAGAGAAAAAACAATAATTTTTCCCTGGGAGAGGGTTGAGAGAATTTTAGCCCCAAAAGGAAAGCGAAGGTGGGAGTCGAGGATTACGCGCACTATTTTCTTTCCTTTCCAATTAGGATGGCGCACAGTAAGCAGGGGATCGTCCTTGATAAGCGTGTTTATACCAACCATAAGCACATCATACTCCCCTCTTAAAAGATGAAAATATTCTCTTGTTTGCTGAGAAGAGATCCATCGGGACGAAAATTTTCTGGTGGCAATTTTCCCATCGACACTGATGGCAGCTTTAGCGATGACAAAAGGGATTTTTTTTGTGATGTATTTTAAGTACACTTCATTCAGCCGTCTGTTTTTCTCCTCGAGAAGACCCGAAGAGACTTCTATTCCAGCCTGCTTTATTTTTTTGAATCCCTTTTTAAAAACAAGAGGATTTGGATCGAGAGCAGAGATAACCACTCTTTTCAGGCGGGCCTGAAGTATCGCTTCCGTACAAGGAGGTGTTTTTCCCCAGTGAACACAGGGTTCAAGAGTGATATAAGCAGTGCTGTTTCGGGAAAGAGGGCCTGCTCTCTGGAGAGCTAGAGCTTCAGCATGGAGTTGGCCGGGTTTTACATGATAACCATGGCCTACGATCACATCTTTGTGCACGATCACTGTGCCTACGTAGGGATTCGGACTTGCCCATCCTTTAGCTTTTTCAGCTAAGGCATAGGCCATCTCGAGGTAGAAAATATCTTTAAGGTTTTTCATGAAAGAAGGGCTCTCGCAAAATCCTGGGGAGAGAAGTAAAGTATGTCCTTTT
>Ga0255053_10001151_pt1 | contig 14588 bp, 9 predicted proteins | sample JV7_2_22_MG_FD_188635 | JGI IMG/M metagenome (GOLD analysis project Ga0255053, IMG submission 188635) | Seawater microbial communities from Jervis Inlet, British Columbia, Canada - JV7_2_22 | ecosystem: Environmental > Aquatic > Marine > Inlet | place: Canada: British Columbia | collected...
TCCGACGGTTCCGTCGTCTACCGGCGCTACGTCGCCGGAAGTGCGACCCTGTTTCTGCGTGATGCTACAGGGTCCGAGGTCGCACTCACCGAACCGGGCGAAGACGCATCGTGTCCCTCGGTTTCGCCCGATGGCGATCGAATGGCGTACCTGGCGCAGGATCCGGATGAGGGCCCCGTGCTCCGGGTGGTGTCGCGGGGTGGCGGCCTACCGGTGACCCTTGCCACGGATGTCGAGGCCTCGGAGTACCCGAGCTGGTCGCCGGACGGACGCTATCTGACCTTTGCAGCCGGTTCGCCGATTCGGGTGTGGGTGGTCTCGGCCGCGGGCGGTGAACCACGTGAGCTCACCCCGTCGGGTGGTGATTACCCGCGGTGGAGCCCGGACGGCCGCTGGATCGCCTACTCGGTCTGGACCCAGGATTCTGATCCCGACCAGGGAGCCTGGGTGGTGCCTGCCGAAGGCGGCACGCCGCGAAAGGTGGGTGGCGAGCCGACGCGGCTGGTCTGGAGCCGCAGCGGGCGCTTCCTGTGGCAGCTTCGCCGCGCCGGTGACCGGATCGAGCTGTGGGAATCGGTGCCCGGGGTCTGGACCTGGTCCCGTCGATCAACTCTCGATTTCGGACTCCCGGCGGCCTCGCACTTCGAGCACCTTCCGCTGACTATGAACCCGATTTCCGGTGACCTGGTCATGAACCGACGAACGACCCTCAGCGGGTTGCTCGTATTCGAGGGCCTCGACCCCGATCGCTGGTAGGCGTCCTGTCGTTTTTCGTTCAAGTATATTTTTTTCAATATCTTACGACTTATTCGTGTCGCCTTTTTACGGTTCTTTTTCATCTTCGGGTGGGATTATTTGGGCCTTAGGATCGTATATGTCACAGGAGTGTTGATCTTGAACAGTCGTTGAGACAGTGGTAGATTCGGCGGGCGCCGGAGCCCCCGCCGGGCTGAACCGGAGAACTTGGAGGAAATAGATGAAGAAACAGATCCTTTGGATTGCGATCGTTCTGGCGGTGGTGGCGGTGTCGTCCAGCGCGTATGCCGGAGATCATGAGTATGTTGGGGCCGCCAAGTGCAAGATGTGCCACAAGGTGCAGTACGCATCGTGGGAGGGCACAAAGCACGCTGCGGCGACCGATACGGCCAAGGCCGGGACCGATCGTGAGTGGGGCGCCGACTGCATGAAATGCCACACGACAAACGCCAGCGAGGATTCTGCAGGCGTGCAGTGTGAGGCCTGCCACGGTCCGGGCGCCGACTACAAGAAAATGAGCATCATGAAGGACGTCGAGGCGGCGAAAGCCAACGGTCTGAATATCCCGACCCAGGCGACCTGCGACGGTTGCCACACGGGTGACGATCATGCAACGAAAAAGGTCATGGCCGACGAGCTCAATAACACTGCAGCGATGCACGAGTTCAAGAACGCCGCGGGCGAATAAGCGACGGGGACATAGACAAAAAAGCGCGGCCTTTGGCCGCGTTTTTTTTGTGGCTATAAGCTATAGGCTATAAGCACCACGCCCCCGCTCGCAGGAGCTGAAGCCCAAACCCACGTGTCAATGTAGCGACGAAATCCCAGGCCCAAGCGCCGAGCCTATAGCCTATAGCCTTCCAGAGTTGGCATCGCCTCGCGGCGGGTGTATCGTTTCGAGACGCGATTGGAGACCCATGCCCACCCAGGATCGATCGGCCGCAATCTCGATGGACGAGGCGCGACATCGCGCGGGGCTGAACGCATTTCCTGAAACCGTCCGGCCTGAACGCCTTGGCGGCGTCGGGCTCGAGCCTGAATTCTTCCCGATCGTTCGTGACAGCAAGGGTCGTCCTCAGGGACGGCTCCTGCTGACCCAACCCGAAGGAAAAGGTGTGCTCGAGGTGGTTGACGAGCTTGCTGCGTCCGATGACCGGATTGGACCCCGCCACAGCCGCCCCCCGGGGCCGGTGGAGTACCCGGTCGAGGGCGGTGGACGGCTGACCTTCGAACCGGGCGCCCAGGTGGAGCACTCGACGGCAGTCTTTGAGAGCGTCGCCACCGTCTGCACCGATGTCAGGGATATCCTGGGCCGTTTGCGCGGCGCCTTCGGACGCCACGATGTCGCCCTCGCGGCCATCGGCGTCGACGTCTGGAACGATGTCGAGACGGTTCCTCAGCAACTTCGGGCGGGAAGATACACCGCACAGGCCGCTTACTACCGACAGCGGGGCCACTGGGGTGCGGTGATGATGCGGCACACCGCAAGCCTCCAGATCAACCTCGACCTCGGACCCGAGGGAGTGTGGCAGGAGCGGTGGCTGGTCGCCAATCTGGTGAGCCCGTTGATGACCGCCAGCTTCGCCTCCAGCCCGGGACTCGGTGCGGTCTGCAGCCGCGCCCGAGCTTGGCAGGAGCTGGACCCGACCAGGAGTGGCTTCCCACGCCTACTGGTGGAGGGTCCGGGAGACGATCCGCGCCGCGAGTGGGGGCAGGCTACCCTCGAGGCCGATGTGATGATCTATCGGGTTGATGGCGACCACTTCGAACCCGGTTGTCCCGGATGCAGCTTCGAGAAGTGGGTACGCAACGGCCACCCGCGCTGGGGCTGGCCGACGATCGATGATCTCGACTACCACCTCACTACGCTCTTCTTTGAGGTTCGGCCTCGAGGATTCCTCGAGCTGCGAGCAGGCGAGGCCTTGCCCGACCGGTGGCGGGTGGTGCCGGTGGCCCTGACCGCGGCCCTGCTCTATGACGACGGCGCCCGGACAGCGGCACTCGATCTGCTGCTTGACCACCGCGCGGATCTGCCGGAGATATGGCGGACGGCGGCGATCGACGGTGTCCGCGATCCTGAGCTGAGAGATCTGGCCTGCAAGCTGTGGATGATTGGTCTCGATGGCACGAGGGCGCTGCCGTCCGGATACATCGAAAACGAGGAAATCGCCGCCGTCGAGGCCTACATCGAGCACTACACAGCCCGCGGTCGCATGCCGACCGACGAGGTGCTCGAGCTGCTCGCAGAGGACCCCGCTCGCGCGCTGGACTGGGCAAGCAGCTGAAGTGCGGATTAGGAATTAGGAATTCCCCCCAGCCGCCAACCCGGGCTGAAGGCTATAGGCTATAGGCTATAAGCTATAGGCTGAGCCTCCTGCAAAATTCAGAATTGAACTTCGAAACCGCACTGGGCCAGCATCGGCAATGTGCGGGCGTCTCGCCCGCACGTCTTGATAAGTTTCGTCCGGCGGAGGGCAAATTTGATATTGAATTTTGCAGGGGGCTCGGCTGGGCAATAAGGTATAAGGTCCACCCAGCCTCCCGACTGTGGAACCGTGGCAATGAGACTTAACGCCTTGAAGTGAGTCGGTGCCTATAGCCTATAGCCCATAGCTTATAGCCTTTTGTGCGATATCCTCGTAACGTCCCGAGGAGGCAGCCAGATGCTTTTCGATTCCGAAATCGACCGCGCGATCCGTGCCGGTATGCCGTTGACCGAGACAGCGCAGTGGAAAGCGCTCGAGGCGCACTGTTGCGAGATCGGCGATGTGCATATGCGGGAGCTTTTCTCTGCTGATCCGGGGCGCTTTGATCGTTTTTCACTCGACCTCGACGGGCTGCTCTTCGACTACTCAAAAAACCGCATCGACGAAACCACGGTGGCGTTACTGGTCGATCTCGCGCGGGCCAGCGGCGTGCCGGAAGCGGCGCGCGCGATGTTCTCGGGCGAGAAGATCAACTGGACCGAGGACAGGGCTGTGCTTCATGTGGCGCTGCGCAACCGTGCTGACGCGCCGATAGAGATCGACGGTGAGGACGTCATGCCCAGGGTCAATGGGGTCCTCCAGAAGATGAAGGGGTTTTCCGAGGCGGTTCGCTCCGGGCAGTGGCTCGGCTTCACCGGTCGGGCCATCACCTCGGTCGTCAACATCGGTATCGGTGGCTCGGACCTGGGACCAGCCATGATCTGCGAGGCGCTGACGCCCTACTGCGACGGCCCATCTGTTCGGTTCATCTCTAACGTCGATGCGACCGATTTCGTTGAGAAGACCCGCGATCTCGACCCTGCCGAGACCCTCTTCGTGGTTGCGTCCAAGACCTTCACGACGCAAGAAACCATGACCAACGCGAACACCGCACGTCGCTGGCTGGTCGAGGCCCTCGGCGACGATGCCGCGGTGGCGCGCCATTTCGTGGCGCTCTCCACCAACCACGAAGCAGTCGAGGCGTTCGGGATCGATCCCGACTGCATCTTCGAGTTCTGGGACTGGGTCGGCGGCCGCTACTCGAGCTGGTCGGCGATTGGACTGACGGTGGCGCTGGCAATCGGTTTCGACCGTTTTGAAGAACTGCTCGACGGGGCCCACGTTGTCGACAGGCACTTTGTCGAGGCACCGATGGAGGAGAACATCCCGGTCCTCATGGCGATGCTCGGCATCTGGTACCGGAACTTCTTCGGCGCTTCGAACAGGGCGGTCTTGCCCTACGATCAGTACCTCCGCCGTTTCCCGGCATACCTCCAGCAGGGCGACATGGAATCGAATGGCAAGTCGGTGGACCGTGAAGGGAACAAGGTTGACTACCAAACCGGCGCCGTGGTCTGGGGCGAGCCGGGGACCAACGGCCAGCACGCCTTCTATCAGCTCATCCACCAGGGCACCGAGCTGGTGCCGTGCGACTTCATCGGCGTTATCAACTCTCACAACCCGATCGGCGACCACCATCGAAAGCTGATTGCCAACTGCTTCGCTCAGAGCGAGGCCTTGATGTTGGGACGGACCGCGGCCGAGGTGGAGGCGGATCTCCGCGTTCGGGGCCGTGACGAAGAGGAGAACGAGGCGCTGCGACCGCACAAGGTCTTCGAGGGCAGCCGCCCGACCAACACAATCCTCCTCGACCGCGTGACGCCGCGGTCACTGGGCATGCTGGTGGCGCTGTACGAGCACGAGTTCTTCGTCCAGGGCGTGGTCTGGCGGATCAATAGCTTCGACCAGTGGGGGGTGGAGCTGGGCAAGGTCCTGGCGGGCAAAATCCTCGGGCAGACCAGGAACCTATTCACCAACGGTGATGCCGAGCTCTCGCACCACGACAGTTCGACGCGTGCGTTGATCGAACGCTTCGTTGCTCGTCAAGACGAGCAAGTGAAGAGTTAAGAATAAAGAGTAAAGCCGAGATCTGAACTGCTGATCCGTTCGCGAGACGCGAGGACCCCAAGGTTGCGGTCTTTACTCTTAACCCTTTACTCTTTACCTTCCACTCTTGACCCGCCGCGCTGGGTTAGAATGCCGACTCTCCCGAGAGGGACCGGAGGATTCATGACCCTGATTCGCGTGGCGCACTCGCCGGACTCGGACGACGCCTTCATGTTTTACGCACTGGCCAAGGAACTCATCGACACCGGTGAGCTGCGCTTCGAGCACGTGCTCTCCGACATCGAGAGCCTCAATCGTGAGGCCTTCGAGGGGACCTACGAGGTGACCGCGGTTTCGATTCACGCCTACGCGCATCTCGACGATCGTTATGCGCTGCTCGGATCCGGTGCGTCGATGGGCGACGGTTACGGTCCGGTGCTGGTCGCGCGCGAAGCAGTTGACCCGGATGGGCTCGCTGAGATGACGGTCGCCATCCCCGGACGGCTGACATCGGCTTCGCTTGCCCTCAAGATGTGGAACCCGGCGCTGCAGACGGTGACCCGCCCCTTCGACGAGATCATGCCGGCGGTGAGCTCGGGTGAGGTCGACGCGGGTGTCGTGATCCACGAGGGCCAGCTCACCTGGCAGGACGAGGGATTCCATCTCATCGTCGATCTCGGCGTGTGGTGGGCGGAAGAAACCGATGGACTCCCTCTGCCGCTCGGCGGCAACGTCATCCGGCGCGATCTGGGCGAGGAGATGTGCTCACGCGTTGCGGCCCTGCTCAAGGAGTCGATCGAGTACTCGCTCGAGCACCGCGAGGAAGCCCTCGACTATGCCCTCGACTATGGCCGCGGCCTCGACCGCGACAAGGCCGACCGCTTTGTCGGCATGTACGTCAACGACCTCACCGTCGATTACGGCGAACGGGGAAGACTGGCGATGCGTACGTTCCTCGATCGTGCCTTCGAGGAGCGCCTCATTCCGAAGGTGCCGCAGCTCGATTTTCTGTAGACACGAGCCGCCAGGCGGCGACCGCGCCCACCAGCGCTGCGGCCGCGAGCAGAGCCCACACGAGGGTCCACCCTCCGACCCGATCGCGAATAGCCCCGGCGGCCGCCGGCCCAACCAGGTTTCCGAGGTTTGAGAAGGCGGTGATGAAGCCGAAGGCGAAGCCTATCCTTGCTGGAGTGACCAGCACGGCCGGCATCGAGTAGGTGGAGGTCGACACGGTTGCGAAAGTCACTCCGACGAGGAGCATCGCGAGAGCCGGAGGAATTACCGCGGCGGCCATTGCCGCCAGCACTCCGGTCAGAAGAAGCTGGCCGCCCAGGACCCATGTCGCTGCACGTCCCGTGCGGTCGATCAGGCTCCCGACCAGCGGGCTCAAGACGATTGCGACCCAGGCGATGAGACTGCCAATCAGCAGAGCTGACGCGCCACCGCCCGCCCATTCGGGAGCAAAGGTGAAGATCGAGGCGTATGCGGCGAAAAAGAGCATCCAGGAGACCGCCAACGCCACCAGCGGTCCGGTGATCCAGGGTTCCCGGCTCCGGTCCTCGGTGGTGGCTTCGCCGCGGAGGTTTTTCGGGACCGCGAGGTTGTGAAGAGGAATCGCGATCAGCACCACCACCGCCAGCGCCATCAGCTCGCCCCTCCAACCGAGAGAGGCGAGGAGGCGCGGATGGAGGGTGAACATGATGATCATGCTCGCCGGGTAGACGGCGTTGAATACTCCCATGGCCAACGACAGCTCGCGCCCGGCAAAAGCGGTCGTGACGAGACGTGCGAGCAGGAGGTTGATGATGAGGCCGCCGAGGCCGAAGACCAGACGGCCGACCAACAGAATTGCGTAGCTCGGGGCCATGGCGAATAGGACTGCGCCGATGACCATCAGCACCAGCGAAACATTCCCCGCGGCACGCGCCGGCCAGCGATCCACCGCCGCGCCGAGCGGGATCGAGAGAAATATCGCCGGCACCCCGATGGTGCCCATCAGTACGCCGATGGCGAAGTGGCTGAGGCCGAAGCGCGTGACCAATTCGGCCGCCAGCGGCGGCACCGCGAAGAACGTCACGCCGACGGCGAAGAAGCTGACGACGGTCGACGCGAGGATGAGCCATCGGTGGGAAGCAAGGTCGTGTTCCATGGCGGGCATCATACCGGTGCCCGACTCCGTGCGGGTGGTCCTGGGTGGCGGAACCGAATTCCACGTGGGCCGTTTCCGCACGCGCTACCCGAGAGGATGCCAGGCACGCCGCCATGATGTTACTCGCGGCCTTGCGGCCGCGGTGAAGCACCGTCGCCAGCGCGTGGCTCATGGCCTCCTCCTTCGGATGAGGCCTGAGCTCACTCCGCTGCCGCCGGCGGTTTGAGGACAACATCATGCCGGGATGCCAGGCACCTCCGCCGCACCTCGCCCGTTTCCCCACGCGCCTCCCGATTTCCTGAAGGTGCGGGAAACGGCCACCCCGTGTATTCGGGTAGTAGGGTGCCCATAGCCCATAGCCCATAGCGCATAGCTCATAGAAAAAAATTCTTGACACATTGAAACAATCGTTTAATATATACGTTTGAAACGAATGTTTGGAGTGCTCATGGATGCTGGATTGAAACACCGAAACGTGACCCAGGAGACCGAGGAGACCCGTGAGCGGATTCTATCTGCCGCCCAGAAGCTATTCTCTGAGAAGGGTTTCGAGGCCACGTCGGTGCGCGACATTACAACCGGGGCGGGGTGCAACGTGGCCTCGGTCAACTACCACTTCGGCGGCAAGGACAATCTCTATCTCGAGACCTTCCGCTCCATGCTCGTGATGCTCCGCGATCAGCGGTTGGCGGTGATCGGCGAGCTCATGGCCCGCGACCCGGCGCCAACGCTGGAGGAGTTCCTGGAATCGTTCGCCGAGGGTTTCATCGACCCGCTGGTCGACGAGAGCCGGGGCCGGATGTTCACGATTTTAGTTTCGCGGGAGATGTTCAACCCCCGGCTGCCGCACAACGTGTTCGTCGACGAGTTCATCCAACCGTTGCTGGAGCGAGCGACCAGTGCCCTTGCGGAGGTCGGTCCACCCCTCGATCCCGCCGCGGCCCGGCTCTGCATCATGTCGATGGTCGGTCAGCTCTTGCACGCGATCAAGGCCCATCACCTCTTTGCCTGCCACGATCACCCGGAGGTCGTTCCGGAGAGCCTCACCGACTATGTTTCCCACTTTGTCCGCTTCTCGGCCGGCGGTATCCGTGCCTGTGCCGGGGAGGCGGGAGCCGCACCGGGGGATAGCGTATGAGTCACGCACGGTATTTGCTGGCGGCCCTGGTTTTCACCGGCGGCTGCACCCTGGGCCCCGAGCCCGAGCGGCCGGTCACTGCGGCCGATGTCTCCGATACCTACGCCCACGCCGCCGGTCAGGAGGCCGCGGAGCTCCCTGAGGTCTCACCCTGGTGGCGGACCTTCGGCGACGAGACCACGACCGAGCTGGTTGAGCTCGCGCTCGAAAACAACCCCGATCTGCAAGCGGCGGTGGCGCGCGTTCTCGAGGCCGAGGCAGGTCTTAAGAGGGCGGGCGGCGTGCGTCTTCCGCAGGTTGGATACGGCGCCGCAGCCTCGACCCAGCAGATGTCCTTCGTATTGCCCAACATCGGCCGCCAGGAGATAAAATCCACAACCTACTCCTACGACTTCAACATCTCCTGGCAGGCGGATCTCTTCGGGCGCCTCAAGCGCACCCAGCAGGCGAGCTGGGCAATCCTGCTCGCCGAGGAGGCCGCACAGGAGGCGGTGGTGCACACTGTGGTTGCTATGGTCGTGCGCTCGCGGGTGCAGATCGCAATCCTCGAGCGCGCGGTGGAGATCACGCGTGAGATCACGACGAGCTGGGGTTCCACCCTGAATACGGTTGAACGCCGCTACCGAAGCGGCCTTGCCGACGCGGTCGACCTCCACCTCGCGCGCGAGAACCTCGCCTCTGCGCAGGCGGCGGGTGTAGTGATCGAGGGCGAGCTCGAGCAGGCCCGGCTTGTGCTCGATGTGCTCGTGGGCCGCCGGCCGGGGAGCGGGACCATGCTGCCCGACACCCTGTCCGAGCTACCGTCGTTAGATCCAGTTCCCCTCGGTTTACCGGCTGAACTTCTCGACCGGCGACCGGATCTGCGGCAGGCGGAGATGCGTCTGGCGGCGGCGACCTACGGGGTCGGAGCCGCGCTTGCCAATCTCTACCCGGATCTCAGCCTCACCGGGTCGGTGGGCGGCCGCTCGGACACGCTGGCTGATATCACGTTGACGGAGGGTCTGGTCTACAACGCGGTGGCAAACCTGGTCGGACCGCTCTTCACCGGCGGCCAGCGGCGTGCCGACGTCGACGCGGCGCGGGCGCGAACCGATCAGGCGATCGCGAATTATGCCGGTGCGGTGCTGCAGGCCCTGCGCGAGGTCGAGGGCGCGCTCGTCCTCGGCGACACCTCCGAACGCAATCTCGAATTCACGAACCGGCGCGTGTCCGAGGCCAGAGCCGCAGATCGTCTCGCCAAACAGCGTTATCAACGAGGCGTCGCGACGATGCTGACGGTGCTCGAGACCGAACGTCGTCTCCGTCTCGCCGAGCAGGCGATCATCACCGCTACTGCCGACCTGTGGAACGCACGCATCGATCTCTTCCTCGCCCTCGGCGGCGACTGGGGCACCGATCCCCCGGACTCAGAAGCCGGTCCCGCCGAAGAAACCGAAACCCAGGCCAAATCAGTAATTCCTAATTCCTCATTCCTAATTCCTAATTCCGAAGAGGTGTCCTGATGTCCCCCAAATCCCTCAAGATCGTCCTCCCTATCGCTGTTCTTTTCGCCGGCATCGCCGGCGCGGTGCTCCTCGCCTCCTCGCGCAAGGCGCCGCCGCGGGTGGAGCGCACCGCACCGGGGCCGTTGGTTGAGATTCTTGCGGCAAGCCCGACCGATGTTCCGATCGTCGTCGAAGGACATGGCGAGGTCGTCGCCAAGGTGTCGGTGGAGCTGGTGCCACAGGTGGCTGGGCGTGTGGTGGAGGTGAGCCCGTCGATGGTGGCCGGTGGGTTCTTCAAGGCAAACCACTCGCTCTTCGTGATCGAGCCCCGTGACTACGAGCTCGGCGTCGACCGCTCGCAGGCGGCCGTGGCTCGGGCCGAGGTCCAGCTCGAGCGGGAGCTCGCGGAGGCCGACGTGGCCCGCCAGGAGTGGGACGAGCTCCATCCCGGAGAGGAGCCGTCGTCAGGGCTTGTGGTACGCGAACCCCAGGTGCGGCAGGCAAAGGCGGAGCTCGAGGCGGCGAAGGCCGACCTTGCGGTAGCGCGACTGAACCTCGAGCGCACGCGGGTCTCGGTGCCCTTCGACGGCGTCGTGGTTTCAGAGACCGTCGATCTTGGCCAGTTCGTGACGACGGGCCGCGCCCTGGCCACTGTGTACGGCACCGACACGGTGGAGGTCAGAGTGCCCCTCGAGAGGGGGGAGCTCGAGTGGTTTGATATCCCGAACGGGTCCGGGCGCACGGGTCCGAGGGTCGAAGTAAGCGCCGGCGTTGCGGGGGTGAGACACACCTGGGAGGGCCGAGTGGTCCGAATGGAAGCGCAGCTCGACGCGGCCTCGCGGATGGCACACGTTGTGGTGGAGGTGCAGCGGCCCTTTGCCGCGTCGGGGGGGCGGCCGGCCTTGATGCCCAACGCCTTCGTAGATGTCCGGATCTTCGGCAGCACCCTCGACGACGTGGTGCCCCTTCCACGCCACGCCCTGCGGGAGGGAGAGAACGTGTGGGTCTTCGAGGACGGCAGTCTTCGAATTCTCGACGTCGACGTGGCCCGTGCCGACCGTGAGAGAGTCTACGTGTCCGCCGGTCTCGAGGAGGGCGACGAGGTGGTCGTCAGCGCACTCGATGCGGTGACCGACGGCATGAAGGTTCGCGCCGCGGTCGGCGATCGGAGCGACTCGACGACAGGGGGCGGGGAATGAAGGACAGCCGCACCGGCCCGCTGGCCTGGTTCGCCGGCCACCACGTGGCGTCGAATCTGCTGATGATATTCATTCTGATCTCAGGGGCCTTGTCCCTTTTGAGCATGAAGATCGAGGTCTTTCCCGAGCTGGACACGGACATGGTGACCGTGTCGGTTCCATACCGCGGCGCTTCGCCGACCGAGGTCGAGGAGGGGGTGTGCATCCGGGTCGAGGAGGCCATCGCCTCCGTCGAGGGCATCAAGCGCATCCGAGCGGTGGCCAGCGAGGGCGTCGGCACCGTAATCGCCGAGCTCGAGGAGGACGCCGACGACCGCAAGGTCCTGGACGACATCAAATCGGCAGTGGACCGCATTGTGACCTTCCCCGTCGAGACCGAAAAACCGGTGGTGGCGGAGGGTGACACCCGGCGGCGGGTGATCACGGTGGTCCTCTCCGGTGAGGCGTCGGAGAAGACCCTCAAGATCCTCGCCGAGAGGGTGCGTGACGAGCTCACCGCGCTGCCCGAGATCTCGCAGGCCGAGGTCGCGGGCATTCGCAGCTACGAGATCTCTATCGAGGTCTCGGAGGAGGCGCTGCGCCGCTACGGCCTGAGCTTCCGGCAGGTGGCGGACACGGTGCGCGGCGCCTCGCTCGATCTGCCCGGGGGGTCGGTGAAGACAAAGGGCGGCGAGATCTTGCTGCGGACCAAGGGCCAGAAGTACCGGGGTGAAGAGTTCGAGGACATCGTTGTCATCACTCACGGCGACGGCACCCGGGTGCTTCTGGCCGATGTGGCGACGGTCGTGGACGGCTTCGAAGATACCGACACCGCCTCGCGCTTCGATGGCAAACCCGGGGCCCTGGTCCTGGTTTTCCGGATCGGCGACGAGGGTGCCTTGCAGGTGGCCGACGCGGTCAAATCGTATATCGAGAGGATCGAGCCGTCGCTACCGGCGGGAGTGACGATGTCCACCTGGGACGACGACTCCATCATCCTCCGCCAGCGGATCGGCCTGTTGCTGCGCAATGCCAGGATCGGTCTGATCCTGGTCTTCCTCTGTCTCGCCCTCTTCCTCGATCTCAGACTCGCGTTCTGGACCACGATGGGGATCCCGATCTCGTTCCTCGGGGGGCTGTGGCTGCTCCCACATTTCGGGGTGTCGATCAACATGATCTCGCTCTTCGCCTTCATCGTCTCCCTCGGCATCGTCGTCGACGATGCCATCGTCGTCGGGGAGAATGTCTACGCGAACCTGCAGAAAGGCATGAAACCCCTGGATGCGGCGATTCGAGGCGTCCGCGAAATGGCGGTGCCGGTGACATTCGCGATCCTTACAACGGTGGCGGCGTTCCTGCCCCTGCTCTATGTCTCCGGAATGATGGGCAAGATCATGGGCCAGATACCACTCGTGGTGATCGCCGTGTTGATGGTGTCGTTGGTGGAAGCGCTGATCATCCTCCCGGCCCATCTCAGCGGCTCCGGAGCCGGCTGGCTCAAGCGCTTGTTGCGCCCCCTTCGCCCAGTCTTTTCGGCCATCGAGCGGGTCCAGGCGGTGGTGCAGCGCGGCCTCGAGTGGGTGATCCGCGTTCCCTATCGGCAGACCCTGGAGATCGCCCTGCAGTGGCGCTATCTGACAATGGCGATCGCGGTGGCCCTGCTGCTGATGGTCTTCGGATTGATCGGCGGCGGGCTCATCAAGTTCAGTCTGATGCCAAAGGTCGACGCCGACAATATGGTCGCCAAGCTGACGATGCCGCAAGGCACTCCGGTGCGGCAGACCGAGGCGGTTCTCGCCCGCATCGAGGCGGCCGCGTTCGAGCTGGCGCGCGATGTCGACGAGCAGTCGCCCGACGGCATGCCGTCGGTGCTGAAACACATCTCCACCACAGTGGGTCAACACCCCAGTAACCGTGGCCACGGTCCCACCGCCAGCAACATGAGTACCTCCGGGGATGCTTCTCACCTCGGCGAGGTCAACGTCGAGCTGCTCGGCAGTGAGGAGCGAATGGCCGGCTCGGTGGTTTTGGCAAACCGTTGGCGCGAGGTGGTGGGGGAGGTGCCGGGTGCGGTCAGTCTGACCTTCACCTCCTCGATTTTCACCGCCGGCGAGGCGCTGAGCGTGCAACTCGCGCACAGCGATTTTCCGACCCTCCTCGAGGCGGTCGACCAGCTGGAGTCGACCGTCGCCGAGTACCCGGGCGTGACCGACATCGCCAACTCCTTCTTGCCGGGCAAGCGGGAGCTCAAGCTCGGGCTCACCGACAACGGCCGCAGCCTCGGCCTCAAGCTCGTTGATCTCGCCGGCCAGGTTCGGCAGGGCTTCTACGGCGAGGAGGTGCAGCGGATCCAGCGCGGTCGCGACGACATTCGGGTGATGGTTCGTTACCCCGCGAGTGAGAGGCGCAGCCTCGGTGACATCGAAGCGATGCGGATCCGTCTCCCCGACGGCTCCGAAGTTCCTTTCACCACGGTTGCTGCGGTGACGGAAGGCAGGGGGTACGCGACGATCAATCGCACCGACCGCCGGCGGGTGGTGACCGTCAGCGCCGACGTCGACGACACGGTGGCGAACGCCAACGAGATCAACATGGATCTGCGGAGCACGGTCCTGCCGGGGATGGTGCACGATTTCCCGGGGCTGACCTTCGACTTCGAGGGCGAGCAGCGCGCGCAGAAGGAGTCGCTGGGGAGCCTGAAGATCAACTTCATGATTGCCCAGTTCGGGATCTTCGCCCTGCTCGCGATCCCCTTCCGCAGCTACAGCCAGCCGCTGATCGTGATGTCCGCCATTCCCTTCGGGCTCGTCGGCGGGGTTTTCGGCCACATCATCATGGGGTTGGGTCTGTCCATGCTGTCGCTCTTCGGGATGGTGGCGCTGACCGGGGTCGTGGTCAACGACTCGCTGATCATGATCGACCTCATCAACCGCGAGCGGGCCGAGGGATTCTCCGTGGACCAGGCCATCCGTGACGCAGGCGCCCGTCGCTTCCGGCCGATCCTGCTCACCACCCTGACCACCTTCCTGGGCCTGTCGCCGATGATCTTCGAGACCAGCATGCAGGCGCAGTTCCTGATCCCGATGGCGGTCAGCCTCGGTTTCGGGGTGATGTTCGCGACCGCGATCACCTTGATCCTGGTCCCCACCGAGTACCGGATCCTCGAGGACATCAAGGCCGCCTTTGGGGCAACGACGGAGGACCTCAGGGTGACGCGGCAGGTGAAAGAGGCGAGTTAGGAAATTTCGAATTAGGAATTAGGAATTGGGAATTCCGCCCGCCCCCCCGCTAGAATTCGGGCGGTGCGATTCTTCTGTAGGGCGGGATATACAGAACGTCTCAAAAACTCTTCAGGCTGAGGTCATGGTGGCATGGAGCCGGCTGGAGCGGGGCTCAGGCCGGGGTTTCCAGGTGGCGCGGGTATGGATGTTGTTCGCCGATTCGCCCAGAGAGCGATCTGGCGATGGTGATGAGGCCGGATAAACGCCGAAAAAGGCGCGAAGAGGCCACTGCGAGAGCGGTCTTTCCGAG
>Ga0255053_10001157_pt1 | contig 14567 bp, 9 predicted proteins | sample JV7_2_22_MG_FD_188635 | JGI IMG/M metagenome (GOLD analysis project Ga0255053, IMG submission 188635) | Seawater microbial communities from Jervis Inlet, British Columbia, Canada - JV7_2_22 | ecosystem: Environmental > Aquatic > Marine > Inlet | place: Canada: British Columbia | collected...
TGGTGGCGGCCGAAGGCGAGGAGGAACTCGGCTCGCCGCATTATCACCAGGTCATCGACGCTTACTACGAGCGCCTGGAGACTGCCGACGGCGTATTGTTTCCGTTCAACTCGCAGGTGCCGGACGGTACGATCAACATGATCCTCGGCGTCAAGGGCATCGTCTATTTCGAAATGACCGCGACGGGCGGCGATTGGGGTGGCCCGGCGAAAGCCGAGATCCACGGCTCTTACAAGGCGATCGTCGATTCTCCGGTCTGGCGCCTTGTAAAGGCCTTGTCCGTGCTGACATCGCCCGACGGCAACACGATACTCGTGCCAGGCTACTACGACGGTATCCGGCCGCCGAGCGACGAAGAATCGCGGCTGATCAATGCCGGTCTGGAACAAACGGACGACGCGCAGTTGCAGGAAATCCTCTCGGTCAGTCGCTGGATCGACGACAAGACCGGCGCCGATGCCATTATAGAACTCCTGTATCAGCCGACACTCAATATCGATGGCATCTGGGGCGGCTACACCGAGGAAGGTGTCAAGACGATCCTGCCGCATACGGCCACGGCCAAGGTCGACTCGAGACTGCCGCCCGGACTCGACCCCGACGAGGCGCTTGCAAAAATCCGCGCGTTCCTCGACGCCCATGGCTTCACGGATATCGAGATCAGGAAACTTGGCGGATACCCGGCGTCACAGACTTCTGTTGAAAATCCTGCCGTGCAGGCCGCGCTTTCCGTCATATTCAAGTACGCGAACGACGTTACCGTAAAACCACGCGTGGCAGGCAGCGCGCCTTTTTACCAGTTCACGGAACGACTCGGCTTGCCGCTCGTGCCGACCGGCATGGGATTCGGCACAGGTGCCCACGCGCCGAATGAGATCATGTTGATCGAGCCCGCCGAAGATGTGCCAATCGCCGGCCTGGCCGAGATCGAAAAAGCTTACGCAGATTTCATTTACGCGCTGTCTGAGTAGGCCCGACGCACGAATGACCTGCTAGCCGAGACGATGTCAGGGGCAGGCGCTGTCACTACTACCCGCGGATTCCAGCATTTCACGGATGCGGCATTGCGTCGTCTCGCCCAGTGGGTCCAGTAGTGAAGCCTCTTTCGCGAGCGTTTTTACTCTGCGCCCCTCATCCGCTTCGTGGTGCAGCTCAGCGAGTGCCAGATACAATGCTGCCTCATTCGGATGGCGTGTGATGTTGTCGGCCCCGTTCTCCCGCTGCAGTTCGCGCGTATGCACGAGGCGCAACAATTCGATTTCCGGTTGCTCAGGACAGGTCCTCGCCACGAGCTCCAGCGACTGCATCGCCAGGTTGAGTATTACGGGTCTCTGTGTCGGCGGCAGCGCTCCAATCTGCTCGAAATAAAACCGGGCTTTGGACAGGTGCAACAGGCCGGCATCATCGTGCTCTGCGGCAACCATCGCAAGCGTGGCGGAATCACCGCCTCGCCGACCCACCCGTGCGAGCGTGAGTATTGCAATCGCGTCGGCCGGATAGGCACAACTCGCCAGCAATTCACGTGTTTCGTCCAACGCCCCGGCGCTAAGGGGCAACTGCGGCCAAAGCTCGTCCAGCACCCACCCCTGCAGTTGTTCCTGGTAAAACAGCGGACCTTCGAAACGCTCGCTCCAGATCAGCTGCCCGTCACTCGCAAATAATTGCAGGGACAAACGCAGGTTCTGGTCGCGTCGATTCAGCGTTCCCGAAAGGATAAATTCCGCTCCGAGTGCCTCCGATATCCCGTCGATGGATGATCTCTGGAGAGACGGGTGCGTCGTGCTATCGAGCTCCAGGACCCGTAGTTCGGGTCGAGATGCCAAGAGCATGCGGAAGCGCCTGGTGAGGTGATCAGCCAGGTCCTCTATCTCGACGCGGGTGTCCGTCGCCTCGATACCGAGAACCGCAATCGTGGGCCGCATGAACGATGCGAACCACTGTTGCCATGCGAAGAGCGCTGCGGCAAGTCCGACGGCAACGATCACCAGCATAGCGCTCGTAGCAGCCATCCGGCGCCGTTTCTGAAGTCGTCCGTAGAGGTCCTGAATCCGCATTACGGGGACAGTGTACTCAATTGCCAGGCATGGACTACGTCCGTGCCTGGCAATTGAGTACACTGTCTCGGCAATGAGCAACAAGACATTCGCATTTGCCCTGCATGGCGGCGCCGGCGTCAAAATCGGCCGCGACTACGCGGTCGCCGAGTTTCACATGCGCGAACTGACCGAGAACGCACGCGACCGGCTCGGGTCGGGCGCGCGGGCGCTCGATGTCGTCGAATTTGCCGTTACCGAGATGGAATCCAGCGGCTTGTACGTCGCGGGCCGCGGCTCGGCACCGAATTCGGCAGGCCATGTCGAACTCGATGCCTCGATCATGGACGGGCCGGTTAGCGCTGCTGGTGCAGTCGCCTCGATTCGGGATGTCGTGAATCCGGTGTCGGTAGCACGGCGAGTCATGGAAGCGACTCCGCATGTCATGTTGGCCGGCGAAGGTGCGCTCGCCTTCGCGCGCGCTCAGGGTTTCGAATTGGTCGGGGAGCCCGACAAATACTACATGCTGCCGATCGGCGTCACCGAGGACGAGATCGAACAGCAGATGCACGGCACGGTCGGCGCGGTGGCGCTTGACGCGAACGGGGAGCTGGCCGCGGCGACGTCCACCGGCGGCACCTTCGCAAAGCTGCAAGGCCGCGTCGGTGACACGCCGATTATCGGTGCAGGCACCTGGGCTGACAGTGAAGTCGCAGTGTCGTGTACCGGTATCGGCGAGTATTTCATCCGCACTGGCGCAGCACTCGCAGTTGCTTACAAGGTTAAGGCAGGGGCATCACTGAGCCAGGCGATCGATGAGGTACTCGCCGATATCAAATATCTCGGCGGTGAAGGCGGCATAATTGCAGCAAACTCGGCGGGCCAGATCGAAATGATCTATAACACCAAAGGCATGAAGCGCGCATCAATTGACAGCGACAACGACGTCAACGTGGCGACATTCGAATAGACAAGCAGCGCTCACCGCTTACCCTGCTCGACATTGCCGAGTTCATCCGCGCACACTGCCTGCCGGATGCGTTTCGTGATCTGGTCGAACAGCACTACCTGCCGCTGCTGTCCTGGCTGGTCAAACAGCGACACGCGGGCGCGACGATGCTCCTCGGTATCAACGGCGCCCAGGGTACGGGCAAGTCGACACTCGCCGACTTCCTGAAGCTCGGCCTCGAGTCACTGCACGCATGGCGCGTGGCCGTGTTGTCGATTGACGACTTTTACCTGACGAAGGCCGAACGCCGTCAACTCGGCGACGACGTGCATCCCCTGCTCACCACACGCGGCGTACCGGGTACGCACGATGTAGACATGCTGCTGAACTGTCTGGAACGGCTCAAGGCGCTCGGGAAGGACGAACAATGCATCCTGCCGCGTTTCGACAAGGCCATCGACGACCGTGCCGATGAATCGACCTGGCCCGAGATCTCCGGGCCAATCGACATGGTCGTCCTTGAGGGCTGGTGCGTCGGAAGCGCGGCACAGCCGGACTCCGAGCTCGCCGCCGACGTCAATGATCTAGAACGCAATGAGGATACATCCGGCCGCTGGCGAAAGTTCGCTAACGATCACCTGAAGTCCGCCTACGCAGAGTTGTTCGGGCAACTCGACGCGCTTGTTTTTTTGCGGGCACCGAGCTTCGAGGCGATCTTCCGATGGCGGCTCGAGCAGGAGCAGAAGCTGGCAGCATCTGCCCCTGAGGACGCGTCTGGCATCATGAGTGCGCGGCAGATCGAGGAATTCATACAATTCTACGAACGCATCACGCGCAACAATCTCGAGCGGCTGCCCGGTATCGCCGACGTCGTTCTCGAACTCGATGAAAGTCATGACTGCGTAGCGAGCCGATACCGTGACTGAAACGATCAAACTGTATACATGGCCCACGCCGAACGGCATCAAGGTTTCGATTGCGCTCGAGGAACTTGGCCTTGACTACGAAGCGGTGCCCGTGAACATCATCGAAGGCGAGCAATTCGATCCGGAATTTCTCGCCATCAGTCCGAACGGCAAAATCCCGGCCATCGTCGACGGCGATACGGCACTCATGGAGTCGGGTGTGATTCTTCTGTACCTCGCCGAAAAAACCGGGCAACTCGTGCCACGATACGGTACGCCCGAATACTGGACGATGCTGCAGTGGCTCATGTGGCAAATGGCGCACTTCGGCCCGATGCTGGGACAGGCGCATCATTTCCTCAAATTCAATCCTGGAGAATCAGAGTATGCCGAATCGCGCTACCGCGTTGAGGCCGCACGCCTGTACCGTGTTCTCGATACGCGCCTGGAGGCGCGTGACTACGTCGCAGACCAGCTGAGCATCGCGGATATTGCGATATGGGGCTGGGCGTCGCGCTTTGATTACCAGCAAATAGATTTGCACGACTACCCGAACGTCATGCGCTGGTACCTCAAGCTCGCCGACCGCCCGGCATTTCAGCGAGGCTATGCCGTGCCCGCGGATGCCGGCCCGATACCGCGGCCCGACTAAAACCGATAGAATCGCCTGCAATCAAGAACAATTCGCTCCTCCACGAGAACCCCAATCAGGTTGGAATCATCATGAAGCAAATCGCACTTGCCGCCGCTTTTGCATGTCTGTTTTCTGCTGCACTTGCACAGGAGGACGAAAACGTCGAACCGGGATTCAACGAGCAGACATTCAAGGGACTGGAGATGCGCAGCATCGGGCCGGCTTTCATGGCAGGCCGCATTGCCGATATCGCGATCGACCCCAACGACCAGAGCACCTGGTATGTCGGCGTTGGCAGTGGTGGCGTCTGGAAGACGACCAACGGCGGTACGACGTGGAAGGCAATCTTCGAGAACGAGGACGCCTACTCGATAGGCGCAGTCACGATCGACCCGAACAACTCCAGCACAATCTGGGTGGGAACCGGTGAAAACGTCAGCGGTCGCCACGTCGGTTACGGCGCCGGCGTTTATCGCAGTCGCGACGGCGGCCAGAACTGGGAGAATATGGGGCTCGGCAATTCCGAACACATCGGCATGATCCGTATCGATCCGCGGGACTCGAACGTCATCTTTGTTGCGGCACAGGGGCCGCTGTGGTCCGGCGGCGGCGACCGCGGCCTTTACAAGTCCACCGATGGCGGTGAGAACTGGAACAAGGTGCTCGGCAACGGACTCGGCAACACCGACGCCGACGATTCCTACACCGGCGTCTCCGAAGTGCACATGGATCCACGCAATCCGGACGTCATGTACGCCGTTGCATGGCAACGCTTTCGCAACGTCGCAGTCCTCATGGACGGTGGCCCGGCAACCAGCATCCACAAATCGGAAGACGGTGGTGCAACCTGGCGCAAACTGAGCGAAGGACTTCCCGAGGAGGTCATGGGCAAGACGGGCCTTGCGATTTCACCGCAGAGGCCGGACGTCATTTACGCAACCATCGAACTCGCAAATCGCACTGGCGGCGTGTTTCGTTCGGAGGATGGCGGCGAATCCTGGGTGAAAGGCGCGGAGTTCGCCGCTGGCGGCACCGGCCCGCATTATTACAATGAACTCTGGGCGAGCCCACACCAGTTCGATCGCGTTTACCACGCGGACGTAAACCTGCATGTCACCGAAGACGGCGGCAAGACAATGCAGAAGCTCGACCACGAGACCAAGCATGTTGACCACCATGCGATGGCCTTCGATCCCAACGACGAGAATTACCTGCTGGTCGGCAACGATGGTGGTCTTTACGAGAGCCGCGATCTTGGCAAGACCTGGCATTTCATCAACAACATGCCGATCACACAGTTCTACAAGGTCGCCGTCGATTACGATGAGCCTTTTTATAACGTCTATGGCGGCACGCAGGACAACAACAGTCACGGCGGCCCGTCTCGCACAGACAACAACGTCGGCATTCGCCACGCGGACTGGTTCATTACCCTGTTCGGTGACGGCCATCAGTCCGCCGTCGACCCGAACAACCCCGACATCGTGTACGCGCAATGGCAACAGGGCAACCTGGCGCGCTTCGACCGCAAGACCGGTGAGGCGGTTTACATTCGACCGCAGGCTGGTGAAGGCGAAGCGCCGGAACGGTACAACTGGGACTCGCCGATTCTGATCAGTCCGCACGCCTCGTCGACACTTTACTTCGGCACACAAAGGGTTTGGCAGAGTACGGACTACGGTGATTCCTGGACCGCCATCAGTGGCGACCTGACGCGAAACGAGGATCGCGTACGCCAGCCTCTCATGGGTCGCACCTGGAGTTACGATTCGCCCTGGGACCTTTTCGCGATGTCGATGTTCAACACCGTTACATCGCTATCGGAGTCGCCGCTGGTCGAAGGACTGCTTTATGCCGGCACGGACGACGGCATCATCCAGGTAACCGAGGACAACGGCCAGACCTGGCGCAGGATCGACAAGCTGCCCGGCGTGCCCGCGCGCTTTTTCGTCAATGACATCAAGGCCGACTTGCACAACCCCGACACCGTGTACGTGGTTGTCGACGATCACAAGAGCGGCGACTTCTCGCCGTATGTATTAAGGAGCGACAACCGTGGGCGCTCATGGAAGAGCATCGCGGGCAACCTGCCCGAACGCCACCTTTTGTGGCGCATCGTGCAGGACCACGAGAAACCCGGGCTCATGTTTCTCGGCACGGAATTCGGTGTGTTTTTTACTGTAAACGGGGGCGGTAGCTGGACAAAACTCAAGGGCGGCACGCCGAATATCCCGTTTCGTGATCTCGTCATCCAGACACGCGAGAACGATCTCGTCGGCGCGACGTTCGGCCGCAGCTTTTACGTTCTCGATGACTACACGCCGCTTCGCGACGTTACCGAAAGCATGTTGAAGAACGACACCGTACTCTTTCCCGTACGGCGTACGCCCTGGTATGTGCAGAGAACCCCACTGGGGTGCTTTGAACAGAACTGCACGGGAAGTCAGGGAGATTCCATTTACACGGCGCAGAACCCTCCATACGGCGCGACCTTTACCTACTACCTCCCCGAGGAAATTCAGTCGACCAAGGATGCGCGCCGCGAACAGGAGAAAGAACACGAGGCTGAGAACGAGAGTGTCTCATTCCCGTCCTGGGATCGGATAATCAATGAGTCGCGTGAAGACGAGCCGGCGATCGTGCTTACCGTGCGAAACGCCGATGGCAATGTCGTGCGTCACGTGCAAGGTCCGGTGGAAGCCGGCTTTCATCGTGTCGCCTGGGATCTGCGTTATCCGGCTGTCGAGCCGTGGGTACTGGAAGAAGAAAGTAATTACCTTCCCAAAGCCGGCGTGCTCGTGGTGCCCGGGCAGTTCACAGTTTCCATGCACAAGCGCGTTGACGGCGTACTGAGCGATCTTAGCCAAACGCAGACGTTTGAAGTTGCCTCAATTCGCGAGCCGACGCTCCCCGGCAGTACTCAGGAGCAGCGTGTGGTGTTCGATTACCGGGTTGCCGAACTCAGCCGCGCAGCTCAGGGCACAGTCAAGACAATCGATGCCATCGTCATCGAGCTCGATGCCGCGAAAGAAGTGTTGCTATCCTCAACCGCCGATCCGTCGCTGTATGAGATCGCGAACTCGATTCAGCAACGCGTACAACGCGAACGGGATCGTCTTGCGGACAATACGTCGCGTGAACTCTTTAAACATTTCGATGAGATGACAGTCCAGCGCAGGTTGTTCCACGCACGCTTCGTGCCGACAACCAATGCGTACGGCCCGACGCCGGCACAACGGGAGTCGCTACGCATTGCACAGGAGCTGTACGACGAAGTGTCGCGACAACTGTCGAACCTCGTAGACGTCGAGTACGCCGGTCTTAGAGTGGCGCTTGATGCTGCAGGCGTTCCATGGTCGCCGGGTCGCGGGATTCAGTAACGGTCTGACTACGCGTCTTGCGTCGTTGCTCGGCCTCGTCGATTGCTGCGTTCTGCTCCGCTTGTGCGAAGCGCAGTACATGAAGCTCGAGTTGCATGTCACAGATCTCGGCTTTTTCCGATGTGCATTCGTGTGGTGGTGGCGTTGCCGTCGATTTGGGTCCGGTTGCCACGCAGCCGCTCATCAGCGTCACCGCAAGCAGTGCTGTAAACGTCGACTCTCTCATCGTCAGTTCCTCCATCAACTGGTTGGAACGACGATAAGAGATTGATAAATAGGAGTATTGTCCCTTTACCTCAAGGTTTATTCCCTACCTGGGATCACGAACGAGAACCTGAGGATTCATGGGCCGGCAATGACAGCGGAGTTCGCAGACTTCGTGAAATGCCGCCCGGCGTACACGCGTTTCGAGGACGATCTGCTTAAGTCTGCAAAAAGGTCGTACGATATGCTTAACCGTTAGCATCTGAAACGTGTGCAATTGGCCTTTTGCCGCCCGCCAGGTTTTGGGATTGTCGAGATATGACCGTCCGCCATGCGCTCGAAAGCGGACATTGAGCTAGTATTGGTCTGAGGGGCCGCTGATGACCCAAAGCGGACGAAACAAGACAAAGTAGGCTGCAACTGTTTCTACGGCGGCAGCGACTGCCGGGACCAGCGGTGGAGGTATGACTTTTGACTATTTTTGAGTTTCTATCGGTCGCCGCGTCAATTGTCTTGGCTCTGGGCCTCAGCACTCTAATAACCAGCATTCCGTACGTTTTTGACGCTCGTAAGAGAGACTGGTTGCATGCTCTAGCCTTTGTTGCGCTGGTTGCGGGGCATATCTTGGCTTGGTGGCGTATTTGGCCACTAAACTCAGTGGCAAACTGGAATATCCTGGGATTCGCGATTCTTATGGGCACACCTTTGTCTCTGTATCTCGCGGCAACTGCACTAGTGTCCAACAATCCGAATCAAGTAGAAAGTTGGAAGAAGCAATTTTCAGAAAGAAGCCGCTGGTTCTTTTCTGCATTGGTCGCCGTATGGGCTTTTGGGCTTCTTCGCGGCTACATGCTTTTGGATCGAACGCCTCCATGGTGGAGTATTGTGATGTTAGGAGGATTTGTTGTAGCAGCATCCAGTATGCGACGAGATGTCCATGTTGCTGCACTATTAATGTTCGTGCTCGCCTTTGCAGCGCTGATCTATTTCAGCTTTAGCGCGACGCCGTTTTGACGTCGGCTTCTGGCCGTTAGCCGCCTGTCATTTCTTCGTTTTGAGAGCCATTTGAACGACCGCTCCTGGTGAAAGCGGGCGTTCGCTATCGGGCCACCAGAATCCTCGCTCTAGGTCGTCCGCTAGACGCTTGAAAGCGGACATTGAGCTAGTATTGGTCTGAGGGGCCGCTGATGACCCAGAGCGAACGTCTCGATGTATTCGGCTAAGAAACCCGCTCGATCGACTCACGTCTATATCAACAATTCAAGCTTCACGATTCTGGAGAATCTGATGCGCAGTTTTGCCACAAAGTTGGCCCTAGTATGTATTTTTTTTCCCGCAGTTGCGCTGTCGGACGACTATGAGGTACTACGAAACTTCAAGACAGTTCTGTGGCCACAAGCTTACCAAACGCAGGATGTCAAATTGTTGGATAGGTTGCTACACGATAGTTTCGAGATGATCGACGACGAGGGTAATCGCTCAACCAAGCAAGACGAGTTGGAATATATCAGGAACAACCAGTGGAACCCGGGAAGCTTCGAGTACCGGATCGAAAGACTGCAGATTTATCAGGGGTCGTTTGCGGTTATAGACGGAACTGGCGTTGCAGAGACCTACACCTATAAATCGAGTAATTTTCTTGTCAAAGAAGACGGCGTCTGGCGAGCCATCGCGTCCCATGTTTCTGGATTTCAGCTTGTGCGTGACACGGGAAATTGAACGCGAACTCGTTCCCTCCCTTAATCGAGTTATTACTTCCAATCGAGCGTTGTGGAAGGTCGTCGAACAGCAGAGCCTGCTTGACGACACGCTGCGTCACCAAGTTTCGCTACGGCTGCTATTGGCCGTTAGCGGACTGTGATTTTGGCGGGTTTCTGAGTGATCGAGGGTCCGCTCCACCCCCGAAAGCGGACCTTAGCCTGCTAGACTATCTTTGGTCTGCTACTGACCCATAGCGGCCATTAAGAATTCCCCTCTGGCGGACCGACTTCGACCTCAATTTGTTGAGATCTCATCTAATTATCGGCTTTCGAAAGCCCTGATCTAGGTACAATCTGGCATAACTCTGACTCTCTAATAATATGGGGGAGAGGTATGGCCTCAGTCTGGGGGGAGTTGAAACGACGCAATGTCGTCCGGGTAGCGGTCGCCTACGTGATCATCGCCTGGTTGATCCTGCAGGTGGGCGATACTTTGGCGCCTGCGCTACACCTGGCCGACTGGGTCAACACCGTGCTAGCGTTTTTCCTGATTCTTGGCTTCCCGATGGCCCTGTTTTTCGCTTGGGTCTTCGAACTCACCCCTGAAGGATTGAAAAAAGAAAAGTATGTCGATCGTTCTCAGTCCGTCATGCACCGCACCGGCAGGAAACTGGACTACCTGATCATCGGCGTGCTTATGGTGGCGCTGGGCTATTTTGCCTACGACAAGTTCGTGCTCGATCCGTCGCGGGATGTCGAAAGTGAAGAAGCGTTCGCCAAACGGGTACGCAATGAGGCGCAGGTGGAGTCCTTTGGCGCGAACTCCATTGCAGTATTGCCATTCGAGAATCTCAGCCCCGACCCCGCAAATGAATACTTCAGCGGCGGGTTGACCGAGGAGTTGACCAGCAAGTTATCCCGCGTCCAAAACCTGCAGGTCACTGCCCGCACCTCGGTGGCCCGCTTCAAGGACACGGACAAAGACATCAGGGAGATCGGCGAGGAGCTCGGGGTCCGCTACGTGCTCGAAGGCAGTGTACGCAAGGCGGGCGACCGCGTCCGCATCACCGCGCAGTTGATCAATGCTTCGACCGGCTTCCACGTCTGGTCGGACGATTTCGACGGGGGATTGAAGGATGTCTTCGCCGTGCAGGAGGAGACGGCGCTCAAGATCGCCGAAGCTCTCGATCTGGCGTTGAGTCCCACGGAGGAGTCAGCCGTCCGACATCGTTACACCGAGAACCCGGACGCGTACGACGCTTACCTGCAGGGATGGGCATTGATCGAAACCTTCAACCCCGGCGTCGATGTTTCCGCGAAACTCGATGCCGCGCGGCAGGACTTCGAGCGGGCCCTGGCGCTCGACTCTGACTACGCGTTGGCCATCGCGGGGCTGGCGTTCGTTGAGACCATGTACTATTGGATCGGCGAGGGGACTCTCGATAATCTCGCGCGCGCGGAGCAACATGTCGGCCGGGCTCTCGCTTTCGACTCGGGACTCTCCGAAGCACACGCGGTGTTGGGAGATTTACACGCGTTTCGCAATGATTGGGTGGCGGCAATTGCCGCCTACCACGAGGCGATCCGCCTGGATCCGCAAAACGCCTACGCCTGGGAGGAACTGGCTTGGGCGCTCAACAGCAAGGATCCACCCGAGCCGGTGGAGGCGGAGCAGGCGGCACGAGAGGCCCTCCGCCTCGAGCCCACCTTTTTGTACAACTATTACCAGCTCGGCTGGGCCCTGGAAATGCAGGGGCGGTATGGAGAAGCCGTCGTCGCCTTGGAGCAGGCGTTACGGATCAACGCGGCTTTCCTCGACGGCTCCAACTTGCTCGGCTACGTCTATCTCGCGCAAGGTGAATACGGCAAGGCGCTGGCCCAGTTCGAGGCGGAGCGAGAGATACGGGAAAGCCCAGAGCTACTCGGCGACATCGCCGTCGCCTACGCAGGCCTCGGCGACAAGGAGAAGGCCCTCGCGGCGTTGGAGGACGCCCTGGCCAGCGGTTATCGCGATTTCGCCATGATCAACACCAATTCTCATTTTGCGGCGCTGCGCAGCGACACACGCTTCCAGGCGCTGCTCGCCAAGTACGAGAACTAGCCGAGGCGAGCTCCTGCGCGAATGCCTGCCGTTTCAGGAGTTGATGCGGCCGGCGGGAACTGACTTATTATGATGTCTGCTTATGGCCGTTAGCGGACTGTGATTTTGGTGGGTTTCTGAGTGATCGAGGGTCCGCTTCACCCCCGAAAGCGGACGTTAGACTAAAATAGCGAGAATGGTCCGCTAATGACCCATAGCGGATATTGTTCCAACACGCAGAGCGTCATCGATCGAGAGATATAAACAATGCGAAAACGTGCGTTTTTCGATATAGCGATCTTGGCATTTGTGTTCTGGAGCATCTGGTCACTGCGGTTCGCCGGAGTGCAAAATATCGGCCTCTGGTCAATTTTGGCAGCGGTCGGTGCGGGTGCCGCGTTGATGGCGATGCGAAAGGAGTCTTGGCGCGACATTGGTTTTCGCGCTGGTGGCAACGCGCGTTTCGTATTTAGTAGGGCCGCAGAGTTCTCGATATTGACACTCGTGACCGGCTTTACGGTAATCGGCATTGCGACGGCCTTCGGCTATCCGCCGAGCCAATCCGCCGTGCTCGCGCAGCAGCCGCACACCCTTTCCGGATTTCTTCTCGACATAGTTTTTGGCGTCTGGATCGGCGCCGCGATAGGCGAAGAACTTTTCTTCCGCGGGATACTACTGAGCAAATTTACGACCCTATTCGGTGTTGGACGCTCGGCGTTGGTGCTGGCGGTTTTCGCACAAGCCATCTGGTTTGGTGCCGGCCACGTTTCGCAAGGGGTCAGCGGCATGATTATGGCCGGCGCTATCGGTACCGTGGTGGGCATATATTTCGTCACTCGCGGGCGCCGCGCTCTAATTCCCCTCATGATCGGTCACGGATTTGTCGATACCGTGTCCCAGACGATTTACTTTATTGGTTGACAGGGAGACTTTCCTTCGAGCGTCTCCTTCTGGCCGAAAGCAGCCATTCATCATGTCGTGAATCTTTGGGTTTGAACGTCCGCTATTGGTGAAAGCAGACATTCGCAATCGCGATCCAGGAAGTCGAAATTTTGCCCTTGAGATTCGGCACCTGAACGTCCGCTATACGCTCCAAAGCGGACATTGGGCCATTATTGTCTTGAAGGTCCGCTTATGACCCAAACCGGACATTCCTAACATCGGTTCTTGGACCGACTCCAATTTACGTACATCCCAGAATTGACGGCTTTTTTCCGCCTGTCAAAATCCCCGAACCGATAAAGGCAAATCTAGCCAAAGCTAGAGACGCAAAGCCACGGGTCCTCGCTTCCTCCGAGACGCTTTCTGCTACGCCACGAAGGACCCAAGATCGCCGGGCTGCCGCACCTAATTGGCAGTACGGGAGACTTTCGATGAAGACTATCACTTGGCGGTTGTCTATTAGAGACACCCGGTTATCGACCTTTGTTTTTTCTATACTCGCGTTGGGATTTGTAGGGGTCGTTCAGGCCCAAAATGTATTTCATGTCGATCCGAGCGCGGACCTTTCAGGGGAAGCCGACTGGGCCAACATTATGCAGGCGTTCGAGGATTCAAAGGCCGCAGGCGCAGGCAGCACAGTTGAACTAGCCGCAGGGACCTTCTATATCCCGAGGCCGTTACAGATCGCAAACTTCAGCGGCACATTGCTAGGTGCAGGTAAGGGGAAAACCATCCTGCGCAATGCGCCCGGGATCGAGTTTGGGCTACTTGAGCCACCGCTCGAGCGGATGCCAGCGTTCATGGCCTTCTGGCTGGATGGGATGGATCCAGGCTCTGAGACATTCTGGCCGGCCGACCGGGTTCAGGACCTGACCCTTTCTGGCTTCACCATCCTTATCGATGGTCCCGCACAGCGATGGTACTCGCACTGCCTACCCGGCCATCCCGGCTGGCAATTCATCAACTCCATTGATGTGCGTGGCCGATGGACGGGTTTACAGCATGGAATCTGGGAGATGCACCCGGACGACATCATGGAGCGAGCCTTGGCCAACACCAGGTTCGAGCACCTGGAGTTCATCGGTGAGAACGGATACGCCCTCAACGGCACCCAGGTCTGGGGAGAGGGCGTGACCTTCCCATGTGGCGACGGCTCGGCATTTACGTGGGCATACACCAAGTGGATCTCAGGCACGCAGGTGGTCGAGGACAGTTCCTACGACTCGATGCAGGGCGAGGCGATCGCGTTCTACAACCTGGTCGACTCGACGGTATTGTTGGGCGGAGGGCCTAACAAGGGCACCACAGTTCGCAATTCCGGGGCACCGCTTTTGATGTGGGACCTGAGCAACACCTCAGTGCACGCATCCTATATCGATTCGGCCGATTCATTGGGCGTATACCTCCTGAACGGCATTGATACGGTTGCTTACGGCATGCCCGAAATTCGCCTACCGGCTCCTTCCGAGTACGTTTTCACGCACAACCGGATTCGACAGGGGACGGGCTCTTGGTATGCCAGCTTCGAGCTTTGGAACTATGCCGGCGAAGTCGGATGGGCTCTGGGGAACGTGGTCATCTCGAACAACAAGATCCACTCCGAAGATCACAACTTCCCATTCGGTCCCATCTTTAGCTATTTCGTTGATGGAGCGGTGATTACTAACAATAAGATCACTGGCAGAGGCGATACTGCCGTCGCGATTGAGCCCTTCGGCACTATCGGGCGCGATTGGGTTC